>VFQU01000259.1_pt1 | contig 53218 bp, 42 predicted proteins | sample 3512311 | NCBI WGS metagenome assembly VFQU01 (sample SAMN10412377, study PRJNA504923) | tailings metagenome | isolation source: Relicate 3 Philex TSF3 active mining site | place: Philippines: Tuba, Benguet | collected 2017-08-29 | reverse complement strand
GCGTTTCAGTATCTCCTGATGATCGTGGTGATCCTCGGGCTTGGCACGGCGATGCGGTTTTATTTCGTCAGCTGGCTGGGTGAACGCGTGGTTGCCGATATCCGCCTCAAGGTGCAGCAAAACTTGCTGCGCCTTTCGCCCGGCTTTTACGAAGAGAACAGCCCCAAGGAAATCTCCAGCCGGATGACCAGCGACACCGCGATCATTGAAACTGTCGTCGGCACAACTGTTTCGGTGGCGCTGCGCAATCTGCTTACCGGGATCGGCGGAACGGCGCTTCTGGCCTATCTTGCGCCGGGCCTCACGATTGGCCTTCTGATAGGCCTTCCGCTGGTGATTGCGCCGATCGTGTTTTTCGGCCGCAAGATCCGCGCCGTCTCGCGCACCAGCCAGGATCGCATCGCCGATGTCGGAGCCTATGTCACTGAAGTGCTTTCGGCGATGAAGATTGTGCAGAGTTTCGGGCAGGAGCGGCGGGAGGGCGAGCGTTTTGCCGCAGTCGTGGAGCGCACATTTGATACCGCTCGGCGACGCATTCTGCTCCGCGCGGTGATGAGTTCGATTGTCATCGTGTTGGTGTTCGGCGGGGTGACGCTGGTGATGTGGCGCGGTGCGCTGGCGGTGGCAGAAGGCGCGATCAGCGGCGGCACGATTGCTGCTTTTGTCATCACCGGCGGGTTTGTGGCGGGCGCTTTCGGCGCGCTTACCGAAGTCTATGGCGATCTTTTGCGCGGGGCAGGCGCGGCGAGCCGACTGGCGGAATTGCTCGAAGCCAAGCCCGCAATTGCGCCGCCTGCCCGTCCCGAAGCCCTGCCGATGCCGCCGCGCGGGAGCCTCAGTTTCCGCAATGTCACCTTCCGCTATCCCGCACGGCCCGACAGCCCGGCGCTCAAGGATTTCACGCTGGAAATCGAACCGGGCGAGACGATTGCGATTGTCGGGCCTTCGGGGGCGGGCAAATCGACGATCTTCCAGCTAGTTGAACGCTTCTACGATCCGCAGATCGGCACGATCCGATTGGACGGCGTGCCGCTTGCCATGGCGGACCCGGCCGATGTGCGCGCCCGCATCGCGCTGGTGCCGCAGGACGGCGTGCTGTTCAGCGCCAATGCGCGCGACAATCTGCGCTATGGCAAGTGGGAGGCAAGCGACGAGGATATCTGGCAGGCCGCGCGGGCTGCGAATGCGGAGAATTTCCTGAGGCGCTTGCCGAGCGGCCTCGATACCTATCTTGGCGAAGGTGGCACGCAGCTTTCGGGCGGGCAGCAGCAGCGCGTCGCCATCGCCCGCGCGCTGCTGCGCGATGCGCCGATCCTGCTGCTTGACGAGGCGACCAGCGCGCTTGATGCCGAAAGCGAACAACTGGTGCAGCAGGCATTGGAAGGGCTGATGAAAGGGCGCACCACGTTGGTGATCGCGCACCGGCTGGCGACCATCCGCGCGGCGGATCGGATCATCGTGATGGATGAAGGCCGCATCGTCGAACAGGGCACCCATGAAAGCCTGTCGAAGGCAGGCGGGCTCTATGCCCGGCTCGCCAAGCTGCAATTTACCGCCGAGGCGGCAGCCTGAGGCCCGCGCGCGCCCGCGCTTTTTTCGACCAAGCGCACAGAGCGCCCGGCAAGCTGCGGCGCGCGCGCGATGGGCTGGTGTATGCCGCGCTCCACATTTTGCAGATAATCGGGGAGAGTTACCATGATCCGCACCGCCGCCCTTTTTGGCGCCAGTCTTGCCGCCCTTGCGCTGGCCACCCCAGCTTTCGCGCAGGGCGAGGGCCATGAGGATCATGATCACGGCGGGACGCATTACCTGCTGGCCGAGGGCGATACTGCCGCTCCGGCTGCGGCGGCCGCCGTGCCGGTGCCGACCATGAGCTTTGGCAAGTGGGGCGTTGATCCCAAGCTGCTTTCCACCACAGTGCATCCGGGCGATGATTTCTTCGCCTATGTCAACAAGCCGTGGCTCGATGCCAATCCGCTGCCGCCCGAATTCAGCCGCTTTGGCGCCTTCACTCTGCTGAGCGAGAAAAGCACCAGCGATGTGAAGGCGCTGCTCGATGAGCTTGTCGCCAAGCCCGCTGCCACGCTCAGCTATGACGAGCGCCGCATTGTCGATGCCTACAAGGCGTTCCTCGATACCGGCGCCATCGAGAAGGCAGGGCTCGCCCCAGCCAAGCCCTATCTCGACCGCATCCGCGGGGCGAACAGCCTTGAGGCGATGGTCGACCTGTGGGCCGAGCCGGGCTTTGCCAGCCCGATCGGCGGAGCGGTTACGGTTGATGCCAAGCAACCGACACGCCACATTGCCTATCTGAGCTTTGGCGGGATGGGCCTGCCGGACCGCGACTATTATCTCGACACCACCGAGAAAGGCCGCGCCATCCAGACGCAATACAAGGCCTATCTCACCTTCCTCCTTGGCGAGGCGGGCTATGCCGATGCGGCGGCGGCGGCCGAGGCGGTCTATGCGCTCGAAGATCGCATCGCGCGCACCATCGCATGGGATCGCACGGTGCAGCGCAACCGCGACCTCACCTACACGCTGCTCAGCGCCGATGAACTCGCTGCCCTGCCGGGCGCTGCCCCAATGGTGGCAATGCTGGCCAAGACCGGCCTTGCCAAGAGCCCGGGCTTTGTTGTCTCGACCATGCCGCCGTCGGATGAACGCGCCGCTGAGCTTGGCCTTGATGCCGCCACCCGCGCCAAGATCGGCAGCGGCCTGCCCGGCATGCTCAAGCTGCTGGGCGAAACCCCGATAGCCACCTTGCAGGCGTGGATGGTAAAGCAGTTCCTCAACGGCAATGCCGCCGTCCTGCCCAAGCGTTTCGATGAGGCGAATTTCGCCTTCTACGGCAAAGTGCTGAGCGGGGCGCCCGAACAGCGCCCGCGCTGGAAGCGCGCGGTGGCCGCCACCGAAGGGATGCTCGGCGAGCGGCTCGGTGCGCTGTATGTGGCGCGCTATTTCCCGCCTGAAAGCAAGAAGGCGATGGATGAACTGGTCGCCAACCTGCGCCTCGCGCTCGCCGAATCGATCAACGAAATCGACTGGATGAGCGAGACCACCAAGCAGGAAGCCCGCGCCAAGCTTGCCAGCTTCGATCCCAAGATCGGCTACCGCGACAATCTTGAGACCTACGAAGGCCTCGAAATCGCGCCCGGCGACCCGATCGCCAACCGGATGGCGGCGGCCAAGTGGAGCATGGCCGACAATATCGCCAAGCTCGGCCAGCCGATCGACCGCACCGAATGGTTCATGCTGCCCCAGACAGTGAATGCCTATTACAACCCGACCAAGAACGAGATCGTGTTCCCGGCCGGCATCCTCCAGCAGCCGTTCTTCGGCCTGACAGCGGATATCGCGGTGAATTACGGCGGGATCGGCGGGGTGATCGGCCATGAAATGGGTCATGGCTTTGACGATCAGGGATCGAAGTCGGATTCCAAGGGGATGCTGCGCAACTGGTGGACCGACGCCGACCGCAAGGCGTTCGATGGGCGCGGCGATGCGCTGGTGGCACAATACAACGCCTTCTGCCCGCTTGATGAGGGCAAGACCTGCGTCAACGGCCGCCTCACGCTCGGCGAGAATATCGGCGATCTGGGCGGGCTGAGCCTTGCCTACCGCGCCTACAAGATCGCGACCAAGGGCAAGGATGTGCCGGTGATCGACGGACTGACCGGCGATCAGCGCTTCTTCCTCGCCTGGGCGCAGGTGTGGCGTTCGAACCAGCGCGAGGCGAATTACCGCACGCGGCTGCGCACCGATCCGCACAGCCCCGAGGAATATCGCGTCAACGGCGTGGTCCGCAATCTGGATGCCTGGTATGAGGCGTTCGGCATTACGCCCGATCACAAGCTCTATATCCCGCCGGAAAAGCGCGTGCGCATCTGGTAAGCCATCGAAAGGCCCGCTCTTACCCAAGGGCGGGCCTTTTCGGTTTGCCTCCCCTTTTGGTTTGACAGGGCCAGCGGCCTCGGCAAAGCGGCTCAGCCATGGGCGAAATCATCACCGCAATCCTGCTCGGCATCCTTGAAGGCCTGACCGAGTTTCTCCCTGTTTCGTCAACCGGGCATCTGATCCTTGCAAGCGAGCTATTCGGTTATGATGCCGGGCAATGGGCGCAGTTCAACGTGGTGATCCAGCTGGGCGCGATCCTGGCCGTGGTGGTCACCTATTTCCGCTACCTGTGGGGGATGCTGATGGGTCTCCTTAAATGGGAACCGGTGGCGGTGCGGTTTGTGCGCAACCTGCTCATCGCCTTCATCCCCGCAGCCGTGATTGGGCTTGCGGTAAAAGACCAGATCGACACCATGCTCGAAACGCCGCTGGTGGTCGGCTGGGCGCTGGTGCTCGGCGGGATCGCGATGCTGGGGCTGGAACGCACTGTGAGGCCGGGGGCCGATACCGGGGTTGCCGATGTGCCGCTTGCCAAGGTTATCGGCATTGGCTTTGTCCAGTGTCTTGCCATGATTCCCGGCACCAGCCGTTCGGGCGCGACCATTCTGGGCGCACTGGCGATGGGGGTGGGGCGCAGGACGGCGGCCGAATTCAGCTTCTTCCTCGCCATCCCAACCATGCTGGGCGCAGCCACTGTCAAGATCGTGTCCGAGCCGGAAAAGCTGCTGGCAGGCGGCGGATTGATCGGATGGGGCGAAATCGCGATCGGCCTTGGCGCCGCCTTTGTCACCGCGCTGATCGTGATCCGCGCCTTTGTGACTTATGTCAGCCGCTTCGGCTTTGCCCCCTTTGCCTGGTATCGCATCGTGGTGGGCAGCGCAGCGATTGCGTGGCTGCTGCTGCGCTGAGCGCTCATCCCCTGGTTCGCTGATGCGAACCCATACCTCCCACCCCGCCTCCCCACCCGACCACCATAGCCTGATGGTATCATTGGTGGCCGGGCGGGGAGGCGGGGTGGGCGGTAAGAGTCGCGCTCGGCGCGACTTTGTGCAAGCACCACGCGCGGAACCAGCGCGCCGCTGGATGGTTGCAACGCCATCACTGGCCAAACGGCCTTGCAAGGATTTGATCAGGAAATGGCGCTGTTGGTGTTGATCGTGCTGGGGGTGACGCTGGGCTGGCTGGCCTCGATCCTCGCGCGCACCGAAGCGCCCGGTCAGATTTTCCGCCAGATCGGCATTGGCGTTGCGGTGTCGCTGGTGGCGGGCGCGCTGCTGAACGACGGCACGCTGTTGGGCGGCCTTTCATTCCTCGCGCTGGGCGTGGCCCTCGCGGCGACCTGCGTTGCCATGGTGCTTTACCACGCGATTTTCCGCCGGCGGGTGAGAGCGTAAGCCTGCCTGTGCCCCCTCGCTCGCCAAAGGGAGCGTGAGACCGGCACCTAAACCGGCATAGCCCCACTGCCGCGCCCGCCGCGCAAGGCATATTCCTGGCTCCCCCGGTGCAGCACATTATCGACATCGATCACGGCACTGTTGGCATAGGTAAAACCGGCAGGCAGGCTGCGATAGAGCCGGTCGAAATCGCGCTCCACCGTCTGGCGGTAAAGATCGGCAAAGCTTTCGATCACAAAATAGGTCGGTTGCAGATCGCTGATGACGTAATCGGTGCGCATCACCCGATCCACGTTGAGCATGATGCGATTGGGGCTCTGCGCTTCGATGGCAAAGCGCGCCTCGGTCGGCCCTGAAAGGATGCCTGCGCCGTAAGCCCGCACGCCGCCCGCTTCCGCGATCAGCCCGAATTCAACGGTGTACCAATAGAGCGCGCCGAGCGCCTTCAAGCGGTTATAGCGCATCGCCTTCCACCCGGCGCGGCCATATTCCTGCATGTAATCGGCATAGGTGGGATCGGTCAGCATCGGGACATGGCCGAAGACATCGTGGAAGACGTCCGGCTCCTCAATGTAATCGAACGTCTCGCGGGTGCGAATGAAGTTCCCCGCAGGAAAGCGTCGGTTGGCAAGGTGCCAGAAAAATACGTGATCGGGGATCAGCATGGGCACCGGCACCACGCTCCACCCGGTAAGCTGGCCGAGTTCTTCCGACAGCTTGCCGAATTCAGGCACGCCGCCGCGCCCCAGATCGAGTTTTTCGAGCCCCGCCATGAAAGCGCTGCACGCCCGCCCCGGCAGCACCTCCATCTGGCGGGCGAACAGATCGTCCCATACGGCGTGATCTTCGGCGGTGTAATCGGTCTGCGCGGGCTCCAGCCAATCCTCGCCGACATGCGCCGGACGCGCGAGCGGGGCGGTAAAGACATCGTCTGCCATCTCTGGCAGGGTGGCAAAATCGGGCTGAGGATCTGCGAGCGTGGCCATATCGTTGCCAATGATACTATCATCACAGGCCGAGGACAAATGGGGAGAGATGCATGGGGATGAAGCGCAAGGATTACGAAGAGGCGCTGGCACCGCTGACGCAGGAACTGGTCAGCATGGCGCGCTGGGTCAAGGCGACAGGGGCCCGCGTGGTGGTGATCTTCGAGGGGCGCGACACGGCGGGCAAGGGCGGCGCGATCACGGCGGTGCGTGACAAACTCAACCCGCGCCAGTGCCGCACCGTGGCGCTGGGCAAGCCGACCGAGACGGAAGCTGCCCAGTGGTATTTCCAGCGCTATATCGCCCACCTGCCGACAGCGGGCGAAATCGTGCTGTTCGACCGCAGCTGGTATAACCGCGCCGGGGTGGAGAAGGTGATGGGCTATGCCTCAAAGGCGCAGGTCGCGGCGTTTCTCGAACAGGCGCCGCTGTTTGAAAAGCTGCTGGTGGATGATGGCATATTGCTGTTCAAATACTGGCTCGCCGCCGATCAGGACAAGCAGGAAGAGCGCCTGCGCGAGCGTTTGGAAGATCCGCTCAAACGCTGGAAGCTCTCCCCGATCGATCTTGCCGCGCGGGCGAAATATGATGATTACACCGCCGCGCGCGAGGCGATGCTCAAGGCGACGCACACGCCCCACGCGCCATGGACCATCGTCGATTTCAACGATCAGCGGCGCGGGCGGCTGACGCTGGTGCGCGATCTGCTGGCGCGGATACCTGATACGCACGAGGAGCCCGAGGCGATTGATTTCCCCGAGCTGGGCCGGAAACCCGCGAAGGAGAAGTTCAAGGCGCTGAAGCCGATTCCCGATTTCCCCCTCCCTTGAGGGAGGGGGTTAGGGGGTGGGTGTTCGACGCCTAATCGAGGGAGAAGCCCCCACCCCCAGCCCCTCCCCAAGGGGAGGAGATGTCAGAGTGTCGCCGAAACCGCTGTCACCTGCCGGCCATCATCGGCGAAGGCGGCCAGGTCATAGCCCGCCTCGCTCTTGCGCATCACCAGATGCAGCGGCTCGCCCGCGATGGCGGGGGAAAGCCCGCGGAACTGGAAGGTCCGCAACCGCTTCTCGCCCAGCTCGCGCGCCGCGAGTTGCAGCAGCAGGCTCGCGGTCAGCGGCCCGTGCACCACCAGCCCGCGATACCGCTCCACCCCTTGCGCATAGAGCGCATCGTAGTGGATGCGGTGGGTGTTGAACGTGAGCGCCGAGTAGCGAAACAGCAGCCGCGCATCCGGTGTGAGGCTGCGGTGAGCGTCCCACCCTTCCGGCGAAAAGCGCGCCTCACCCAGCGACGGCGGGCTGAGCGGCGCTTGCGGATCGGCGGCCTCGCGATAGACCAGCGTCTGGGTCTCGATCACCGCGATGGTGCCGTTGGCGCGCGTTGTGTGCTCGACGTCGACAAAGGCGAGGCGGCCCGATCCGCCTTCCTTCTCGCTTACCGACGCGACCCGGCTGGTGCGCTCGATCGCGGCCCCGATGGCGATGGGGGCGACAAACTGCATCTTCGAAGATGCCCACATCCGGCGCGGCATGGGGAAGGGCGGGAGGAAGCTATCGGGGCTGTCGTCGCGCGCCGGGTGACCATCCTCTCCCAGCACGGCGGTCGGCGCATCGGGCGTGCAGAGCGCGAAGTGGATGCCCTGCGGCATGATCGGCGGATGGGGCCTCGCAAGGTCAAAGGTCGCCAGCCAGCGCGCGGCGAGCGCATCGTCCAGCCGGTCGCGGGAATTGATCTCCCGCCCGATCCACGTGTCGTAAGTCATGCCGCCCTCTCGAACACCGCCGCGATCCCCTGACCGCCGCCGATGCACATCGTCTCCAGCCCATAGCGCACCCCGCGCCGATGCATCTCGTGCGCCATGTCGGCAAGGATGCGGCCCCCGGTCGCGCCAATGGGGTGGCCCAAGCTGATGCCCGATCCGTTGACATTGAGGATATCGCGGCGGGAGTCGTCGTCGCTCCAGCCCCAGCCCTTGAGCACGGCCAGCACCTGCGGGGCGAAGGCCTCGTTGAGTTCGACGAGGCCGATATCGTCCCACGAATACCCACGCCGTTCGAACAGGCGCTCGACCGCCGGGACCGGGCCGATACCCATGCGCGAAGGATCGCAGCCCGCCGCCGCCCAGCCGCCGAACCACAGCATCGGGGTGAGGCCCAATTCCTCCAGCTTGTCTTCTGCCACCACAAGACAGGCGGCGGCGGCATCGTTCTGCTGGCTGGCGTTCCCGGCAGTGACGATGGCTGCGGGGTCGCGCCGGGCGTCGATGGGGGCAAGCTTGCCGAGCGTCTCCATGTTGGCGTCGGTGCGGTAGCCTTCGTCGTGGTCGAAGATCACCGGATCGCCCCTTCGCTGCGGGATGGCGACTGGGACCAGTTGTTCGGCGAACTTGCCCTCGGCCCACGCGCGCGCTGCGTTCTGGTGCGAACGGACGGCGAAGGCGTCGGCCTCCTCGCGCGAAATGCGATAATCCTTGGCAAGGTTTTCGGCGGTCTCGATCATGCCGGTGATCACGCCGAAGCGTTCGACCGGCTGGCTCATCACCCGGCCCCGGCTGAGGCGGTCATGCAGCACCATGTCGCCCATCCGCACGCCCCCGCGCGCGGCCAGCGTGTAATGCTCGACATTCGACATGCTTTCCACGCCGCCCGCCACGACCACATCGGCCATGCCTGTCTCGACCATCATCGCCGCCGTGGCGACTGCCTGCACGCCCGATCCGCAGCGCCGGTCAAGCTGGAAGCCGGGCACCTCGATGGGCAGCCCCGCCGCCAGCCAGCTCCAGTGGCCGATCGCGGGTGCCTCGCCATTGCCGTAGCCTTGGCTGAACACCACGTCATCGACACGCGCCGGATCAATGCCCGAACGCTCGATCAGCGCCTTCAAAATCACCGCGCCCAATTGGCCTGCGTTAAGGCTGGAAAGCCCGCCGAGGAACTTGCCCACCGGGGTCCGCAGGGGCGTGCAGATGGCGGCGCGTCTGGTCATCACGAATCCTTGTCCGAAAGAGCCACAGTCCCCGCATCGACCAGCTTGCCGATTGCGCCGGACGAGAGGCCCAGCTTTTCGGCAAGCACCTCCGCAGAATGCTGGCCGAGGTAAGGCGCCGGAGCCGGATCGCCTGCCTCGCGGCCCGGCAGGTTGGCAAAGCTGCGGGTCGCAGGGTAGGCAAAGCCCGAGGGATTGGCAGGCGCAGGGCCGAACAGCGGGTTGCCCGCCACCAGCACCGGATCATTCGCGGCCTCAAAGGCGGTGCGATAGCGTTCGAAAGTGCAGCCTTCTGCCGTCATGCGCGCTTCAAGCATGGCGTAATCAATCGCGTCCGCCGCGCTCTGGAACAGCGCGAACAATGCCGCGCGGTGCTGAAAGCGCGGGGTGTCGCCGTCGGCAAAACGCACGCCGAGTTCGGCTTCCAGTGCGGCGATGCCAGCCTCGACCCCAAAGGCCTTGACCAGCCCGCTCCACTGCTTGGGGGTGAGGGCCGCGACCATGAAGCGCACGCCATCGCGGCTGCGGAAATCCCGCCCGAACGCGCCCCAGATCGCATTGCCCAAGCGGATGCGGTCAGACCCGCGATAGAGCACTTCGGCAAGCAATCCTGCATTGGCCATGGTGCCAATCGCCACATCGCCCAAGGGCAGGCGCACTGCGCTGCCCTCGCCCGTCCGGTCTCGGTGGCGCAGCGCCGCGAGCAGGGCGAAAGCACCATAGGCCCCGGTGATGAAGTCCCATGCGGGCAGCACCTGATTGACCGGCGGGGCAGTCGCCGGGTCCCAGTCCTCCGGCCCCGTCATCAGCGGGTATCCGGCGGCCGCGTTCACCGTGAAATCCATCGCCTGACGTCCATCGTGCCAGCCCATGATCCGCAAGCTCACCATGTCCGGGCGCCGCGCCTGCATCGCGGCATGGCTGAGGAAGCTAGCCTCGGGCAGGTTGGTGATACACTGGCCGACGCTTGCCGCCAGTTCCACCAGCAGCTCGCGCCCCTCACCCGATTGCAGATCGAGCGCGACCGATTTCTTGGCGCGGTTGAGGTTCTCCCAACTCAGCGAACGCCCCTCAGCCGTCAGCATATAGCGGTTGTAATCGAGCCCGCCCGCTGTGTGATCGACGCGGATCACCTCCGCCCCCATCTGCGCACAGTAGAGCCCCGCTGTAGGCGAAGCGACAAAGCTGGAGACTTCGATAATCGAAAGGTCGTTGAGGAGGTTATACATTAATCCTCCCCCGCCGGGGGAGGGGGACCAGCCGCAGGCTGGTGGAGGGGCACCCTCGGCTGTTCAAGACCCTGGCGCTTCGGAGCAGCCGCACCTGCCCCTCCACCCCCGACTGCGCCGGCGGTCCCCCTCCCCGTTCCGGGGAGGATCACGAATCTCTCCACTCGCGCAGCATGTGCTTGGCGATCTGGAGCTGGAGGATCTGCGTGGTGCCTTCGTAGATGCGGTAGATGCGCGCATCGCGGAAGAACCGCTCGGCGTCGTATTCGGCGAGATACCCCGCGCCGCCATAGACCTGCACCACGCGGTCAACCACCCGGCCGCACATTTCGGATGCGAAGACCTTGAAAGCGGCGGCTTTCACCAGGATGTTCTCGCCCCGGTCGGCCCGCGCGGTGACGTCTTTCATCATGCTTTCCGCCGCATAGATCTCGATCTCGCTATCGGCGAGCATCTGCTGGATCAGCTGGAAATTGGCGATGGGTTCGCCGAAGGCCTTGCGCTCATTGGCGTAGCGCAGCGCGCTGTCCAGCGCGCGGCGAGCGTATCCCGTCGCCGCTGCGCCCACGCTGATGCGGCCATTGTCGAGGCTCTTCATCGCAAAGACAAAGCCCTTGCCCGTCTCCCCGCCCAGCAGCGCATCGCCCGGCACGCGCACGTCATCGAGCATGACGTCGCAGATGTGCGATCCGGCCTGCCCCATCTTCTTGTCGGGGCTGCCGCGCGAGATGCCGGGGCTGTCCATCGGCACCAGGAAGGCGCTGACATGGGCGTTCTTGGGCAGCGCCTCCTTGTTGGTGCGCGCCATGATCAGGGCGACATCGGCGTAAGGCGCATTGGTGATGTAACGCTTGGTGCCGTTGAGGATCCAGCCATTGCCGTCAGGGTCGGGGGTGGCAGTGGTGGCCATGGCCGCGCTGTCGCTGCCCGAACCGGGTTCGGTGAGGCCAAAACACGCGATGCGCCCTTCGGCAATCTTGGGATACCATTCGGCCTTCTGGGCCTCCGTGGCACCGTTCTTGAGCGCGCTCGCGAACATGCCCACATTGATCGAGAAGATGGAGCGGTAGGCGGGCGCTGCGTAGGCCATGATGTTCACGACGCGGGCATATTGCGTCATGTTGAGGCCCGCGCCGCCATATTCCTGCGGCACGCTGAGGCCGAACAGCCCCATCTCGCGCATTTCGGCCAGGATATCATCGGGCACGCGGTCTTCGGCGATCACCTGCGGCTCGGCCGGGAGCAGCCGCTCGCGCACAAAGCGGGTGAGCTGGTCGGCGAACTGCTCGAACACATCCTCGTCCATGCCGGAATTGGCCGGGGGGGCGAGATTGGCAGGGGCATTCATGATCGCGGCGTTCCTTTTGCAGGGGCGAGCAGTGCGCGCGCCGGGTTTTTCGCGAGGGGCAGCGCGCGTGTTGCGCGCTCAGCGCTGCTTGTCGCCTGCCATTTGCGCTGTGCCTGGCGGCACGGCCGCCGGTGCCGCCTCGGGCAGAGCTTCGGCAGGGACCGCATCGGCAGGCAGGGTGCGGGTTTCATCGAGCATTTCGGCTGCCTCGGCGAGCGCCTCGGCCTCACCCTTGCTGACCCCGCCCGCCGGCTGCGGCGCGCCGCTGCCGCAGGCGGCAAGCGCGAGCGCGAGCGCGAGCGCAGCGATGGCGGGACTCCGGCGGGGCGCGGACAGCATAGCGCGGCTTACTCGGTAGTGGTCGCTTCGGCAGCCGAAGCCGCCGCTGCTGCATCGGCCGCAACATTGGCAGCCGCTTCGGCCGCCTGTTCGGTCGTCTGGTTGGTGGTGGCACCGGGGTCTTCGGCGTCAGTCGCGGCCGCGGTCGGATCGGCGACAGGCTGTTCCGTCACAGGCTCAAGCGCTTCGTCGGCGGGCATTTCGACAGTGTCGGCGCGTGCCTCGGTCGAAGCGTCGTCGGCGCTGCCGCAAGCCGACAGCAACAGGGCCGCACTGGTAGCGGCGACAAACGGGCGGGTGATCTTCATGGTTGGCTCTCCTTGAACGGCAACAGAACTGGTGCGCGCGGTTTAGCCATGGGCGGGGGCCAAGGCCAAGAGGGAATTGCAGTGCGCCCGTCTGCGGGGGTGCTTTCAACGGGGGTTAACCCTTGGCCGCTATGGCTAAGGCCATGATCAACAAGCCTCTCCTTGGCGCCGCAGCGCTGGCGATGCTGGCCGCCGCTGTGCCGCTTGCTGCGGTGCTGGCGCAAGGCAAGGCCACTGCCGCCTTTCGCGTAGCCGAAACAGGCCGCAGCTATGCCACCTTGCAAGCCGCGCTCGATGCCGTGGGCGCAGGCCGCGCCACTATCGTGATAGCGCCGGGCACCTATCGCCAGTGCGCGGTCCAGGAAGAAGGCATCATCACCTATCTTGCCGAAGCGCCCGGCAGCGTCACCTTTGCGGGCACAGTCTGCGAGGACAAGGCCGCGTTGGTGCTGCGCGGGCGCGCTGCCGAAGTGCGCGGGCTGGCATTCACCGGGATGCGCGTTGCCGATTACAACGGCTCGGGCATCCGGCTTGAACAGGGCGATCTGCTGGTTTCCGATTCGCGTTTTGCCGATAGCCAGCAGGGCATCCTCACCGCCAACGGCGTGCGGGCGCGGGTGGTGATCGAGCGGTCAACTTTCAGCGGCCTCGGCAATTGCGACGATGAAGACGTGGGCTGCGCGCATTCCATCTATGTCGGCGATTATGGCTCGCTGGTGGTGCGCGAAAGCCGCTTTGAACGCGGCGCGGGCGGGCATTATCTGAAGACCCGCACGGGCGAAGTGGTGATCGAGGACAATTCCTTCGACGATTCAGCCGGGTTCGAAACCAATTACATGATCGATCTGCCCGCAGGTGCGCGCGGGCGGATTGCGGGCAATTTCTTTGTGCAGGGCAAGAACAAGCTCAACACCTCGGCCTTCATCGCGCTCGGCACCGAGACGGTCCTGCACCCTTCCGATGGCCTGCGCGTCGAGAACAACGAAGCCCGCTTCGCCCCCGGCCTGCGCCGCAAGAGCGCCTTCCTCGCCGACTGGACCGGCAGCCGCATTGTGATGCAGAACAACCGGCTGATGGACGGGATCGTGCAATACGAGCGGCGCTGAGCTTATCTCAGCAAATGGCCTGATTTATCGCGCTTTGTGGCGAGATAACGCGCATTATGCGGGTTTTCGGGCAATTGGTGCGGCACGCGCTCGGTGATCGTCACGCCTGCTGCCTTAAGTGCCTCAACTTTTGCAGGATTATTGGTGAGAAGGCGGATTGCCTTTGCGCCCAGCAGTTCAAGCATCCGCGCCGCGACCGGGAAATCGCGCGCTTCATCAGGCAGGCCCAGCCGCTGGTTCGCCTCGACCGTATCAAACCCCTGATCCTGCAAGCGATAGGCGCGCAGCTTGTTGATGAGGCCGATCCCGCGCCCTTCTTGCCGCATGTATAGCAAAACGCCCCACCCGCCGCTGTCCCGCGCCTCATCCGCCATCGCGCGCAGCGCGGCATCGAGCTGCGGCCCGCAATCGCATTTGAGGCTGCCAAGGATGTCGCCGGTCAGGCATTCCGAATGGAGCCGCACCAGCGGCAGGCGGTCGCCAGTCTGCTTGCCGATGATCAGCGCGATATGTTCGCGCAGATCTGCGGCGGAGCGAAAGGCAACGATTTCAGCATCTTCACAGGCAGTTACCGGCAGACGCGCGCGGGTGATGATCTGAAGCGCGCCGCTCGCCTGATAGGCGGCAAGGTCTGATGCCGCGACGGCTTGCGGCTCCCCCGCGCCTTCGGGATTGACCAGAAACGCAGGTAAAATCCCCGCAATCCGCGCCAGTTCGAGCGCGGCGGCCGCAGTTTCGGCCCAACCCAGGTCTTCGGCGCGAAACGGGCCTTTCAGGGGATTGCGCAAGTCAAGCGCCGGATCGGCAATCGGCAGGGCTTCGGCCAGCGTAAAGGCCTCGTCCCCCGCGATCAGCACTGGCGCGTGCGGCACAGCGGCAGCGCGCTGGTTTGCCAGTTTGAGCGTTGCTGCGCGCGCAGCGGAAATCAGCATCTGCGGCGCGGTGGCCGCGCGTGCAATCGCCGTCTCGACCGGCAGAAGGATCGGGCCGCCATCAAACGCCAGCGGCCAGCCGTGGCGCAAGGCGTCCACCGCCTGCGCTGCGCGGCGTTCCGCAGATGGTCCCTGCGTCAGAGGTCGAACTCCGTAATCAGCGGCACATGATCCGAAGGCTGCTCCCAGCTGCGTGCAACTTCCAGCACTTGGTGCGCGCGCGCCTGGGCTGCGACGGATTGGCTCGCCCACATATGATCGAGGCGGCGGCCCTTGTCGTTTTCTTGCCAGCCGGGATTGCGATAGCTCCACCACGAATAGTAACGCGCCGGGTGCGGGACGAATTGCCGCCCGAGATCGGCCCAGTCGTGGGCTTCAGCCACGCGCCGCAGCCGTTCGACCTCGATTGGCGTGTGGCTGACCACCTTCAAAAGCTGCTTGTGGCTCCACACATCGCTTTCCAAGGGCGCAATGTTGAAATCGCCCACCAGCAGCGTGGGACGGTCCAGGCTACCCGACCAGCGCGTCATCCGTTCGAGAAAATCGAGCTTCTGCCCGAACTTCGGATTGAGTTCGCGATCCGGCACATCGCCGCCAGCGGGCACATAGACATTGTCAATCGTCAGCCCGCGCCCTGCAACCTCAACCGCAATATGCCGCGCTTCGCCATTGGCCTGCCAATCGTGGCGATGCGTCTCGTGGATCGGGATGCGGGCGATGGTGGCAACGCCGTGATAGCCCTTCTGACCGCTCACCGCCTGATGGGTATAGCCAAGCTCCGCCAGCGCTTCGGCCGGAAACAGGTGCGTCTCGCACTTGATTTCCTGAAGGCACAGCACATCGGGCGCGTGCTCGGCCAAGAAGCGCGCGACCAGCGGCAGGCGCAGGCGCACCGAATTGATGTTCCAGGTGGCGACTTTGAGCATGGCACGGGCTGTAGGTGCGGCAGACGCAAAAATCCACCCGTCCTCAAGTAGCGAAGCGATAGGACAGCAAAGACTCCCACCTTTCACTTTATTGTCGCATCGGCAGAGGATACCCGATCTGCAAACCTCTGGAGATATGCCGATGCCCCGCGCCAGCTCGCTTGCCTTGCTCATCGCCGCCAGCCTGATGCCGCTAGCCGCCTGCACCACCACCGATGGCGGAGCGCGCCCCGTTGCTGCGCGTGCGCCTGCTGTGGTCAAGGCGAAAAACGTGATCGTGTTTATCGGCGATGGCATGGGGATCACCACCATCACCGCCGCGCGCATCTATGACGGGCAGAAGCGCGGCGAGACTGGCGAGGAAAACTCACTGAGCTTTGAAAAGTTCGGCAATGTCGCGCTCGTCAAGACGTACAACACCAACGCGCAGGTGCCTGACAGCGCGGGCACGGCCACCGCGATCCATTCCGGCACCAAGACCCGCATCGGGGTGCTGGGGATCGGGCCGGCGGCGGAGAAAGGCGTGTGCGCCGATGCGCTCGCCCACCCGCTGCCCTTGCTGGGTGAGGAGGTGAAACGGCGCGGGGCCGCGCTCGGGATCGTGACCACCACGCGCCTTACCCATGCGACGCCCGCCAGCGTCTATGCCCGCAGCGCCGACCGCGATTGGGAGGCCGACAGCCAGATCCCCGCGGATCAACGCACCGCAGGCTGCAAGGATATCGCGCTGCAACTGGCCGAGGCGGATTTCGATGTCGCGCTGGGCGGCGGGGCGGCGGTGATGTTCGGGCGCGAGGCAGGCGGGCAGCGCAGCGTGCCCGCAGCCGATCTGCCGAGCGACTGGGCGCGGCGCACCCGGGGCAGCGTGGTGTTCACCCGTGCCGATCTTGCGCGTGCGCCCGCAGACGGCCCGCTGCTCGGGGTCTTTGCGCCCAGCCACATGACTTACATGGCCGATCGCAAGCCCGATTCGCCCGAACCGACGCTGACCGACATGACCGCCGCGGCGATCGCGCGGCTCAAGGGCAACCCGCGCGGCTATTACCTGATGGTGGAAGGCGGCCGGATCGATCACGCGCACCATGAAGGGCGCGCAGGCTATGCGCTGGAAGAGGCGGTCGAACTGGCGCGCGCGGTGCAATATGCGGTCGATAACACCGATCCTGCCGACACGCTCATCATGGTGACAGCCGATCACAGCCATGTCTTCACGATGGCGGGCTATCCGCAGCGCGGGAATGATATTCTCGGGTTCGTGGTGCCGCCGGTGGGACGCGGCGAGGATGGCGGCGATGGCAGCGCGGTGAAAGCCGCCGACGGCCAGCCTTACACGACCTTGGGCTATGCCAACGGGCCGGGCGCGGTGCGCGGGGCGCGCGGCGCGCCACAAACCGGCCTTGCCGCACGCCAGCAAGCGCTGGTGCCGCTCGGCGCAGAAACTCACGGCGGCGAGGATGTTGCGCTGTTCGCCGCCGGCCCGGGCGCAGAACGCGTGCGCGGTGTGATCGAGCAGAATGTGATCTACCAAATCATTCGCAAGGCATTCGGCTGGGAGGAGAGATAGGTTGGCGGGTGATCGAGCGGCAACCGCCCGCCGATTAAGGCATCGCCGAAAAGTGCTTCGGTCGAGAACCTGCGCGCAGCGCACTCAAAGTGCGTGAGCACCGGAAACGCAGGGCGAAGCACTTTGCAGGCCTGCATGAACCGGCGTGAACACAAAAAACCCTCGACCCGGGGGCGATGGGTCGAGGGTTCCAAAGCAGCGTTCGTCACGCTTTGTTGTGAGGCCGTCTTCAGCGAAGGGTGGGCAACAGGGGGGAACCCGCCTTCGACCGCCTCATGGAACGGAGATAAACGCTGCTGCCTTTCACTTGCATGAACAAACCTGCCAGGGTGTCGTTTTCATCCAAGTTTTTCCGGCGAGCCGTTCAGCCCGGGCGACGGGTTGCCTTGCGCGGGTCGCGGAAAGTGAAAGTGCTGTCGGCCACTTCGAGGCCGTAGCGGTGATTCGCCAACCGCACCGTGGTGCGATTGTTCTGAGCATCGAGCGCCACCCAATGGCTCAATTGCAACCCGCCGGGCGCCGCAGCATTCTTGATGAAAATCATTGTGATGACGCCAAACTCGGGCTTGGCCGGATCGCGCACTTCGACACTGATCACTTGCGCATTGGCCGTCGGCAGCAGCTTGCCGAAGCGCTTCACATCGCGCGAGGGATCAAACAGCGCACCGAGCGGCGAATTGGTGATCGGCCAGCGTTCGACCTGATTGACCTGATAATCGACGACGTAGAGCGATTTGCCGTTGGAAACGACGAGGAAATCGGCCTTCTTGCCGTAATCGAAGCGGATCTTGCCCGGGCGCTTCAGCGTCATCACGCCATTGCTGACCCCGCCCTGGCGGTCGGTCTGGGTGAAATCGGCCTGCATCGTGGAAATGCCGCGCAGCGCCTCGACCACCCGATCAAGATCGCTTGCGCTGGCCTGCGCAGCCAGCGGTGCAGGCGCGAAAGGCTGGGGCAGAGGCAACGCACAGAGGGCCAAGGCGCTCACGCCAAGGCCCACAACCAGCGGACGGACAGGGATGGCTTTGTTCATGCCTCGCGCAGATAGGCGCGCCGGATTGAACTGTCGATGAATTCCGCGCTCAGCGGCAACGAAGGCCCGATCTCACTTGATCTTGGCTTCCTTGAACTCGACATGCTTCTTGGCCACCGGATCATACTTGCGAAAGCTCATCTTCTCGGTGGTGTTGCGCGGGTTCTTCTTGGTGACGTAGAAAAAGCCAGTGCCCTCGCTCGAGACGAGGCGGATCTTGATGGTTGCGGGCTTCGCCATGGCAGGTTCCTGAACAGATTTGGGCGGCCACTGCGGCCAGAAACAAAACGGGCGGCACGCGCGGGTTGCCCCGGTGCGCCGCCGACAGGAGCGCGCCAATGAGCGAATCGTCGGGAAAAGTCAAGAACACAGGTTCCGCGCGCTTACCACTCCGCGCGGCCCGGCTTGCTCCGCCCGGCTTTTACAGCGCCGCGCGCTTTCTTGACCTTGAGGCGTTCGGCCTTGCCCACCCGGTTGAGCCGGGTCTTAGCGCGGCGCTTGGGCTCAACATGGGCTTGCTCCAGCAGGGCGGTCAGCTTGGCGCGCGCATCCTCGCGGTTGGCCTCACGGGTGCGGTGCGCCCTGGAGGTGAGGATGAGATCGCCATTGCCCGCCAGCTTGCTGCCCGCCAGCTTGCGCAGCCGCGCGAACACCGGGGGGGCAAGGCCAAGCCGGAACACATTGACGCGCAGCTCGACTTCGGTCGCGACCTTGTTGGCGTTTTGCCCGCCGGGGCCAGATCCTGCGAGGAAGCTCTCCTCCACCAGCGCAAGCGCGCGCGGGAGCAGCCCTTCATCCATCGCTCGCTCCGTGGGCGAGGAAATCGGTGGGCAGCGGCGAACGGGCCTCGATCGGCGTCTTGCCGGGGCGCGTCACGACCAGGCTTTCCGCATGGAGCATGGTTCGCCGCGCCGTCCCTTGAGCACCCGCCCCATAGACCGGATCGCCCAGCAGCGGCGCGCCCAGCCCTTTCAGGGCATGCACCCTGAGCTGGTGCGTGCGGCCTGTTTCGGGGCGGAAGCGGATCAGGCTATACGCGCCGAGCTTCTCGACCAGCTCCCAGTGCGAGACGGCGGGCTTGCCCTTCTTCGCCGCGATGATCCGCCAGCCCTGCTCGGCCGAACTGATCTTGGCGAGCGCCAGCGCAATCGTCCCCTGCGTGCCCGGCGGATGGCCCGCCAGCAGCGCGAGATAGGTCTTGGCGACGGCGCGTTCCTCGAAGGCGCGATGAAAGCGGGCAAGCGCCTTGGGATTGCGGGCGAGCAGCAGGCAGCCGCTGGTGTCGGTGTCAAGCCGGTGCACCGCCACCGGCTCACGCTGGAAACCCAGCCGCAATGCGCTGAGATGATTGGCGAGGCTCGGCCCGCCCTTGCGCGGGCTATCGACGGGCAGGCCCGCAGGCTTGTCTATCACCAGCGCTTCGCCGTCTTCATAGAGGATGGGGAGCGTCAAGCGATCTGTCCCTTGAACAGCCCGCGCAGGGCATTGCCGAGCCACAGGCGGCCCTCTGCCGAGGCGGCGGCGAGATCATCCAGCGTCAATTCCGCCTCACGCGCGCGGCTTGTTGCGATCAGCTGCGCACGCAGCACACCGGGCAGCAGACCGAGGTGCGCAGGCGGGGTGAGCAAGGTGCCATCCGGCTCTGCCACGAACACGCTGGTAAAGCTGCCTTCGGTCACCAATCCGTCCCCGCGCACCAGCAGCGCCTCACCCGCACCAAGCCGCCTGGCCGCCGCCAGCGCATCGGCGTAAAAGCCGCGATCCGAGGTCTTGTGCGCCAGCCGCCAATCGCCCGGATCGAGCGGGTTCGGCAAAGCGATGCACGCAAGCGGCGCGTTGAAAGACGCTGGCAGCGGCCCGGCTTCGAGCGCAGTCGCGCCGCTGCGCGCAAGCAACAGCCGCAAGCTCGCGGGCGCTTCGAGTTCAAAGCACAGCGCCTGAATGGCGTTGCGCGCGCTGTGGCGATCAAAGGCAAAGCCCAGGCTGGCAGCGCTCGCCTTGATGCGCGCAAGGTGCAGCTCGATCAGCGGGATGCCGCTGTCAGGCTCGAAACGCATCGTTTCGATGAGATCAAAGGCGGGCGCAGCCAGATCAGGCCCGGTGCGACGCACGAAGCCCGCCTTGACCTCACATTCGCGCCGCTCTGCCTCGCTGTCGCTATCCGCAACGATGGCCGAGCCAATGCCGAGCACCGCATGGCCCTGCCCGTTTTCGATCGGGGTAAGGCGCAGCGTGCGGATCGCGACGTTGAAGGCAGCATTGCCGCCCCCATTTTCGTCCGGCGCGTCGATCCGCCCGATCGCCCCGCAATAGGGCCCGCGCGCATCGCGCTCCACCGCGCCGAGCAGTTCCATTGCGCGGATCTTGGGCGCGCCGGTGATCGAGCCACACGGGAACAGCGCCCGCACCAGATCCATCGCACCCTTGCCGGGGCCGAGGCGCGCGCGCACGGTCGAGACCATCTGGTGCACAGTCGGATAGCTTTCGATGGAGAACGGCGCCTCAACCACCACGCTCCCAGGCTCCGCCACCCGGGCGAGATCATTACGCATGAGATCAACGATCATCAGGTTTTCGGCGCGGTCCTTCTCCGAATTGCCGAGTTCAGCCGCGGCGGCGGCATCGGCGGCCGTGTCATGGCGGCGCGGGCGGGTGCCCTTCATTGGCTTGACCTTGGCGGCGTTGCCATCAAGCGCCACGAAGAGTTCGGGCGAAAAGCTCAGCAGCCAATGCGTGCCATCGAAAATCGCCCCGCCATAGCCCGCCGCCCCCGCCGGGCGCAGCGCGGCATAAAGCGCCAGCGGATCGCCGCGATAGGAACCCGCGAGGTGATAGGTAAGGTTGGCCTGATAGATATCGCCCGCCGCGATGGCTTCGCGCAAGGTGTTGAAGGCGTCGGCATAGCCTGCGGGTGAGAGCTGAGGTTCGAGCGGGCCGATGCTGGCAGAGCCTTCCGCTTGTGCTGCAAGCCATGCGGCAACCTCGCGAGCCGGGATGCGGCGCGGGGCATCGAACAGCCCAAGCCACACCAGCGGGCCAGCCGCGCCGCTGCGCTGCCCGGCGAGCACGGCAAGGCGCGGTTCAAGAGCAAGGCCAGCCTCGTAAGCAATATATCCGGCGAGCGATCCGCCGCCCGCGCGGCGCGCGGCCTCGGCCGCCGCCAGCGCGCCCGCGACCTCATCCGGGTGGGTAGCGATGAAGACTTCGCGGGCGCCTTCGTAAAGCAGCGCATCCGCGCGGCCCTCGCCGTCCGTCGATGGGGCACGGGCATCATCCAGCAGCACGAATGGCATTTTCTGACCCATCCTTCCCACTTAGCCCAATTCGCGGCCAAGTCGAGAACTTGACCGCCCGGCCAAGCCGCTCCACACGCTGTCCTGTCAGGATCTGATGGACGTTTGATGGACAAGGGGCGCGCATGGCTGACACCGAAACCGCATTGTATCTCGGCCTTGGCGACAATGGCGAGCGGCAGATGCTCAGCCTGTCGCGGGCCAACCGCCACGGCCTGATCGCAGGCGCGACCGGGACGGGCAAGACGGTAACCCTGCAAGGCATCGCCGAAAGCTTTTCTGCCGCCGGGGTGCCGGTGTTTGTGGCCGATGTGAAGGGCGACCTGTCGGGCATCGCCATGCCCGGCTCGCCCACCTTCAAGCACGCCGCCAGCCTTGAAGCGCGCGCAGCGGAACTGGGCATCACCGATTATGCCTACACCGATAATCCGGTGATCTTCTGGGATCTGTTCGGTGAACAAGGCCACCCGATCCGCACCACCATTTCGGAAATGGGCCCGCTGCTGCTGGCTCGCCTGCTGGATCTCAACGAAACGCAGGAAGGCGTGCTCCAGATCATCTTCCGCTACGCCGATGAAAACGGGCTGCTGCTGCTCGATTTCCTCGATTTGCAAGCGCTGCTGGCCTGGGCGAACGAGAATGCGGCGGAACTTTCGGGTAAATACGGCAATGTCACCAAGCCCTCGGTCGGCTCGATCCAGCGACAATTACTCAGTTTCGAGGCGCAAGGCGCAGGCAATTTCTTCGGCGAACCGGCGCTGGAAATCGACGATTTCCTGAAAGTGGACGAACAGGGCCGCGGCTATGTCAACGTGCTCGCCGCCGATCAGTTGATGCGCAGCCCCAAGCTTTACGCGACATTCCTGCTCTGGCTGCTGGCAGAACTGTTCGAAAGTCTGCCCGAGGTGGGCGACCCGGAAAAGCCCCGCCTCGTGTTCTTCTTCGATGAAGCGCACCTGTTGTTCGATGATGCGCCGAAAGCCTTGATGGACACCATCGAACAGGTCGTGCGACTGATCCGTTCCAAGGGCGTGGGGGTCTATTTCGTCACCCAAAACCCGATCGACATTCCTGAAAAAGTGGCGGGCCAGCTGGGTAACCGGGTGCAGCACGCGCTGCGCGCCTTCACCCCGCGTGACCAGCGCGCGATCAAAGCGGCCGCCGAGACGTTCCGCATCAATCCCGATCTCAAAGTGGCAGACGCAATCACCGAGCTGAAGGTAGGCGAGGCGCTGGTCTCGACCCTGGATGAAAAGGGCGCGCCCACCATCGTCCAGCGCACCCTGATCAAGCCACCGCGCTCACGGCTCGGCCCCGTCAGTCCCAAGGAGCGGGCGATCATCCAGTCGGTCAGCCCGCTCGATGGCAAATATGACACGCGCGTGGATCGGGAAAGCGCTGCCGAAGTGCTCGCCGCCAAGGCCGCCGATGCCGCTGCCACCGCCGAGGAAGTGGCGGCCAAGGGCGAGGAAGAAGTCGCCAAGCGCGCACGCACCCAGCCTTCCTTGTGGGAGAAGGCAGGCAAGGCCGCGCTCGGCGCTGCTGCAAGTTCGGCGGGCGCGATGGTGGCCGCCAAGGTCACCGGCAAGCGCAGCAGCGCCAACCCGATGAAAACCGCCGCCAGTTCCGCTGCCGCCGCGCTTGCCACACAGCTAGGCGGGGAGACCGCGGGCCGGTTTGTGCGCAATCTGATCGGCGGGCTGATGCGCTGAGGCCGCACGCCGGACGACTCGGGGTCAGCGCGGGCGGTGCTGCGTGCCTTCCCCTGCGGTGATGAAGATCGCGGTCGCGCTTTCGGCGACATCGGCGGTGTGCCACACCCCCGGCGGGTTGATGGCATATTCGCCGGGTGCGAGCGCCATTTCGGTTAACTGACCGTCCGGCTGCTCCTGCAGCAGGACCAGTGCGCCAGCGGTGCATATCACCACTTCGTCACCCGCCGGGTGCATTTCCCATGAGTGCCAGCTTTGCGTGAAGGTGTATTGCGAGACCAGTCGGCCTTCAACGCCATCCCCGCTGTGGCGGACACCGTAATCTTGGTACCATTCGATCCCGGAGAAGGGCGGCTGCTCCACCGCCTTTGCCCCGAGGCCGAGATGGATGAACCGTTCTTCCAGCCGGGGCGAGGTCATTCCGCCGGGGCCATGCAGAAGGCGTTCAGCTTGTTGCCGAAAGTATCGCGGAAATAGGCGGCATAGAACACGTTGCCCGCCGCATCCGCATCGCCCCGCGGGCCGGGCGCGCCTTCATCGCTGCCGCCGTGCGCCAGCGCGATATCATAAATGCGCCGAACCTGCGCCGGGTCTTGCGCCTCGATCGCCACCATCACCCCGTTGCCCACAGTGGCAGGCTCGCCATTGAACGGCTTGGTCAAGGCGACCCCACAGCCCCCGCCCCATTCGCCCCATGCGATAAAGCTGTCATATTCCATCATCCGCGCAACGCCCATTTCCTTGGCAATGGCATCGTAGAGCGGCGCGTGCGCTTGCGGATCATCGCAGCCCAAAGTCACATAGCCGATCATGTTCATCCTCCCTTATGGCGACTCGACCACCACGGAACATTATAGGAACATAGTTTGGGCGGCAAGCGGGTTATAGCGGCGCGGTCTGTCGCTCCAGCCAAGCCAGATCACGGCCCGACAGCAGCGGGCCGACCAGCGCACGCACGCGGGCATGATAGGCATCGAGCCATTGGGTCTCGGCAGGCGTGAGCAGTGATGGCTCGATCAGGGTGCGATCAATCGGTGCGAAAGTCAGCGTCTCGAAACCGAGATAGCGCCCCTCCTGTCCGGCGATCTGGCGTTCTTCGACCAGCACAAGATTTTCGATCCGGATGCCAAAGGCACCGTGCTGGTAATAGCCCGGCTCGTTCGAAAGGATCATGCCTGCATGCAATTCCTGCGCGGTGCCTGCCTGCCCGCCCGTCGGCTTGGCGATGCGCTGCGGCCCTTCGTGGACAGCAAGAAAGCTGCCCACGCCGTGCCCGGTGCCGTGGGCGTAATCAACGCCTGCTTCCCACAAGTATTGCCGCGCCAGCACATCCAGCTGCCCGCCGGTAGTGCCTTGGGGAAAGATCGCGCGATCAAGCTGGATATGGCCCTTGAGCACGCGGGTGAAGCGGTCCTTCATCTCAGCCGAAGGTTCACCCGGCCCAATCCACACCGTGCGGGTGATATCGGTGGTGCCGCTGCCGAATTCCCCGGCATATTGCCCGCCTGAATCGACCAGATAGATCGACCCCGGCGGGATCGGGATATTGCTGTCTGCGTCCACCTTGTAATGCGGCAGCGCGGCATGGGCAGCGGCAGCCGAGATGGTATCGAACGAGAGGTCTTTGAGCGCGGCATCCTCGGCCCGGAAAGCGGCAAGGCGCGCGGCGGCCGACAATTCATCGACGCTGCCTTTGGGCCCTTCTGTCTCCAGCCAGCGCAGAAATTTCGAAATCGCCGCCCCATCGCGCACTTGCGCCGCGCGCTGGCCAGCCTGTTCGCGTTCGTTCTTCATCGCCTTGGCAAGGATTGTCGGATCCTGCGCCAGCACAACCTCAGCGTCCGCCGCCTTGAGCACCTGTGCAATCGCGGCGACGCCGAAATCGGGATCAACCGCCACGCGCTTTCCCGCCAGCCCTTCAAGCCCTGCGACAAAGGCGCTGCGATCCCGCACGCTCACCGCATTGCCGAGATGCTGGACCAATTCGGGGGTGACCTTCTCGGGCGCGATGAACAGTTCGGCGCTGCCATCCTTGTGCGCGATCACATAGCTGAGCGCGACCGGCGTATGCGCCACATCCGCACCCCGGATATTGAGCAGCCAAGCAATCGAATCGAGCGCCGGGATCACCACCGCATCAAAGCCCTGCGTGCTCAGCCAATCGGCAACGCCCGCGCGCTTATCGGCGCTGGAGCGGCCCGCCAGCGCATCATCATGCACCATCGCAGGCGCTGTCGAAGGGGCGGGCCTGTCAGCCCACACCGCATCGATCGGATTGCTGCTGGCTGCCACCAGCGCAATGCCATGCGGCGCCAGCGCACGTTCGAGCGTGCTGGCCCAGCGCGCGGTGTGAAGCCAGGGATCATAGGCAATCCGCGCCCCTTCCTCACACGCCTTGGAAAGCCATCCGGCGAGGCTATCTGCCGGGATGCTGCAATAATCGAACAGATCGCCCGAAACCTGCTCGCGCACCTGCACCGTGTAGCGCCCATCCACGAAAATCGCGGCGTGAGTGAGCGTGACTGCGGCAAACCCGGCTGAGCCGCCAAAGCCTGTGAGCCATTGCAGACGCTGGGCATAATCGCCGACATATTCGCTCATATGTTCATCGCTGATCGGCACGATGAACCCGGCAAAGCCGCGCCGCTTCAATTCCTCGCGCAGGGCGGCAAGGCGGGCTTGGTGGGTTTGCATCAACATTTGGTCGATCCTCGGGTATCTGAGCGAGGCTCTTGCCGCGCGGGATTTGATCAGTAGAACCGCAGACATAGGCGCAAACTTGTCGCCTTTCCACCCGCACACGCCGCAAGGGATCGCAGCCCCCATGAACTCCCCCAAGCTTCCCCGCATCAGCGCGCTGGCGCTCGCCGCCGCCGCACTTGCCCCCGCCGCCGTTCAGGCCAACACCATCGAGGAACAACCCCGCGTGACCACTCCCGCCGCTGCCGCCACCACGACTGCCGCCGACATCCAGCCGCCGCGCGCCGAAAAGCGCCCCTATAGCTACACCCGCCACGGCATCACCGTCGAAGACCCATACGACTGGCTCTACGACAAGTCCTATCCGGTGGTGGATGACGAGGATGTGCTGAATTACATCAAGGCCGAAAACGCCTATTTCGAGGCCAAGATGGCTGGCCAGGCCGCCTTCACCGAAGCGCTGTTCACCGAAATGCGCGCGCGCATCAAGGAAGACGACAGCACCGTTCCGCAGAAGGATGGCGATTATCTCTACTGGTCGGAATTCGACGAAGGCGCGCAATATCGCAAGCACTGGCGCAAGCCCGTCGCAGGCGGCGAGCCGCAATTGCTGCTCGATGAAAATGAACTGGCCAAGGGCCTTGAATATTTCAGCCTCGGTGCGGCTTCGATCAGCGAGAACGGGCGCTATCTGGCCTATTCGACCGACACCAACGGATCGGAGCGCTACACCGCGCGGATCAAGGATCTCGCAACCGGCGAATTGCTGCCCGACGTGATTGAGAATCTGCGCGGCGGTCTGGTGTGGGTCAAGAATGATACCGCGCTGGTCTATGGCCCCTCGACCGAGGAATGGCGCACGCTGGAAGCAAGGCTCCATGTCATCGGCACGCCCAATTCGCAGGACGTGACGCTTTACAAGGAGGAAGATCAGAGCTTCGGCGTCGGCACCGGGCTGACCGCGCAGAAGGACTGGCTGATCATCGCCACCGGCGACAATGAAACCAGCGAAGTGCGGCTGGTGCCGGCCGACAACCCCACTGCCACGCCGATCCTGGTGAAGGCCCGCCAGAAGGGCGTCGAATACAGCGTCAACGTGCGCGATGGCGAGCTTTGGGTGTGGACCAATGATGATCACATCAACTTCCGTCTCGCCAAGGCGTCGCTCAAGACGCCGGGGGACTGGCAGACGGTGATTGCGGGGTCGAATGACTTTTATCTTACCGACTTTGATCTGTTCAAAGATTTCTTCGTCACCGAAGGCCGACTGAACGGGCTCGATCAGATCCAGCTGCGTTCTTACAGCGATCCGGCGAAGATCACGGCCATCACCTTCCCCGAGGCGAGCTATTCCGCCGGGCTTTCCAACAATCCCGAATATGATGTGGCGAAGCTGCGCTTGTCCTACCAGTCGATGGTAACGCCGGGCACCGTATTCGATTACGATGTCAAAACCGGCAAGCTGACGACTCTCAAGACGCAGGAAATCCCGAGCGGCTATGATCCCAGCCTCTACACCACAGAGCGTCTGACCATTCAGGCGCGCGACGGGGCGATGGTGCCGGTCAGCATCGTGATGCGCAAGGACCGTGCGGAGATCCTCAAAAAGGCGGGCATCGAAGGGCCGGGGCCGCTGCACCTCTATGCCTATGGCGCTTACGGCTATGCCATTCCGCCGGGCTTTTCGACCACGCGGCTGAGCCTTGTGGATCGCGGCTTTGCCTATGCCATTGCGCATATCCGCGGCGGCGATGATCTCGGGCGGCGCTGGTATCTCCAGGGCAAGCTGTTCGAACGCACCAACACCTTCAACGATTTCGTCGATGTCGGGCGCGGGCTGATTGCCAAAGGCTACACGGCGCAAGGCAAGGTGACGGCAAGCGGCGGCTCGGCGGGCGGCGAGCTTATGGGCGCGGTCATCAATCAGGATCCTGCGCAATATGGCGCTGTGGTCGCCCATGTGCCGTTTGTCGATGTGGTGGGCACCATGCTCAACGAAAAGCTCCCCCTCACCCCGGGCGAATGGCAGGAATGGGGCAATCCGATTCAAGACAAGGCAGCGTTTGCCTATATGCTGTCATACTCGCCCTATGATCAGGTGGTGGCCAAGGCCTATCCGCCGATGCTGGTGACGGCGGGGCTGAACGATCCGCGTGTGACCTATTGGGAACCGGCAAAGTGGGTCGCCAAGCTGCGCGAGCTGAAGACCGACGATAACCTGCTGCTTATGAAAACCAATATGGGCGCAGGCCACGGTGGGCAATCGGGCCGCTGGAACAGCCTCAAGGAGACGGCCGAGGAATACGCCTTCATCCTGTGGCAGATGGGGATGGCGCCGAAGGCCGGGGGAGAGTGAGTTCCCACCGCTTCACCCACACCTTCGTGGCCGAGCCGCAGCACATCGACGAGCTTGGCCACGTCAACAACACTGTCTGGGTGCAGTGGGTGCAGGACATGGCCACCGCCCACTGGGATGCGGCCGCGCGCCCCGAAGATCGCGCGGCGTTCTTCTGGGTCGTGGTGCGGCACGAGATCGATTACCGCGGCAACGTCTTCGAAGGCGCGCGGGTCATGTCCGAGACCTGGATCGAAGGCCCGGCGATAGGCGCAAAGTCGCTGCGGCGGGTCGAGTTCACGGACGCTGGGGGAAAGCGCCTCGTCAGCGCCGCGACCACCTGGGCGATGCTCGATCGGGCGACTGGCAGGCTCGCCCGCGTGCGGCCCGAAGTGCTGGCGCCGTTTCAGGCGTAACCCGGTATCTGGCCTCCGCTTGGGAAGGAGCGCGGGCGGGTGTGTCACACTCAGTGACAGGCCAAACCCTGATCCCAACCCTTCCTCAAGTTCATGCCGCCCGTCCCTTGCTGACGCCGCGCCCCTGGGGCGCTGCGTTGAAGACAGTCAGGCGTTCATAGGCCATGCGGTTGCGCCCGCCCGCCTTGGCTTCGTAAAGAAGGATGTCGGCGCGGGCGTAGAATTCGGCGAAACTCATTCGTGCGCTGCCTGCGCGCGGCATCTCGATCAGGCCCATGCTGGCCGTCACCGGAAGGCCAAGCCCCGGCACATCGGTGGCAATCCGGCGCGGAATGGCCTGCCGCAGAGCCTCAGCGCGGGCAATCGCCTGCTCGCCCCTGAGCAGCACCACGAATTCCTCGCCCCCCAGCCGCACCGCGACCGTATCACGATCCCCGCCGACTGTTCGCAGCGCGGCGGCGCAAGCGATCAGGGCGGCATCGCCGATCTGGTGGCCATGGACATCGTTGACGGCCTTGAAGCGATCGAGATCGAGCAGCGCGAAAGTGTCGAAACCCTGGGCCACCAGCTCCTCGAAGCGCGCTTCGATCGCGCGGCGGTTCATCAGACCGGTCAGCGAATCGCGGGTCGAAAGCTGTTCAAGCACGCGCGCCTGATCAAGCGCGGCATCACGTTCGTGCCGGATGGCAAGGAAACGATCGGCAATCGCGAGACTGATCACCACCACCTCGATCCCGGTTGCAAGGAACATCATCTGATCAAGGCTTGAGGGTGCAGCGTAAAGCCCAAACCCGCGCGCCACGCGCTCGAACGAGGCGATCAGGAGCGGCGCCCACGCGCAGGCCACAAACCGCGCCGAACGGCTGCCGCGCGCCACCGCCTGCGCCAGCGCGGCAATCGCGATCAGGCCCGAAGGCGTGACGGTAAGGAAGTAGGCAGTGTCATCGAAGGCTTGGGTGGCATGAAGCTGGAGCGCAAACAGACTGGGAACCACCATCGTCCAGATGCCGCCCCAAAAGGTGATCCGCTGCATCATCGGCGCCAATGCACCGCGTTCAAGAAACAGCGTGAGAAACACCAGTGCCGCGCCGCAGGCCATGGCCCACGATAGCGGCGCCATGATCGCCAGCACCGCCACCGGCAGCGTGACGAACAGACTTATCAGACCGCCGGCAAACAGGACGTAATTCATCATCCCCACCACCATCGCGGCGTGGACCAACACAAACCTTTCGCGCAGCACCATCCAGAACGTAATGTCGAACAGTAGCGGAAGGATGAGCATGCCCATCACCAGCGGCAGCAGCATCACTTCGATCAGCGACCAGTCGGCGTTGTCGCGGTGGTGCGACAAGCGTGCCTCGGTCAGCAGCGGGATCGAATGGGGCTTGTCGATCCGCACCAGCACAGCGCGGGTCTGATCGGTGATGTCCGGCAGGCGCAGCGAGAATACCGGCCCAGCGGGAAAAGGGTCGCCGTCGCTCTCATCATAATGCACTGCGCGGACCGTGCCATCGGCATCAAGGGCAGCCAGTGTGATCGCCTCGTGGCGCGCCGTGCGCGTAAAGAAATAGCGCGGCAGCGCCTCGCCCTGCCATACGGCAGCGTCGAACCGCAGCCAGGCAGCCGGGAGGCTGGCCCGCCAGTCGCTGCGCGAACAATCCCATCGGGCGGGTTCGATCATTCGCTCGATCGCGACGCCAGATTCGGTAGCGGCGTGGCAGGCAGGCCGGAAATTGGGATCTTCGTGATCATCGGCCAAGGCCGGGCGCGCGGCGAAAACGGCCACCAGCGCAGCCCATAGCGCCAGCGCCCGCAGCGCTCGGATCAGGACGACATGCGAACCCATACTGCATGGCTAGCACGACAGACTTACCCCGAAGTTAAACAGGACCCTTGGATGTCAAAGGAAGCGTCGTAAATACAGGCGGTTGAAACATAATTGCGGGCGATTCGCGGATGCTGGGCCCGCCGCGCCCATCAGGGCTTGATCTGAAGCGCGGCTTTCTGGCACGTCACGGCCCTGTCACATGCGCCGCCTAGCCTTGGCGCTGACCACGAAGCTGCGGGATTTTCGATGCTCACCAGCCCCTTCGCCCGATTTCCCGCCGCGCTAGCCGTGATCGGTGCGCTGGCGCTCGCCGGGTGCGACAGCGGCGGGGGCGGCGCGCGCAATTCGGTGCGGGCGGTTGGTTCCTCGACAGTCTATCCCTTCGCCAAGCTGGTTTCGGAAAATTTCGCCCGCGCCAATCCCGAATACCCCTCGCCGCTGATTGAATCGACCGGCACCGGCAACGGCATCCAGCTGTTCTGTTCCGGGCTCGGCGCGAACACGCCCGACATCGTCAACGCCTCGCGCCGGATCAAGCCGGGCGAATTCGAGAAGTGCCTCGCCAACGGGGTCAAGGACGTGGTCGAATTGCAGGTTGGGCTGGATGGCATAGCCTTTGCCTCGGCCAAGGGCGGGATCATGCTCAATCTGTCGCCCCAGATCGTCTATGAAGCGCTTGCGGCCAAGCCCTATGGCGCGGACCAAAAGGCGAAACTGTGGTCTGATGTCGATCCCAAACTGCCTGCCATTCCGATCCTCGTTTATGGCCCGCCGAGCACTTCGGGCACGCGCGATGCGCTCAAGGAGCTGGTGCTCGAAGTCGGCTGCAACAGCGATCCGGCGATGAAGGCGCTCAAGGAAAGCGATGGCCCGCGCTACCAGCAGGTTTGCACCGAAGTGCGTTCGGACGGGGCCTATTCCGATCAGGGCGAACAGGACAATCTGATCGTCCAGAAGATCGAGGCCAACCGCCGCGCGGTCGGCGTGTTCGGGTTCTCCTATCTCGAAGAAAACGCCGACAAGGTGCAGGGCCTGCCGATGAACGGGGTGGCGCCTACTTTCGACAATATCTCAAGCTTTGCCTATCCCGGCGCGCGGCCGCTGTATATCTACGTCAAGAAGCCGCACATGCGCGCCATTCCGGGGCTGGAAGGCTTCGTGCAGGAATGGGTCAAGAGCTGGGGCAAGGGCGGGCCACTGGCGCGGGTCGGGATGGTCGCGATGCCGGCCGAAGCGATGGCAGCAAACGCCCGCAAGGCCAGCGCGCTGACCCCGCTGACGCTCGACGAACTCACGATCAAGGAGTGATTGCCCCCGCGCAAGCGGTGGGTTAGCCTTGCCTGCATGAGCGCCCGCAAGATCGAGGCATGGCACCAGGCGGGCGTGATCGATGCCGTCACGCGCGAGCGCCTGATCGCCTATGAGGCAGAACATGCCCGCCCGCTGCTGCTTTGGGCCGTATTCGGCATCGGTGCGCTGGCGGTGGGACTGGGCCTTGTTTCCGTGGTCGCGGCCAATTGGGAAGAAATTCCCGGCACCCTGAGGCTGGCGGTGCATCTGGCGCTGATTGCCGCGATGCTGGCAGTGCTGGGCTGGCGCGAGCGTGATCCGGGGTCGCGTTCTCCCTATGTTGCCGAAGCGCTGCTGTTCATTGCCGCAGCGCTCGGTCTCACATTCTTCGGCCACTTGGGGCAAGTCTATCAGACCGCATCGCCGCTGTGGCAGCCGCTGGCGCTATGGCTGATCCTGTTCGCGCCGTTGCTGCTGGCGATGGGGCGCGGCACCCCGGCAGCGGCCGCGCTGATGGGCGTCGCCGTGTGGGCGGCCTGGGTCTATGTCGACGCCTCCGGACAATCCGGCACCGCGCGCGAGACTGGTTGGCGCATGTGGCTGGCCTTCGTCCTGGCGCTTCCGGTGATGTTTGCCCCGCTGGCGGCAGGGATGCGCTCACGCAGCCCGCGCTCCGGTTTCTGGCGGCGGCTTGAGCAACTGGCTTGTGCCTATGGGGTGGGGGGCAGCTCGATGGCCTGCGCCTTCGCCAGCCTGGGCGGTTTCACCGAGGCCCGCCCTGTCGGCGAACTTGTGGCAATGGCGACCAGCGGCGCGGTGGCAGGGCTGGCAGGGGCAGGCGTCGTGCTCGCCCGCCCGGGTGCATCCGGGCGGATGGCCGGCGTGATCATTGCCGGGTCGGGCGCGGCGCTGCCGGTGGCCTATATCCTCGATGGCGAGATCGTGCCCGCAGCGTTGCTGTTTTTCGCGCTGTGGGCGGGGATCGCTGCCGCCGCGCTCAAGGCTGGTTGGCGCGGGGTGTTCCAACTGGCGGTCGGCGTGATGGCCGTGCGGCTCATCATCCTCAGCTTTGAGCTGGCGAGCGACCTCTTGCTGAGCGGCTTCGGGCTGATCCTTGCGGGGTTCCTGATCCTCGGCATTGGCTGGGCCGCGCTCAGAGTGTCGCGCCGCTTTGCCCCCGAGGAGAACGCATGATGCCCGCGCTGCGCCTTGCCGTTCTCGGCCTGCCGCTGGCGGGGCTGGCGGCCCTGTGGGCGATGAGCGATCGAACCTACCACACCGGCACCGAATGGGAGGTGCCGGTCGCTGGCTATGACCCGCGTGATTATCTGCGCGGCCATTATATCGAGTTCGAATATGACTGGCCGGGCTACGGCAGGGTTGCGTGGGGCAGCGCGCAGACGCTGTGCCTCGAAGGGGCCGCCCCCACGATCACGCGGGTGGCCGAAGCGCGGGCGGGTGCGGCGTGCGCGCATCCGGTGCGCTCTGATCCGGGCGATGTCTATGGTAGTAATGGCACCGCGCGTGGGCGGCTTTATGTCGGGCAGGAGCGCGCGCGCCAGCTTGATCAAGGTCTGCGCGATGGCGGACAGCGCGGGATCGTGACGATCCGCCAACGCCGAGACGGCTCCTTTACCCCCATCGCATTCGCTTCCGCCCGCTGACAGCCGCCGAGCAGGCAGCGGAAGCACGCGAACGGGCGGGAGAGCTGCCTCCCCCGCCCGCAATCGCGCCCGATTGATCTGCGCGCGCGATCAGAACTTTGCGGTCAACTCCACCCCGAAGAAGCGCGGCTCGCCCGGAATGAACGTGGGGATGGTGAAAGCCCCGCCGGTATTGCCCGCATCGAGCAGGAACTCCTGATCGAAGGCGTTGCGGATGAAGGCCGCGATTTCATAGCGATCATCGGCAAAAGCCACCCCGGCACGCGCATTCACAAGCGTCACGGGGCCTTGGCGAATCAAAGGGCTATTGGGCACCTGGAAGAAGATCGTGCTGCGGTGGGTGATACTGGGCGTTGCAAACAGCCGCGCCCCGTTCGCCAGCGGATAATTGACCCGGAAACCGCCCGACAGCTGCCATTCAGGCTGCAACCGGAAGCGCGAGCCCGCAAAGGTGCCGTTGGACGGATTATTGTCGATCTGAGCATTGATATAGTTGAAGTTGCCGAACAGGTTAAGCCAATCGGTTGCATCCGCTGCCAATTCGCCCTCGACCCCAAAATTGCGCGCACCGCCCGCGCTCAGGGTCTGGAAAGCGCCGGTCGGGTTGCCATTGGCATCGAGCTGCGGCAGCGAGACCTGGAAATTGTCATAGACCTGATAATAGACCCCGAGAGAGGCCGACACCCGGCCGCGCGCCAGCTTGATCCCGCCCTCGTAGTTCCAGACGATTTCCTCGGCGACATCAGTGCGGTTGGGCACCACCACGCCCGCCCGGCGCGCCGCATTCAGCTGCACTACGGGTGAACGGCGGCCCTTGGAAATGGTGGCGAACACATTCACATCATCAGCGATGCGGTAGAGCGCGTTAAAGCGCGGCAGCCAGGCCGAAAACCGATCATCGGCAAAGAAGGTCTGCCCACCGGTATCGACCTGGCCGGGGATAAGTGGCGCACGGCTCAGTTGGCTGTTGGGCACGCGGGCGAAAAAGCCCGACTGGCGGTATTCGTCGAGATAGCGCAGGCCTGCCGTCAATTCGAGCGCCTCGATCGCGATCCAGGTAACATCGGCGAACAGGGAATAGGCTTCGTTGCGGCCCTGATTTTCGAACACCGAACTATACTGGAAATTGGTGCGTCCCAGCCCCGGCACGCTGCCATCAGGCGCCACGCACGGTGTCGTCCCGAACGGACGGCCTGCCGGCGGAACCCCGAACAGGGTGCCAAGGCATTGCAGGAAGATGCCTTCTTCGGTAGCAAAGGGCACGTTCTGGCGGCCATCTTCGATGAAGATGTTCCAGCCCGCACTCGCCCGCAGCTTGTCGCTGGCATAGCTGAAGCGGCCTTCGTGGTTGATCTGCCAACCATCGGCGATTTCGGCGAATTCGAGGAAGGGCGCAGCCGTGCCATCGGCATCGAAGATTTCGCGGCTGTCGAAGGTGCGATAACCGTTCACCGTGGTGAAGGTCCAGTTTTCGCCAAAACTGTAGGCCGCGGTCAGGTTGAGATCGAAAACTTCGCGGTCAAGGCCAAGCTGATCGCCGCCCAGTGCTGCCGCGCCGGCGGGATTGCCGCCGAGGTTGGCAGGGAAGAAGGCATTGCGCGGGCCGCCTGGGGAAGCGGGCGATGCGGGGAACCGCGCAGAAATGAATGGGGTGCCGCCGTTCCTCTGCTGATCATAGGTCGCAATCAGATCGACAGTCAGATCGGCAGTGGGGGTATAGCGCAGCGATCCGCGCAGGCCGAGCTGGTTCTGCGCGTAAAGTTCGCGGCGCTGATTGGGGTTGAGGTTTTCGACATAGCCATCGCGGGTGCGCCATTCGCCTGCGAGGCGCGCTGCAATCACGTCCGATCCGACATTGACGAAACCGCCCAGCAGCGTTTGGTTGAAATTGCCGTATCCCGCGCGCATTTCCGCGGAGAAGCCTTCGCGCGGGCGGGCCGAAACGAGACTTAGCGCCCCCACGGCGCTGGCCGTGCCGAACAAGGTTGCCTGCGGGCCCTTGACCACCTCGACACGTTCGAGATCATAGATCGCCTGATAACTGCCGCGCGAGCGCGAGATATCGACGCCGTTGTAATAGAGCGTGACGCGCGGACCTTCCTGTGCCGAGCCGCTGTCCGAGGTGATCCCGCGGATCACGATGCCGGGGTTGTTGGCGCTCTGTTCCTGCACCAGCAGGCCGGGGGTATAATAGGACAACTCATCGAGATCGGTAACGCCAAGATCGCGAATGCGCTGGCCGCTGACCACCGAGATGGTGATCGGCACGTCGAGCGCGCGCTGTTCGATCTTCTGGGTGGTGACGATGATCTCGTTGCTGTTGTCGCTCTGGGTTTGCGATTCGGCCTTATCCTGCGCGGCGGCAACCTGCGGGATAAGGACGAGCGTGGCGGCGAGCGCTGCGTGCGATACGCGCGCGAAAGTGGTGCGGAACATCTCAAGGCTTCCCTGTTGCATTGGAGAGAGGCCTTGCCCGTGGCAGCGCAGAGTGACGCCATCACGACCGCGCGATTAAGTTTCGATGACGAACTGATGTCAGATGCGAGACGAAACTGGCGCGCAGCGTGCCGCCGCTTTTCCTCGGCCTGTCTCGCAGGGCGGACCACCGGCCTGCGGGATCAGGAACTGATACCTGGGTTCGCTGATGCGAACCCATACCCGTCCTACCCCGCCCGGCCACCAATGATACCATCAGGCTATGGTGGCCGGGCGCGGAGGCGGGGTGGGAGGCATGAGTTGCGCGCAGCGCAACCTGGTATTACAGCGGGTTCCCATCCCGATCGCGGTAGATTTCGCGGCGGCCGACATGGTTGGCAGGGCCGACAAGGCCATCTTCCTCCATCCGCTCGATCCATTTGGCGGCGGTATTGTAGCCCACCCCCATCTGCCGCTGGAGCCAGCTGCCGGACGCCTTCTGGTTCTCGAACACGATCTGGCAGGCCTGGCGATATTTGCGTTCTTCGGGATTGTCGGACGCGGTGAGATCATCGTCGAAGCCGAAGCCATAGCCTTCCTCCGGCTCTTGGGTAACGGCATCGACATATTCGGGCGCGCCTTGCGAGCGCCAGAAATCGGCGACCGCTTCCACCTCCTCGTCGGACACGAACGGGCCGTGCACGCGCACCATTGCGCCAGTATTGGGCTTGTAGAGCATATCGCCCTTGCCGAGCAGTTGCTCGGCCCCCTGTTCGCCCAGGATTGTGCGGCTGTCGATCCGGCTGGTCACCTTGAAGCTGATACGGGTCGGCAGGTTGGCCTTGATCACGCCGGTGATGACATCGACGCTGGGGCGCTGCGTCGCCATGATCAGGTGGATGCCCGCCGCACGCGATTTTTGCGATAGGCGCTGGATCAGCACTTCGATTTCCTTGCCGACCGTCACCATCAGGTCAGCAAGCTCATCAACGATCAGCACAATCTGCGGCAAGGGCGCGTAATCGAGCTGTTCTTCTTCATAGAGCTGTTCGCCCGTATCGGGATCAAAGCCCGTCTGCACCCGACGCCCGAGCGGCTTGCCCTTGGCGATCGCGGCCGAGACTTTTTCGTTGAAGGAATGGATGTTGCGCGAATTGACCGAGCTCATCATCCGATACCGCCGCTCCATCTCCTCGACCGCCCATTTCAGCGCGCGCACCGATTTGTGCGGCTCGGTGACGACGGGAGAAAGGAGATGCGGGATATCGTCGTAGGTTTTCAGCTCCAGCACCTTGGGATCGATCAGGATGAGGCGCAATTCGGACGGCGTGAAGCGATATAGCAGCGATAGCAGGATCACGTTCAGCCCCACCGACTTGCCGCTGCCGGTGGTGCCCGCGACGAGGAGGTGCGGCATCGCAGCAAGATCGGCCACCACCGGCTCGCCCGCGATATCCTTGCCCAGAATGATCGGCAGGCTGCCTTTCGCATCGGCAAAGGCGGTGCAGGCGGCAAGCTCTTTCAGCATCACCACCTGGCGATCCTTGTTGGGCAATTCGATGCCCATGACAGTGCGCCCCGGGATCGGCGAGACGCGCGCGCTGATCGCGCTCATGTTGCGGGCAATGTCTTCAGCCAACCCCACCACACGGCTCGCCTTGATGCCGGGGGCAGGCTCAAGCTCGTACATGGTCACCACGGGGCCGGTGCGCACGGCGGTGATTTCGCCTTTCACATTGAAATCGTCGAGCACGTTTTCAAGCAGGCGCGCGTTGCGCTCCAAGGCAAGCTTGTCGAGCTTGGGTGCGGCTTCGCTGGGCGGTTCGGCGAGGAGATCAAGGCTCGGCAGGTTGAAAGCGGCGAACATGTCGCGCTGATTCGCCTTGGCGGGCTGGGCCCGCTTGGGCGGAGCCGACGGATCGGTGATTTCCGGTGCGCGGCGCGGCGTGAGATCCACCTCGACCTCGCGATCAGAGCGCGCGGCGCGGCGCGCCTTGGCGGTCGGCCCGGCATCATCAAGCAAGTCATCGGCGGCAAGGTTTTCCGGAGCCTCTTTGTGGCGCAGGAACGGCACCAGACGCGCAAGCGGTGCAATCAGCGACGCGCCGCCGAGGAAGGCGGGCAAAGTCATCAGCACCCGCCAGTCGATCGCAAAAATCCGTGTTACTAGCGCTGCGCCCGCAGCCAGAAAGACAAGTGCGAGGCCAAGAATCACCCAGCCTTGCGCCGTGCCGCCGATGCGCGCCGCCGCTGCCTCGATCCCCGCCTTCCCGAGCAGGCCTGCGACCCCGCCAGATTGCGCGGGAAGCGTGCTGGTGCTGCCGTCAAAAGCGAGGCTGAGAACAGTCGCAATCAGGCTCATCGCGATTACCAGCAGGCCGGCGGGCACCCACCAGCGGGTGGTTTCAGGCTCGTCCTCCTGCTCATAGCCAAGCCACAGCTTGCGTCCCGAAACATACAGCAGCGGCAGCAGCAGCACGGCAGGCCAGCCGAAGGCGAGGAATACCCGGTCCGCCACAAAGGCGCCCGATGCGCCCATCCAGTTGGCGATGGCGTCGCCTGCCGCAGCGGTCGAAGGGCTGGGATCAGTCTGGGTGTAGCTGGCAAGCGCCAGCGCGAGGAACGCACACGCGCCCCACAGCAGCAATGCGCCCGTGATCTGGCCAATCCGGCGCAACGAGCGGCGCAGGCCAATGCGCCACTCGGCATCGACAGAACGGGCCTGTGGCTTGCGGGGGCTTACGGCGCGCGACGCCATGGATTGTCTCCTTGCAGGAACACATCATGAATCTTTCGCCCTGCGCGGTCAAGGAAAGAGCGACAGGGTGATGTTTCAGCTCAATCCGTCAATCGCGGCCCAGCGGTGCCAGCCGAGCGCGCGGGCGCGCGATCCGGTCATGCCGCCGAGCGCGATCACGGGCGCGCGGGCGAGCTGCGCAGCCAGGCGGAACCGCACCCGACCGAGCCATTTGCCGCCCGGATGGCTGCGGGTCGCAAAGACTGGCGAGAGCAGCAGCGCGTCTGCGCCCATCCGGTTCGCCAGCGCGATCTCGCGCGGGGTGTGAACTGTCGCCAGATATATCAACCCGGCGCGGCGCGGCGCCAGCCCACGCGGCGCGCTATAGAGGCCATCGGCCCCCCACCCGCGAGCAGTCAGCGCCGAATCGGCAAGGATCACGCAGTGCCCCCGCGCCCGCGCAATGCGCCGCAACACGCCGAACCGCGCCAACCGTTCACGATCGGACAGGTGATAATGGCGATAGATCAGCCCCGACCCGCGCGGCAGCGCGGCCAGTGCCCGCTCCAGCACCGCATCATTGCGCGCATCGGTGATCAGCCAAAGGCGCGGGAGGGGCTTCTTTCGCATCGCTCACCCGCTATAGACCGCCGCCATGGAAAACCCAGCATCCCGTCTCGAAGCTGTGCGCGCGAATATCGCGCGCGCGTGCAAGCCTGCGCGCCGCGAGGCATCTTCGGTCACCCTCATTGCGGTGAGCAAGACCCATCCGGCGGACAGGATCGCGTCGCTCATCGCAGCGGGCCAGCGCGTGTTCGGCGAAAACCGCGTGCAGGAGGCGCAGGGCAAATGGCCTGCCTTGAAGGCGGCGCATCCCGATCTTGAACTCCACCTCATCGGCCAGCTGCAATCGAACAAGGCCGACGAGGCCGTCCAGCTGTTCGACGTGATCCATTCGCTCGACCGCCCCAGCCTGCTCACCGCGCTGACCAAAGCGATGGACAAGGCTGGCAAACGCATTCCTTGCTTCGTGCAGGTCAATATCGGCGACGAGCCGCAGAAGGGCGGTTGCACGCTTGGCGATCTGCCGGGCTTTCTCGCAGAGGTGCGAAAGACGCCGATCCCACTTGCTGGACTGATGTGCATTCCGCCTTCCGATATCGAACCCGCGCCGTTCTTTGCGCTCTTGGCCAAACTGGCCGCCGATCATGGCGTTGAGGGGCTCAGCATGGGGATGAGCGGCGATTACGAGACCGCTGTGATGCTGGGCGCAACCCATGTGCGGGTCGGCTCGGCCCTGTTTGGCGCAAGAGCCTAGGCACGAAAAAGGGCGCCCCGTTGCCGGAGCGCCCTTTTCCTGCCTCGCATGAGGTCCCGGTTCCTTAGAACTCGAACATCACTTCAAGGCCGATATTGCGCCCGCGCATCAGCGGCGAGAAAGTGCCGGCGCCCGGGAATTGCTGGAACGGGGTCTGCACACCGTTCGAGCGCGGGCCTGCAAAGGGCACCTGCGTGTCGCCGCCTTCCTGCACCTGATCGAGCAGGTTGCGGCCGTAGAGCGAGACCGAAAGGCCCTCAAGCGGGGTGACCCAGGTGATGTTCGCTTCCAGCATCGAGAGATCGTTGAGCCAGCCGAAATTGTCATCCGTATAGGCCGACTTGTCGCGATACTGATAGTTCACCCGCGTCAGGAACTGGCTGCTGCCCACGTTCAATTCGTGGATCAGGCCAGCGCCCACAGTCACCGGCACCACGCGCGGGATCGCCAGTTCGAGATCGCGGTTGTTGACCACGCCATCGCCCGAAATGTCGAACAGCACGCGGTCATACTGCGCATCGATCACACCGAGGTTGGCCGTGAACACCAGCGAGGGCGACACGCGCATGCGCGCTTCGGCCTCGACGCCCTTGATCGTGGCATCGGCGGTGTTGAGGATGTTCTGCACCACGCCCGCACCCGGATCGGCGAGGTTCACCTCGCGCTGCATGTTGCCGATCTTGGTGACATAGGCGGCCACGTTCAGCGTCAGCGACTGGTCGGCAGTCTGGAACTTGCCGCCGATTTCGAAGCTGTCGACCTGCTCTTCGTCAAAGCCGAGCTCGCCGGTCTGCTGGAAGGCGCGGTTGAAGACCGGCACGTTGGTGATGCGGAAATTGTAACCGCCCGAACGGAACCCGCGGCTCCAGTGGCCATAAACCTGGCTGTCGCCGAATTCATATTGGAGGCCGAGCTTGGGCGAGAGGTTCTCGAACTTCACATCATCGGTAAAGCCGTTGGTCTCCACACCGGGGCGGAACGGCGCAGTGCCGGTCGGGCAGGTGTTGTTGAGGAACGAGCAAGGCGGGCGCGCGGTGACGAAGGTCACCCCTGCGTCCTTGGTTTCCTGGTTCCAGCGGATCCCGGCCAGCACCGTGAGCCGATCAGTCAGCTTGTAGTTGAGGTTGGCAAACAGGCCGAGCACTTCATGCTCCTGACGCCCGCCGCCGAAGAACTGCGGCGGGCGCAGCGCAACCGGCAGGTCGCGGCGCAGCTCGCGGCCTTCGTCATAGGCGAGATTCTGATTGAAGTAGAAGCCGCCGAACACGAGATCGTAGCGATCGCCCGACATGGCGTAGCGCAATTCGTTCGACCACTGCTCCTGCGCTGTTGCCGTGCCTGAATGGAACAGGAACAGCGGGGTCGCGTCGATATCGCCGCGCGTGCGGCTGTCAAACTTGCGCCAGCCGGTGATGTTGGTGAGCGTGCCGGGGCCGATATTCAGCGTCGCGGTGAGCGAGCCGGTCCAGATTTCGTTGGTGTAGAAGCCCGGTTCATCGATCGACAGATTGAACGAGCGGCGATCGAAGAAGCCGCGGTTCTGAGCCGAGGGGCCATCACCTTCGCTGGTGAAGTAGTCGAGCTTGCCGAGCAGGGTCAGGTCGCCAAAGCGGCCTTCCAGCGCGCCGCGCAGGATCTTGGTTTCCGCCGCGCCATGATTGGTATTGTTGAAGCGGTTGTTGAAATAGCCTTCGTCGTTGTTGTAATAGGCGCCGAGCTTGAACAGCAGCTTGTCTTCGACGATCGGGCCGGAGATCACGCCGCTGACGGTGTAGTTGGCGCCGCCGCGCCCGGCATCGACCGGGCCATCAACCGCGGCGCGGAACTTGCCGCGGAAATCTTCGGTCGGGTTGCCGGTGTTGATCACCACCGCGCCGCCCGTCACGTTGCGGCCGAACAGCACGCCTTGCGGGCCGCGCAGGATTTCGACGCTGGACAGGTCGAACAGGTCGAACACCACCCCGCCATTGACGCCGAGGAACACGCCGTCGACGAACACGCCGACAGTCGGATCGATCGAGGGGATCGACGAGTTGATGCCGATCCCGCGAACGGTGAAGTTGGCGGTGCCGCGGCTGGTGCCGACCTGATCGAGGCTGACGTTGGGAGCCTGGAACGAAAGGCCCTGAATGTCGCGGATCTTGAAGGCTTCCAGCGTCTGCTCGCCGAAAGCGGTCACGGCAAGCGGCACGTCCTGCACGTTTTCGGGGTTCTTGGTCTTGGTGCCGGTAACAACGATGTTGCCGATATTGTCGAGGGCGCTGGTGCGCTCTTGCGTGGTGTCATCAGCACCAGCGTCCTGGGCCTGCGCCGCGACGGGGATGAACGCGGTGGTGGCCAAAGCGAGCGCAAGGATGCGCCGCAGGTTTGCGGGGGTGTTCATGATAGCTCTCCCTGTTGAACAGCGCGCCCTTAGCGCCGACCTTGGGGAATGCAATCTTCCGTAAGGGAAACCAAACGCCTGTTTTCGCCGCAGTGTTGCTAAATTGTTTCAACTTCGCGCTGCCGCTGGTCGCTGGCAGCGTCGAGAAGGGCGGCTTCGATCTCTGCAAGCCGATCGGCAGCCTTGACCTTGGCGCCGGTCAGATCGGTCACATAGAAGGTGTCAGCCGCGCTTTCGCCATAGGCAGTGACATGCGCTGAATGGACAATCAGATTGGCACGGAACAGCGCATAGGCGAGCCGATTGAGCAGTGCCGCGCGATCGCGCGCGGTGACTTCGATGACAGTAAAGCGGCCCGAGGCCTCGTTATCGAAGGTAACGCGCGGGGCGACATCGAATGCCTTGGCGCGCGAATGCGGCAGCGGCCGCGCCGCCAGCTTGGGCACCAGCTCCACCTTTGCCAGCAGCGCGTTACGGATGCCCTGCTCGATCCGCGCCATCTGCTGCGCCTCGCGAAACGGCTGGCCGTGCTGATCCTGCACCAGGAAATTGTCGAAGGCAAAGCCATTGGTCGCGGTATGAATGCGTGCATCGATGATATTGGCACCGGCAAGATGGATGCCGCCCGCCATGCGATAAAACAGGCCGGGATGGTCGGCCGCGATCACGCTCACCCGCGTCGCGCCGCGCACCTCGTCGAGCGTGCAACTGATCGACAATTGCTCATCACCGCCGCTCTGGCTCTCGGCATATTGCGCCAGATTGCTGGCGATGATGTCCTCCGGCTCGGCGATCCAGTAGGCATCGCGCAGCAGCGCGCCCACGCCATCGACCAGCGCAGCCTGAGCGCCGAGCAATTCGGCAACCCGCGCCTTCCTGGCGGCGACGCGCGCCTCGCGCCCTTGCCGCATGTGGCCGAGCCGGAGGCGTTCCTCGGCGGCATCGTAAAGCTCGCCGAGCAATTGTCCCTTCCAGCTGTTCCAGGTGCCCGGCCCCACCGCGCGGATATCGACCGCCGTCAGGATCGCAAGGTTGCGCAGGCGCTCAAGGCTCTGCACCTCGGCGACGAAATCCTCGATCGTCTTGGGATCGGTGAGGTCGCGCTTCTGCGCGGTGCGGCTCATGAGGAGATGGTGCAGCACCAGCCAGGAAACCAGCTCGGTTTCCTTGTCATCAAGGCCAAAGCGCGGGCCCAGCTGCCACGCCAGCTCCGCCCCCAGCACTGAGTGGTCGCCGCCGCGTCCCTTGGCGATATCATGCAGCAGCACCGCGACAAACAACGCCCGACGCGAGGCGATCTGATGAATGACGCGGGTGGCGCGCGGGTGATCTTTCTTGAGCAGGCCCTGCTCGATCTGGCTGAGCAGCCCGATGGCGCGGATGGTGTGTTCATCGACGGTGTAGTGATGATACATGTCGAACTGCATCTGCGCGTTGACCCGGCCGAAATCGGGCACAAAGCGCCCGAAAACCCCCGCCTCGTTCATCCACCGCAGCACGGTTTCGGGGTCTTTGCGGCCGGCCAGCACATCGAGAAACAGCGCGTTGGCGCGCTTGTCGCGGCGCACCTCAGCGGTGATGAGCTTGGCGTCGCGATCAGCCTGCCGCATAGTCTGGGGGTGGAGTTCGAGCCCCTCGGCCTCGGCCAACTGGAACACTTCGATAAGCCGCACCGGATCGGCGGCGAACCAATCATCGCCCGGCGCGCGAATGCGGCCTGCCTCGATGACATAGCCCTTGAGCATGCGGGGCTTGGCCTTCCACCCCGCGAAAAATCCCGATCGCGTGCGCTTTCGCGCAAACTCGGTATCGAGCGCCGAGAGGAACACCCCCGAGAGGCTGCCGACCCGTTTGGCCTGAAGGAAGTAATATTGCATGAAGCGTTCGACCGCGCTTTTGCCGGGGCGCTCGGCGAATTGCATCGCTTCGGCGACCTGCCGCTGAAGATCGAAGGTCAGCCGGTCTTCGGCGCGCCCGGTAATATTGTGCATGTGGCAGCGCACCGCCATCAGAAAACCTTCAGCACGGCGGAAGCTGCGGTATTCGGCCGCCGTGAACAGCCCGACATCGACCAGCTGCGAGGCGGTTTCGACCCGGTGCATGTATTTGCCGATCCAGTAGAGCGTTTGCAGATCGCGCAGGCCGCCCTTGCCGTCCTTGATATTGGGCTCGACCACGTAGCGCGAACCGCCCATTCGCTTGTGGCGGGCATCGCGCTCCTCCAGCTTTTGGGTGAGGAACTGGCGCTCGCTGCCGCGCGCGACTTCGGCCCAGAAGCGGTTGCGCAATTCCTCGTAAAGCTGCTGATCGCCCCACACCAGCCGCCCTTCGAGCAGCGCGGTGCGGATGGTGAGGTCTTCCTTTGCCAGCCGCATGGTGTCGGAAACGGTGCGGCTTGAATGGCCGACCTTGAGCCCGAGATCCCACAACAGATAGAGGATCGCCTCGATCACCTGCTCGCACCAGGGCGAACGCTTCATCGGCGTGATAAAGGCAATGTCGACATCCGAATGGGGCGCCATCTCGGCCCGGCCATAGCCGCCCACCGCCAGCACTGCGAGGCGTTCGGCAGCGGTGCGATTGGAAGCGGGATAGGCATGGGTGGTGACGTAATCGTGGATCACCCGGATGATCTGATCGATCAGGAAAGAATGCCCGCCAACACATTCATGGCCCGCCGACGGCGCTTCGGCGAGGCGCCGGGCGAGTTCGGCGCGCCCCTGATCGAGCGCGCGCCGCAGCGCTTCGAGCACCTCGGCGCGCCCACCCGCGCCGCCTGCCCCGTTATCGTGCGCAAGCGCCAGCGCGGTGACTTCCTCGCCCAGCACCCGCCGGTCGATGATCGCGCGCTGGCCCGACATACGCTTGCCGTTCACGCGGGGGCTCCCCCCGCATGAACGCCGCTGCGCTGTGTGCCGTGAGTGCCGCCGACGCTCAGCGGATTACGCCGCCACCAGTTCGCCAGCATACATCTGGCGCACGGTACGCTTGTCGATCTTCTGGGTGCCAAGGCGCGGCAGGCTTTCATCAGCAATCCAGATATGGTCTTCCAGCGGCACCTTGAAGGGCGCGATCCGCGACAGCAGAAATTCGCGCAGGGCCGCCTTGCTCATCGCCGGGCGGCCTTCCTTGAGATTGAAGACGGCCGCGGGCACTTCGCCAAAGCGTTCATCGGGCAAGCCGAACACCGAACATTCGGCGATATCGTCATGCGCGTAAATCGCATCTTCCACCTCGATGCACGAGATGTTCTCGCCGCCGCGGATGATGATGTCCTTCTTGCGATCGACGATGAACAGATAGCCGTCCTCATCGAGATAGCCGAGATCGCCGGTGCGGAAGAATTGCGTCGCGGTGAAGGCGGCTTTGGTGGCTTCCTCGTTCTTCCAGTAGCCGCGGAAATTGGCGACCGAGCGGATGCAGACTTCGCCGACCTGGCCCTGCTGCAATTCATTGCCCGCGTCATCGAGAATGCGCAGATCGACCATCGGCTGGCTCGCCTTGCCGGTGGAACCCGGCTTGGCGAGGTAATTCTCGTTGAAATTGCCGCAGCCCACCGCGTTGGTTTCGGTAAGGCCATAGCCCAGCAGCGGGAAGCCGCCCGGAAATGCCTGCTTGATCTTGCTGACATGCTCCACCGGGCGCGGCGCACCGCCTGCGGCAAAGCTCTTGCAGGCCGAAATGTCATACTTGGCCAGATCGGGGTGGCTCGCGATTTCATAGCTCATCAGCGGCACGCCGACGAAATAGGTGACCCTCTCGTTCTGCATCAGCTCAAGCGCATGGGTCGCATCCCACTTGGGCATCAGCACCAGCTTGCGCGCAATCGCGAAGCTTTGCAGGAACAGCGGCACTTCGCCGGTGACATGGAACAGCGGCACGGCGACGAGCGCGCAGGGCTGGGCCGACAGATCCTCACCCTGCTTTTCGAGCAGGATCTTGGCCATTGCCGACTGGCTGACATAGCTCATGATGCCATGCACCACGCCGCGGTGATCGGACCAGGCACCCTTGGACTTGCCGGTCGAACCGGAAGTGAACAGGATCGTCGCCAGATCATCCGGGCCAATCTGCGCGAGCAGCGCCAGGGCCAGCGGGCCTTCGGCACCCGGCGCGCGCCAGACATTGGCAAGCCCTTCGGACGGTGCATTGCCGTGATCGAACAGCACCAGCTTGGCATTATGCGGGTGGCCTTCCAGCCGCGCGGCGCGCCCCGCATCCGCCAGCACGATGGTGCATTCCGCCAGATCCACGCCGTAAGCCAGCTCATCACCCGACCAGAAGCCGTTGAGCAGCGTGGCGCATCCACCCGCCATGGCGATCCCCATGAACGCGATCATCCAGTTGGCGGAATTGCGCGCGGCAAGGCCGATGCGGTCACCCTTCTGGACACCGTGATCCTTCACCAGGCTTTCCGCGACGCAAACGGCGGCGGCATAGGTCTGCCCGAATGTCAGCCTGACATCACCATCGACGAGGAAGGGCACATCCTTATGCTCGTTGCAGAAATGCGCGAAATAATGCGCCAGCGACGGGGGTGCGGCGGCAAAGGCGGGCATCGCCACGCCGCCGCGCTCGTATGGCACGGTGGCAAAGGGCATTCCCGGCTTGCTGATTTCGGTGATGATCGCATCAAGCGCCATGTCCAGCGGAGTGGGCATTGCGGCATTCTCCTCTCTCGTTTTTGTCCCAGAGATCAGCGCGCGCGCAGCCGCGCACGCCTCTCCCCAATCCCAAGGCCCATCGACTGCCCCAGCCTCTTCCCCCAAGCGTGACGCTGTGCCAAGAGAACACCTGCGCCGAAGCCCTTAGAGGCTTATCGATATGGCATGGCTGCCACCATTAAGAGGTTCGCCCCTTGCTGTCACTACTTGCTGCAACCGCTGCGGCCAATCCGATCCAATGGACCGATCTGGGACTGAAGCCGGGGATTGAACTCGGGTTTTTCACCCTGCGCTATTATTCGCTCGCCTATCTGATTGGCGTGATCTTCGCCTATTGGCACACCAGCCGCGCGCTGCGCGAACCCGGCGCGCCGATGGCGCAGAGCCATGCCGAAGATTTGTTCTTCTATTGCACGCTGGGCGTCATCATTGGCGGCAGGCTGGGCTATGCCGCCTTCTACACCGGCGGCGAGACCGGCATTCCCAGCGCCTTCACCGATTTTTCGGGCGAGGGTTTTGTCTCATGGAAGCTCCTGCGCCTGTGGGATGGCGGCATGAGTTTTCATGGCGGACTGGCGGGCGTGACGGTGGCGATGGCCTGGGTCGCGTGGCGCGGGCGTCTCAGCTTCATCCGCGTGGTCGATTATGTCAGCGTGGGCGTGCCGATGGGGATGCTGCTGGGCAGGCTCGCCAATTTCATCAACGGCGAATTGTGGGGCCGGGCAACCGATGCGCCCTGGGCGATGGTGTTTCCCGGCGCGGACTTGCAGGCGCGCCATCCCAGCCAGCTTTATCAGGCGGGGCTCGAAGGGCTGCTGCTGCTGATCGTGATGATGCTGTTGTTCTGGAAAACCCGGGCGCGCTACCGCCCCGGCCTGCTGGCGGGGGTTTTCACCACCGGGATCGGGCTTGCGCGCTTCATCAATGAATTTTTTCGCGAGCCCGATGCACAACTGGCTGACTTTGCCGCACGGACCGGGTTATCAATGGGCCAATGGCTGACCATACCCCTCATAATGGCTGGATTGATTGTCATCGCCTTCGCGCTCAAGCGCCCGATGCTGGGGAGCGGCGCGGCGAAGACAGCCTAGGCGCAGGCACCGCGCGCGAATGGCGGCCGCGTTTGCGGCTGATCGATCATGCCGCCGCCAACGCTGACAGCGCAGCTGTCGCCCAAGCTCGAGCCGAAGCCGAAGCCCAGACCGAAGCCGCGCGGGTTGCAGCAGAAGGTGAGGCGCAGGAGCGCGCCAAGGCCGCCGCAGAAGCGCAAGCCTCGGCTGCCGCGGAAGCTGCACGGGCGAAGGCCGAGGCCGCCGCCGCCAAGCAGGCCCGCGAAGCCGAGGCGCGCCGTAAGGCCGCCGAACGGGCCAGGGCCGAGGAAGCGAGGCGCGCACAGGCCGCCAAAGCCGCAGCCGCCGCCAAGGCGCAGGCTGACGCCAAGGCCCGCGCCAAGGCCGCTGCCGAGCAAGCGCGGCGTGACGCCGCAGAACAGGCGCGGCGTGAGGACGCGGCAAGGCGGGCTGTCAAAGAACAGGCCCGGCTTGAGGCCGAAACAACGGCCGAAGCCGCCAGAGCCGCCGCCGAGGCTCAGGCTCACGAGCAGGAGCAGGAGCAGGAGCAGGCTGGGCCCGAGGCCGCGCCCCACCAGCCGCCGCCCACTCCGCCCGCCGATCTTGCCGCCACCTTTCGCCGGCTCATCCGCGAAACCGGCCCCATCAGCCTTGCCCAGTTCATGGCCGAAAGCAACGCGCGCTATTACATCACCCGCGATCCGCTCGGCGCGGAGGGTGATTTCATCACCGCGCCCGAAGTCAGCCAGATGTTCGGTGAACTGGTCGGGCTGTGGCTCGCTGATCTGTGGGTGCGCATGGGCAGCCGCAAGCACATCCACTATGTCGAGCTGGGTCCGGGGCGCGGCACGCTGGCAAAGGACGCGCTCGGCGCTGGCGAGCGTTACGGCTTTGCTCCTCAGGTGCACTTCGTCGAGACTTCGCCCGCGCTGCGAAAACTCCAATCAGCGGCCTTCCCCGATTGCCGTCACCACCATGATCTTTCCACCCTGCCGACCGATGCGCCGTTGCTGATTGTTGCCAACGAATTTCTCGATGCCCTGCCGATCCAGCAATTGGTGCGCGCGGCAGAAGGCTGGCGCGAGCGGTTGATCGGGCTGAATCGCGATGAACTGGTGTTTGTGGTTGGCGACACGCCCGTCGATAACATCGTGCCGCCGAGCTGGCGCAAGGCGCCGCAGGGCACGCTGATCGAAACCAGCCGCGCAAGCATCGCCGTTGTCGCCGAAATATCCATGCGCCTCAAGGAACAGGGCGGGGCAGCGCTCATTATCGATTATGGGGCAAGCGAGCTTAGCGCCGGTTCGACCTTGCAGGCGCTCAAGGCGCACCAGAAGGTCGATCCGCTCACGTTTCCGGGCGAGGCCGATCTCACCGCGCATGTCGATTTCGAACTGCTTCAACAGGTCGCGCCGCGCTATGGTGCGGAGGTGATGGGCCTTCAGACACAGGGCGATTGGCTGCGGCAGTTGGGGATCGACACCCGGCTTGAAGCATTGATCCGGCGCAACCCGGCGGATGCCCCAAGGCTCAAGCGTCAATATCAACGGCTGGTGGACGATGATCAGATGGGTGTGCTGTTCAAGGTGCTGGGCCTGACCGGCAGGCGCTGGCCAATCGGAGTGGGATTTGAATGATGCGCGATGTGACAATTGCCGCTGTGCTCGGGCTTGCTGTGAGCGCGGCTCCCGCCTACGCCGCCGATCCGATTGCGGGCCGCTGGGTCACGCAGGAAAAAGACGCGGTCATCGCGATCAAGCGCTGCGGCAAATCGCTGTGCGGTGCGATCGAGACGTTTCTGGTGCTGCCCGCTGGCGGCAAGGACCAGCGCGATGTCAACAATGCCGATCCGGCCAAGCGCGCGCGGCGCCTGCTTGGGCTTACCATCCTATCCGGTCTCACCCCCGACAATGATGTCTGGCGCGGCGAGATCTATGATCCCAAGACCGGGCGCACCTACATCTCCGAAGTGCGCCGCAAGGGCACGGGCGCGCTTGAGGTGAAAGGCTGCTTCGGCCCGCTGTGCCGCACCCAGGAATGGAAGAAGGCGTCTTAGCGCTTTCCAAGCCCCAACCCCCGGCCCCTCCCGCAGGCGGGAGGGGTTAGGGGTGGGCGCGAATTCGGGCTACAATCCCGCCTTCTTCGCCAGCTCAGCCGCCGCCTCTTTCGGTGTCAGCTTCGCGGCATCCTCGCGATCGACCGCCAGATTGGCCTCGCGCATCGCCTCTACACTGATCGCGCCGATAAGCGGCTGGAGCGCGGCCAGCACGCTCTTGTCCGCGGCAATGCGCGGGGAAAGCATCAGCAGCGCATCATAGCTGGGCAGCGCGCCCTTGGGATCGGCGAGCACCACCAGCCGATCGGCCGCAATCCGCCCGTCCGAAGTATAGGCGCTGATCACGTCGGCCTCCCCCGATTGGAGCGCATTATACATAAAGGTCGGCGCAAAATTGCGGCTGCGTGCGAACCTGAGGCCATAGGCATCGCGCACCGCGATCCATTCGGGCCGTTCGAAGAATTCGGGATCGCCGCCCATCGTCAGACGCGGAGCAACCGCCACCAGATCGGCAAGGCTGGTCACGCCCAGCTCGGCCGCGCGATCCTGCCGCATGGCGAAAGCATAAGCGTTCTCGAACCCGAGGCGGCCCAGCACCTTGACCCCGTTTTGCCGCTGCTCCCACTCACGGATCGTCCGATACATCGCCGCGCGCCCCGGATTATCGGTGCGCTTGAGATAATTGGTCCAGATCGTCCCGGTGTAATCCACCGAGATATCGATGCTGGAGGCAGCAACCGCCGAATGAACCACCGCGCTGCCCAGCCCGTCGCGATATTCGACCGCGTAACCTGCCGCCTCCAGCCGCGCGCCGATCAGCTGGGCGAGGATATACTGCTCGGAAAATTGTTTGGAGGCGATCACGATGCGACGCTCCTCGTCGGCCGTGCTTTGCGCCCACAGCGCCGCAGCAATGCCCAGCGCGACCAGTGCTATGCCGCCGAAAGTCATCCTCCGTGAGCGCCGGTCGAGGCCGACCTCGATCACCCACAGCAGATTATCCGCCGCCAGGGCCAGGCCCGCGCTGGCAAGGCACCCGGCCAGCACCAGCGCCCAATTCTGGGTTTGCAATCCCGCAAAGATCGGATCGCCAAGGCTCGGCTGGCCGATGGTGGTGGCAAGGGTCGCCGCCCCGATGGTCCACACGCTCGCCGTGCGAATGCCCGCCATGATGAAGGGCGCAACAAGCGGCGCTTCCACCAGCGTCAGCTTCTGCCAGCGGGTCATGCCGACGCCATCGGCAGCCTCAAGCACGCCTTCATCGAGATTGGCCTGCGCCGTCACTGCGTTTCTTAGGATCGGCAGCAGCGCATAGAGCGTGAGCGCCATCAGCGCGGGCAGAAAGCCAAGCGTTGGCAGCCCCTCGCCGAACACGCTGCGCAAGGACAGCAGCAGCGGGAAGAACAGTGCCAGCAGCGCCAGCGCGGGGATGGTCTGGACAAGGCTCGCCATGCTCAAGGCCAGGCGCGCCACCACTGGCGAGCGCCCCGCCCACACCGCCATCGGCAGGGCAATCAGCATCGCAAGGCCGATGGCGCTGGCCGAAAGCACGACATGAGCGGCCAGCTTGTCGCCAAGGCCGGGCAGGATCCCCCAGATATCGCCCATCAGCGGCCGCGCTTCCCGGCGCCGTCCCCAAGGCCTTCCCCAACACCCTCCATCGCGGCAAGCTGTTCCGCCTGCCGTCGCGGCACACTGACAAGGCGCTGCGCCACCGTGCCGCCCGCGCCAGCCAGCAAGGCACGCGGGGTCTCATCGGCCACGATATGCCCCTGGTCCATCACCAGCACGCGGTCAGCCAGAAGCAGCGCCTCGGCCATGTCGTGGGTGACCATGATGGTGGTAAGTCCAAGCGTGTCGTGCAATTCGCGTAACCGGCGGCCCAGCGCGTCGCGGGTAACGGGATCGAGCGCACCGAAAGGCTCGTCCATGATGAGCAATTCGGGCTCTCCGGCCAGCGCCCGCGCCACGCCGACCCGCTGGCGCTGCCCGCCCGAAAGTTCATCGGGCATCCGGCTCGCCAGCGCAGGATCGAGTTCGACCAGCGCCAGCAATGCGGCAATGCGGGCTGGTGCCAGCTTCTCGCCCGTCAGGCGCGGGCCGATGGCGATGTTTTCCGCGACCGAGAAATGCGGAAACAGCCCCACGCCCTGAAACACATAACCGACCCGGCGGCGCAGCAGGGCGGGCTTGAGACTGGCCACATCCGCGCCCGCGAAGATCACGCGGCCCGCGGTTGGCTCAACCAGCGTGTTGACAGTCTTGAGCAGCGTCGACTTGCCCGAGCCTGACGCCCCGACCAACGCGACGAAGCTTGCCGGTGCGATCGCGCAGGTCACCCCGCCCACTGCGGTGATCTCGCCGAAACGGCACGCCACCTGATCAAATTGCAGCACGGGGGCGAGGGTCTCCATCTCGCTCTCAATTAGCGAGGTTCTCGGGCAAGCGCCACTTCTCCCCGATCGGCCCGAAAGATTGGCCTTTTCGCACGGCCTTGCTATGCGCAGGGACAGAACAAACATTTCACTCGCAGGACATAAAATGCGCGCGACCCCCGATTTCGACTTCCACCTTGGCGAGGCTGCCGAGATGATCCGGACAAGCACAGCCCGCTTTGCCGATGAGCAGATCGCGCCGCTCGCGGACCGCACCGACCGCGAGGATCGCTTCCCGCGCGAATTGTGGGAACCGATGGGCGCGCTGGGCCTGCATGGCATCACGGTGGAAGAAGAATGGGGCGGGCTGGGGCTCGGATACCTGGAGCATGTCATCGCGGTCGAGGAAGTGTCGCGCGCGAGCGCCTCGGTAGGCCTCAGCTACGGCGCGCATTCCAACCTGTGCCTCAACCAGATCCGCCGCTGGGGGAATGATGAGCAGAAGGCGAAATATCTCCCCAAGCTGATCTCCGGCGAACACGTCGGCAGTCTTGCAATGAGCGAAGCGGGCGCGGGGTCGGACGTCGTCTCGATGAAGCTGAAGGCGGACGCGGTTCAGGGCGGCTATGTGCTGAACGGCACCAAATTCTGGATCACCAATGCTCCGCAAGCCGACACGCTGGTGGTCTATGCCAAGACCGATGGCAGCGCTGGAAGCCGCGGGATCACCGCCTTCCTGATCGAGAAGGGCGACGAAGGCTTCGCCATCGGCCAGAAGATCAGCAAGGTCGGCATGAAGGGCTCGCCCACCGCCGAACTGGTGTTCACCGATTGCTTCGTCCCCGAAGACCGGATCATGGGCCCGGTCAACGGCGGCGTCGGCGTGCTGATGAGCGGGCTGGATTACGAGCG
>VFQU01000258.1_pt1 | contig 53242 bp, 49 predicted proteins | sample 3512311 | NCBI WGS metagenome assembly VFQU01 (sample SAMN10412377, study PRJNA504923) | tailings metagenome | isolation source: Relicate 3 Philex TSF3 active mining site | place: Philippines: Tuba, Benguet | collected 2017-08-29 | reverse complement strand
ACGGCTTGCCGGCGAGATCGGCGGGCGTCTTGACCTCGAAGTTCGACGAGATGTGGCGATCGCCGCGATAGATGCGGCCGATGATGCGCACGCCCTGCTCGACGAGCTTCTCGTTGATCGCCTGCAGCGCGGGCGAGGAGTCCGGATCGGTCGCGGCGAGTGCATGGGCGCCATCGCGATAGATGAACGGCGCGTTGAAGACGGCGACCTCGGGCACGAGACGGGCGAGCGACGCGAAGTCGTGGTGGCCCATCGAGATCGATCCCATGCGGACGCCATCGACCATTTCGGCCACGCCGCCGAGCTGGCTCGCCGGATAGACAGTCACGGTGGTTTCGCCATTGGTGGCGGCCGCGATTCCTTCGGCGGCCTGCGCAGCGTAGATGGTCTGGATGTCGCCTTCGGCGCCGACATGGGCGTAGCGGAGTTCGGCGGCCGAGACGGCGCCGGCCGAGATGGCCAGTACGGTGCCGGTCAGTAGTCCCAGGATCCTGCGATGAAACATGGTTGTGTCCTCCCTTGGACGGTTAAGTCGCCGGTTTCTTCGTGAACGCGGCGATCAGACTGCGGCGACGAAATTCGTCGCCGATTGCGAAATGTTCCCGGAGCTTGCGGTCGGCGGCATCGGGGTCGCGATCGACCATCGAGAGGAAGACCTCGCGGTGGGCTTCGACGAGGTAGTCGAGGATGCCGGGAGACGTGACGGTAACCTCGCGGCGGTGGACGTGGCTGCGCCGCAGAAGATCGCCGATCGCGCCGTAGAGCGTCGTCAGCGCCTCGCTGCGGCCGGCCTCCACGATCGCCTGGTGGAAGGCAAAGTCCGCCGCGCCGCCCTCGACGGGATCGTGCAGCGTGTCCATCAGCCGCGTCAGGCACGAGCCGATGCGCTTCATGTCGGTCTCGGTCGCGCGCTGGCAGGCGAGCCTGATCGCCTGACATTCGATCGCGATGCGCGCCTGCATGACGTCGTCGAGGATGTCGGGCTGCTGGGCCAGGCTGAAGGTGAAGAAGTCGGACAGCACGCGCACGTCCGCCTGCTTCACGAAAGCGCCACGGCCGTGCTGGATGTCGAGAAAGCCGAGCATGGCGAGCGAGCGCAACGCTTCGCGCAGGACGGGCCGCGAGACGCCGAGCTGGAGCGCGAACTCGCGCTCCGACAGGAGCCGTTCGCCCGGCCTCAGCCGCCCCTCGACGAGCGCATCGCGGAAAAAGGCGAACACCTTTTCCGCGCCCGACAGGTCATCGCTCTCTGCAAGCATGGTCGACAGGGTCAGCTCCTCCACTGGCCTTACAGTGGTCATACCACTTTGTTTGGAGGACATTGTCAATGGGCTCGCGCCGGCGACGATCAGCTGGCTGTCGACAACCTCGGAAAGTCGACACTCTCGACTTCATTGAAGGCGTACAGTCGGCGATGCCAGCAATGCATAAAAGCTATGCCGAAGCGGCACAAATTCAGCTCTTGTGACCGTCTTTGCTCATATTCGGCGCTATCTGCACCCCGTGGTTCATGACGGAACCCACAAGGCCGTGACTTTGAAAGTGTCGACACAATTGACGCTTGCCTGCTCCTGTGCAATTGATCGCTCAACGCGCAGGAAGTCGCGACGCTCAGGGAGAGAACGATGTCGGCTACGGCCCTCATGACGGGAAGCATGGAATATCTGCGGCGGCCGCTGGTGCGGAACGTCAAGAAGGGCGACCGCGCCCTCGTATTGACCGACACCGCGCACGACCCGCGCGTCTGGCAGTCCGTGATGAGCATCCTGCAGGAGATCGGCGCCGACGTGACCGTCGCCCTCTTCGAGCGTCGTCCGGCCGACTATTACGATCCGCCCGCCGCCGTCTGCGAGGCGATGATGAAGTCGGACGTCAACATCCTTCTGGCTTCCACGGGCATGCTGCACTCGCCGGCCAGCTTCCGTGCCATGGAAGCGCGCATCCCGTCGATCTGCATGGATGGCGGCATGACGCTCGAATGGTTCCAGTCCGGCGCCGTTACCGAGGACATGAAGCAGGTCATGGTGCGCAAGCACTATGTCGCCAAGAATATCTTCGGACCGGATGCAAAGGAGTGCCGCGTCACCTCGACCTTCGGGACGGACTTCACCTACCGCGTCGACGACCGCATCTTCGTGCCGCCGCTGCCGAAGGAGGATTTCGATCCTTACAAGATCGTCGACTTCGACAAGGACGAGAACCGCAAGGGCGGCAACCTCTACTACTATCTGTTCCCGACCGGCGAGTTCAACGTGGCGCCGATCGAGGGCACGGCCAACGGCAAGCTCGTGATCGACCTGACCATGCACCATATCGGGCGCCTGGAAGATCCGATCGAGCTGAACGTCAAGGACGGCCGGGTCACCTCGATCGAGGGCGGCGCGTCTGCCCGCGTGCTGCGCGACTATCTCGACGAGTATGGCGACGAGAACGCGTATATGTGTCCGGCAGAGGCTTCGATCGGCGTGAACGCCAAGGCTCTCATCCGCGGCATCCAGCGCGAAGACAAGAACATCATGGGCACGATGCATTTCGGGCTCGGCACCAACATCGATGTCGGCGGCACCATCCGCTCCAAGATCCACATGGACGGCGTCATCCTGCATCCCACGCTCTACGTCGACGGCGAGATGCGGATGGAGCACGGGCGTTTCCTGCGGCCGATCGAGGGCAACGAGTAACACAGGGACACGGACCCTCGCGGAGGAGATCGAGGGGGTCCACATTGCCCGGAAGGTCCGGGCGCAAGACGACAGGCGCAATCGGGAGGACTAGCGATGAAGAATGTTCTACGTCGTCTGATGCTGGCCGCAGCCGCATCGACGGGCATTACGGGCGTGGCAAGCGCCGAGACGCTCACTTGGGGCGAGCACCTGCCCCAGTGCTGCAGCATGTATGCGGCAGCCGCAGAATGGCTTGCCAAGGAAGTCGACACGCGCACCAATGGCGAACTGAAGTTCGACATCAATTTCGGCGGCGTGCTGGCGACTGTGGGTGAAATCCCGACCGCGATCGAGACCGGCGTCATCGACATGGGCAACCTCGTGACGCCCTACTTCCCCGACCAGTTCGTCATCAACAACGCCATTCCCTTCTTCTGGCCGCAGCCGAAGAGCCAGCAGGAACTCGGCGAGCTGATGATCAAGTGGCACGAAGAAATCCCGGCCTTCGGCGAGGAACTCGCGCGCTACAAGCTGAAGCTGATCACCGTGCGTCCGCTGCCACCCTACGGCCTGATCTGCACGCAGCCGATACGCACGCTCGAAGACTTCAAGGGCAAGCGCGTGCGCTCCTACGGCGTCGCGCTGCCGGCGATGCTCGAAGCGCTGGGCGCAGTGCCGGTCGGCCTGCCGGACGTCGAGGCCTATGAGGCCATGAGCAACAACATCCTCGACTGCTCGGCTGCCGACATCGCGCTGGTCGACGCCTTCCAGCTTCAGGAAGTCGGCAAGTACTTCATCGACGTGCCGATGGGCGCCTCCTGGGGCCACATCATCGTCATGAACACCGACAAGTACGAGGCGCTTTCCGACGAGCACAAGGCCGTGCTCGAGGAGCTCAAGGGCGATCACCTGACCGAGATGCTGCGCCTCTTCCGCGCCAAGGAAGACGAGCTGAAGGCCAAATGGACCGCAGAGGGCACTGTCGAGATCATCGAGTTCCCGGCCGAAGCCTTCCTTGAGGCCACACTCGGCAACGAGAAGGTCCAGGCAGTCCGCGCCAGCTGGAAGGATCGCGCGATGGGTGCCGGCATGGCGGAAGCCGATGCCCAGCGTGTCGTGGACGAGATCAGCAACTGACGAACTGCCGGAAGCGGCGCGGGTCACCGCGCCGCATCCCTTCTCAGGAACGAGCGGGCTCAAACGATGCGTGGCGCATTTCTCAAAATCTATTCGCTCTACGCGAAGCTCCTGTTCGCGGTAGCCGTTCTGGCGGGCATCTTCACCTTCGCGATCATGTGGGTGATCGACCTCAACGCCTTCACCCGCAAGATCTTCAACGCGCCCGTACCGGCGGCGCTGGAGATTACCCAGTCGTTGATGGTAGTCGCGATCATGGCGCCTTTCGCCTACACGCTCCTCAAGCGCGACCATGTGAACACCACGGTGCTCACCGCCCACTTCCCGCCATCCGCCCAGCGCTGGCTTCACTTCGTCTGGATGGTGGTCGGGTTCCTGCTTTTCGCGGGGGTGACCTACGGCGCCTTCGACTACGGCATGCGATCCTATCGGATGAACGAGCAGATCTGGGGGGCGACGATCCAGTTCCCGCTCTGGCCAGCCAAGGTCTCTGTCTGCATCGCAACCGCGCTTCTATCGATCCAGTTCCTGCTCGACGCCATCGGGACCGCGCTGATCCCCGATTTCCATCGTCCGCATGAGGACCAGGCCGAGGAACACGCCCATGTCTAATCTTGCGATCGGTTTTCTCGGCATCTTCGGTCTTCTGGCATCGATCGTTCTCGGCGCGCCCATCATGATGGCGCTGACGGCCGTCGGCTTTGCAGGCATCGCGCTTCTCAGCGGCTTCACGCCTGCGATCTCCATCACCGGAACGCTCTATTTCAACGTCGTCTCGAGCTTCCATTTCTCCGTCATCCCGATGTTCCTGCTGATGGGCTTTTTCGCCATGCGGGCAGGCATCGGCTCGGACCTGTTCGACGCCTGCACGAAATGGTTCGGACGGTTGCCCGGTGGCCTCGCAGTGGCCAGCACCGGCGCCGCTGCGGCCTTTGGCGCGGCATCGGGGTCGAGCGTGGGCACGGCAACGCTCTTCACCAAACTGGCGCTGCCGGAGATGATCGAGCGCGGCTACGATCGCGGCTTCGCCGCAGCCTCGATCGCGATCGCCGGAACGCTGGCCGTGCTGATCCCGCCCAGCGCGCTGATGGTCGTCTACGGCATCCTGACGAACGCTGCCATCGGGCGGCTTCTCATTGCCGGCATCATACCCGGCATCGTGTTCGCAGTTCTTCTCGGCCTGACCATCCTGGTTATGGCATTGATGAACCCGCGGATCGCACCTGCAGACAGCCGGAAGTACTCGCTGCGCGAGCGTCTCTGGTCGCTGCGCATGGTCGGCCCACTGTTCCTGGTCATCATCATCATGCTTGGCGGCCTCTATGGCGGTGTCTTTACGCCGACCGAAGCCGGTGGCGTTGGCGCCCTGGTCACTTTCGTCATGGCTGTTATCCGCAAGCGCGGCTTGCGCGGGATCGAGCTAGGACGTTCGCTGCTCGAAACCGTAACCCTCACCGCGATGATCTTCGCCATCATCATCGGCGGGCTGCTGTTTGCACGCTTTCTCGCCCTTTCCGGTGTCTCCGGGTTCATTCGCGGAGTGCTGGTGGACGGCGGACTGGACCTCTGGCTCGTGGTAACCATCGTGACGCTTGTCTATCTGATCCTCGGCATGTTGATGGACGCGCCGTCGCTGCTCGCCATCTCGTTGCCGATCACGCATCCGGTCATGATGGGTCTCGGCTTCGATCCGCTCTGGTTCGGCGTCTATGTGATCATCCTTGCGGAGATCGGCGCGGTAACGCCGCCGGTCGGCATCAATTGCTTCGTCGTAAAAGGCGCTGCCGGCAATCTGGTCACGCTGGAGCAGATCTTCCGCGGAATCCTGCCCTTCATGATCCCTTGCGCACTCATGCTGGGATTGATGCTCCTGTTTCCCGAGATGGCACTGTGGCTTCCACGGTCGATGTGATGGGCGGTACTGACGGCAAGACCGCGGCGATCGTCCGCCCGTATGACGGCGTCATCGTCATAGACCTCACGCAGCACTACGGTCGCTACGCGGGCAAGCTGTTCGCCGATCTCGGCGCCACCGTGATCCGCATAGACGATTGCCGGGCGGTCTCGGGCCAAATGGATGCGCGGACCGCGTTCCTGGACAGCGGCAAGAAGAGCGTTCTGCTCGACCTCGCCTCGCCGGCCACCCGGCCGACGCTCGACGCGCTCCTTCGCCAGGCCGCCGTCGTTCTCATCGAACGCGGCGGGCCGCTCTGGGAGGATCCTGCAGCCGTCCATCGCCAGAACCCGGCTGCGATCGTGACTGCCGTTTCGCCTTACGGCATGACGGGTCCGCTGGCCGATGCTCCGGCCTCCGACCTCGTGCTACAGGCCGCCGGTGGGATCGCATGGATGTCGGGCCGCATCGAGCGCGAGCCGCTGGCGCTGCCCTTCGAGCAGGCCACGATGGTGGTTTCCATCTATGCCGCAACCGTGACGGCCATTGCCCTGCACCATGCCGAGGCGACCGGCACCGGGCACCTGATCGACGTCTCCGCCCAGGAGTGCATCGCGCATTCGCTTCAGAACGCCGTCCAGGTCTTTGATCTCGAAGGCCGGATTTCGATACGAGGTGGAGAAGGCACGCGCGACGCCAGCGAGGACATCTTCCCCTGCCGTGACGGTTTCGTCTTCCTCGCCTCGCCGCTGTCGCTGGGAACGTCGTGGAAGCAGCTCGTTGCCTGGATGCGCGAACTCGGCGACGAGGCCGGCGAGCATTTTTCCGCCGAGCGCTGGCTCGACCGGGAATGGCGGCTGACGCGCGAGGCGCGGGAGGATTTCCGGGCGGCCTTCACGCGCTTTTCCTCGAAGTTCGACAAGGCGACGCTCGCCCGTGAGGCGATCGCGCGGCGCATCGTGATGGCGCCGGTCGCGCGCATCTCGGATGTGCTCACCGATCCGCAGCTCATCGACCGCGGGTTTTTCACGACCGTCGAAACGGCCGACGGACGCGCCATGGCTTTCCCCGGCGCGCCCTACAAGCTGTCGGTGCCCGTCTGGAGAACGACGCGCGCGCCGGAGCCCGGCGAACATCGCCGCCTCGTCGACGAGGTGACGGCATGAAGCCCGATTTCCTCAAGGACGTGCGCATCGCCGATCTGACCTGGGCGGGCGCGGGGCCGTTCGGCACCAAGATCTTTTCCGATTTCGGCGCCGACGTGATCAAGATCGAGAGTTCGGTGCGGCTCGATTCCGTGCGCACCGGCGGGCCGTTCAAGGACCGCAAATACGGCGTCAACCGCAGCGGCTATTTCGCCTCCCGCAACACGGGCAAGAAGAGCGTCGTCATCGACCTCAAATCGGACAAGGGCCGGGCGCTGGTGTTCGACATCATCCGGCAGTCGGATGTGGTCACGAACAATTTCGGCCCCGGCGCGATGGATCGGCTCGGCCTGTCCTACGAGACCGTCCGTGGGATCAAGTCGGACATCATCTACCTCTCGATGCCGATGTATGGCGAGAGCGGGCCACGGGCGGAGATGCTCGGCGTCGGCATGACGATCAGCGCCGTGACAGGCCTGATGTGGTCTACGGCCTACGAGAACGGCGACCCGGTCGGCCCGGGCACGCACTACCCTGATCATGCCGCCAATCCGTATCACGCGGCCTTTGCGGTGATGGCCGCGCTGCGGCGCCGGCGGTTGACCGGCGAAGGCATGAAGATCGACCTGTCGCAGGTGGAATCAACCATCAACTTCATCGGCACGGCTTTCGTCTCGCTGGCCCTGACCGGCGAGCAACCGCCCCAGGCCTCCAACGCCTCGGCGACGATGGCGCCGCACGGCATCTACCGGTGCGCGGGCGACGACGAGTGGTGCGCGATGGCCATCGCTACGGATGCCGAGTGGCAGCGACTTTGCGAGATGATGGGCAGGCCCGAGCTCGGTCAGGACGCAGCCTACGCGACGCTTGCCGACCGCATCGCCAATCGGGATGCGCTCGACGCAGAGATCAACAAATGGAGTGCCGGGCAAGACGCCGACGCGCTGGCGCAAAGCGTCCGGGCCGTCGGTATCCCGGCAGCGCGCGTCGCCAATTCGCGTCATCTCATCGAGCGGGACGAACAGCTTGCCGCGCGCGGCTACTGGCAGCGTGTCGACCATCCCGAACTCGGGCGAAGCCTCTACGCCTCGCCGCCCTACACGATCGACGGCGAGCGGGTCGAGCTCGCGCGGCCGCCTCTTCTGGGCGAGCACACGCGCGAGGTGCTGGGCACGCTGCTCGGCCTGGACGAGGCAGCGATCGACGCCCTGGAATCCGAAGGAGTGTTCAAGTGAGCGAAAGGCGGACGGCTGCCGTCATCGGCATCGGCCATACCGACTGGGTCGGCGACTGGAACCGCGTGCGCGCCGGCGAGCGGCCGGACGATTGCTATGGCTATGCCGCGACGGCCTTTCGCAATGCGCTGGCCGACGCCGGCATAGGCCGCGAGAAGATCGACGGCCTGATCGTTGGGCCGACGACCGCATATGAGCGCATGGCGGAAGTGCTGCATCTCAACGTGCGCTGGGGCGACCAGGCCGACGCGGTGCTGTCGGTCTATCAGGCGGTGATGGCGATCGAAACGGGGGCGGCCGAGATCGTCGCGCTCGTCTACGGCAACGACCAGCGCTCGGTCGGCACGCAGTATGGCGGGCCGCAGGCGATGGGCGGCGACATGTTCCTCTCCTATGTCTACCACGCGCCCTGGGGCATGACCTCGCAAGGTGCGCTCTACGCCCTGATGTTCCGGCGCTACGCGGAGCTCTTCGGCATTACAGAGCGCGACCTCGGCCATGTCGCGGTCGCGCAGCGCGAAGGCTCTTCGCGCAACCCGGACGCGATCCAGAAGAAGCCGATCACGATCGACGACTACATGGCAGCACCCTACATCACCGAGCCGCTGCGCCTCTTCGACTACTGCCTCATCAACGATGGCGGCGTCGCGCTGATCATCGCGGAGGCCGGCGTCGCAAAGCGGCTTTCGGAGCGGCCGGTCTGGATCGAGGCCAAGGGCCGCTACGACCTCAACCAGGGCGCGACAAGCCTCGAACCCCGCCTCACCGACTTCTACCGGCCGGCCCAGCAGGCGGTCGCCGAACAGATCTTCGGCGCGTCGGGGCTGGAGCCGAAGGATATCGACGTGCTGCAGGTCTATGACAGCTTCTCGGTCCACGTGCCGCTGGCGCTCGAAGGCTATGGCTATTGCGGCGTCGGCGAAGCGGGACGCTTCATGCGCGAGGACGGCATCGGGCTTGCCGGAAAGCTGCCGACCAACACCGGCGGGGGCCATCTGTCGGAGTCGTACATGCAGGGCTGGAACCACCAGATCGAATGCGTGAAGCAGCTGCGCGGTCAGGGCGGCGGGCGCCAGATCGAGGACTGCCGCCGCGTCCACTACACATCCGACGTCGCCGGCAAGGCCGTCTCCATCATCTACGGACGCTGACGATGCAGAGCGACAGGACACCCCAGCGCATCCTCGGCCTCTACGACCGGCCGATGTGGGACAAGCTCTCGGAGACGGGCCGGCTGCACCTGCAGTGCTGCTCGGCCTGTGGGACGTGGCGCTATCCGCCCGGCCCCGTCTGCCAGGCTTGCCTCTCGCCGGAGGCGGACTGGAAGCCGGTTTCCGGCCGGGGCGAGCTTCTCTCCTGGGTGATGTTCCGCAAGGGCTACCTGCCGGAATATCCCGCGCCCTACAACGTCATCGCGGTGCGGCTCGACGAGGGCCCGACGATGATCAGCAACCTGACCGAGGATCCCGAAGATGGGGCGGGACTGATCGGAAGCCGCGTGCAGCTCGAGATCCTAACGATGGGCGACGGCGTCCCCCTCCCCCGCTTCACGCTCGACACACAGGAAGACAAAGAATGAGCCGCATCGTCAAAGCCGTCCGCGTGCATGAGTATGGCGGGCCGGACAAGCTGCGCTACGAAGACGTCGAGGTAGCCGATCCCGGTCCTGGCGAGGCGCTCATCCGGCACACGGCGATCGGCCTGAACTTCGCCGACACGCATAATCGCGAGGGGCGGTATCCGATGCCGTCGCTGCCGCACGTGCTCGGCGGCGAAGGCGTGGGCGTCGTCGAGGCCGTCGGCCCCGGCGTCACCGACGTGAAGCGCGGCGACCGCGTCGCCTATGCGGCCGGCGGGCCGGCCTTTCCGCCCGGCTCCTATTCCGAGATGCGGCTTTTCGATGCGAGCCGACTGGTGCTGCTTCCCGACGAGATCGACGACCGCGCCGCCGCGGGCATGATCGTCAAAGGTCTGACGGCGCAGTATCTTCTGAAGAGCGTCTTTCCGGTGAAGCCGGGCGAGACGATCCTCGTTCACGCGGCCGCCGGCGGCGTCGGGCTCATCCTCGCGCAATGGGCCAACCATCTCGGCGCGCGCGTGATCGGCGTGACGAGCAGCGAGGAAAAGGCAAAGCTCGCCCGCGAGAACGGTTGCCACCACGTGCTCGTCTCGGGGCAGGACGACATCGCTTCGCGCGTGCGCCAGCTGACAGGCGGTGACGGCGTGCCGGTGGTCTACGATTCCGTGGGCAAGGATACGTTCGACGCCTCGCTGAAGAGCCTGCGTCCGCGCGGAACGCTGGTGAGCTTCGGGTCGGCCTCCGGCCCGGTGCCGCCCGTCGAGGTGCTGACGCTCAACAAGATGGGTTCGCTGACAATCACGGGAGCGGCGTTCGCGTGGTTCTTCCGCAGCCGCCCTGAACTGCTGGAGCGCGCCTCGGACCTCATGGACGTGGTGCTGCGCGGCGCGGTGCGCGTTTCGGTCAACCAGACGTTCAAGCTGTCCGAGGCGGCCGACGCGCACCGCGCGCTGGAATCGCGCAAGACGCTCGGCGCGAGCGTGCTGATCCCGTGACATGAGCGCGCCCGGCAGCAACCTCGCCAAGCCGCGCCACATCCCGATCCGGGAGGACTGGCTGGCGCTGACGGACGAGGCGGTGATCGAGCCGCAGCTGCCGATCATCGATGCGCACCACCATCTGTGGGACAAGCCCGGCTCGCGGTACCGGCCGGCCGAGATGGCTGCCGACCTCGACAGCGGCCACCGCATCGTCGGTACGATCTTCGCGGAGGGCCGCAGTCATTTTCGTGGCGACGGCCCGGATGAGATGCGACCCGTCGGCGAGACCGAAACGATCGTCGCGTGGGTCGAGGCAGCGGGTCGGCCAGGGCTGGCGGCCGGGCTGGTCGGCTATGTCGACCTGACGCTCGGCGAACGCGTCGGACCGGTCCTCGATGCGCATCTCGAAGCCGGGCGCGGTCGCTTCAAGGGCGTTCGCGGATCGACTGCCTGGCACGCCGATCCCGAGGCGCGTGGCTCGATCCTGTCTCCGCCGCCGGGCATGCTCTACGATCCCGGCTTCCGAGCCGGCCTGTACGAGCTCGAGAAGCGCGGGCTGGTCTTCGATGCCTGGATGTACCACACGCAGCTCGGCGAGCTCGCCGACCTTGCGACCGCGATGCCGGATTTGCAGATCGTGCTCAACCATCAGGGCGGGCCGCTCGGCATCGGGCCGTATGCCGAACGCCGGGCCGAGGTCCATGCCGACTGGCAGCATTTCATGACGCGGCTCGCGGCCTTCCCGAACATTGCCGTGAAACTCGGCGGGTTCGGCATGCTGATGGCCGGCTTCGATTTTCATGAGCGCGACAGGCCTGTCGGCTCGGCCGAGCTGGCGGAGGGCTGGGCGCCCTATATGGGCCGGACCATCGAACTCTTCGGCGCAGAGCGGTGCATGTTCGAGAGCAACTTCCCGGTCGACAAGGGCACGACGTCGTATCGCCTCATCTGGAACGCCTTCAAGCGCATCGCTTCCGCCGCAACGGACACAGAAAAGCATGCGCTCTTCTTCGGCACGGCCAATCGCATCTATTGTCTTCATCTGAACGATTCCGCATGAAGCATCGAGCGCGGAGATGATGGATGACTTCCCTGTCGGACGAGACGCAGACTTTCCCTGGACGGTCCGTTAGTCCGGCAGCGGGGCGCATGGGCCGCGAGGCCTCGCTAGCACAGGCACAGGCGGTCATCAGGGGGATCGTCGCCAGCCGGCATGACCGGCCTTCGCTCGTCGCCCAGATCGCATGCGAGATCGGCGCGGAGATCGTCGAGGCGGTCATCGCGCCCGGACACGATCTCAACACTGTAGACCTCGCCCGCCGCTACCAGACCAGCCGCACGCCGGTCCGCGAGGCGCTGATCCTGCTTGAAAACGAGGGGCTGGTCGACATCCCGCCGCGACGCCGGCCCCGCGCGCACATCCACACCATGACTGAAGTGAGCGAGGTCTACCGGACGCGAACCGTGCTGTTCGAACTCATGGCCGTAGACTCGGCCAAACGCGCGACCAAAGCCGACATCGACGTTCTGAAAGACATCGCCGCACGCATGCAGGCGGCCGCCGCGATCGGCGACGTGACGGCGTTCACATGGCTCAGCGTCGAGTTCCACGACACCGACACGCGCCTTTCCGGCAACGCGACGGCCAAGCGCATCCACGATTCGCTGCTGTTACGCTCGCTCGCCATCCGCAAGCTCAGCCTGTCGCAGCCGACCCGGCTGGCCCGGTCGCTAGAGGACCATATCCAGCTCGTGAAGGCCTATGAGAACAACGATTCCAACCTCGCCGGCGCCATCCTGCGCGCAAACCACATGGCGGCGCTGGCAAGCCTGGAGCGCCATTTCAAGGAGACCGGCGCGCTGACATTGCCGCGCGTCGGTTCCTGACCGTCAGTTCATCACGTCGACCCAGCCCGACGCCGTGTACCGCGCGCGCTGGCGGCCTGCGTCGTCGAGAGTGGCGAGCGCAAGCCAGCCATTGTCGAAGAGTACGCGGACGTTCGGGTGCTTCTCGAGGATCGCGGTGATCGCGGTCTCGGGCGCGGCGACCAGCACGGTGAGGCGCAGTGGCTCGTGCACGAGCCTTTTCCCATCATGCACGGACTGCCAGGGCAGACCGGTGCGCAGCGGCCCGCCATTGCCTTCGAGCACGCCGATGCCGCCGACGACATTGTGCAGGAGCTTGTTGCCCGAGCCATGCGCCTGCGGCGCGACCGTGGAGCCGTAATACTGCAGGCTGATCCAGCTTGCGACCACGACCGGCGCCGTCAGGATCAGCTCCAGCACGCCGAAGCCGCGGTCCGACTGCCAGTCGTAATCGTGCAGGAAGGTGCGGCCATCGAGCGCCAGCCCACGGGTAAGCGCACGCGGCGCGGCGATGAAGGCCTGGCATCCGGCAAGACCCCATTCGGGGCGAAGCTCCGACCAGTCGCTGCCGCGGCTCGTCAGGCTCGCCGCGCTTGCCGCACCCGGCAGGCGCGCAGCGCGCTCGGTGCGGGCGATGACCGCCGCCTTGGCGAGCCATGCCTTGACCGTGTCGAACGACCCGGCCCGATCCTGCGGCAGGTCCTGCTCGAAGAGCGTCACCGCATCCGACGTTGTGTCGTGGATGGCCGGCACGAAGAGCGTGTCGGCGGGAATTTGGATGCCGCGCGCGGCGAGGCCCTCGCGCGTCTCGCGATCGTTGAGGATGGCCGCGAGCAGACGCGCGTTGACGTCGCCTGCATGGCCGCCGCAGGCGCCGCAAGCGAGCGCGCTGGCAAAGGGGTTGTTTTCGACCAGCGCGCCATGACCGACCAGCAAAACGGTCTTCGGAAAATCCGTCGTCAGCGACATGGCGGTGAGGATCGTCGTCGCCGTCGTGGTCCGGTCTTCAAGCCCAAGTGCCGGCAACGCCTGCGGCTGCGCGTCCGCCTGCCAGCGTGTTGCCTTCTTCACCGTCGAGCGGGCAAGGCCTGCGGCATAGCCGAGACCGGCCGCCTCGACATAGGCGAAGGAGGCAACAGCCGCCTGGCTGAAGCGCTGCAGCGCGCGCCTGGCCCGGGCGCGAATCTGGCTCTTCAGGCGGCCATCCTTATCCCCCGACCCACCAGCCTCGGTGCAGATGCGCGGCGACAGCAGAACGGGCAGCCGATGTTCCGGCATCACCGAGCCGAAGCGCCGGTGCGAGGCGCCGATGCCGAAGAAGCCGGCAAAGCCGCCCGTTTCGATCTCGGGCGAAACGGATTCCAACGCGCGCCGGAAGACTTCCGAGCGCACATCGATGCAGAAATAGGCCTTGAGGCTTGTCTTCGCAGTCAAACTGACCGGTCGACCGGCGGTGAGCTTGGCCGCCAGCCTGCGCCGCGCCGCTTCCTCGACAGCGCCTTGGAGGATCGCCTCGGCGAAAAGCGTCTCGGAGGGCATGACCGGCTCGGCATGGCGGCGGCAGGCCTCCTGCCACTTTGCGAGAGTCGGCTTCGATGCCCGCCCGAGAAGCGCCATTTCGAAAGCGAGGCTTGCGGCAAGAAGCGCCAGCAGCGTGTCGTCTTCGCGGCCCTCCTGCTCGGCCTTCCAGCCGGGCAGGCGAGCCGCCTCGGCCCAGCCGCCGAGCCGCAGCAGGATCTGGTGACAGTAGCTCTCCGCCGCGCCGCTGGTGACGCCGAGTGCGACGAGGCATTCGGTGACGGCATCGCCGGCTGCAATCGGCAGCGCGGTCACCTGCCGGCAGAAGCCCTTGAGGCCTGAGAACTCGGGCACGAGGTCGTGCATGGCGAATTCGCGCCAGCCTGCGAAGGCGCCCGCGGCGTCGGCGGGCCGCCACATGGCCTGCCCGGCATCGAACCAGGCTTCCGCGAAGGCCGAAATCCGGTCGCGCGCCAGCGTGCCGAAGATCGCGGTGCCGTCGCCAGCCGCGAGATCGCCGACCGTTGGGATCACTGCGCGCACCAGGCCGGCAGCACCGACGAGCTTGCGCACCTGCGTGGCGTCGAGCGTGTCGCCGAGCCCATGCATGGCGATCGCGGAGTCAATGTCTGTATCCGTGACCTCTCCGGAAGCGAGCTTGGCCGCATACCACTGCGTCGGCATCAGCGGGCGCGGGCCGCCGATCCGCTCCATGCGGGCTGCGACATCGACGAGACGCTCAGCCGTGAAGCCGAGATAGGGATTGACCGCGACGGTCGCCTGCAGCGGCCAGGCTGGCGGGATCCGCCGGCAGGCACGGTTGGCGGCTTCCAGCACGTCGGCGACAAAACTGTCTGGCGAAGGCATGTGCGTCATGATCAGGCATCCTTCCTGGCGGCCCGCGAGAAGAGCGCGCGTTCGATGAGGAGGTCGGCGTAGAAACCGTTCTGGAGGTGGACGCGCAGGCCGGCGAGCGCCGGATGCCCGGCCCAGTGCGGGAAGAGCGCCTGAGCGAAGGCGACCACGGCAAAGGAGGCGAGCGCGACGGCGACCAGCAGCCATTCGAGCGCGCCTGCGGCGGGAACCGGCGGCACCGCCGAACCTGCGACGAAGCCGGCCAGATCCTGCAGCACGAAGTAGGCGATGGTCATCGCAGCGGCGTAGAGCATGGTGCGGCGCATCAGCGGACGCGGCGCGGTGTCGGCAAGGCCCTGGGCGAACATATAGGCGACGCCGAAGACGAGGATGACACCAAGCGCCACAGCCTGAGGCGGCTTGCTCCAGGCGCCGAGCAATGTCGCGACCATCGCGAAGACGCCAAGTGCCGCAAGGAAGGCAAAGCCGACCTTGCGCAGTGACGGCACGGCGACCGGTCCCGGCCGCAACGTCCTTGCCACCTTCTCCACGGCCTCGCCGGACGACAGGAAGGCGTGCGCCTTGTAGAGCGAGTGGGCGACGATGTGGAGGAGCGCAAAGGCGAACAGCCCCAGCCCGCACTGCATGATCATGAAGCCCATCTGGGCGATCGTAGACCAGGCGAGCGAGGTCTTGACCGCGGGTTGTGCAAGCATCACGAGGCTTGCGGCCAGAGCCGTGAAGCCGCCGATCGCGACCAGCGCCGCCAGCACGCCCGGCGCCTCGACAAGCAGCGGTGAGAAGCGGATGAGCAGGAAGCCGCCGGCATTGACGACGCCGGCGTGCAGCAGAGCGGAGACGGGCGTCGGCGCCTCCATCACCTGCGTCAGCCAGCCATGAAACGGAAACTGCGCGGATATGAGCAGGGCTGCGCCGGCAATCAAAGCCGCAGCGGTGACGACAGGCGCGGATGCACCCTCCCCGCCGACTGTCGCGAGGACCGCTGCGATGTCGGCGGTTCCGGCATGCAGCCAGAGGATGACGAAAGCGATTGCCAGCAGGCCGTTGGACGCGCGGGCGGTGATGTCGCGCTTTTTGGCAGCTTTGCGGGCAAGCGGGCGCTCGGGGTAGAAGAGCAGCAGCTTGCGCAGCGCGAGGCTGGTGAGGACCCAGGCCGCGAAGAACAGCCACAATGTCGAAGCCTGGACGAGCAGCTGGACGGCGGCGAGTGCGATGCCCAGCCAGCCAAGGAACCGATTGCCCCGCGCCTCATCGCGCAGCGCGGTGGCGCTGTAACGCGTGACGATCAGGCCGAGAAAGGCGATCAGGACAAGGAGCGTCACCGACACGCCATCGATGAGCGCGAGCGGTGTCGTGGCCGAGCCGAGGCCGTACAGGACTACCGTCGCCAGGGCCGCCATGCAGGCTGCGAGCGCGGCTGCGCGCGCGATCACAGGCCCAAGCGCGTGTCGCCTTTCAGGCAGCGCAAGGCAGGCGAACGCCGCGAGGGCATGGATCAGCGGAATGGCGAGCGCCGTCAGCGACAGGGACATTGGAACCTCCTTGCGAAGTGGCCGGACCCTATGCGCGCCTCTTTCATCCATCCAATAGAAAGAATAGAAGGTATCGTTCTTTGAAAGCGAACGATGCCGTTCAACTACAATCACCTCCGCTATTTCTGGGCCGTAGCGCGCGAGGGCAACCTGACGCGCGTGGCCGAACGGTTGAACGTGTCCCAATCGGCGCTGTCGACGCAGATCCGCAAGCTTGAACACCAGCTCGGGCACGACCTCTTCGAGCGGCAGGGACGACGGCTGGTGATGACGGAAGCCGGGCGGCTCGCCTTCGAACATGCCGAAGCGATCTTTCGCACAGGCGAAGAACTCGTCGGCACCCTGCGCGCCGAGAGCGGGACGCGGCGGACGCTGCGTGTCGGCGCGCTGGCCACGCTGTCGCGTAACTTCCAGATGGAGTTCCTGCGCCCGATCCTGTCCCGCCCCGATGTCGAGGTCGTGCTGCGGTCCGGCAGCTGGGAAGAACTCGCCGGCGAACTCGACGCGTTGCGGCTCGACGTGCTGCTCGTCGATCGGGCGGTGCCGGCAGAGCCCGGCAAGCAGTGGATCGTCCACCGCCTCGACGAGCAGAGCGTCGGCCTCGTCGGCGTGCCGGGCTTCGACCTCGGCCTGCCGCTGAAGGAGACGATCGAAACGCAGCCGCTGATCCTGCCGACCGGCGCGAGCGGCTTTCGCATCGGCTTCGACGCGCTCGCCGACCGGCTCGGCGTGCGCCCGCTGGTGAAGGCCGAAGTGGACGACATGGCGATGATGCGCCTGATGGCGCGCGCGGGCGTCGGCCTCGCCGTGGTGCCGCCGATCGTGGTGCGCGACGAGCTCGATGCCGGCACGCTGCGCGAAATCCACGCCCTGCCGGATATCGCCGAGACCTTCTACGCCGTCGCACTGGCCCGGCGTTTCCCCAATCCCCTGCTCGCCACACTCCTTGCCCGACCCTATCTGTCGGCAGCACCTGACCGAGGACAGTTCCGTTGACCAAATTGCCCTATGCCGCCGAACTCGATCTGGCGCTTGCCGCAGCACACGAGGCCGGCGAACTCCTCCTCAGCCATTGGCGCAATCGCGACGGGTTGGTGATCGAGCAAAAGCGCGCCGGCGACTTCATGTCGAACGCGGACATGGCATCCGAAACGCATCTGCGCCGGCGGCTGCTCGGCGCGTTTCCCGATGACGCCTGGATGGGCGAGGAGACGGGCGAGACAGGCGCGGGCGCGAGACGGGTGTGGATCGTCGATCCGCTCGACGGCACGACGAACTATCTGCGCGGCATCCCGCATTTCGCGGTGTCCATCGCGCTGATGGTCGATGGCGAGATCGTCCTCGGCGTCATCCGCGATCCGGCGCGCGGCGAGACGTTCAGCGCCGTGAAGGGACAGGGCGTCTGGCTCGACGGCAACCCCATCTCCCCAGCCGCGACCGGGTCGATGTCCGACGCGCTTTTCGGCACGGGGATCCCGTTCGGCGGCATGGCGCATATCGACGACCATGCCGCCGACATCGCAGGGCTGATGCCGCATTGCGCCGGCGTGCGGCGCATGGGTGCAGCGGCGCTCGACCTCGCCTATGTCGCATCCGGCCGGTTCGACGGGTTCTGGGAGCGCCGGCTGCGGCTCTGGGACATCGCCGCGGGTCTCGTCATCCTGCGCGAGGCGGGCGCGACGGTCGCGTCGATAGCGGAGACCGAGAGCCCCGAAGATCACGGAACCGTGCTGACCGCAGCCCCCCAACTCTTCCCCCGGTTCGCGGAACTGATTCGCCACGCCGCTCGTTGACGCTCGCTTCAGAAGTTCGTGAAGTGAAAATCTGCGGCTTCCATCTTGTCTCGGGTTTCCACGCACTACTTCTTTGCGGACTAACGAATGCACTCGCTGGCGAACCGAGGTATCGAGGCTACACAATGACGAGTATCAGTCACGCTTTCGCCCCTGACACATCCGAGCAGCTTGCCCGGCTGCGCGGAGATTTCCGCATGGGTCTTCCCGTCGTCGTCACCGACGAAGAATCCGCGCTGTTCGCGGTCTCCGTCGAGACGGTGAATCCGGATCGGTATGCGGCGATGTCCGCGATCGGCGGCAAGCCCGAACTCGTCATCACGGCCCAAAGAGCATCGATGCTCGGCATCGCTGGAGATGCCGCGGGCTCGATGAGCCTGCCGGTGCCAGAGGGCGCCACGCTGCCATGGTTGCAGGCGCTTATCGACCCGGCGGCGGCCACCGCCCATGCGCTGCCGACGCCGCTTCCGGTCGCCGCCTTCGGCGGCCTTGCCGGCGATGCAGCGATTGCGATCGCCAAGAGCCAACAGCTGCTCCCGGCCGCGCTCGGCGTTCGCCTGTCCGGCGGAGATGTTGCTCGCTTTGCCCGCGATTTCCCGTCCATGGCTGCGACCGACGTGCTTCAGGCCTCGGAGCGCCGTGTCTCGCAGCTCGAGGTCAGCGCCGCGCGTCTGCCGATGGCTGTGTCGAACGCGGGCCGCGTACACGTTTTCCGCGCGGACGACGGGTCGGGTGAGCACTACGCTATCGAGATCGGCAGGCCCGACCGCAATGCTCCCGTGCTGGCGCGCGTTCACTGCGCCTGCTTCACCGGCGACGTGCTTGGCAGCCTGAAGTGTGATTGCGGACCGCAGCTGCAGGCCGCGATGAGCCGCATGGCACAGGTCGGCTCGGGCCTCCTGATCTACCTCAACCAGGAAGGCCGCGGCATCGGCCTCGCCAACAAGATGCGCGCCTATCATCTGCAGGATCGCGGTTTCGACACCGTCGAAGCCAACCACATGCTCGGCTTCCAGGACGACGAGCGCGATTTCCGCGTCGGTGCGGAGATCATCCGCAAGCTCGGCTTCCGGAAGATCAGGCTCCTGACAAACAATCCGGCCAAGATGGACATGCTGGTGGCGCAGGGCATCGACATTGTCGATCGCGTGCCGCTGTCGGTCGGGCACACGCCGCAGAACGCCGCCTACCTCGCCACGAAAGCCGCGAAATCCGGTCACCTGCTTGCATGACGAATGACGCGCTCTGGTGTGTCGCGCCCGGCCAGGCTGAGCTCAGGCCGGGCGTGGTCGGTCAGGGCGTGGCCGTCACCGCGCTCTATTCCGGAATCAGCCGCGGTACGGAACGTCTTGTTTTCAAAGGCGGCGTGCCGGAAAGCGAGTACGTGCGCATGCGCGCTCCCATCCAGGAAGGCGACTTTCCGTTTCCGGTGAAATACGGATACGCCATGGTCGGCCGCGTCGAAGACGGCGCGCTTGCCGGTCGGACAGCCTTTTCATTGCACCCGCACCAGGCGCATTTTCGCATTCCGGAAGAAGCGCTCGTGCCACTGCCGGACGGGCTGCCAGCGGGACGTGCCGTGCTCGCCGCCAACATGGAAACCGCGCTCAATATTATCTGGGACAGCAACGCGGGCCCAGGGGATCGCATTGCCGTCATCGGGTCGGGCGTGGTCGGCGCGCTGGTCGGCTATATCGCTGCGCGCATCGCCGGCAGCGAGGTCACGCTGATCGATATCGACCAGGCCAAAGCGACGCTCGCACAGATGCTCGGCTGCGCCTTTGCCCAGCCCGATGCCGCGCCGCAGGACTGCGACGTCGTCATCAACACGTCGGCATCGGAAAAAGGCTTACGGCTCGCGCTTACCCTCGCCGGCAAGGAAGCGACTGTCGTCGAGGCGAGCTGGTACGGCAGCACGGACGTCTCGCTGCCGCTCGGCCATGCCTTTCACAGTCAAAGGCTCCGAATCGTCAGCTCGCAGGTCGGCTCCATCCCGGCCTCCCGCCAGGCACGCTGGACCTTCCACCGCCGCATGGAAAAGGCGCTCGATCTCCTGCGCGATCCGATTCTCGACGCGCTGATCTCGGGCGAAACGGCCTTTGCCGACATTGCCGACGCCTATGGCGACATCCTCGCCGATCCCGCCACCCTTTGCCACCGCATCCGATACTGACATTCATACTGGAGTTTTCATGTACGCCGTCGAAGTTCGCGACCACATCATGATCGCCCATTCCTTCCCCTCGCCGCTGTTCGGCCCGGCGCAGGGCATGCATGGCGCGACGTTCACCGTCGACGCTGCCTTTTTCACGAACGACATCGACGAGCACGGCCTCGTGGTCGATATCGGTCTGGCCATCGAAATCCTCGCCGAGGTGCTGTCGCCGCTGCGCTACAAGAACCTCGATGAAGTCCCTGAGTTTGCAGGCAAGTTCACGACGACGGAGTTCCTCTCCGGCCACATCTTCAAGGGAATGGCAGATCGCATCCGCGGCGGCGCGCTGAAGGATGGCGGACGGGTGAAGCGCCTGCGCATTACGCTTCACGAGAGCCACATGGCCCGCGGCTGGTTCGAGGCGGAGATCTGATCGTGGGCTTCGACGCCGACTGGCTGTTCCTGCGCGAGCCCGCCGACCATGCCGCGCGGGACAAGGCATTGCTCGCAGCCGCCGTCGAGGCTGCGGGGCCGGCGCCGCTGGTGCTCGACATCGGCTGCGGAACGGGCTCAACGATCCGCGCCTTCGGCGACCTCCTCGGCACGAACGCCCGCTGGCGCCTCGTCGACAACGATCCGCTGCTCCTCGAGCGCGCGTCAGCCACGACACAGAACGCCGTTGAAACCGTGCTGATGGACATCCGCGACGCCGAGGCGCTGCCGCTCGACGGCGTGACGCTGGTGACGGCCTCGGCGCTGCTCGATCTCGTTTCCGACGACTGGCTGTCAAGGCTGGCAAAGACGCTGAGGTCCCGCGGCATCCCGCTTTACGCAGCGCTGACCTATGACGGCATCATGCGCTGGGAGCCCGAACTGCCGGAAGATGCCGCGATCACCGCGGCGTTCAACCGCCATCAGAAGCAGGACAAGGGGTTCGGCATGGCTCTCGGCCCCGATGCCCATCGACGTGCCGTCGAGCATTTCGGGGCCGCCGGCTATCAAACTCGCGAGGCCAGTTCACCGTGGCTGCTGGGCGAGGGAACGGAACAGCTCGGCCGCGAGTTTACGGACGGAGTCGCCCAGGCAGCCGGGGAGGCCGGGGCAACGAACGCATCCAGTTGGGCCGAACAGCGTAGAAAGCCGACGAATATCACAGTCGGTCACCACGACCTGCTCGCCACGCCTTAGCGACAAGACGATCGGAGGAGTTTGCCTTGCGCAACGTAGAGGTCAGCAAACGTGTCTGGGAGCGCATCCTGGAGATCCGCTCGGGCTACGCATGTCATTGTTGCGGCCTCTGGACCGACGGCGAACGCGCGGCGCTCGATCTCTACGGTCCGTTAGCACGACGCGACGGCGCGCCGCTCACCATCGCCCAGGTCGGACAATCGCTCGACGGCCGCATCGCCACGGTCACCGGTGATGCCCGCGACGTCTCCGGCAAGGATGGCCTTGCCCATCTTCACCGTCTTCGCGCTCTGGTCGATGGCGTCGTCATCGGCGTGGGCACTGCGCTGATGGATACGCCCCAGCTGACGGTGCGCATGTGCAGCGGCGAGAGTCCGACGCGGATCGTCATCGATCCGTCCGGTCGCCTGCCCGACGACGCGCCGCTGCTCGTCGCCGACAATGCGCGCCGGATCGTCGTGCAATCGGTCGAGCGTATGCGGGCAGCCGACGTCGAAACGATTTTCGTGCCGGCAACGGCAGATGGACGCATCGAGCCGCGGCGCATTCTCGAGGCGCTGCGTGATGCTGGTCTCGCCACCCTTCTTATCGAAGGCGGCGGCGTGACGATCGCCAACTTCCTCGAGGAGGGGCTTCTGTCGCATCTCCACGTCGCCATTGCGCCGCTGATCATCGGCAACGGCCCGCAGGGGCTGACGACGCGCACTCCGATCGACCGGCTCGCCGACGCGATCCGGCCCGATGCGCGCGTGTTCAATCTCGGGTCCGACATCCTCGTCGATTGCGGCCTGTCGGAGGATGCCGCGAAGTCGATCGTCCCGATGCACCGCCACCGCTTCGTGGCCAATCCAGCCCCCGCCAAGGAAGACGTTCGCGCCGCCTGCTAGAGGGCAATCTTCAGGCGTGCTCGGCGATGATGGCGAGAAACGCTGGCCCGTAGCGTTCCAGCTTCGCTTCGCCGACGCCGGGTACACCCGCCATCTCGGCGCGTGATGACGGTCGCGCGGCAGCCAGTTCCGCTAGCGTCTTGTCATGGAAGATGACGTAGGGCGGCACGTTCTGCGCGCGTGCCATCTCCATGCGCTTCTGGCGCAGCGCCTGGAAAAGCCCCTGATCCGCCTCGGCCATCGACGCCTGTGCCTGCGCACGCTGCACCCGCCCGCGTGAGGCCTTTGCCGTGCCGGGCACGCGGAGCATCAGCTTCGGCTTGTCGCGCAGGAAGTCGCGGCCGCGCTCGGCGATCGACAGCCCGCCATGGCCGGCTTGGTCGACCTCCACCAGCCTTAGCGCGATCATCTGGCGCAGGATCGCGCGCCATGTGCGGCTGTCATGCTCCTTGCCGATGCCGTAGGTCGAAATCCGGTCGTGACCCGCGCGCTCGATGCGCTCGTTCTCGACGCCCAGGAGCACGTCGACGACATAAGCCTGACCGTAGCGCTCGCCCGTGCGGTAGATGCAGGACAGCGCCTTGAGCACGGCGACCGAAGCATCGAAAAGCTTCGGCGGCTCGGCGCAGGTGTCGCAATTGCCGCAGGGCTCGGCGTTATCGCCAAAGTAGGAGAGAAGCACCTGTCGGCGGCAACCGGCCGTCTCGGCAAGCCCCAGCAGCGCGTCGAGCTTCTGGCGCTCCATGTGCTTGCGCTCTTCGGGCGCGTCGGATTCTGAAATGAAGCGGCTGCGCAGCGCGATGTCTTCCGAGCCGTAGAGCATCAGCGTGTCGGATGGCAGTCCGTCGCGCCCTGCCCTGCCTGTCTCCTGGTAATAAGCCTCGATGCTACCCGGCAGGTCGAGATGCGCCACGAAGCGGACATCCGGCTTGTCGATGCCCATGCCGAAAGCGATGGTCGCGACCATGACGACCGCGTCGCCGCGCTGGAAGCGCTGCTGGTTTTCCTCGCGCACCGCCTTGTCCATGCCGGCGTGATAGGCGAGCGCATCGTAGCCCTGCTCGCAGAGCCAGGCCGCAGTCTCCTCCGTCTTGCGCTTCGACAGGCAGTAGACGATGCCGCTCTCGCCTTCATGACGCTTCAGGAACGCTTTCAGCTGCGCGCGCGGATTGTCCTTCTCCTCGATCGCGTAGCGGATGTTCGGCCGGTCGAAGCCGGCGATGAAGGCGTCACCATCGGCGATGCCGAGATGGCTCAGGATCTCGGCGCGGGTCGGCTCGTCGGCCGTCGCCGTCAGCGCCATGCGGGGCGTGTCGGGAAACTGGCGAACCAGCGCATCGAGCTGGCGGTAGGAAGGCCGGAAGTCGTGCCCCCATTGCGACAGGCAGTGCGCCTCGTCGATGGCGATCAGCGAGAGCCGCACGCGGGCGAGCCGCTCCATCACGCCTTCGCGCAGCAGCGTCTCGGGCGCGACGTAGAGGATGTCGAGCGCGCCTTCATAGATGTCGCGCCACAGCGCGCGGCGGTCATCCTGCGGCAGGTCGGAGTTGAGCGCCGCAGCCTTCACGCCCGCCTCGCGCAGTGCCGTGACCTGGTCGGCCATGAGCGCGAGAAGCGGCGAGACGACGAGGCCCATTCCGGGCCGGGCCATGGCCGGTATCTGGTAGCAGAGCGACTTGCCGCCGCCCGTCGGCATCAGCACGAAGGCGTTGTTGCCGGCAATCACATGCTCGACGATCGCCGCCTGCGGTTGCCTGAAGGTCTCGTAGCCATAGACGGTCTTCAGAATGTCGAGAGCGGTGGCGTTCATCGGACCTTGCGGCTGCGGGGAATCACTGCGGAGCCCCCTCATAGCAGCTTTGGGCCGATGCGCGGCCGCGGCACGTCGCGCACCCACAGGGACGAAGCGGCCGCACGAGGCAGCCGCTTCGCAACGCTCAGGCGCGGACCATCGTGAAGTCGAAGGTAGAGCGCCAGTCCGTGTCGCCGGGCTTGCCCTTCTCGATCGCAGCGACGAGCGAAGCCTTGACGCCGAAGACGGCATCGGAGGCAAGCCAGCGGTCGCCGTCCACGAAGGTATGGGTGACGATCGTCTCGTGGCCGGGCGCGCTCACCATGAAGTGCATATGCGCCGGCCGGTTCGGGTGACGACCGAGGGATTTCAGCATTTGGCCGACCGGCCCGTCATCGGGAATCGGATAGGAGACAGGGCGGATGCCGCGGAAGCTGTAGGCGCCGTCCGAGCCCGTGATGAAGACCCCGCGATTGTTCCAGCGCGGCTGGATGTCCGGCTGCTGCACGTCGTAGAAGCCTTCCGCATTGTCGGACCAGACGTCGATCTTCGCGCCCTCGATCGGCCTGCCGTCCGTATCCACGACGCGGCCCTCGAAGAGGCAGCTCTCGCCCTTGCCGTCGAGGCAGATGTTGGTGCCCATCGGATGGACGGGTGCGCCGTCCACGTGGAACGGCCCAAGCACCGTGTTTTCCGTCGCGCCCGAGGGGCGGCGATGGTTGATGGCGTCGACCAGCATCGAGAAGCCGAGCACGTCGCTGAGCAGGATGAACTCCTGCCGGTTGCCGTCGCACATCTGGCCCGTGCGCGTCAGGAAGTCGATCGCGGTCGCCCATTCGCTCTGCGTCAGCTCCACGTCCTTGGCGAAGGCGTGCAGGTGCTTCACCAGCGAGGCCATGATCCGGGCGAGCCGCGGATCGGCATCGCTGCCCATGCGGGCATTCACGACCTCTTCGGACCGCGCCTCGGTGAAATAGTCGATGCCTGTTATCTCGTTCATCGGGTTCACTCCGCCGCCTTGCGCGCCGAAAGGCTGTCGCGATCGAGGATCGTCGAGAGCACGCGGACGAGTTCGGCAGCCGGATCGGCGACCATCTCCTCGGCACGCCAGGCGACGTGATGGTCTGGACGGACCAGCACGCAGCCGCTGTCGCCGACTTCGCGGGCGCGCGCCCACTCGCCTTCATGGTCGATGAAGGCGCGGCGGGGGCCGATCACGATGGTCTCCATGTCGATGCCGAAGGAGCGCGCGGCACGGCTGGCCGCCTCGGCCCAAGCGTCGCCGGAAATGCCGGTCAGGATCGTGAAGCGGCCCTTGCCGGTCAAATCGAGCGTCGAGTGCTTGCGGCCCGCCTGGTCGTAGATCCAGCAATGCGGAATGCGGGCGCCCGGCCAAGTCGTCGGCTGATAGTGCAGTTCCGCGTCGAGCTCGAAGGCAGGCTCCATCTGTCCGTCGGTGACGGCTGCCGTCGAGCGGTAGCGCTGGTTCATCTCCACGCCATGGGCGTCGAACTCGTACTTCTTGAAGGCGATCGCCTGGCGGATCGCCTCGCGCTGGCGGTCGGCGTCGGCGGTCGCGTTGCAGCGGGCGTCCATCGAGGCCTGGATCTTCTCGACATCGGTGCCGCCGGTCATGCCCAGCGCCTCGAAGATCGGGCCGAACTCGCCGATCGACTGGTTGGCGCGCGTCACGATCTGCTTGGCGATCGGCGCGCGCTCGACCGAGAACGTCTCGAGCAGGCCGGGGCCTGCCTGGCCCTTGACCACGGCGGCAAGCTTCCAGGCGAGGTTGAAGCCGTCCTGGATCGAGGTGTTGGAGCCGAGCCCGTTCGACGGCGGATGGCGGTGGGCGGCATCGCCCATAATGAAGACGCGTCCCTTCTGCATGTGGGTCGCGTACATGTTGTTGACGGTCCAGGTGTTGGCCGAGAGAAGCTCGATCTCGAGGTCGGGATCGCCGACCAGCTGGCGCGCCACGCCGGTGGCGAACGCCTCGTCGACGACGGGCGCCGGCTGGCTGATGTCGTAGCCCCAGACGATCAGCCACTCGTTCCACGGCCGCACCATGCGCACGAGGCCCATGCCGATGCCGCCGACGTCGGCGCCCGGCTGCATGACCCAGTAGAGCACCGACGGGCGATGCGCGACGTAGCGCGAGAGGTCGGCGCGGAAGAGGATGTTCATCGATCCGCCTACGCCCATCTGGCCCTCGAAGGGCAGGCCGGCATGCTCGGCGACGCGCGAATTGCCGCCATCGGCGCCGACGAGATATTTCGAGCGGATGGTGATTTCCTTGCCCGTCAGACGGTCGAGACAGGTGGTCGTCACGCCGTCGCCATCCTGCTCATGGCGCAGATACTCCGTCGACATGCGCGGCTGCGTGCCGCGCGAGCAGGCCGTCTTGAAGAGGATCGGTTCCATATAGGTCTGCGGCAGGTCGTTCATCATGCAAGGCGAGGACAGCTGGTGCTCGGCACGCGAGAGCGGGTGGTTGCCCCAGCTCTTCATGCGGCCGATCTCCTCGCCGGCGAGGCTTTCGCAGAATATGTTCTCGCCCATCAGCTCCTGCTCGGTGCAGTGCAGATAGGCTTCCGCCTCGACCTCGCGGCCGAGATCGCGCAGCACTTCCATGGTGCGCTGGTTGGTGATGTGCGCGCGCGGCGTGTTGGCGAGCCAGCGATAGCGGTTCACGATCATGTTCTCGACGCCATAGGTCGAGAGCAGCGCCGCGGTCGCCGAGCCCGCCGGGCCGGTTCCGATGACGAGCACGTCGGTCCTGATGTCAGCCATGTCTATTCCTCCCTGAAGGCGGATGGTTTTGGTGCGATGTCGCCGACGACGAGGCGCCGGCGGATGGGAAAGAGTTGCAGGCCGGTGCGGTCGCTGATCAGGCCCCAGATGCCGCGCGGGGCAAACAGCATCACGACGATGCCAATGGTGCCGAGCGCGATCAGGTACCAGGTGCCGTACTGGGCGAGCATCGACTGGAGCAGGAAGAAGACGAGGACGCCGATGATCGGCCCCTCGATCGTGCCGATGCCCCCGATGACGACGATGAAGATGACGTAGGCCGTCCAGTCGTTGACCGAGAAGGCGGCGTCCGGCGAGATGCGCGCCTTCTGAAGGTAGATGAGCGCGCCGGTCAGGCCCGTGCCGAAAGCGGCCGCGAGAAAGACCAACCATTTGATCGGTGAGGCATCGACGCCGACGGAGCGCGCCGCTTCGGAATTGTCGCGGATGGCCGCGAGCGCGAGGCCCCGCTTGGTGCGCAGCAGCCAGTAGATGCCGCCGATGGCGGCAACCGCCAGCGCCAGCGCCAGCCAGTAGGCGAGGATATCGCGCGCGGCGGGCTCGCGCACGTCGAAGAGCGTCGCGATCGCGCCGGTAAACGGGATCGCGGACGTCGCCTCGCGCGGCAGCGAGGTTCCGGTGCCGCCGCCGACCGCCCGCCACTGGGCGACCGAGAGACGCACGACCTCGGCCAGCACCCAGGTGCCGATGGCGAAATAGGCGCCGTTTAGGCGGAAGGCGAAGAAGGCGAAGGGCACCGCGAGCACCAGCGCCGCCACGCCGCCGATCAGGATCGCCGTCAGAGGATCGACCGCGCCGAGAATGACGGAGCCGAACAGCGCATAGGCGCCGATGCCGACGAAGGCCTGCTGGCCGATCGAGACCAGCCCGCCATAGCCGGCAAGCAGGTTCCAGAACTGCGCCAGCGTCAGCATGGTCAGGATGAAGAAGAGCTCCTGGATAAGCCGCCGCGAGGCGAAGGCCGGAAGCACGATGGCGACCGCCACGATGATGACGGCGAGCCCCAGCGCGACGGTCGCGGCGCGGGTGCGGGTCTCGACGGCGTAGGTGGGCATTGCGTGCATGGTCATCGCGCGCGCCTCAATCGAATGCCCGCGGGAAGAGCCCGCGCGGCTTGACGAGCAGCACCAGCAGGAACGCGACGTGGCCCGCCAGGATCTGCCATTCCGGATTGATCGCCGCCCCCACCGTCTGCGCGACGCCGATGATGACGCCGCCCGCCAGCGTGCCCCACAATGAGCCGAGCCCACCGATGATGACGGCCTCGAAGGCATAGATGAGGCGCGCCGGGCCGATCGAGGGATCGAAATTCGCCCGCATGCCGAGATAGAGCGCGGCAATCGTGACGATCATCAGCGCGATGCCAGTCGCCTGCGCGAAAATGCGCGAGGGGCGGATGCCCATGAGGCTGGCCGTCGTCGCGTCGTCGGACGTGGCGCGGAAGGCGCGGCCGAGCGCAGTGCGATAGAAGATCTGGTTGAGAACGACGATCACGGCCACGGCCGAGGCGAAGGTCAGGAGCGGCATGACGCCGATATTGAGGCCCGCGACCTGCAGCGAGGCGGTGCCGATCTCGCCGGGCGGCAGCCGGCGCGTGTCGGCCGAAAACGCCTCCTGCATGGCATTCTGGAGGACGACCGAAATGCCGAAGGTGACGAGCAGCGGCGGCAGTATGTCTTCGCCGAGCACGCGGTTCAGCACCACGCGCTGGAGCACATAGCCGATCCCGAACATCAGCGGCAGCGCGATCGCGACCGCCAGGAAGGGCGAAATGCCCAGCACCGAGACGATGACGAGAATGAGATAGGCGGCCAGCACGATCAGATCGCCATGGGCGAGGTTGACCAGCCGCATGATGCCGAAGACGAGGCTCAGGCCGGCGGCGAAAAGCGCGTAGAGGCCCCCAAGCAGCACGCCCTGCACAATGGTATCGAGCCAGTTCATGCGTGCTGCACCCCGAAATAGGCGGCGTGGATCGCCTCGCGGGTCAATTCGTCCGGGCGGCCGGACAGGGTCACGCGGCCCTCCATCATGCAGTAGACCCGGTCGGCGACTTTCAGTGCCTGGCCGATATCCTGCTCGACGACGATCAGGGAGGCACCGCTTTCGCGAATGAGCGGCACCGCCTTGTAGATGTCCCTGATGACGACGGGGGCGAGGCCGAGGGAGATCTCGTCGCAGAGCAGCACGTCAGGATTGGCCATCAGCGCGCGGCCGATCGCGACCATCTGCTGCTGGCCACCCGAGAGCGCCGTGCCGGGATTGCGACGGCGCTCGGCGAGGATAGGGAAGAGCGCGTAGATGCGCTCCAGCGTCCAGTAGCCGGACCCCTTGCGCACCTGCCCGCCGATCAGGAGGTTTTCCTCGACGGTCAGCGAGGGAAAGAGCCGCCTGCCCTCCGGGACCATCGAGATGCCGCGCTTCATCACCTCGTCGGCAGGCAACGCGCCGATGTTGTCGCCGCGCAGGCGCACGGAGGCCGGGGCGTTGCGCAGGACGCCGGAGATCGAGCGCATCAGCGTCGTCTTGCCGGCACCGTTTGCGCCGATGATGGCGACGCACTCGCCCTCGGCCAGTTCGACATCGACGCCGAAAAGCGCCTGGAACTGGCCGTAATGGGCGGTGAGGCCGTGGGTGGAAAGAAGCGCCATCAAACCTCGATGCCCAGATAGATTTCGCGCACTTCGGCCGATGCCATGATCGCATCCGGCTTGCCGATGCCGATCACCTTGCCGAAATGCAGCACCAGCAGGCGCTCGACGACGGAATTCAGCGCATGGAGCACGTGCTCGATCCAGATGATGGTCACGCCCTGCGCGTGGATCGCCTTGATGGTTTCGACGAGTTCGCCGCACTCGCCCTCGGTCAGACCGCCGGCGATCTCGTCGAGCAGAAGGAGCTTCGGATCGGTCGCGAGCGCGCGGGCGAGTTCGAGACGCTTGCGCTCCAGAAGCGAGAGCGAGCCCGCAACCGTGTTGGCCTTGGGCAGCAATCCGGTCTTGCGCAGCACCTCGGCGCAGTCCTGCGCTACGTCGGCCTCCGACCGGTTGCGCCCGAAGGCGCCGGCGACGAGCAGGTTTTCAAAGACCGTCAGCTTGGAGAAGGGTTGCGGGATCTGGAAGGAGCGCCCCATGCCGGCAATGCAGCGGCGCATGGCAGGCGTCTTCGTCACGTCCTCGCCGAGGAACCGGATCGTGCCGCTGTCGGGCGCGATGTTGCCGGCGATCAGGTTGAACAGCGTGGACTTGCCGGCGCCGTTCGGCCCGATGATGCCCAGCGCCTCGCCCTCCGCGACGTCGAACGTGACGTCGTCGGCAACGGTGAGCGCGCCGAAGCTTCGGCAGACCCTGTCGAGCGAGATGATTGCCATAATGCCTTACCTCGGCAAGCGACCCGGGCGCTGGACGCGCCCGGGCGAGCCTGTTCTCAGCCGATGGCCTCGACCGATCCGGCCGTCGGGATGTTCGGATGGTCCGTGTTGTCGACGATGACGAGATCGTACCCGCCGCCGTCGCGCAGACGCCACTGGCCGCCGACCAGCGGGGTCTTGCACACATTGGTCTGGGCGAAGGGCGGAAGCCCCGCACCGTTGAAGGCGATGCCTCCGACGATCGTCTGCAGGTCGATGGCGGCGATCGCCGCGGCCACCGCATCGCGATCCGTCACGTCGCTGACGCGGCCCATCGTGTCGACGGCAGCCTCCAGCAGCGCATGCACGAAGCCGATCGGCTGCGTCCACTGGCGACCGGTCGCCTCGGTATAGGCCGCAGCCAGTTCACCCGCCGACAGGCCGTTCAGGGACGAGGTGAACGGGTGGCTTGGCGACCACCAGACTTCCGACGACAGATTGTGCCCGGCATTGCCCAGCGCCTCGACGGCCTGCGGAAACAGGATTGCCTTGCCGATCGAGGCCGCCTTCGGGGCAAAGCCCTGCTGGCGCGCCTGCGTCCAGAACGTCGTGAAGTCGGGCGGGATCGGCACGCCGGTGACGATCTCGACATTGCCCTGCCGGAACGCGTTGATCTGCGCGGAGAAATCGTCCGTCAGGTTCTGATAGCGGCCCGGATCGACGAGCGAGAAGCCCTGGTCGGCGAGGACGGGCGGGAAGCCGTTCTGCGCGTCGCCCCAGGCATTGCCGTCGCCGTCATTCGGGAAGAGGCCGCCGACAACCTTGTTGGTCTCGAGCTGGTTCCACATCGCGGTGAAGACCGAGATGACGTCTTCGAGACCCCAGAAGAAGTGGAAACCGTAGTCGAAATTGCGCCACGTATCCGGCGCGCCGGGATTGCCCTGCTGCCCGATGAACCAGGGCTGCCACGGTGCAGCCGTCGAGATGATCGGAATGCCTTCGGCCTCGGCCGTCGTCGTCACCGGATTGGTCGTCTCCGGCGTCGAGGCGACGAGCATCAGGTCGACCTCCTCCGAGATGATGAGTTCCTGCGCCACCTCGGCCGCCCGGTTCGGGTTCGACTGCGAGTCGCGGACGATGATCTCGAACTGCGAAGCGACCGCGCTTTCGGCAAAGTTCGACAGGATGAAATTGTCAGCCTCGGCAAACGCTGCCAGCGGGCCGGTCTGCGGGCTCACATAGCCGAGCTTGATGCGCGCCCCTTGCGCGATGGCCGGCATCGGGAACCCACCTGCCATGGTCACCAGGCCTGCGGCAGCCGACCCCTTCAGTAATTTGCGACGCGTAATCATCGATGGTTCTCCTCCCAAAGAAATCGGTTGTCAGAATGCGGGCTCGTCTCCCGCCCAGGCGGCTTCCAGCAGTTTCAGGATTTCGTCCCGGCGGACGGGCTGCGGGTTCCAGTAAGGCTTTGCGGCGGCGAGGTCGGCAGCGCGGGCGAGGTCGGCCTGCTTAAGGCCGATCTCCTTCAGCGCGAGCGGCGCACCCATCCGGGCGGCGAATTCGCGCAGTGCGGTGCCCGGCCTGTCGTTGCCGAAGATGCGCGAGATTGGCTCCAGCTCGCGCGCCGCGGCACGTGCGTTGAATGCGATGGCGTGCGGCAGGACGATCGCATGCGTCTCGGCATGCGGCAGGTCGAACGACCCGCCCAGCGTGTGGCAGAGCTTGTGGTGCAGCGCCATGCCGACCTGGCCGAGCACCGTGCCGCAGAGCCAGGCGCCATAGAGCGTCTTGCCGCGGGCAGCCAGATCGGACGGGGTCTTCACGACATCGGGCAAGGCTGATGCGAAGGCCTCCAGCCCCTCGATCGCGAGCAGCGTCGAGACGGGATTGCGGTTCTGCGCGTAAAGCCCCTCGGCGGCATGCGCCATGGCGTTCAGCGCGCTCGTCACGGTCATCGGGACCGGCAGCGAGCGAACGAGTTCGGCATCGTAGAGGATGACTTCCGGCCGCACCTTTGGATCGGTGATCGTCGTCTTCTCACCCTTCTCGGTCTGGCCGAGGATGGCGGTGGCCTCGGAGCCCGCATAGGTCGTCGGGATGACGATCTGCGGCAGGTCGGTGCGCAGCGCGATCGCCTTGCCGAGCCCTGTGGTCGAGCCGCCCCCGATGGCGACCACGCAGTCGGCCCGCACGTCGCGGGCATGCTGCACGGCCTCGGTCGTGATCGCGACGGGCGTATGCATGGCAGCCTTGGTGAAGACGCCGACGGCCGCATCGCCGATCTCCTGCGCCATCTCCAGCGCGGTGTCGGCCTGCGGCGGGGTAGACAGCACCAGCGCGCGCGAACAGCCGAGCCGCGCGATCTCCTCGCCCACGCAACGCCGAACGCCCGGCGCGAAGCGCACGCGCACGGCCTGGCTGTCGAAGGCGAAATCCGGCTGGAAATGCATCAAAGTCCTCCCGTGCCCGGTCGAGACCCGGCACGAGGTATTATTAGCGCAGTTTACATACCTGCTTGATCAGATTGATACGCTCCAACATAACTTATTGCTATGAAGATAGACCCGCGCCATCTCGAGATCATCGCTGCAATCGTCGATCGCGGCGGGCTGACAGAGGGCGCCACCGCGCTCGGGCGCACGCAGCCGAGCGTGTCGCGCACCGTGGCGATGCTGGAACAGCGCATCGGGGCGCCGCTCTTCGAGAAGAACCGGCGGCCGCTGGTCCCGACCGAGCTCTGCCAGGCGCTCGCCATCGAGGGACGCAAGATCGCGGGCGCGGCCGATACGGCGTCTGCCATCGTCGGGACATACAAGGCCGGCCATCGTGGCATCGTGCGCATCGGGGGCACGCCGGTCTTCATGGACGGCGTCGTCTCCTCGGTGATCGCCGAATTCCAGCGCGCCTCGCCGCATGTGCGCATCGAGCAGTCCTACGCCTATGCGGCCGACCTCATGACGCAGCTCGACGCCGGCACGCTCGACCTCGCGGTCTGCCCGCTCAACCCAGCGGCGATCCCGGCGGGCTTCTCCTTCCAGCCGGTGCTGCCCGGCCGCAACGTGATCGCCTGCGGCATCAACCATCCGCTCCTGATGAAGCGGCAGGTGCGCCTGTCGGACATCGCGCCCTATGCCTGGATCGCCCCGCCGGCCTCGAGCCCGCTCTACCAGGACATGCGGCACGTTCTGTCCGAAATCGGCGTGACCGATTTCAAGATCTCGTTTTCGGGCGGCTCGCTCGCCTCGATCACCAACATCCTGTCGCAGTCGGACGTGCTGACGGTGCTGCCCTATTCGGTGGTCTTCATGGCGCGTCGGCAACGCACGCTCGCCGCCCTTTCCATCCGCATCGGCCACCCGGAACGCAGCCTCGGCATCCTCACGCGCAGCGACACCGACCCCCGCCCCACCGTCCGCCGCTTCAAGCGCTTCGTCGAAGCCGAGTTCCGCAGCCTCGGACAACTGATCACGCAACACGAGCAGAATTCGGTGTGGAGGGGCTGACAGCCCTGCCTGAAAGAAAAGGCGCAGAGATACCGATCCGGGCTGCGACACCGAACCGCCGAAAGGGGTTGGCGGCGCGAATATCGGACGATCAACTCGATGTCGCCGAAGTCACCGCCTGCGTCGGAGTCAGCTGCTCCGGCATCGTCGACCGCCCTTTCTGCTGCCTGCGCATCGCCTGCAAGCATTCCGCCGAAGAGCAGGCCGCCGGCCCCGCCCGTGGCCGTCTGAGCCGCGCACGCCATCGGCACGAAGCTGAGCCGCGGGGCGCCCGGACAGATTAGTCACACGTCGGGCTCAATTTTGATGGCGCGGGTGCATGTCCATTGCGCTTTTCCGCGGGGTCAATCTAGTGGAGAGGCTAAGCGACGAGTCTGATTGGCGCCGATGATATCCTACCTGCATGACGCTGCGGAATTAATCGATGTCCGCACGGCCGAGCGTTTCAGTGCTCAAGCGGTCAAAACCGCGGCAGCACGGCAGGCGAACGTGCTTGTTGGCCATGGCGTCGATGCCGGCAGCTGCGTGGTCATTTCGCATGATCGCGGACCCACGCTGATTGCCGACCTGCTTGCGATCTGGTGGCTGGGCGCAACGGCCGTGGTCGTTTCGCACGCCGTCGTCGAGCGTGAGCGCGCGATCATCACCGAGCGTACACAGGCGCGCGCTTGGATCGGGCTCGCCGGACTTTCCGGCGTGCCATTGGCCGCACCCGCGACATTCGGCGACGCGACCGGCGTGGTCGAATTCCCTTCCCGCTTTGGCCTCGACGACGCGGCGCTCATCATGATGACGTCGGGCACGACCAGCGAGCCCAAGGGCGTGATGCTGACCCATCGCGCCCTGCAGGCGCGGCTGGCGCTCAACGTCGCGCATATCGGCAGGGACGATCTGGCTCGCGCGCTGACCGTGCTGCCGATGCATTTCGGGCATGGCCTTATCGGCAACACGCTTACCGTGCTTGCGGCAGGCGGGACGCTGGCGCTCTGGCCGGAGCCGGGTGCCGCCGGCCTGCCGCGGCTCGGGCAAACGATCGACCGGTTCGGCATCACGTTCATGAGCTCCGTTCCCTCGCTGTGGCGCGCGGCAACGCGTCTTTCCGCGCCACCTTCGGCCGGCACGCTGCGACGCGTCCATGTCGGCTCGGCGCCGCTGTCGGCCGAACTGTGGACGCGCATCTGCGACTGGACGGGCACAAGGCGCGTCGTCAACATGTACGGCATCACCGAAACGGCGAACTGGATCGGAGGGCACAGCGCGGAAACGGGTGTGCTGGAAGATGGTCTCGTCGGCGAGCCGTGGGGCGGCTCGGTCCGCCTTCGGCTCGAAGACGGCTCGATCGTCAGCCACGGACGCGGCGAGGTCGCCGTGAACTCGCCATCGCTGATGAGCGGCTATCACGGGCGGCCGAACCTGACGGCACAAAGCCTCGTCGCCGACTGGTTCGTTACCGGCGACATCGGTGAAATCGATGCCAATGGCAGGCTGCGGCTGATCGGGCGCAGCAAGCACGAGATCAACCGCGGCGGCATCAAGATCCCCGCCGAGGAGATCGACGCGCTGCTCGAGCGCCACCCCTCGGTCATCGAGGCCTGCGCCTTTTCGCTGCCCGATCCGCTCAGCGGCGAGACCGTTGCCGCCGCTGTGGTTTTTGCTCCGGATGCACCGACGACGCTCGACGCGCTCAAGGACTGGTGCGTCGGCGAGATCCGCCGGGAAGCGCTGCCATCGCGGCTGTTCGCGTTGCCGGTCCTGCCGCGAACCGATCGGGGCAAGCTCAACCGCGATGTCGTACGCGCCGCCTGCCTCCCCGACGAGGCTGGGAAGCCCGTATGAGGCCGCAAGCAATCGAGATCGAGACCGAGCGCTTCGTGCTACGCCCGATCCGCCCCTGGTCCTTTGCCCAGGCGACGTTTCACTGGACGAAAGACAAGGATGCGTTCGCCTCGATGACCTGGAAGACCGAGGGCTGGACGCGCTGGCGCTGGTTCCGGCAGCTTGCCAAGGTCAGCCGCAAGCGGCGGCTCTCGCACGGCATATATCTCAAGGGTTCAGACCGCCCGATTGGCCTCCACATCGTGGGCCTCGACGGGCGGCGCGAGCAGGCAACGATCGCAGTGTTGATCGGCGAACGCGACTGGTGGGGCGAGACGGTGGTCGCCGAATGCCGCCGCGCAATCATCGATGACTGTTTCGGGCGGTTGAAACTGGTGCGGCTGACCGGCTTCGTGAACGCGCGCAATTTCGCGTCGATCTACAATTATCAGCGGCTGGGGTTCGCGCGCGAGGGCGTCATGCGACGGTTTTTCGCTGCGGCCACGGGCGGGCGTGAGGACCAGATCGTCTTCGGGCTGCTTGCAGAGGACTGGATGAAGCAGTCGAAACCGGCTTCGGAGGACAGGCCATGAGCGACGAGGCGATCCTCAAAGCGCGGATGCTGGTTGCCGAGGCCATCGAACGCCCGCTGTCGGAGGTCTCCACAGACGCCTCGATCGCGACACTGCCCGCCTGGGACAGCCTCGCCCATGTGCGCCTGATCCTTGCACTTGAAGCGGCGCTTGGGGCGCCGCTTCAAACTGATGAGATGCTGTCGATCGAGTCGGTCGATGCCGTGTCCCGACTGCTACGCTCCAGAGCGGCAAACTAGCCACTCGTTCCAGGAAAAATTGAGGTGAATGGCTGCAGTTTTCCTGCAGACTCGCTGATCGTTGGCTTTGTGTAGGCCCTCTTTACGAAGCTTCGCTGAGCGCTTTCGCAGCTAATTCCTGAAGCAGCGACATGGACTTTGCAACGGCAGGCTTTTGATGGACGTTTCAAGGAACGTCTCGCGATTAAGTGGCGAAATCGCAGTTATGTGTCGGCGTCACACCGTGTTGACGTTACGACAGGACAGCGATCGGCGCCAGCAGCATCAGCATCGGCCTGACGTCGGACAAGATCATTGCGGTGATCGTCGCGCCGTTGCCACCATCCTAAGCCGGCTCGCGGAAATTCGTCAGCGCTTCCCACATTTTCCGCAGCGGGCTGGACCACGGCATCTTGCGCCGGAGGCGCACGCGCGCATCGCGGCAGTCCATGTCGATGGACAATCGTCCGATCCGCATCGGCTGCCCGGTTGGCAGACCCAGAACCCGGTCGAACCCGGCAATCCTCAATTTCGGGTGGTCCCTGATCGGCACCGGGCGGTTCGTCCCGATTGCCTGAGATCGCCAGCGAATGTCGTCGGCTATCATCGACGCATCGATCGTTGCGTCGATCTGATCGAAACCGACATAGGTCGCAATCGCCGTGTCCTGCTCGCGTGTCCCCAGCCTGCCTTCAATGAAGGCCGGCAGGCTTTCGCGCATCAGCTTGTAGGCTGCGCGTGCGGCGCCCAGGCGGTAGCGGGGCAGAGAATGGTCGGGCGGAAAGGCAATCGGCTCTGCCGCGATGATGGCTCCCTCGTCGAGCCCCGCGCTCATCACGTGCAGCGTCATCGCGCCGTCGGTGGCGATCGATCGGTCAAGCATCATCGCATAGAACGGCGACGGACCGCGATAGCGCGGCAGGGGCGCAGGGTGCAGGTTGACGGCGCGTTTGCCGTAGAGATCGAGCAGATCCTGCGGCACGACAAAGGGAAAGTAGACGCTGACGAGCACATCGGCCCCGTGAGCGCGGGCGGCATCGAGGCGTCCGTCCCAGCGCGAGAGCCGCGGCACGATCTCCACCCGGATGTCTTCCCGCCGCGTCAGCGCGGCGCTCGACCAGCGCGGCGCGTAGAGCGCAAGGCGCGCATCGCGGTGGCGGGTGCCCTGCTGCTTCAGTTCCGGACGCCACACCGCCGCGATCTCGTGTCCCGCGTCGAGCCAGCCCTGCATCGCGCGCGCGGCCTCGGGCACATAGCTTGCGAGGAAGAGCGCCCTCATCGCGCCCCGCCCTGGCCGTGCGTGCGGAGCAGGCGGCGATAGAGATAGCGCTGTGCCGGAAGCAGCACCGCCTTGCCGGTCGCAGGGTGCACCAACGCGGCCATGGCCGATCCGGCCGAGAGGTTCAGACCGAAGGGCGTCGAGGGTGGCAGGAAGGCGAGCATCAAGAGGCCTGGACGAGGCCCTCGGACTGCAACTCCGTCGTAAGCTCCATTAAATCGCTGGCAAGGACGTCTGCCTCGACGTCGTACTCCGCCAGCATCTGCGCGGCGATCGCGTCGATGGTCGCTTCGCCGTCGACGCGCCTGAGGAAGGCCAGACCCGTATCGTTCAGCGTGTACATTTCACCGCTGACGAGATTGAGCACCACACCGCCATCGTCGCCGCCAAGGTCCTGCAGGGTCAGGTTGCCGCCGAGCGAGAGCCTCGTGGTGCGCGCGATTGCAGACGATGTCATGACTGGTTCCGTGAGGAGGTCGCCGAACCTCACTCATATCGGATGACACGGACGCCGTCGACCGGACTTCTCGGTATGGCAGGATTTGCGAAACCATCTGAGAATCGACGATCTAATTGCCAGGTCACAGCAGTCGAACCGGGCGTCACCGGCGCGCGCTAGAGCCTCGGCTCGAACTGGATGCCGCAAGCGCCCACACAGTTAGCCAGTCATCGAAGTTTTCGTTTACGCACCTGTCGCCGCGTGATAGTTAGCGATATGGCTAAGCATGATCCTGCACTGTCTCGACTGTTCCACGTTCTGGCTGACCCGACACGTAGGTCGATCCTGACGCGGCTCGCCGAAGGACCCGCAACGGTCACGGACCTGGCCGGGCCGACAGGCCTGCGTCTGCCGACCGTTATGCGGCACCTCTCCCTGATGGAGGCAGTCGGGCTGATTGCCACGGCCAAGGACGGACGCGTCCGCGTTTGCTCCATCGTGCCGGAGGCCCTGGACCCGGTGCGCACATGGATCGACGAGCAGCGGGCAATTTGGGAGAGCCGCCTCGACCGGCTGGATGCATTCGTGATGAAGGTTATGAAGGAGAGCGAGACATGACTGGAACCCTGCAGCCCGGCAGCCCTTCAATAGCTGGGCGCCATGAGGGAAGCGGGCGGTTTGCCACGCTGACCTTCAGGCGAGACGTAGCAGCGCCGGTCGCGACGCTCTGGCAGGCCTGGACGGCGCCGGTCGCCCGGGCGATGTGGGCAGCGCCTTCGCCCTCCGTCACGGTGGAGTTCCTGGAAGCCGACACAAAGGTGGGCGGCCGTGAAGTGTCGCTTTGCAAAGTGGCCGGGGAGCCAGACATTCGCTGCGAGTGCGGCTGGCTGGACCTCGCACCGTCGGTGCGCAGCGTCAACTACGAGGTCGTTTCGTCCGGCGGAGTAACGAAATCGGCCAGCCTGGTGACAGCCGACCTTGCCGACCTGGGGGAGAGCAGCCGCATCGTCGTGACGGTGCAGCTTTCGTCGCTGGCCGACGACATGGAAGACGGCTATCAGCAGGGCTTTAGTGCCGGACTGGACAATCTCACCGGCCTGGCCGAACGAACGATGGTCATCCAGCGCGTGATCCGGGCACCCCGCGACATCGTTTTCGGCGCGTGGATGAACAGCGAGACGTTGCCGCAATGGTGGGGACCCGAAGGTTTCTCGTGCCGTACAAAGAGGATCGATCTCAAGTCCGGTGGCGAATGGGTGTTCGACATGATCGGCCCGGACGGAACGGTCTATCCGAACCATCACCGCTATGGAGCCATCCGCCCCGGTGAAGGGTTCTCATACACGCTACTGATGGGGGAAAACGGCCCCAAGCACGCCGACGCATGGGTTACGTTCGAGGACCAGGACGGGCACACCAAGGTTACGCTGGGCATGGTGATGAACAGCGCCGCCGAGTTCCAGCACGCGAAGGGCTTTGGCGCCATCCAACTCGGGCAGCAGACCCTGGCCAAGCTGGACCGTTTCGTCACAGCTTAGGCGGCATTCATCGACGACTGTCTCGTGCGGGCAGACACCTGCGGGCTTCGATGAGCCCAAGAAGCGTTGCCTCGCCGACCGGCATGGTCTCGGCCTCGATATCGAGCCAATGAAGCGCACGGATATAAAGCGTGGCGAGCGCGCCCGTGCCAAGAACGACGACACGGCGGCCGGCGATGTCGGGTCGCATGGCCGTCGTTTCAGAGCCGATCAGCAGGCCGGACAGGTGAGCCAGCGAGGCGTTCTCCGGCCGCGCCGACAGGATGCCTGCGGCGCGCAGTGCGAAGAGGTGACCGGTCAGGGCGGCAGGGTGAGCCGTCGCCGTCGCGAGGCCGTCTTCGAAGGCTGCCATCGTTTCGGCGGTCGGCTCGATCCCGGCAGCGCCCACCGAATGGCGCAGGATCGAATGCTCGCGCAGGATCGAGAAGAGCTCGCCGGTCATGAAGGTGCGAAAGCGCGTCACGCGTCCGGCCTCGAGCGAGGCCCATTTCGTATGCGTTCCCGGCAGGCACAGCACGCCCTCGAACGCCGGCTCCTGTGACAGGAAACCTGCGATCTGCGTCTCCTCGCCGCGCATGACGTCGGGGGGATCGGCCTGGCTGAGGCCATGGACGATGGTGACCGAGATCCGGGCGTCCTTCGTTTTCACTCCAAGGAACGCCGAAGGTTGGAGCGGAACGCCGGGGACAGTCGCATAAGGCGCCTCGGCCCAGCCCTGCCGCGCGCCGGCCATGCCGCAGATGACGATTTCGGTCGCTCCATCCGTTCCGAGCCAGGGCTCGACGAGGCCGAGCAGCGCCGGCTCGAAGGCGTCGCGCGCGAGCTTGCCCATGCCGAAGGACGCCTCGCGCATGTCGAGCGCCGACGATCCGGCCATGGCCCAGACACGCAGGTTCGACGTGCCCCAGTCGACGGCGATCCATTCGACATCTGCCGCCGATGGCGACATCACCCCGCAAGGTCCCGCGGCAGAAGCGACGCCGGCATGTCCTGATAGGCGACGGGCCGCAGGAAGCGCCGGATCGACAGCGTGCCGACCGAGGTGGATGAAGCGCTCGTGCTCGCCGGATAAGGCCCGCCATGCATCATGGCGTCGGAAACCTCGACGCCGGTTGGAAAGCCGTTGGCGAGAATACGGCCTGCCTTGCGCTCCAGAATCGGCATCAGGCGCTGCGCGAGACCGAGATCGGCATCGTCCATCTGCAGCGTCGCCGTCAGCTGGCCCTCTATCGCATTCGCCACCGCGAGCATCTCGTCGTCGCCAGCGGCGCGAACCAGGATGCCGGCCGGGCCGAAGACCTCCTCGGCAAGGTCGGTGTTGGCGAGAAACGTCTCGGCATCGGTGGCGTAGAGGCCCGGCGTCGCTTCCCTGCTCTCGACGGACGTGGCGACGATGGTGCGCACCGCATTGCTCGCTCCCAGATGCGCGGAGCCGCGCTCAAAGGCACCGGCAATGCCGGGCGAAAGCATCGGCTGCGCCCCGATGCCCGACAGGACGGCCACAGCCTCCGCCTCGAAGGCGTCCGCCGCCTCGCCGGCCGGCACGACGACGACGCCCGGATTGGTGCAGAACTGCCCGACGCCCATGGTCAGCGACGCAGCCCAGCCCCGCGCAATCTCCGCCCCGCGGGCGTTGGCCGCCTGCGGCAGCACGAAGACCGGGTTTACGGAGCCAAGCTCACCATAGAAGGGAATAGGCTCGGGCCTGCGAGACGCCAGATCGAACAGCGCGCGGCCGCCGCGCAGCGAGCCGGTGAAGCCGACGGCCTTGATCAGCGGATGCGTGACCAGCGCCTCGCCCGCCTCGTTCGAGTCGGACTGCACCAGCGAAAAGATGCCCGGATGCTGCCCCGTGCGCCGGATCGCGGCGAGGATGGCTTCGGCGACGATTTCCGACGTGCCGGGATGGCCCGGATGGCCCTTCACGACAACGGGACAGCCGGCGGCGAGCGCAGAGGCCGTGTCGCCCCCGGCCGTGGAGAAGGCGAGCGGAAAGTTGGACGCTCCGAACACGCCGACCGGCCCGATCGGCCTCTGCACGAGGTGAAGTCCCGGACGCGGCAGAGGCTTGCGCTCGGGATCAGCGGGAACGTGGCGACGGTCAAGATAGCCGCCATCGCGGATGTGGCCGGCAAACAGCCGCAACTGTCCAGTCGTCCGGCCGCGTTCGCCGTCAAGGCGCCCAGTGGGCAGCCCCGTCTCGGCGCTGCCGACAGCCGTGATCGCGGCGGCACGGGCCTCGATCTCGTCGGCGATCGCTTCGAGCAGGATCGCGCGGTCTTCCCGCGACGACCAGCCAAAGGAGGCGAAGGCTTCCTCGGCCGCCCGCGCGGCGCGGTCGATGTCGTCCCGCGTCCCGCGCGCAAAGGATCGGGCCTCGCCGGTGGCAGGCTGGGAGAAAAAATGCTCACGGCCCTCCGTCCACGCGCCCGCGATCAGATGTCTGCCGGCAGGCTCCGTCACATGCGTCATCGGTCTGTTCAATCCTCGAAGGGTTCGACGGTCTGGCGACGGCCAAGCATGAAGGCATCGGCCACGTGAACGAGCGGAGACAGGTCGACATCGACCGCGCGTGTACCAATCAGCTCCGCAAAGCGCCGATAGATGCCCAGATATTCGATGTCCCCGGAGGCGTGCGTCTGCGCGCCGTCCACGCTCATTTCCGCCCCGCCGGACTGCAGCAGGAGCCAGCCTGCATCGGTCTCGACGGCGATGTCCCAGGTCTGCGGACCCGTCTGGCGCCAGTCGAAATCGGCCTCGACCGCGAGACCGGCGACACCTGCAAAGCGAAGCCGGGCGGCGATCGGCGCGTCTCGGCCTTGCGGAAAATCAAGCGTCGCGGAAACGAGATGGACCGGGTTCGGCAGGATCGCCGTGACGATGGAAAGCGCGTTGATGCCAGGATCGAACACGCCGAGCCCGCCCGGCTCCCAGATCCAGGCCTGACCCGGATGCCAGCGCCGCACGTCTTCCTTCCACGTCACGGTCACATGCCGGACCGCCTTGTCGGACAGCCACCGCCGCGCGGGGTCGACGGCTGCCGCGAAACGGGAATGCCAGGTGGCGAAGAGCGACACGTTCTCGTCGATTGCCATCCGCTTCAGCGTCTCAACCTCGGCCACCGTCGCACCGGGCGGCTTTTCGAGAAGCACATGCCGGCCGGCCGACAGCGCCCTGGCAGCGGCCTCGAACCGGACCTGCGGCGGCATGCAGAGCGCTACCGCGGCAATGTCCGGCCGTGCGCTCAACAGATCGTCCAGCGTCCGAAAATTCTCGATCCCGTCGATCCCGCTCTGGCTGCTGACTGTCGCCGCCAGCCGGAACGCGTCGTTTCCGTCGATGGCCGGAACATGCTGGTCGCGTGCGATCTTGCCGACGCCGACGATCGCGATGTCAGTGACTGTCACGGCCGACTGCCTTGCCGCGATGGCCCTTGAGGAAATCGAAATCGGCCCCGGTGTCGGCCCCCTGGACATGGTCGTGGAAGAGCCGCGCATAGCCGCCCGAGGGTTTTTCGACCGGGCACCGCCATGCGGCCAGCCGCGCCGCGATCTCCGCGTCAGGGAGGTCGAGATGGATGCGGCGCGCGGGCACGTCGAGTTCGATCATGTCGCCGGTGCGCACGATCGCCAGCGGGCCGCCGACGGCCGCTTCCGGGGTCGTGTGCAGGACGACGGTGCCATAGGCCGTACCCGACATGCGCGCATCGGAAATGCGGATCATGTCGGTGATGCCCTTCTTCAGGATCTTCGGCGGCAGGCCCATATTGCCGACCTCCGCCATGCCCGGATAGCCGCGCGGACCGCAGTTCTTCATGACCATGATGCAGGTCTCGTCGATGTCGAGCGCGTCGTCGTTTATGCGCGCCTTGTAGTCGTCGATATCCTCGAAGACGACGGCACGGCCGCGATGCCGCATCAGATGCGGGCTGGCGGCAGACGGCTTGAGGACGGCGCCGTTGGGCGCGAGATTGCCCTTCAGCACCGCGATGCCGCCATGCGCGGTCAGCGCCTTGTCGGTCGGGCGGATGACGTCCTCGTTCCAGTTGCGGACGTCCTTCACCTCGTCCCAGATCGCCGTGCCGGACACGGTGAGCGCGTCGCGGTTGAGAAGCCCCGCCTCCCCCAGCCGCTTGATCACGACGGGCAAGCCTCCGGCGTAGAAGAATTCCTCCATCAGGTATTTGCCCGACGGCATCAGGTTGACGATCGTCGGCACGTCGCGGCCGAGCCGATCCCAGTCGTCGAGCGTCAGGTCGATGCCGACGCGGCCGGCGATCGCGAGAAGGTGGATGACCGCATTGGTCGAGCCGCCGATCGCGCCATTGGTTCGGATCGCGTTCTCGAAGGCCTCGCGGGTCAGGATGTCGGAGGGCTTGAGGTCGTCCTTGACCATGTCGACAATCCGCCGGCCACTCAAATGCGCCATCACGCGGCGGCGGGAATCGACCGCCGGGATCGCCGCGTTGCCCGACAGCGCCATGCCGAGCGCCTCGGCCATGGATGCCATTGTGGAGGCCGTGCCCATCGTGTTGCACGAGCCGGGGCTGCGCGACATGGCCTGCTCGGCCTCGAGGAATTCCTCGCCAGTCATCGTGCCGGCCTTGACCGCCTCGCTCATCTGCCAGAGCGCAGTGCCCGACCCGACGCGCTCGCCGCGGAACCAGCCATTGAGCATGGGGCCGCCGGAAACCGCGATGGCCGGGATATCGACGCTGGCTGCACCCATCAGGAGTGCAGGCGTGGTCTTGTCGCAGCCGACCAGGAGCACGACGCCGTCGATCGGGTTGGCGCGCAGCGCCTCCTCGACATCCATGGCGGCGAGGTTGCGGTACATCATGGCCGATGGTCGCAGTGCGCTCTCGCCGGTAGAAAACACCGGGAACTCGACCGGCAGGCCGCCGGCCTCATAAACCCCGTGCTTCACCCGCTGTGCGAGATCGCGCAGATGCGCGTTGCAGGGCGTGAGTTCGGACCAGGTGTTGCAGATGCCGATCACGGGCCGGCCGTCGAACAGGTCGGCCGGCAGTCCCTGGTTCTTCATCCAGGAGCGATGGTAGATGTGATCGCGGCTGGTCCCCCCGAACCATTCCGTCGAGCGCAGCTTGCGTGGCCACTCGGCCTTCTGGAAGCTCATGCGTGTCACGCCTTGTTCTTGTTGTAGACGTCGAAGATGACGGCCGCGAGCAGCACCAGGCCCTTGATGACCTGTTGGTAGTCGATGCCGATCCCGAGGATCGACATGCCGTTGTTCATCACCCCCATGATGAAGGCGCCGATCACCGCGCCGACGATCGTGCCGACGCCGCCGGACATCGACGCGCCGCCGATGAAGACGGCCGCGATCACGTCGAGCTCGAAGCCGAGGCCGGCCTTGGGCGTCGCCGTGTTGAGGCGGGCAGCGAAGACGAGGCCCGCGAGGGCTGCCAGCATGCCCATGTTGGCAAAGGTCAGGAAGACGAGCCGCTCGGTGCGGATGCCCGAAAGCTTCGCGGCCTTCTCGTTGCCCCCGATCGCATAGATGCGGCGGCCGACCGTGGTGCGGTTGGCGACGAAGGAATAGATCGCGATCAGGAGCGCCATGATGATGAAGACGTTCGGCAGGCCGCGGAACGACGCCATGAGATAGCTCATGTAGGCGATGGCGCAGACGATCAGCGCGTTCTTGACCGTGAAGATTGCAAAAGGCTCCTCGACCAGCCCGCGCTTCTGCTCCTGTCGGCGGCCGCGGATCGCGAGGTAGAGAAGCAGCCCGGCGACGGCGAGGCCGACGACCAGCGAGAACAGGTTGATCCCCTCCCCGCCGAACAGGTCCGGCAGGAAGCCCGACGACATCAGCTGGAAGGTCGGCGGAAACGGGCCGACCGACTGTCCTGCGAGCAGCCAAAGCGTCAGGCCCTTGAAGACCAGCATGCCGGCAAGCGTCACGATGAAGGACGGGATGCGGAAATAGGCGATCCAGTAGCCCTGCGCCGCGCCGATGGCCGCGCCGACGGCCAGGCAGAGAACGGCTGCGAGCACGAAGTTCATGTTCCACTGGACGATCATCACGGCGGCGAGCGCGCCGACGAAGCCGAGCACGGAGCCCACCGACAGGTCGATATGCCCGGACACGATCACCAGCAGCATGCCGACCGCCATGATGACGATGTAGCTGTTCTGCAGGATCAGGTTCGTGAGGTTGACCGGGCGCAGCAGGATGCCGCCGGTGGCGAACTGGAAGAAGGCCATGATGACGACGAGCGCGATCAGAATGCCGTATTCGCGCATGTTGGCGCGCAGGAAGTTCGACCGGCCGGAGCGGTCGGAAGCATCGGGGCTGCGCGTGGCGACGGTCTGGTCCATGGGCCTATCCGCCCGCCTTGATGATCATCGACATGATCTTCTCCTGGGTGGCGTCGGCCGTCGGCAGCTCGCCGACGAAGCGCCCCTTGTTCATGACGTAGAGCCGGTCCGTGATGCCGAGCAGTTCGGGCATCTCCGACGAGATGACGATGATCGACTTGCCGCTTGCCGCAAGGTCCCGGATGATCGTGTAGATCTCGAACTTCGCGCCGACATCGATGCCGCGCGTCGGCTCGTCGAGGATCAGGATGTCGGGATCGGCGAAGAGCCACTTCGACAGGACGACCTTCTGCTGGTTGCCGCCGGAGAGGTTGACCGTCGCCTGCTCGATCGACGGGCTCTTGATGTTGATGCGCCGGCGATAGTCCTCGGCGACCTCGCTTTCGCGGTGACGATCGACGATTCCCGAGTGCGAGATGCCTTGAAGATTGGCGAGCGGCACGTTGCGCCGGATTGTCTGGTCGAGGACGAGGCCGAAGGACTTGCGGTCCTCGGTCGCGTAGGCGAGCCCAGCATCGATCGCCGCTGGCACCGTCGAGAGATCGACCTTCCGGCCGTCGATGAATGCCTCTCCGCCGACGTAGCTGCCATAGGAACGGCCGAAGAGGCTCATGGCGAGTTCCGTGCGGCCGGCGCCCATCAGGCCGGCGATGCCGAGCACCTCGCCGCGCCGCAGCGTGAAGCCGACGCGGTCGACAACCATGCGCTCGCGATCGACCGGATGACGCACCGACCAGTCGCGCACCTCGAAGACCACGTCGCCGATCTTCGGCTCGCGATGGGGATAGCGATCCGACAGCGACCGGCCGACCATGTCCCGGATGACGCGATCCTCCGGCACCGGCCCGGCGGCGCAGTCGAGCGTGGAGACCGCCGTCCCGTCGCGCAGCACGGTGATCGTGTCGGCGACCTTGGAGACCTCGTTGAGCTTGTGGGAAATGAGGATCGACGAGATGCCGCGCTCGCGAAATTCCTTCAGGAGCTCCAGCAGGGCATCGCTGTCCTTCTCGTTGAGCGAAGACGTCGGCTCGTCGAGGATCAGAAGGCGCACTTCGCGCGACAGCGCCTTGGCGATCTCCACAAGCTGCTGCTTGCCGAGGCCGAGATGCATGACCTTCGTTTCGGCACGCTCGACAAGCCCCACGCGATCCAGGAGTTCGCGCGTGCGGCGGTTGGTCTCCTGCCAGTCGATGATGCCGTTTCGTGCGCATTCCTTGCCGAGGAAGATGTTCTCGGCGATCGACAGGAGCGGCACGAGTGCCAGTTCCTGGTGGATGATGATGATGCCGTCGCGCTCGGAATCCGCGATGCCGCGGAAGGCTTTGACCTCGCCCTCATAGACGATGTCGCCCTCGTACTGACCGTGCGGGTAGACGCCTGACAGCACCTTCATGAGGGTCGACTTGCCGGCTCCGTTCTCGCCGACGAGCGCGTGAATCTCGCCGCGCCGCACCGAAAAGGAGACGCCATCGAGTGCCTTCACGCCGGGAAAGGCCTTGGAGATGTTGCGCATCTCGAGAATGGTTTGGCTCACGACACTGCTCCAGCGAGGCCAGACGGCCGGCGGGCGCGGCTGTTCGAGCCGGCGCCCGCCCGCCCCGGGAGGATCATTCGATCTCGGAGGCCTGGTAGTAGCCGGTATCGACGAGCGCCTCGCGCCAGTTCGCCTCCGTCACCGCGACGGGTTCGAGCAGGTAGGACGGCACGACCTTGACGCCATTGTTGTAGGTCTCGGTGTCGTTGATCTCCGGCTCGCCGCCGGAAACGACGGCATCGACCATTCCGACCGTCACGCGGGCGAGTTCGCGGGTGTCCTTGAAGATCGTCGAATACTGCTCGCCGCGCAGGATCGCCTTCACCGACGGCACTTCGGCGTCCTGGCCGGTGACGATCGGCATCGCCATGTCGCCGGTCCCATAGCCCACGCCGCGCAGCGACGAGATGATGCCGATCGACAGCCCGTCATAGGGCGACAGGACGCCGTGGACGCGGTCGTCGGTGTAGTTGGCCGAGAGCAGATTATCCATGCGCGCCTGCGCGACCGAGCCATCCCAGCGCAGCGTGCCGACTGTCTGCATGCCGCTCTGGCCGGACTTCACGACGATGTCGCCGGCGTCGATCATCGGCTGCAGGACCGACATGGCGCCGTCGTAGAAGAAGTAGGCATTGTTGTCGTCCGGCGAGCCACCGAAGAGCTCGACGTTCCAGGGCTTCTCATCGCCGAAGCGCTCCTCGAGACCGGCGACGAGCGTTTCGGCCTGCTGCACGCCCACCTTGAAGTTGTCGAAGGTCGCGTAATAGTCGACCGCATCGCTGTCGCGGATCAGGCGGTCATAGGCGATCACCTTGATGCCGGCGGCCTCCGCATTGGCAAGCGCGTTGGACAGCGTCGTGCCGTCGATGGCGGCGATCACGAGGACGTCGACGCCCTTGGTAATCATGTTCTCGATCTGCGCGAGCTGGTTCGGGATATCGTCTTCGGCGTACTGCAGGTCGGTCTCGTAGCCGGCTGCCTCGAACTGTTCGACCATCGAGCGGCCGTCCGAAATCCAGCGCGCGGATGACTGCGTGGGCATGGCGATGCCGACCAGCCCCTTGTCCTGCGCCCAGACCGGGCTCGCCAGCAACGTCGCGCCAAAGAGTGTCGCCGCCAGAGCGGCCTTAAGGGTTCGCATGGTTCTTCCTCCCAGATGCCGCCGGCTCTTCGGCCAGCCTGTGCCCGATCGCCTTGTCGGTCCTCAAGCGATAGAAGGGAGAGATATGACGGTCAAATTCCGTATCGGCTTCCCATTATGCCGAGATCGGTATGTCGCCTCGGCCCAACCGGTCAGCCCGGCAGCACGACCCGAGGCTCCGGCAGGCCTCTTCCGGCATGCCCGATCCCGTAGACACGCCCATCGGCATCCGAGGGCGCGTCGAGCTCCACGCGGGCGCTGGTGACGAAGAGCGTGCCGAGATCCGCCCCGCCGAAAGCAGGGCATGAGGCGTTGGTCGCCGGCACGTCAACGATCTCGATCAGGCGGCCTGCCGGATCGTAGCGCGCGACGCGCGACGCACCCCATTGCGCGTTCCACAGATGCCCCTCGGCATCGATCGCCGCGCCGTCCGGCGACAGGCCTTCGGCGGACAGATCGACGAAGACTCCTGGCGCCCCGGTCGGCCAGCCATTCTCGTCGAGCGCCACGGAATGGATGATCGAGGTGGCGGTATCGGCGAAATACGCCGTCCGGCCGTCGAGCGAAAAGCAGATCGCGTTGGGAATGGTCCACTCCGGGAAGAGCCGGCGGATCTCGCCCTTGTGGTAGCGATAGATCGCGCCCGCCCCCGGGCCCGCGTTCTTCCCCATCGTCCCGATCCAGAACCCGCCCTGCCGGTCGGCTCGCCCGTCATTGGAGCGCGTTGCCGCGTTGTCGGCTTCCAGCGGCGCGAGCACCGTTCGCGCGCCTGTCTCGATGTCGAAGAGAAGAAGCGCGGTCTCGCTCGCGACGAGCAGGCGGTCGGCATCGACCCAGCCGGCTGCCGAGACGCATTCGCCGAACTCCCACGCGAGCTCTCGGTCCCCTTGCCGGCTCAGGAGCCTGCCGGAGAGGATGTCGAACCAGAAAAGCTGGTTGCGCACCGGATGCCACAGGACGCCTTCGCCGAGCCGGCAGTGGCGCGCGTCGAAAATGTCTGCGGCCTTGCTCACGCCCGCACCGCGCCGAATGCCGTCAGGCGGAGCAGACCCTTCTGCAGGAGGATGAAGGCCAGCAGCAGGAGCCCGATGACGATCTTGGTCCACCAGCTCGACAGTGTCCCGTCGAAGACGATGTAGGTCTGGATCAGGCCCATGGTCAGGACGCCGAAGAGCGTGCCGACGACATAGCCCGCGCCGCCGGTGAGGATCGTCCCGCCGATGACCACGGCGGCGATCGCGGTCAGCTCCGTGCCGACCGTCGCCAGCGGATAGCCCGATCCCGTGTAGATCGAGAAGACGATGCCCGAGAGCCCGGCCATCAGGCCCGAAAACGCGTAGATCAGGATCGTCGTGCGGCCGACATCGACACCCATCAGCCGCGCCGTCTGCTCGCCGCCGCCAAGGGCGAAGACGCTGGCACCGAAGCGCGTGCGGTGCGCGATCAGCGCCCCGACAAGGACGACCACCAGCATCAGCACGCCGATCAAGGTCAGCCGTCCCCTGCCGGGCATCAGCCAGTAGGCGCTCTGCAACATGGAAAAGAAGGGATGCGTGATGGCGACGGATTCGATCGTCATCATGTAGGCCGCGCCGCGCGCCAGGAACATGCCGGCCAGCGTGACGATGAAGGCCGGCATGGCGAGCGCGTGGATGAGAAGCCCCATCGCCGCGCCGAAGGCGGTGGTAACGATCAGGAGCAGCCCGAAGACCGCAAGCGGATGCAGGCCCGTGTCGCGCAGGAGCACCGCGATGAAGACGCCCGAAAAGGCGATGACGGACCCGACCGACAGATCGATCCCGCCGGACAGGATCACCACAGTCATTCCCACCGCCACGATGCCGAGATAGGCGTTGTCGGTCAAAAGATTGCCGATGACGCGGGTCGACAGCATCGCCGGAAACTGCAGGTAGCAGATGAGGTAGCCGGCGAGGAAAATGCCGATCGTCGCCAGCAGCGGGTAGAGGCGCGGATTGATGCTCATGGCGTCTCGCTCCGCACGGCCTCGCGCCGCGAGCGCACCAGCGACTTGAGGAAGACCCAGTCGGCCGAAAGGTTCGGCGATTGCAGCACGAGGATCACCAACACCAGCCCCGCCTTGATGACGAGATTGTACTCCGAGGGAAAGCCGGAGAGCACGATGCCCGTGTTGATCGTCTGGATGATCAGCGCGCCGATCATCGTGCCAGCGATCGAGAACCGACCGCCGAGCAGCGAATTGCCACCGATGACGACGGCGAGGATGGCATCGAGTTCGAGCCAGAGCCCTGCATTGTTGGCATCCGCGCCGCGGATGTCCGCGGTCGCCACGATGCCGGCAAGCGCCGCGCAGAGGCCGGACGCCATGTAGACCGCGATGAGGATCACCGTCGCATTGACGCCGGCAAGCGCGCTCGCCGCCCGGTTGATGCCCGTCGCCTCGATCAGGAGCCCGAGCGCGGTGCGGCGCATCAGCACCGCGACGATGACCGCCGTCGCGATCCAGAGGATCGTCGGGAACGGCACGCCGAAGACCGTGCCGGAGCCGAGGAAGGCAAGGTTCGCATCTGAAAACGTCAGGATGCGGCCTTCCGTGATGAGCTGTGCGATGCCGCGGCCCGACGTCATCAGGATCAGCGTTGCGACGATGGGCTGGATGCCGACGATCGCGACGAGGCAGCCGTTCCAGAGCCCTGCGAGAAGCCCCGCGCCGATCGCCAGCGCCAGGCTCGTCGTCAGTCCGAAGCCCGACGTGATCGCCCAGGCGGCGACGGCGCCGGCGATCGCCATGATCGTGCCGACCGACAGGTCGATGCCGCGCGTCGCGATCACCAGCGTCATGCCGACGGCCAGCAGCGCCACCGGCGCCGACCGCTTCAGGACGTCGACCAGCGGGCCGACGAAGCGCGTGCCGTCATGCCCGACCGAGAGGAAGTTCGGAAAGAACAGCGTCACGAGGCCGACGAGCAGGACCAGCGTGATCAGCTGCGGCGCGATCCGTTTCAGCGTGGCGGCCATCACGCGGCCTCGGGCTGCACGGCGGCATCCGGCCTTGCGATGGCGTGGACGATCGCGTCGCTCGTGATCGCGTCACCAGTCAGTTCGGCAACGTGCCGCCGGTCGCGCACGACGATGATGCGGTCGCAGACGGCGACGAGTTCGTCCAGCTCCGACGAGATGACGAGGATCGACATGCCTTCCTGCGTGATCTCATGGATCAGCCGCAGGATTTCGGCATGCGCGCCGACATCGATGCCGCGGGTAGGCTCGTCGAGGATGAGAAAGCGCGGGTTCATCGCCAGCCAGCGGGCGAGCACGACCTTCTGCTGGTTGCCGCCGGAGAGTTGGCCGACAGGCTTTTCCGCGTTGGAGGTGCGGATGTCGAGGCGCTGGATGTAGTGAGCGGCAAGCCGCTCCTGTTCGGCGCGCGCGACCGGAGCTGCCCAGCCGCGACGCGCCTGGAGCGCCAGGATGATGTTCTCGCGGACCGACAGTTCCGCGACGATGCCGTCGACCTTGCGATCCTCCGGCGCGAAGCCGAAGCCGGCCGCGATCGCCTCGCGCGGATTTGCATGCGCCACCGCGCCTGACGCATCGCTTGCCGCGCCGCTGGTCGCCGACCGGACGCCGAACATCAGTTCTGCCGTCTCGGTCCGGCCCGATCCAAGCAGGCCGGCAAGACCGATCACCTCGCCCTTGCCGATGCCGAGATCGAAGGGCTCGATCAGCCCGGCGCGGCCGAGGCCGGAAAACTGCAGCATGGGTTCGCGCGCGTCGGCGTCGTCCGTCGCGCCACGCTCCTCGCGCGCCGTTTCTTCCAGCTCCCGGCCCAGCATGTGAGAGATCAGCCTGACCCGGTCGAGATCGGCGGCGCGCTCCGTCACGACCTTGCGGCCGTTTCTGAGCACCGTAACGCGGTCCGAGAGATCGAAGACCTGGTCGAGGAAGTGAGAGACGAAGATGATCCCCAGCCCCTGCGCGCGCAGCTTGCGCACGATGCCGAAGAGCATGGCGACCTCGGCGGCATCGAGGCTTGCGGTCGGCTCGTCGAGGATCAGCACCTTGCCGGAAAACTCGACCGCGCGCGCGATCGCGATGATCTGGCGGATGGCGACGGAATAGGCGCCTAGATCGCGCTCGACGTCGATGCCGATCCCGTACTGCGAAAGAAGCTCGCGCGCCTTGAGCGTCTGCGCGCGGCGATCGACCAGCCCGAAGCGGCGCGGCTCGCGGCCGAAGGTCAGGTTCTGCGCGACGGTCAGGTTGGGCAGGAGGTTGACCTCCTGATAGACGGTGCCGATGCCGAGCGCCTGCGCTTCGGCGGTCGAGCCCGGATCGATCGGCGCGCCGTCGAGCAGGATCTCGCCCGCGTCGCGGCGATAGGCGCCGGTCAGGCACTTGATCAGCGTCGACTTGCCGGCGCCGTTTTCGCCGAGCAGCGCGTGCACCTCGCCCG
>VFQU01000257.1_pt1 | contig 53511 bp, 40 predicted proteins | sample 3512311 | NCBI WGS metagenome assembly VFQU01 (sample SAMN10412377, study PRJNA504923) | tailings metagenome | isolation source: Relicate 3 Philex TSF3 active mining site | place: Philippines: Tuba, Benguet | collected 2017-08-29 | reverse complement strand
TATCCTTGGATTGCGAAAGTTCGACATTCGACTCCGGGAGTCGGCTTGATTTCGCCACCACCGCACCATGACATTTACTCGATCGAGGATTTAGCTGAACTAATCCACGACTTGAAAAACGCCAATCGAGACGCACGCATCAGTGTCAAACTCGTTTCGGAAGTGGGAGTCGGAACGATTGCAGCAGGTGTTTCCAAAGCTCATGCTGATGTCGTTTTGATCTCTGGTTACGATGGCGGAACGGGCGCATCTCCCCAAACTTCGATCAAACATGCAGGTTTACCTTGGGAATTGGGGCTAGCTGAAACCCATCAAACGTTAGTGTTAAACAATTTGCGATCGCGCATTGTTGTCGAAGCGGACGGACAGATGAAAACTGGACGTGATGTGGTCATGGCAGCGTTGCTCGGTGCTGAAGAATTCGGCTTTGCAACTGCTCCGCTTGTCACATTAGGCTGTATTATGATGCGCGTTTGCCATCTCAACACTTGTCCAGTTGGGATTGCGACTCAAGATCCTCAATTGCGCGCGAGCTTTATCGGCGATCCAGACAACACAGTGAACTTTATGAAGTTCATTGCTCAAGAAGTCCGCGAAATCATGGCACAGCTCGGTTTCCGCACTTTGAATGAGATGGTCGGACGGACAGATATCTTAGAAGCAAAACAAGCAGTCGAACATTGGAAAGCAAAAGGTCTAGATTTTTCCAAGATCCTGTATCAGCCCGATGTTGATCCGTCTGTTGGCTTGTATTGCCAGATTCCACAGGATCACGGCTTAGACAAGTCGCTGGATTTAACTGTGCTAGTCGATCTGTGTAAAGATGCGATCGAAGAAGGCAAACCCGTTAAAGCAACGCTACCGATTCGGAATGTCAATCGCGTGGTCGGAACAATTCTTGGCAATGAGATTACAAAACGACACTGGAATGGCTTGCCTGAAGATACAGTGCATCTCCATTTCCAAGGAAGTGCGGGACAGAGCTTTGGGGCATTTGTGCCGAAAGGAGTCACCCTCGAACTCGAAGGCGATGCCAATGACTATCTCGGAAAGGGTTTAAGTGGCGGTAAGCTGATTGTTTATCCTCCGGCGGTTTCTTCGTTTGATCCGTCTGAAAACATCATCATCGGCAACGTTGCAATGTATGGCGCAACCAAAGGCGAAGTCTATATCAATGGCATTGCCGGAGAACGATTCTGTGTTCGAAACTCTGGAGTGAATACCGTTGTTGAAGGGGTTGGCGATCATGGTTGTGAGTATATGACTGGTGGCACAGTTGTTGTCCTTGGAGCAACTGGACGGAACTTTGCCGCCGGGATGAGTGGCGGAGCCGCCTATATCTATGACGAAGCAGGCGATTTTGCGACCCGTTGCAATATGCAGATGGTGGCGATCGAGCCGTTTGAAGACCCCGAAGACATCGCGATCGTGCGTCAGATGATCCAGAATCACGCCAATTACACGCATAGTCACAAGGCAAAAGACATCCTGGAAAACTGGGAGCAAGCGCGATCGCGGTTTGTGAAGGTCATGCCAAAAGATTACAAGCGAGTACTCCAAGCACTAAGACGAGCTGAAGAGTCAGGTCTGAGTGGTGATGATGCTTTAACAGCAGCGTTTGAGGAAAATGCCCGCGACGTTGCCCGTGTAGGAGGAAGTTAGAGATAGAGGAATAGGGAGCTAGGCAGCAGTAAAGAAGTTTCTGCTTCTCCCCATTCCCCCACTCCCCACCTTCTCAAACCCTTTACCTAAAAAACATTCTTAACCTATGGGAAAACCAACTGGATTCATCGAATATCTGCGCGAACTTCCTTCCGAACTCGCACCACTCGATCGCATTCGCAATTGGGACGAATTCCACCTCTCAATGCCTGAGGAAAATCTTCGCACTCAAGGCGCGCGTTGTATGGATTGTGGCATTCCGTTTTGCCATACGGGAACCTTAATCAGCGGCATGGCGAGTGGCTGCCCGATCAATAATCTCATTCCTGAATGGAATGATTTGATCTATCGCGGACTCTGGAAAGAAGCACTCGATCGCTTACATAAAACCAACAATTTCCCCGAATTCACTGGGCGAGTCTGTCCTGCTCCTTGTGAAGGATCGTGTGTGCTTGGCATTCACAATCCACCTGTCACGATCAAGAACATTGAATACTCGATCGCTGAAAAAGGCTGGAACGAAGGTTGGATCAAACCCGAACCCCCTGCCAAAAGAACGGGTAAGAAAATTGCGATCGTAGGATCTGGACCTGCTGGACTTTCTGCTGCGGCTCAGCTTAATAAAGTCGGACATTGGGTAACTGTGTTTGAACGGGCTGATCGTCCCGGTGGCTTGCTCATGTATGGCATTCCCAACATGAAGCTCGACAAACAAGAAGTCGTGATGCGGCGATTAAACATCCTCGAAGCCGAAGGTGTGAAATTCGTTTGCAATACTGAAATCGGAAAAGATCTGCCTGCTGAAGACTTGCTGAGAGATTTTGATGCAGTTGTACTCTGCACAGGTGCGACGAAACCGCGTGATTTACCGATCGAAGGTCGCCAACTCAAAGGCATTCACTTCGCAATGGACTTTCTCACCGCGAACACTCAAGCTGTACTAGACCAAACCGAGCCAGCGATTACCGCTCAAGGCAAAGATGTTGTAATCATTGGTGGAGGAGACACCGGAACGGACTGTGTTGGGACTTCGATTCGACACGGCTGTAACGGTCTTGTCCAACTCGAAATCTTACCTCAACCACCCGAAGAACGCGCTCCCAACAATCCTTGGCCTGAATATCCAAAAGTCTACAAAATGGACTATGGACAAGAAGAAGCTGCCGCAAAATTCGGAGGTGATCCTCGGGCTTATCTGAGAACGGCAACGCACTTTGAAGGCGATGAGCAGGGCAATGTCAAAGCAGTTCACACGGTCGAGGTGCAATGGGAACGCAATGAACAAGGACAGTTCATTCCTAAGCAAATTCCGGGAACTGAGAAAATCATTCCGGCTCAGTTAGTACTACTCGCAATGGGATTTTTAGGACCTGAGCAACCTTTACTCGATGCAATGGGACTCGATCGCGATGTCCGTAGTAACATCAAATCCGAATACGGTAGATACACGACCAGTATTCCCAAGGTGTTTGCAGCCGGAGATTGCCGTCGAGGACAAAGTTTAGTTGTCTGGGCATTCAATGAAGGTCGTGGCGCGGCGAGAGAATGCGATCGCTATCTGATGGGCGAAACCAATCTACCCTAATTGTTTGATCATCTTGCCCGTGGTTTCTAATCACGGGCAGTACGGTGAATCAGCACTAGAAATCTGAAACCAAGCCCACTCGATAAGTCAACCCAGGTTGGTAAATGCGATTGGCTTTTTCGTAGCTACGATCGGCAAGATTTTCGAGAAATACAGTCAGTCCAAGCCCACGAGTAACCGGAATTCGCAAACCTAGATCAAAGCTGAACCAGGAGGGTGAAAAGTCGCGGGGACTATCACTTGCTAGCGTAAATAAAGCACGTCGCGCACCGCTGAAATAGTTCGCATATAGATTCACCTCCCATCCGTTTGAGGCATAACCAATGCCAAATCGCGCCACTGAGAAGGGAACTGTACTCAATTGCAATCCTCGTTCTACACCGCTACCAATCTTTGCATCGGTGTAGGTATAGTTCGCAAAGGTAGACCACTGCGAAGAAACCTGCCAGCGCAAAGCTGCCTCAATACCATTCGTGTTGACTACCCCAATATTCGCCCATCGCCCGGACTGAACTGAGATACGATCGTTTAACCGACTCCCAAAATAGGTCACCTGTGCTGTAAAACTTTTAGCCAGTTGTACATCAAAACCAGTCGTCCAAGATGATCCGGTTTCAGGCTTGAGATCTGGATTGGGCAACCAATTATGCACCGTATCAAACGCATAAAGTTGATCCAGACCTGGATTGCGATGTACAGAGACCCAACTTCCCCGCAGGGCAAGATTGGGCGATAGTGCCCAACGCGCTCCAACACTCGGATTCAGATAACTCCCAAATTCACTCGTAAAGTTTTGGCGCAGCCCCAATTCTGCTTGGAAATTATTGGTAATCTGCCAAGTATTCAAGGCAAACAAAGCAGCTTGAAAGCGATCGCGATCAAACTCGCCATTTAATTGAGCTAGTCGCGGCAGTGTACTAAAAGCTTCTCCATTAAGTTGTGAATTTTGTAGATCCAAGCCCCAACGTAGATTGTTCGTCTTGCTCGTTTGCCAATCGTGTTCAACTCTGGCATTGAAACTGCGAGAGTTCAAAATGCCGCGTCGAAAGAAAACCGCTTGTGTCGGTCCGTAAGTACTAAAGTAATCTTGATTAAACGATAAGGTTGTGTTGAGCGTGGAGTCTTCTCCATTCCCTACAAGTGCTTTCCAGGTCAACCCGAGATTTACAGTATCGTGGTCCAAGCGATCTCGCTGCAATGGGAATCCAAAGTACAATAGACCGCGCCGACTCGTAACAGTTGAAACATCTAAACTGAGCGAATTACGATCATTGAGATCTAAACTCAAATTGCCATAGTAATTATCTTGAGTCGAATCCCCATTGAACAATCGCCCATCTGCCCCCCGATTTGCGGCTCCAACCGGGACACGATAATCATTCTCTGCTTTGAAACGCTGATAGCTGAATAGATAATCAACGGCTCCAAGTGAACCAGAATAGCTGCCTCGATAGTTTGAGGAACTAAACGATCCCAACTGAGCAAAGCCATTGAATTGCGGAATGCCCGTTCCTTTCTTGGTAACAACATTCACGACACCCCCTACTGATTCAGAACCGTAAAGGGTTGCAGCCGTTCCACTCGATAGCTCAACTCGCTCGATCGCACCTGTGGGAATGGAGTTTAAATCGGTGCCACCATGATAGGTATTGACGTTTGTACCGATCGGTCTACCGTTGAGCAAGAAGACAGATTGATTGATCGAAGCTCCACGATAAAAGGTTCCAGTGTGAATATCTGCACCAAAGCCGACATCATTGACCGCGAATCCAGGCAATCCGCGTAAAATCTCAGCTAAACTATCTGCACTCTCACGGCGAATTTCATCCGCTTCGATTGTGTAAACCGGAGTTGAAGTTGGCTTTTGTAGCTTTTCAACCCCAACAATTTCTTCTTCTGGTGATGAGTCTAGAGGTTCTTCTTGTTGTGCAATGTCTGTTGCCTTGCGCTCTAAGCTCACCGTTGCAGAGTTTGATTGAAGTAAACGAGCCTCTGTAAGCGGCTTTTGGAAGTCTTGAAGATGAGCAGGGGTTAAACTTGCTGTATCAGGTAAAGACTGATCAGGAGGTATAGCAGACGGAATCAGATTCGGTTTAGCTGATGCTTCTGCACCATAGCTTGATTGCGTAAACACACAAATCCATGCCGCGCTAGAGAGAAACGCGATGCCAAATAAAGAGAGTTTCATTAGAATTATGAGACTAAGCCATAGTTAAGCAGCCTTTCAGGCTTTGAACTTAAGCGGCACTGACAATCATCTGTATAGAGGTTTTTCCAGTCTGCTGTCAAAAGACAGAGCGTCTTAGTCTTAAAAATTGATCACAACAATTGCTTGCTGATTAGCTTGGACTGATTGGCTTAGACTACAAAGGGAACGAGCCAGCAATGACTGGCTCGTTCCCTTTGTATAGCTATTACTGCACGACGACACGCTTTGTCCTATTGCTGCGAATTCTATTCGCCAAGGCTCCATTCGCGAGACTTCACTTTACTCTCCTGTAATCGAGAGTTCGTCTACCCAAACTCTAGGCGCAACCCCTGAGCCAGTGAATTCCGTTTCTTTCTCCACATAGATAATCGACTTCAACACTTCTCGAATGTCACCTGCAACGGTTGCCGATTCAATACTTGTGCGCTTGCCATTCTCAATCAACCACCCATCAAAAGGCAGCGAGAATGAGCCTTGCAGCGCCTGCACACCTGCATGAAGCGCGCTCAAATCATCGATCAAAATCACGTTGTCTGCATCGTCCAAACTGTATTCCTGTGCCGCAGGTTCTCCTGCATACACATGGAAAAAGTGAGGACTCACCGTGACCTTCGCACCCATGTTGGCATGTCCAGTCGGTTGTACATTCATGCGTTTCGCCGTTCCAGCACTATGCAAGAAGCTAGAAAGCACACCGTTTTTGATCAAAGAAACTGGACGAGTGGGAGTCCCTTCTCCATCAAATGCTTCCGCACCAATGTTGTCTGGATGCAGCACGTTGTCATCTAAACACAACAGAGGAGATGCGATCGTGCTTCCCAAAGATTCCTCAGTCGAAAGGCTCTGCTTATCCAAAATGCTTTGAGCATTAAACATATTAGAAAACGCACCAATCAGACCTAGAAACGCTTCCGGCGAAAAGACAACCCGGTATTTTCCCGTCTTGACTTTGTCGTAGTTCAGATGACTGATAGTTTTCTCGGCTGCTTCCTTCAAACAGCCTTCAATGTCGAGCTTTTCAACACCAGGACTGACCCGAAATGCGCCTGCACTGCGAGGCTTTCTTCCTTCTTCTTCCGTCTTGGTGTACAAGTAAACTGACGCATAAGAATGTGCCTCATGCCGTAAAGCACCCTGACTGTTGAGATAAAAACGATCGATATCTCGCTGAGCTAATCCGTTGTAAGGAACACCAACAATCGCAGGATGTGCTGCTAAGAGTTGTTTTTCTGCCTGAATCAGAGTCTCTAGTAACTGTGAAACCGCAGCTTGCGGAAGATGTTCTTGCTTGACTTCAGCGATCGCTGAAGTTGCTTCTGGGCTAAAATCTGGCGCATTCTCTTTCACGCCAAAGTAACTCGCTTCTTTCGCCGTTTTGAGTGCGAGTTCTAATCCGATCGGATCAACATCGGTCGTGGAAGTTACGCCAACGCTATTGTCTTCATTCCAAACTCGTACCGTTACACCTGAGCGCTGAGACGCCTTCATTTGTTGGGGTTCACCCTGATCGACTTGCACACTCGTTTCGTCGATCGCAGATCCAAAAATATCAAACTTCTCAATCCCAAGTTTCTGAGCAGCATTCTGTGCTGCTGACGCAATTTCCTGAACTTTCGCCATATTCTCTTTGCTCCAAGATGTCTCACTTTACGAGAATTCGATGGTTTCCGCTTCGTTGTCAGCAGTTTCACCCCTGAACATCCCTGAAGGTCTTCAACGTCCCCAAACCTAAAGGATTGAACAAACAGCGATCCTACTGCAACGAAACCAACAAACCTCGAACTATCGTCCGCCAACCGTAATCGAATCCACCTTCAAATGCGGCTGTCCAACCGTGACATAAACGCTGCCACTGACCGATCCACAGAATCCTGCTGCCAGCCCCAAATCCTTGGAACACATCGAGATCTTATCCATAATCTCAGTTGCTTCCCCGATTAAGGTCGCGCCCTTCAATGGCTTCGTCACTTTCCCGTTTTCAATCAGATAAGCTTCATCTACGGCAAAGTTAAATTGTCCGGTCGCACCGACACTGCCGCCGCCCATTTTTTTGCAATAGATTCCTTTCTCGATCGACGCGAACAAGTCATCGATCTCATACTCACCGGGAGCAATATACGTATTCCGCATCCGGCTTGCTGCTGCAAAGGTATACCCTTGACGACGACCACTTCCCGTTCTCGGATGTCCAGTTCTCATAGAGCCAGCGCGATCGGAAATGAAATTCTTCAAAATGCCATTTTCAATCAGCAAAGTGCGTTGAGCAGGCATTCCCTCGTCATCCATATCGATCGTGCCAAATGCATCCGAGGTAATCCCTTCATCCCATGCCGTGAGATTTTCGTGCGCGATTTTCTCGCCTTTCTTCTCGGCAAACGGAGTCGTCTTACGCTCAATCTGCGTTGTTTCGAGCAAGTGACCACAAGCTTCGTGGAAAATTACCCCACCAAACTCGTTTGCCATGACGATCGGGTAAGTTCCCGATTCGACATAATCGGCATACAGCATTTTCGCCGCCGATTCTGCCACTTCTTCCGCGTCATGCGCGTAATTCCACGTTCTGAGAAAATCCGGTGCGCTCGTCCCGCCAACCCGCTTACTGATCGACGATCGATTCGTGCCGTCTGCACAGAGCAAGCTATATCCGACGGATTGCGTCAAGCGAATATCGCGCGCAAAAGTTCCATCACTTGCCGCTACTAACACTTCTTGCCAGTCGCGGAAATACACGGCGCGGCGCGACTGAATGTGACTCGCCTTCTGAGAAAGCGCTCCATTCGCTGCCAATAAGACATCGCCCATTTCCCGCATCGAACTAGACTGCCCGAGCCAAGCTTCTTTGCCTTTCTTGGTGGCGTAATCGCGCAGAATTTCTAAGTGAATTTCAGGCACAAACGAATTGGGTGCGGGCAAATGCAAGCCCATAATCGATAAGCCTTTTTCCAAGGCAGCCTTCAGCCCGTTAAACGACAAATCATTCGTCGAAACGTAACAGTCTGCCTTGCCTCGAAACACCCGCACGCCTGCCCCTGTTGCCAATCGAGGCGCAATACTCGTAATCGCATCATCTTCTGCCATGCAGCTAATGTAGTTGACGCGCTCTAAGAAAAATTCAATAAAATCTGCCCCCGCTGCCCGTCCGAGTCCAAGCAGAATCGACAACGGAGCTTCCCATGATTCATCAAATCGATCGGGAGCATAAGTATAAGTCAAGCTAGGTAGCTCTTTAGAAATTAAAAGAGTCGGTGATTGCATCAAGCAAGCCTCGCGCAGGGTTCGTTTTCGTTTATTGTAGCGAAGCGATTCTGCTTTAGAGACATGTGTGATTTGGGGGAGTCCGTACCTATAAGATCTTTCTTCTGTTAGATGTGCGTTTCTACGGAGTTCAGTAGTCTCGACTCAAAGCCGTAGAGGGCAATGAATGCGAGATTTTGCCCATCTTCACGGAATCTTAATCAACTTCTTCTGCTGATCTGCCTGAAGTTTCGGTGAGACTGCTGAAATATGTAAAACAATCCCCTGGAAATCACCGAGGTATTCTATGCGTGAGCTTCTCGCCATTACGAGCTTGATTTGCTGGCTTATCCTGATGATTTGGGTGTACCGCAATTCTCCAGAATGGTTTTTTGTGCCGTTCTTCTTTTTTGCAACATTTCTGTATCTGCGGCTGATGGAACCCGGGAAGAGTTCTTGATAGGCTGTAGGTGCGGTTATTGGCAGGGCGATCGTGAATTCCAGATTAGAACACCTTTCCCGGATTCTGGTAACGGCTGATCAGATGAGATCGATCGAGCATCGCATTTTTGCGGCTGGAATGCCCGTTGCGGCACTGATGGAGAAAGTCGCAGGAAAGTTGAGCGATCGTATTGCTCAACTGTATCCAGCATGTAAAGTCGGTATTCTCGTCGGCTCCGGTCATAATGGCGGAGATGCTCTCGTGGTGGCGCGAGAACTGCATTTTCGCGGGTATGAAGTTCAGATTTTTAGTCCCTTCTCTCGCTTCAAGGAGTTGACTGCAACCCATCTTCAATACGCAAAGTCTCTGGGAATTCCTTGTGTCGAGGATTTGCAATCATGCGATTTGATCATTGATGGCTTGTTTGGATTCGGATTAACGCGAGCGATCGAAGATCCAATTCTTTCTCTCATTCATCAAGTGAATAGCTGGCAGATCCCCGTGATCAGTATTGATCTGCCGTCTGGATTAGATACCGATACAGGTCGAGCCTTAGGAGCCGCCATTCGAGCGACGCACACGCTTTGTCTTGGCTTATGGAAACTCGGCATATTGCAAGAACCTGCCCTTGAATTTGTTGGCAAAGCCGAATTAATTGATTTCGATATTCCGCTTGCGGATATTTTTGCGATTTTGGGCGAATCTCCCCAAACCCATCGCGTGACTTCAGCTTGGGCGATGTCTACTTTGCCACTTCAGCGTCCCGCTTCGACTCATAAATATAAGATGGGTCATCTCTTACTGATTTGCGGTTCAGAGCGGTATGCAGGAGGGGCGTTATTGACTGGATTGGGAGGACGAGCCAGTGGGGTTGGAATGCTGTCGATCGCAGTTCCAAAGTCTCTCAAGCCAATGCTGTCTTCTCACCTGCCAGAGGCTCTGATTATTGGTTGTCCTGAAACTGAATCAGGTGCGATCGCGCAGCTTGATCTCGATCTCACTGCCTTTGATGCGATCGCGTGCGGGCCGGGTCTAACGTTAGAAGCGGCTGACATTGTGCGACAAGTTTTAGACAGCGATCGACCTTTAGTTTTAGATGCAGATGGACTGAATGCGCTGGCAAAACTCGGTGCAGAAACGCTCAAAACCCGTCAAGCTGCGACGATTTTGACCCCGCACCTAGGAGAATTCAAGCGATTATTTCCGAATGCCGATTTAACCTGTCGGGCTACAGCAGTTCGAGAAGCAGCAGCAGCAACGACAGCGATCGTGTTGTTGAAAGGAGCAAGAATTGCGATCGCCAATCCTGAAGGAGAACTGAGAATTAATCCAGAAAGTACTCCGGCGCTTGCACGCGGCGGCAGTGGGGATGTGCTCACGGGCTTATTGGGTGGATTATTGGCTCAACAGATCGCCGCCCAGAGCCAAATTTCGCTTCTCGATATGACTCAAACTGCTGTGTGGTGGCATGCTCAAGCGGGAATTCTTGCCGCTGAAACCCGGACGGAGCTTGGTGTTGATGCCCATACCTTGACCCAGTTTTTAATCCCGTCGATCGCTGCTCACCAAAAAAACTAAGTTTTTATGTAGCTTTCCTCAAGAACCTGTGCTAAGATAAATTCTTGTGAATGACAAGGGTCGATGCCCGAGTGGTTAATGGGGGCGGACTGTAAATCCGCTGGCTACGCCTACGCTGGTTCAAATCCAGCTCGGCCCATTCACACTTTTGCCCGTGTGGCTCAGTGGTAGAGCACACCCTTGGTAAGGGTGAGGTCACGAGTTCAATCCTCGTCACGGGCTTTACTGAAAACCCGCTCAATGAGCGGGTTTTAGTGTTTTTAAATTTAGTTTTGGACGACAATCTGTTGTCAATAACGGGATAGTTTGGGGATTTCTTGGCAAGTTGGGGCTTCTTCATAATCAATCAGCACATCTACATCACTTGTCTCAGTCCGCTCACCCCGCGCATAAGACCCAAAAATTCCCACCTTATTCACTATTCACTCGATACTGATCTCGCAAGAACGGCTTATTTTCTCTCAGAACTCGCCGAATTTCCTCAATTGACTTCATGATTTATCCCTAACTAGATATTGTCTCGGAATTTTAACGATCGTCATCGTGCCTATTTCCTTAAATTAGATCGATCGATTTATCACTCATCATCATTCATAATCCAAAAGAGTAAACACAACAAACATAGAAGAAGCCGCAATCAAAGATCTGGTAACGGTGGTAGCAACACTTCTAGCTGATTGAGTAAATCAGGCAAGACCGTATGAATAATATTCCAAAGCGTCTCTTGCTCAACCTGTTCATAGCGGTGAGCAATGATATTTCGCAACCCGATCGCGCCGCGCCAATCAATCTCTGTGTGTGTCTGTTGAAACTCCTGTGAGATTCGCCGCGCCGCCTCACCCAAAATCTCAAACTGACGCTCCACCGCGCTTTGCATCACAATACTTTCCAAATAGCTCTCTAAAGTGAGATCCCTTACAAACATCTGAAGATTCCGAATCGACTGCACCATATCCCAAAGCGCAGTCGCATCACGATTATTTGCTCGCATAAATCACTCGATGAGTTCGTAAAATCTCAGCCTTACTATATGGGTTTTTCAACAGTTTTTTTTGAATCAGATCCACCTTTCGCCCAAATAGCACAGAAATCTCCTCGCGAATATCTAGCCACGCCGATAAGCTCAAATCACGAGGCTCTTCAAACACAACCAGAACATCCAAATCACTATCATCCCGAAAATCATCCCGCAACACTGACCCAAATAACGCAAACTCAACGATTTTCCATTTCTGACAAAACTGCGCGATCGCATCCTGCGACACTTTTAAGCGATCGTGCAAAATCTGATTTAAATCGATCGTCTGCTCAAGGCTCATAAATCCTCCTGCTTGCCTGACTTGATCTTAAAGTAACAACAACCCAACCGCCGCCGTCACCGCCTCCGCCGCTGCCTCCCCTTCCAGCAACACCATCAATCCTCGTCATGGGCTTTAAAATCAAACCATGAATCATTTTATTGGAATTGATATTGGCACGACGAGTACAAAAGCGATCGTCGTTAATTCGATCGGCGAAATGAAAGGTCTTGCCAGTCGAGAGTACCCGTTGCTTTCCCCTCAACCGCGATTTGCTGAACAAGATCCCAACCTGATTTTTTCCGCAGTTCTAGAATCAGTTCGAGAAGCAATTCAGCGCGCCAATTTATCTAGCCGCGACATTGCGGCGATTGGGTGCGGGTCTGCCATGCATAGTCTGATTGTCATGGGTGCAGATCATTTTCCCCTGAGTCAGAGCATCACTTGGGCAGACAATCGGAGTGTGACGCAAGCTGCAGCATTAAAGCAAAGCCCAAATGGAATTCAGATCTACAGAAAGACAGGTACACCGCTGCATCCGATGTCGCCTTTAACTAAGTTGCTGTGGATGCGAGAATGTGACCCCGATCGCTTTAACAAAGCAGCGAAGTTTATCTCGATTAAAGAGTACGTTCTGTATCGGTTGTTTGAACAATATGTGGTTGATTACTCGATCGCAGCGGCAACCGGATTGCTCAATCTCAAAGCTTTGAACTGGGATCAAGAAGTGCTTAACCTCGCTCAAGTGCGGGTCGATCAACTGAGCCAGTTAGTTCCAACCACTCATATTCTGCAAGGCATGAAGCCTGAATATGCAGCAGCAATGGGACTCGATCCGAACGTTCCGGTTGTCGTTGGATCAAGCGATGGTGTACTTGCAAATTTAGGAGTCGGCGCGATCGCATCGGATCAGTTAGCGATCACCGTTGGAACCAGTAGCGCCGTCCGAAAAGTTGTCTCTCAGCCAATTACCGACGAGCAAGGTCGCACCTTCTGCTATCCCTTAACCGAGAAATACTGGGTGATTGGTGGAGCTTCTAACAATGGTGGGATTGTTCTGCGATGGTTCCGCGATACCTTTGGACAGCTTGAAATCGAACCCGAGCAAGACGCTTATGCACACTTAATTCAGCTTGCCGAATCTATTCCAGTCGGAGCAGAGGGATTACTGTTTTTGCCGTTTCTGTCTGGAGAACGCGCGCCCTACTGGAATGCAGATGCACGGGGGGTATTTTTTGGCATGTCTTTGCAACATCAGCGATCGCACTTTGTTCGAGCCGTTTTAGAAGGGATTTTGTTTGCAGCGTATAGTATTACAACTGTGTTGAGTGACTTGACTGACGCGAGTCAGACTATTTTGGCATCCGGTGGAATGACACGATCGCGCATTTGGCGGCAGATGATGGCGGATTTATTTGGAATAGAAGTTCTTGCACCTGAAGTCTATGAGGCAAGCGGATTCGGCGGAGCAGTACTTGCAATGTATGCAGTTGGGGAAATCGTCAAACTCGAAGCTGTACAGTCGATGATTCGGATTCACGATCGACATCTGCCAAACTTAGAGCGATCGCAGCAATATCACAAGTTATTCGATCGTTACCAACGGCTTTACTATCTGCTAGAACCAGAATTTTCTACTCTAGATTGAGGTATCTATATCAATGCCGAGATCAGCCATCACCTGAAGCCATCGCTCAGGGGTCGGAAGAGTTTGTTTGAGAAATTCAAGCGTGAGTTGGCTGGAATTTGCCTTATACAACAGAGGAGCATAGCTGAAATGGCAGGCTTGCTTCTTGAAATCATCTACCCCATACTGTGCAATTAAAGTTGCCAGTTGCTGTTCGATTTTCGGAATTGCGATCGTCGATAAAGCCAGTAAGTTGCTCATCCATCGCTCCTTCTGAATCGTAAATGCAGCTAGGTCTGGAATCGAAGAATTGCGATTCTCCTCACACATTGCCTTAATCTTTTCCCACTTATACGTTTTCCAAGGCTTGGCTTGCAGCACAGGTAATTGCCATTTGACAATTTCCTCACGCCAATAATCTTTTGCAGCTTGAACCTGGACAACCTCAAAGCTCGGTAAAATCAGTGCTGTTAATCGCCCCCCATGGCACGCTCCGGTATCAATCCCATAGGCTTTCTGCTCAACGATCAAAGGACGATTTTCGACCACATGGTGCCCAAAAATCACAGGCTTCACGCCCCGATAAAACTGAGTCCAATAGGCTTGACCGTACTGCCTTTCTAGATACCTCTCACCTGCTGTGCAGCCACACAGTACCTCTTCTCGTTGCTGTGCAATGTCGATACCATTTTCGACCGCAGCATGAACTAGAATCGCTTCAGGCGTTTCGTAATAGTAGGGAAGCAGGCGAATCCAGTCTAGAAACTCCGTATAGCGATCGCCGAACTGCAATTTGACAATCTCTTGAGAATAGGACAACGTTTGTTTCAGATGCTTACGCTCATGATTACCCATCAAGACGATTGTATTCGGGCGATTTCTGAGAAAATCATACACTTTGACAGAATCAGGACCGCGATCGACGATATCTCCTAGCGAAATGAGACAGTCCTCATCTGCCAGTTGTACTTTCTCAAGCAACCGCAAAAGTTCTCGATAACAACCATGAATATCGCCGACTACGATTGTCCGCATAGTGCACAGTTTAAACCTGCCCTTAATCTGCTTAGACACCAATCTTAACCTTGAATGGCTAGATTCGGCTAACGCTATCAATCTTCAAGTCAGATTTACTTCGACGAGGTACTTGCCTCTCGACGTTTAATCACTCGTCCCTCGCTCACAAATGAAATTCCCTGGTTGCCCATTGTGTTGATCATCACCGTTTCAATGACTGGATCAGTTACTTTCTGCTGGGCGACCCACTCGACTAAAAAGCTCGCTCCTGCACCCCCACCTGTATCTGCTTGATCGACAAAAAAATAGGTTGAGGCAAGCGGTCTCAGTTCTACAGGCTGCTCTAAATATTTCCGAATTAACTTGCCATTTGTATCGTGGTAGAACACAGAAGTAATGATCATCGGGTGGGATTGGTCTGTATTTCGCACACTCAGAGTCACTGATAAGTCCATCTTCTGACTACGACTTATCGAATAGATATGAGAGTAGACAGGGACATAGACCGTTTGACCTCTAGCAATTTTAATGCTGTTTGTGAGTGTCACAGTTTTCAACTGAGGAGTAGGGGGCAGTTCAGCCTCTGGTTTACATCCTAGTAAAATCAGACCTACAATAGCAAGACAGAAATATCGCTTGATCATAATCGCGTTGGCTGGGGATGAATCCGACTAGACCAACAATAAGTGCGATCGCAATGCCCTGTCAAAAGTTCAGCATTGCGTCAGTATCCTCGCCACTAACGCAATGCAAATCGAGCTATGGAGTAGAGCGATTCGGTTCCCGTCCCACAATATAGCGAGAAGCAGCAACCTCACTGTTCAGAGGCGGCACTTGTCCCTTATTGACGAGGGCTTGATGGATAAAAGCTGCCATATCGCCACGAGTTGCAGGCTGATTCGGATTGAGAAGACGCTGCTGCGGATGATTCACCACAATCCCAGCACGAGTCACAGATGCGATCGCATCTCTCGCAAACTGTGGAATTTGATCTGCATCATCATAGTAACTGTTGAGGGTCTGGCTAGCAGGAACTGAAGTAGAATTTGCACTGGCAGCCGTTTGGGATTGAGCAGGCTGAGCAGGTGGAGTTGCAGCCTTAGCAGGCGGAGTTGCAGTCTTAGCAGCACTCATCAGAGGCTGCATCAAGGTTAGAGCCGCGAACGGCAGTACGATCGGTCGCCGAGTTTGCTGTCTGGGAGTTTGTTGGGCAGAAGCTTGTTGGGCGGGAGCCTTCGCATTTTGAGCTTGCTGTGCCGTTGTAGCAGTACTCGGAACCCGCTGACTGAGTTCTAGATTTCGAGCAAGTGACGTGAGAACTTCAGCCCGTGTAACGGATTGTCTCGGGCGAAACGTCTTATCAGGATAGCCATTCATAAAACCCATCTCATAAGCTTCTTCAATCGCAAGAGACGCCCAGTACCCACTCGGAACATCTCGATACGCACTGCCACTGGAAATCTGTCTTTCTCGGTTTTGGTTAAATGCTTCCCGGATAATTGCTGCAAATTCATCTCTTTCTACAGGACGAGTGGGACGAAATGTTCCATCTGGATAGCCCTGGAGAATATTACGCTGAGCAAGTGCATTAATAAAAGGTTGTGCCCAGTGCTTTTGAGTGTCAGGAAAGCTGCCTTGAGAATTCTGCTGAGCATTAGAAGTGGCATTTAGCGAAATCGTAATTCCTGCCGCTAAACATCCTGCTAATGGTAGATAGTAGAGTCTTCTAGACATAATTATTTTTGCCTGCAAAGTATGCCTTTCTTTGTAGCTCTTTTCGGATCAAATATTTTTCAATCTAAAGACTGAGTATTACGGCAAAATCTGAACTGGAAGGGTCTGTCGAAATTGCTACAGTCGATAGATCACCCGTTCTTTATCTCTATTCCGATTACAGTATTCTGCCTCCCACTCTATGAAGAATCAGCTTAGCTTCGAGGCGCATACATCATGACTAGAACGCCCAGAAGCGCGAGCCAGCCTCCGAGCCAATCTTACCGATCAGGAGCAACTCGATCGACAAACCAGCCCCACAAGATAGATGAAACGATGAAAATCCCACCCTATGCTGCGTAGGCGCGACCGAAATTGGCAGGCTGTAACGTTGGAACCACAGCATAAAATCGCCAAAATGATCACGCCAATCACTGCTAGCCACGCACTTTTGCCTTCTCGGAGCCAAAGCCAAAAGAGATAACCGCCACCAATCTCACACAGTGCTGCGAGAACAAAGAAGAGTAAGGATTGAATCATGATTTGCAAGAATCGCTCATCAGTCTAGATGCCTCAATGAGTACAGCGCAAAATGAAATGTCTAGCAAGCGCACGATCGCAATTCGGTTTTTAGATAAGCTCAAGCTATATAATAATTAATGATACATCATCCTGTTAAATATTAAATTGTGTAAAGTTTTTTACTTTCCCTACAGATTGTATTTTCTGATACAAATTTCTAAGGGGACTGTTCCTACCATGTGACGGAGGTTAAACCTTTGCAAGTATCCAAATGCTGATTTCAAGCAATTTGATGGATGGATCTTGATGACATCTATCAGATTTATCTTGGAAACGTTTGAACATATTGCAGATTCGCGATAGGCATGTTTAACGATCGCGAATTGGAGCATCTAGCTGTGTCTGAAAGGTGCTTTCTGCTGATTTGTAAGGAACTGTGCGATCAAGGCTCTCCCGCAAGGGGTTGCCGGAGTCTTGGCCATTGCGCTGATACAATTCAGATTCACAGTTCGCGTCCCCTTCTCAGACCTTTCCTCACTGGAAAGCATTAGGGAGGGAGAGACGCTCACAATGTTCTAGAGGTTTCTCCCTTTCTGAGTCCTAGCTTCTCGGAGGTTTAGTGTCATGGAATTCCAAAATCTAAATGGTTTAGCTGGACAACAGGAAAACAATCAGTCATCGAGTAAGGAAAAGAAACACAAGAAACATAAAAAGAATAAACATCAGACCCATCCACCTTCTGCTGAAAATCCATCAGAGCCTTTTGAAAGTGACCTTCCTGAGCAAAAAAAGCTCGGCAAGCAAGCTTACGAGCTAGAACTTGCACGTTTGCAGTGTGAGTTGGTCAAAATGCAGTACTGGATCAAGCACACAGGCTATCGTCTCGTGATCTTATTTGAAGGGCGCGATGCTGCTGGAAAAGGAGGAACCATTAAGCGCATTGTAGAACCGCTTAATCCTCGCGGTTGTGGCATTGTTGCACTGGGGACTCCCTCCGATCGTGAAAAAACACAGTGGTATTTTCAGCGCTATGTCGCACACTTGCCCGCAGCCGGAGAGATTATTTTGTTCGATCGCAGTTGGTACAACCGAGCAGGCGTTGAGCATGTGATGGGCTTTTGTACCGACGCTCAGTACACCGAATTTATGCAATCCTGCCCAGAGTTTGAGCGGATGATTGTACGATCGGGGATCATGCTGCTGAAGTATTGGTTTTCCGTCAGTGACGAAGAACAAGAACGGCGATTTCAATCGCGAACGGTCGATCCGGCTCGTCGTTGGAAGCTCAGTCCAATGGATCTCGAATCGCGCGATCGCTGGGTGGAATATTCCAAAGCAAAAGATACGATGTTTGCTCATACGAATATTCCTGAAGCTCCTTGGTTCACGGTCGAGGCAGATGACAAGAAACGGGCACGTCTCAACTGTCTCAGCCATATTTTGAGCAAGGTTCCTTACACCGATATGACCCCCGAAGCGCTGGAACTTCCTCCACGCCGCGCTGCCCCAGACGACTATGTGCGTCCCCCTCGCAACGAACAGTTCTTTGTTCCCCACGTTTACTAAGTTTTCCACTTTCTCAGGACAATCCCTATGAGCCACGAATTGCGTGTTAAAGCGATCTCTCAAGTTACCGATCGAGTTCCCCTTCCTCCGAAAGTTCCTGCTCGTCTAGAAGCAATCTGGGCAAGCGATGTGTTTACCTTGAGCAAGATGCAAGCTTGCTTACCCAAGGATGTCTTCAAATCACTCCAAAGCACAGTTAAAACCGGTGGGAAACTCGATGTTTCTGTCGCAGGTGTCGTTGCGGCAGCCATGAAAGATTGGGCAATCTCGAAGGGCGCACTGTACTATGCTCACGTCTTTTACCCACTCACGAATGCAACGGCTGAAAAGCACGATGGATTCATTTCCGTACAAAGTGATGGGTCTGTGATCTCAGAATTTACGGGCAAAGTGCTGGTTCAAGGTGAACCGGATGGCTCATCATTTCCGAATGGCGGACTGCGAGCCACCAATGCAGCACGCGGATACACGGCTTGGGATGTGACGAGTCCTGCCTATGTGATGGAAACCGATAACGGCGTGACCTTGTGCATTCCGACGGTGTTTGTCTCTTGGACAGGCGAAGCACTCGATAAAAAAACGCCGTTACTGCGCTCGATCGCTGCAATGAATAAAGCTGCGACTCGTGCCTTGAAACTGCTTGGCTACACGGATGTTGCTCCTGTCAACTCAAGCTGTGGTGCAGAGCAAGAGTATTTCTTAGTGGATGCTCACTTTGCTCACAATCGTCCAGATTTGCTCTTAACAGGTCGGACTTTGTTCGGCAAGCCTGCGGCAAAAGGTCAACAATTTGATGATCACTACTTCGGTGCAATTCCAGAGCGGGTTCAGGTCTTCATGCAGGATGTAGAAGAGAAACTATACCGACTGGGAATTCCCGCAAAAACTCGACACAACGAAGTCGCTCCTGGGCAGTTTGAAATTGCGCCCTTTTTTGAAGCAGCCAACGTTGCGAGTGATCACCAGCAGTTGATCATGACCATTCTCAAGACGACTGCTAAAAAGCATGGTTTTATGTGCTTACTGCATGAGAAGCCATTTGCAGGCGTGAATGGTTCAGGAAAGCACGTAAACTGGTCGGTCGGCAATCCCACTCAAGGGAATTTGCTAGATCCAGGTGATACACCGCACAAAAACCTCCAATTTCTGTTGTTCTGTGGCGCAGTGATTCGAGGAGTTCATACCTATGGCTCACTGTTACGAGCGGTTGTAGCAACGGCGAGTAACGATCACCGTCTCGGAGCAAATGAAGCTCCACCTGCCATCATTTCGGTCTATCTCGGCACGCAGCTCGAAGAAGTGTTTGAACAGATCGCCAAAGGTGAAGTCAAAGATTCGACCCACGGCGGAATGATGGATCTAGGAGTCGATACCTTACCGATATTTGCGAAAGATCCGGGCGATCGCAATCGTACGTCTCCCTTTGCTTTTACTGGCAACCGCTTTGAATTCCGTGCGGTTGGCTCGGGTCAATCTGTTTCGGGTCCCTTGGTCGCAATGAATACGATCTTGGCAGATTCGCTGTCCTGGGTATCTGACCAACTGGAAGCTGAACTGGCAAAAGGAACCGAATTGAGTGCAGCAGTGTTCACTGTGCTCAAAGAAGTGATGGACAAACATAGTGCTGTCATCTTTGGAGGAGACGGTTACTCTGAAGAATGGCATCGCATGGCAGTGGAAGAGCGCGGACTGCCGAATCTTCGGACAACTGCCGATGCCTTGCCGGTGTTGAAAGATAAGGCGATCGAAGATCTCTTTGAGAAGGTTGGAGTGCTCACTCCTGTTGAACTTGAAAGCCGCTTTGATGTTTATGCGGAGCAATATATTCAATCGATCGAGGTTGAAGCGAAGCTCGTCGTAACCATGGCGAAAACGATCATTTACCCTGCGGCAGTCAGGTATCTAACAGATTTAGCAACTTCGATCTCAGCAATTAGCGGTATTGGCTTGACGCTTGAGAAAGACACGGCTGAAAAAGTGGCAGCTTTGATTCAATCGATGATGGATAACGTCAGTAAATTGAGTACAGCCATGAGTCAGCATGATTTTGAGAGTGTAGAGGCTCACATGCAGTACTGCTCTCAAACCATTCGTCCTTTAATGGACAAGGTGCGCGAGTATGCAGATGCCCTCGAAGGTGAGGTCGCAGATGATCTGTGGCCGATGCCAACTTATCAAGAGATGCTGTTTGTGAAATAGCTGATCGTTTTACCTAAGAAAAAGCCGCCTTCAATGAAGGCGGCTTTTTTCAACGCAATTGCACGATGGACAATGATACTCTTGGGCGACCTTAATCGACGGGGAGAATCATTCCTTCACGCGCTAACAAGCTATTGGGAAAGACCGATCTCACATCTGCTTCAATCTGATCCAACATGTCATCATCGTGATTCGGATCATGGTGGAACATCACTGCTTTTTTCACGCGTGCCGCATCTACGACTTTCAGTGCTTCTTGCCAGGTGGAATGTCCCCAACCGATTTTCGGAGCTTTGGGATCGTGATATTCCTCATCGGTATAGCAAGCGTCGTAGATCAAAATATCTGCATCACGAGCAAGATAGACCAAATCTTCGTCAATGCGATCGGGATAATGTTCGGTATCGGTTGCATAAACAACAGTTTTACCGTTATAGGTGACGCGATAGCCGATCGCACTATTCGGATGATTTAACGGACCGGTCTCAATGCGAATGCCGTCTAGGTCAATGACATCCCCCACCATCAGATCGGTGAATTTGAGATCGGACTTCATGATCTGCATCGGCACGGGAAAATTGGGGTCGTGCATTTGATCGCTGAGTCGCTTTTGCATCGTTGCGCCATTGGGAGCGATCGCACCATAGATGTGAAAGCAATTGCCAGGAATAAAGGCAGGAACGAAGAAAGGAAAGCCTTGAATGTGATCCCAGTGGGAATGGGAGAAAAACATGTGGGCTTCGACGGGCATCTGCTTGAGCATCGACTTGCCAAGAACTCGCAACCCAGTCCCGCCATCAAAAATCAAGCGTTTGCCACCAACTCGCATTTCAATACAGGATGTATTGCCACCATAGCGAACGGTTTCTTTTCCGGGAACGGCGATACTGCCTCGAACACCCCAAAAGTGAATGAAAAAATCGGAAGACTGGGTCATTGCTGGATTTGCGTTTACTTCAAGCGCTCATGAACTCGACTTCGGCAGATAAAACTATCTTTATTGTGTCGATTGCCACAAGCAGTTTGCGACAGAACCGTATGATTTGACGGTGGGAGGGTTGTCCCTACTTCTAAGCTACCCAACAGGTTTTCACGACTACCAAGTTGACATGAATTATAGACGCAGATATAAAAAAAGGCTGAGGAATTTTCCTGAGCCTTGTAATCTACGTAAATTTACGGAATCTAGATTGCAGCTTTAATGCATTTTTCAACCAGTGGCATCACTTTATCTACATCTTGCCAACCGAGAATTTCGGTGACTTTTTTCTCCAGATTTTTGTAGGTTCTAAAGAATTCTGCCACTTCGTCTAAACGATGAGAGGCAATATCATTGAGTGATCTGACGTTTGCGTACCGAGGATCTTTGTCGGGAACGCAGAGAATCTTTTCATCGCGATCGCCACCATCAATCATCTCTAACATGCCGATCGGACGGGCTGCGATCACGCATCCAGGGAAAGTGGGCTGATCCATAATCACCATGCCGTCGAGCGGATCGCCATCGTCCGCGAGGGTATTGGGGACGAAGCCGTAATCGAAGGGGTACATGACCGAGGCATACAGAACGCGATCGAGGGCGAAGGCATTGAGATCTTTGTCAAATTCGTATTTGTTTTTGCTGCCTGCGGGAATTTCGATCAAGACGTTAATTAAGCCCGGTTTGGGTTGGGCGGGAATGCGTGATAAATCCACTGCGTTTCTCCAAGCTAAACAGTTTTACCATTCTGAATTGTAGGGGAGAGCGGTTCACGCCAAGAAGAGTTTGTAGGCGGGATTTTGATTTTCGTCCCAATATCGATAGTGAATCGTATCGAGAAAAGCTTGCCAGTCTTCCATTTCATGCGGTGGGACTTGAATTCCGAGTACAATTCTCCCGTAGTCGGCTCCGTGATTGCGGTAGTGAAAGAGGCTGATGTTCCAGTCTGGACGCATTGATGTAAGAAATTTGATCAAGGCTCCTGGACGTTCGGGAAATTCAAATCGGTATAAAACCTCGTTCTCTGCCAAAGCAGAGCGACCTCCGACCATGTGCCGCAGATGCAGTTTCGCAAATTCATCATCCGTGAGATCCAGCGTCTTGAATCCATTCGATTCAAAAGTTGTGACCATTTGAGCCGCATCAGAGCGCCCTGAAACCTGCATCCCAACGAAAATGTGAGCGATTTTCTCATCGGCAATTCGGTAATTGAATTCAGTAATACTTCTTCCCCCGAGAAGATCGCAGAATTTTCTTAAACTGCCGCGTTCTTCGGGAATGGTGACGGCAAAAATGGCTTCTCGGCGTTCTCCCAGTTCGGCACGTTCGGCAACAAATCTCAGACGATCGAAGTTCATATTCGCCCCACAAGCGACCGCGACAAGAGTCTGTCCGGTCATTTGTTCGCGTTCGACATAGGCTTTCATTGCCGCGATCGCTAAAGCTCCAGCAGGCTCGAGAATCGATCGGGTGTCTTCAAAGACATCTTTAATCGCCGCACAAGTGTCATCGGTATCGACCAAAATCATGTCATCCACATACTGCTGGCACAGCCGAAACGTTTCGGCTCCCACTTCTCGCACGGCAACCCCATCCGCAAACAGTCCGACATTCGGCAATTTGATCCGATGTCCCGCCTTAAGAGATTGAGTCATCGCATCTGCATCGACTGGTTCAACTCCGATAATTTTTGTCTCTGGGCGCAATCGTTTGATATAAGCTGCAATTCCGGAAATTAAACCGCCCCCACCGATCGCGACAAAGACCGCATGAATTGGTTGCTGATACTGCCGCAGAATTTCCATGCCGATCGTGCCTTGTCCCGCGATCACATCGGGATCGTCGAAAGGATGCACAAACGTCAGTCCTTTTTCGGCTTCTAATTGACGGGCATACGCATACGCATCGTCGTAGGTGTCTCCGTGTAAAACGACCTCTCCACCGCGCGATCGCACAGCATCAATTTTCACTTGCGGTGTGGTGACAGGCATGACAATGATTGCCGTTGTGCCTAAGCGCTTTGCACCCAGAGCAACACCTTGCGCATGATTTCCCGCTGAGGCAGCAATGACACCCTGCGCTAAGATCTCTGGCGAGAGTTGCGCCATTTTGTTGTAAGCTCCGCGCAGTTTGAAAGAAAAAACAGACTGCATGTCTTCGCGTTTGAGCAAGACTCGATTGTTCAACCGAGCAGAGAGATTCGGAGCAAATTCTAACGGCGTTTCTTGTGCAACATCGTATACACGGGCATTGAGAATGCGTTCTAGGTAGTCACCGGACATAAAGATGCGGGGAGGAAAGGGGTTGAATTCTTATTTTACGGGTAGAAGTCAACGAATTTATTTGCCGTTTGAGGGCAACCGAACTTTGAAACTCGGTTTGAAATCACTCAGGGTAGAAGACTGGATCGAAATTGATGATCAGTTTGAGTCGTATTTGCAGCGAAAAGCAAAGTTACTAGAAACGAACTATTCAGAAGTATTCGCGAGTTTAGCAGAGAGCGAAGCTGCACAGCGGGAAGTTCTCGATCGCTTACTCGATCATCTCTTGCATTACTTTCCTGATTTTTATCAGCGAATCGGCGATCGCATTACAATTCGGCTTACGGATCAAACTTGGCAAATCTCTGAATTTGAAAATCCTTTAGATTTAGCCGGTCGCTTAGTTCAAGAAGACCTGTGTGTGATGCAAAAGCATGAGAATCAGTATTTTCTGAGTGCAGCATCACTTTGTTTTCCGTCCCGGTGGCGATTGAGAGACAAACTTGGACGACCTTTAGTCGAGATTCACCAACCTGTGCCGGACTATCCAGAGCAGTTAGAACATCCGGTCGATCGGTTCTTCGATCGCTTAAAGCCTGAATTTCCTGGCGTTCGATTGAATTGGAGCATTGTGGATACGCCAGAGCTATTTTTGGGATATCAAAGCGAGTCACACAATACAGGAGAGCATTTATGGATTCGGGTTGAACGGCAAACTCTGCGAAGATTTGAGCATAGTATTTTGTTTGGGATTCGCACCTATCGTTATCCGATCGAGATTTTGAAAGCGTATCCCGAATTGGCGCAGGGACTTGCTGAGAATGTGCGATCGCTGTCGCCAGAAATGCAGCTTTACAAGAACATTCAGCCAATTCGAGACAGGCTTTTAAGGGAACTTAACTTGGATTAATCATTTGCTCTGGACGCACGAATTGATCGAATTCTTCTCCCGTGAGCAATCCGAGTTCAATACAAGCTTGACGCAAAGTAGAGTTCTCCTTATAAGCTTTGTAAGCAACTTTGGCAGCGTTATCGTATCCAATCTTAGGATTCAAAGCTGTCACGAGCATCAAGGAGTTTTCCAAAAAATGATTGATGCGATCGCGATTCGGCACAATTCCCACAACCATGTGATCGGTAAACGAAGAGCACGCATCAGAAAGAATGCGAATCGAATGAATCAAATTATGAATCAACACAGGCTTGAACACATTTAGCTCAAAGTTACCTTGGCTTGCTGCAATCGCGATCGCACTATCGTTGCCCATAACTTGCACACAGACCATTGTCATTGCCTCGCATTGAGTCGGATTGACCTTACCAGGCATAATCGATGATCCAGGCTCATTCGCAGGTAACACTAATTCTCCTAATCCACAGCGAGGACCTGACCCCATCCAGCGCAGATCATTGGCGATTTTCATCAACGCACAAGCGAGCGTTTTAATCGCTCCGCTCGTAAAGACGATCGCATCATGAGCCGCTAAGGCCGCAAACTTATTCGGGGCACTGACAAAAGGAAGTCCGGTTAATTCTGCAATTTTACTTGCCGATCGCACTGCAAACTCAGGATGGGTATTGATTCCGGTTCCAACTGCGGTTCCACCAATCGCAAGCTCATACAATCCGGGTAGGGTTGCTTCGATTCTGGCGATCGCTTGCTCCAACTGTGCCACATAGCCGGAGAACTCTTGACCTAAAGTTAAGGGCACAGCATCCATTAAATGAGTCCGCCCAATTTTAATGATGTCATCAAACTCATTGGATTGACTTTGCAATGCATCGCGCAGTTTTCTAACCATCGGTAGCAATCGCTGATGAATTGCTTCTGCTGCTGCAATATGCATTGCAGTTGGGAATGTATCGTTTGAGGATTGAGACATATTGACGTGATCATTCGGGTGAATGGGAGTTTTACTTCCCAACTCTCCGCCAGCCATCTCGATCGCACGATTCGAGATTACCTCATTCGCATTCATATTCGTTTGCGTTCCACTTCCGGTCTGCCAGACAGACAAGGGAAAATGATCATTGAGCTTGCCAGCAATCACTTCATCAGCGGCTTGAATCATCAATGTTGCTTTTTCCGCAGGGAGCTTGCCTAAGTCTTGATTGACGATCGCGGCAGCTTTTTTCAAAATGCCAAATGCCCGAATCAGTTCTGTCGGCATTTTGTCTTGTCCGATTGCGAAATACGTGAGCGATCGCTGAGTTTGCGCTCCCCAATAGCGATCGCACTCGACCGCGATCGCGCCCATACTATCTGTTTCTGTCCGAGTCGTTAAATCCACACTGAGTTTCTCCGCCGTAATCGTAGGACATTCCACCACCTGTCCAATTTATCATCCCAAAAACGGTTGACCGATTTACGCTAGAAGAAAGACATTTCTAGTGCTCAATCATGCCTCTCAATCCCGTCATTTTCGTTCACGGCATCACCGATACCTTTGCTCTCTTCGACCCGATGACACAGTACCTAGAGCGTTCAGGATGGCAGACTTATGGATTAGACTTGATTCCAGCCAATGGAGATAGCCACCTTGATCTCTTAGCAAAACAACTTGCAGCCTATATCGAAGCCACCATTCCCGCCGATCAACAGATTGATCTCGTTGGCTTTAGCATGGGTGGACTGGTCAGTCGCTATTACGTTCAGCGCTTGGGTGGTATTAGCCGAGTGCAGCGATTTATCACGATTTCTACACCGCACAATGGCACACTTGCAGCCTATCTTTCTCAACGTCCTGGCTGCATACAGATGCGCCCCAACAGCGATTTTTTGCGTGATTTGAATCAAGATGTGCAAATGCTCGATCGCATTAATTTCACTTCGATTTGGACACCTTTGGATGGCATTATCGTTCCAGCAAATAGCTCTGTTCTTCCCGTTGGAGAAGCGATTCAAATCAAAGTTCCGCTTCATGCGTGGATGGTGACTGATCCACGATCGATGACACTGGTTGCCGAAGCCCTGAGAAAGCCACTTGAGAAAGCCAGTTCACCATTGACAACCTATTGATTCAGCCAATGATTTAATTCTCCACTCAGCCACTCACTAAACAAAGTCGAGAGAATCTCTTCGCGAATTTCAGGAGTCAGTTGAGCGGGAATAAACTCTTCGACTAATAAAAGGTGAAACCCTTGGTCAGTCTGAATGGGGCGCACCACTTCTCCTGGGGTCGCACCAAATGCTGCCGCTGCGATTTCTGGTTTCAAATTCCAACGATACACGGCTCCTTCATATCCACACTGATATCGCCGTTTACTATCCATATCGTAAAGGTGAGCCGCTTCATAAAAACTAATTTCTCGTTCCTCAGTTTGATAAAAAACTTCTCGAGCCACATGCTCGTAAGGAACAAGAACTTGATACAGAATCACCCGCTCAAAATTCAGGCGATTCTGGGCGAAAAAACCTTCAACTTGTTGCCCAAATAGCGTCTCTTTTAATTTTTGGGTGAGTAGTCGATCGCGGATGCCCGCTTCCCAATCTTCAACTGTAATTTGCTGCTCTGCCAGCCAAGCTAATGTATCAGTGGCACGCTCTAGCCGTAGGTCACGTCGGATGAGATCGGCCTCTGCTTGGATTTCCTCAGGCGAGACAAAAATCTCACGCTCACGAGCCGTTTGAGCAATAATTTTTTGAGTGAAAATCGCCTGACACACTTCTTTGAATTGCAGGTTCTTCTTCAAGTAACCAACAATCTCATCAGGTTGAATCGAAGAGTATGACGAGGAAACCATGCCGTTTTCAATCTGAATAAACATCACTGAACCTGTAGAGTTGAAAGAATAATTGAAGGATCTATCCAGCCTTCTACAGTAGGAATTAATTTTACCGACTGATGGAGGCAGGGCGATTGTGTATTGAGACGGAATTATTCGCGATCGCTTTCATGATCGTTTATACAAGAGATGAAATGAGATGATTGAGACTCAAGCAGCCCTGAAGATGTATAAAGCTAAACGATCAAATAAGGCTTTTTAGCTAGTGTAGGGATTGAAAAAAATTAGATGTTGCCATTTTGGCTAATTCTGCTAACAAAGCTTTGCCATTCTCTCGATGTGGGCTATTGAGTAGAATGTGCCAAATTGGCAATTTGTTTCAACGAACACCTGCTTAGATTGTAAAAATAGCTTTATCTGTGAGATACATCCTATGCAGATCAACGATTTGAACTATTTAGAACATGTTCTAGACATCAAGACAATTTCAGGAGGAGTTATTGTCGGTGTAACGGCTGACGCATCCGCTACCGGAGATTCAAGCTTCACCCTAACTGATACCAGAACTAAAGTGAAAGAATTGGGAAATGGAGGATCTATCGGAAAAGGCAGTGGGATAGCAGTTGCGACCGGAACCGATTCGCTGGCTGGAGTTGATCTCTTTGGCTCGGGAGACAAGGTGATCGAGAAGACAAAAGTAAAATACTTTTCAAACAAAGACACGATGATTGTTAAGGGTAAAATCCTGGTCATCGATAAACCTTAGCCTCAATCTCCTGATTGACTGACAAATCTTTCTCATCTCGCATGGCTTGCACGCGATCGCATTGCTCCGCACGAGGTTGAAACCCCGCGCTCATCGAACAAAGTCTCTGAAGAGACTGTATTCCTAAGCCATTAGCTGGGTTCAGGAGTCCCTTGAGGGAGTTCGCATGGTTAGCACCGGGTTTTGAATCCGGTGCGGGACAGAAACGCAGCCAAGATGATGTTCAACGTTTTGTCAGTTACCCAGTTCAAGCTCTCAAGCTTTTTGATTTTCTTTAATTTTGATAGGGGCGAGAGTATCTCACCCCTACTTTTTTGCTACTGTTTTGCACAACTGACCTTAATTTTGACGTTGCCCTGATCTTGCAATGCAAGTCGTAGATGATTGCGAACCTCAACTAAATCTGGTCGTAAAGTAATTGCCTGCCGATAAGATTCGATCGCGCTCTTTAAATCACCCGCTTGCCGCTGCGCATTCCCTAATTCGTAGCTGAGTGCAGCATAACGAGCTTGATCTTCAATCGATAATTTGTTCTGGGCATGAAGCACAGCAGCGATACCCAACTCGGCTTGAAGATTATCAGGTTGAAGTGTCTGTACTTTTTGATAAGCCGCGATCGCGTCTTCCCATCTTTTCTGTTTTTGCAAGACAAGCCCCAGAGCAAGGTAAGCTTCTACTAGTGCTGGATTCATCGCGATCGCTTGCTGATAGCATTCAATAGCGCCGTTATCATCACCCATCTGTTGGCACTCGTCGCCTAGCTCAGAATTGACTGTTGCATAATGCACCTGCTGGTCTAATGGGAGCGTCCCCTGAGCATAAAAAGCATTTGCTAGACAAACGGCGATTTCACGCACCTCCGGCTGAAGCGCCTGTGCTCTTTGATAAGCTGCGATCGCGTCTTCCCAGCGCTCTTGTTTCTGTAGAGCGCGCCCCAGAGCATAGTAAGCTTCAGCTAGCTCTGGGTTCATGGTGATTGCTTGCTGGTAATATGCGATCGCAACCTTTAAGTCGCCTGCTTGTTGGCGTTTGTTGCCCAAAGTAGCATTGATGACAGCATAGTGCTCCTGTTGTTCCGGGGGTAATGTGCCCTGAGCGTAAAGTGCATTCGCCCAAATCACTTCTGCTTCAATCGAATCCGGTTTCAGTTCACGAGCCGTTTGATAACAAGCGATCGCATCGTCCCATTTGTTCTGCTGCTGTAAGGCATAGCCCAGATTGTGATAGAGAGCAAATGCAACATTAGAGGATTGAGGCTGAAGCATTAAAGCTTGCCGATACACCTTTTCTGCTTCTAGTAACTGCTCTTGAATTTGGTACAAGTTTCCTAAACTAAACCAAGCTCTGACATCGTTCGGCTGTAGCTGTAGCAAACTTCTAAAACACTCCTCGGCAGTTGGATAATCTCCCTGGTGATGCATCACCACTCCTAAGTTATACAGAGCTTCTGGATATTGAGGTTGCACCCTTAGAATCTGGCGGTATGCTTGCTCAGCCTGACTCAGTTGATTCGTCTGTTGGTAACTTGCTGCAATTTGAAGTGCTTTAGGAATCAGCCGAATATTTAGCGGCTGAATTGGATTGAGCAAGTGCTTACGCTCGATCGCAACGATCTTAATTCGCCGCTCTTTCGCGCCAAAAGAAAACTTATACGCCTCATTGCCCAGTAGAAAGTCATAAACTTGAAATCCCTTCTGAATCGCATCCCGAATCGCGTCCGCATGGAGAATGATTCCTGGAGCCAGATCTTTCACAGTATCGTCGCGTCCTCCGATCAAAAACAAAACCGTTTTATGGCTCCAATCTAAGAGATTCGCGATCGCGCCGAGTGGCTTTTCTCCCTGCCATAGCACAGACAACGACAAGGCTTGATGCTCAAAGCAATGCCGCAATGTATGCCCAATCTTATCCAAAATCTTCTGGCATTGATCCGCCCCTTTTCTGCTTTCCCAGTTTGATCTCCAGAGTTCCAAAAGTACCTCAAGATGATCCTCAAAATTATCTGCGTTGGCATAGGTCAAATGGAATTCAGAAGAATCCTCAATTTTTCTGAAAAAGCGTCTGATTTTGTGCCGAGTATTTGAGCTAACAACGGTCTGAAGATACTGTTCCCAGGTGCCTGGCAAATCAATATATGGAACAATGTTATTGTCGATATGATCTAAGTCACTAACGTAGCATCGTTCCTTCAATTCAAATCCTTCTGTCAGAAACTCCTTCAAAATTAGGCTAATTCTTCCCTCGATCGTCGCAATATTATCTAGCTCAAAAGTCCACCATTCTTCTTGTTGAAGAAATGCAGCAAACGCAGAGCTTACAGCTATTTCATATTCAGGCAAACAGATAAATCCAACATGGTCTGCATCAGCTACTCCTGCCATCACAAGTTCACTATGAAATGATCCATCTGGATTCTCAAGTGCTGTAAGGTATAGCGGAAAAAATGCGACATACTCTGAACCGCGGCTCCTTGATTTGGCTGCTAATATAAACCACGATTCATGAAACTGATCATACCGTTTCAGTACTCCAGATAGCCAGATCCAAGATGAGAAGAATCGAGCCTGATGATCAGCATTGTATATGGATTCCCAGGTATTTCTAATCGTCTGAAACATTTCAAAATCATCAATAATGTCAATTTCTATGTCTTCCATATCTGGTTTCTCCTGAAATTGTTTATCAACAATCAATATTTCTGCCGCCGCCAAGGATTTTAGCAATCAAAAAATGTATCGATGTGCCATTCTGGCAGAATTCAATCTCATAAATGTAGTGTCGAAAAAATTGCTAAAACACAAACAAAACTGCCAAAATGGCAACTTCTAAAAAACACATCCTTTATCTTATAAATATCAACTCAAACAACAGAGTTGAAACAACTAAGAAACAAAAATTCCAAGGAGAAATCCAATGATTATTTCTGATCTCAACTACTTAGAAACCGCTCAAACAGAAGTTTTCGGTGGCTTTACTTATCCCTCTGTCTCCTTCAAAGAAACCGTAAAAATCAACAAATACATCAACTCGAAAGTCAATCTGAAAGGTAACGTCGCTACTGCTGAATCTGATGCAGAAGCTTATGGAAAAGACAGTTTGGCTCAGATTTTCACCTACACGAAAACTACGCCTTACTCGTCTTATTCGAGCGGTACTTCTATCTCTGCTTCCAACTAGAACTCAATTAATTATTGAGTGACTAGTTTAAGGTAGGGCAACCATGGAATCTCTCCGTTGTTGCCCTACCTTAATTTGTTTTATTCTGCCTTAACCTTTTTGCACGAATGATTAACTTGAAAAATTTAAGGGCGATATTGTCGTACCAAAATTGCTTGTGCAAATTGCATAGTATTGGAGGAAAAAGAATGACTTGTTTGATGATCACTGATCTAGACTATCGCGTAGACTCGACTGTGAAAGAGAGCATTCATGGCGGCGTCAGTGTGAGCGTCAGTACCACAACTTACAGCACGAAGAATTTTACTTATGCCAATGCGAATGCAGGTGCAAGTGGTTCAATGACCTATACTTCCACAAAAACATCCACACGGATTAATAACGTTGGCTATTTATATTCCAGCAATGCAAATGCAGATGCCTATGCGCTAGCCGCAGCGCAATACAATACCGCGATCGCGCGATCAAACAGCACCTCGATCTATGTCAGTGTGTCGAACAAATAGCAATCAAATGCAGGAAAGTTGAGGATACCGAAAGATGAGCCAGCACAAGATCTTGATTCGACGAATTATTTCAGCGGATAGGCGATCGAGAGCCGAAGCTAGAAGTGAGGTGATTCTCTCAGACCCCACAACGGTTTCCCATCAATCTGTCAGCATCAGCGTCTCTTCGGCAGAAACGAGCCAAAGCGCAAGTAGTCGCTCTACAAGTTGCTCCAACAGTTCTTCAGCATCGAGCTAGTAAATTCAATCTAATCATACAGAAAACACAACACGAGTTCCGTGTTGTGTTTTTACTAGGTCGTAATTAGATTTAGAATGGGAAACTGGCTGTCAAGCTCCGAGCAGAGGCGAAAGAGACAACCGGAGATGTGCCGAAGTTTAGAGCCAAGATTGTTCTAGACTTGCCATCTGCTGTCGCCATTGTTGTGCTAGAGACTGCAAGATTTGGATTACCAGGGAGAGAGAGGCTGATACCCTGAGGTGAATTTGCTAGCTTTGTGCTCCACAGCTCTGTACTACCCTGTTTCAGAGAAAGCGTGTTGTCCTCACTCAGTGAAAGGGTCAGGATACCGTCATTCGCTTGTAGAGCACCAAAAATATCTGATGAGTGATCCAGAATTTCAAGATGAGACAAGTCGCGAATCAGCATATAAATACTCCTTATTTGCCAGTATTCTAGTCAGTTGTCAACAGAGAAGCCTGCCATTTTGGCACCTTATTCACGGGCAAGTCGTTGCATTGACCCAACCATTGTTCTAAGGTTGCAAATGTTCCGCCTTTAATTCGAGTTCGAGGCTCACTCACGACTTCCAAGTAATTCAAATCCTTGATCGGATTCGGTTGCTGCGGATTTGAATCAGGAGTTTGAGCTTGCTTTTGCCCTGCTTGATAGTGATCCTTCATAATCCGGTTATAGGTTCTGTAGGGAATGTAGTGGAGCGGATTATAGCCCCCAAACTGCAAAATTAAAACACAAGCCCACGAATATTTTCCTGCTAAGATCGCTTCAATCACTTGGTTAAATTGCTCAGTTTCCATGACGCGATCGAGCGATGCGCTCGAATTTCTAAAGCCTTGTTGAGTCATGCTTTTCACCTTTTTTATATCCTAGTCAGATCTTAAAATCACTGGATCACGTTGTTGCTTGCCTGAAGCTTTTTCAGAGGATCAAACAATAAATCGACAATGCGCCGCTGCCGAGTCACAATCTCAGCCGTCGCAGTTTGCCCTGCCTTAAACAAAACTTTCTGTTGATCTTTCGTAATATAGGAGCGTTCTAATTCCACTTCGATTTGGTACACACGTCCCAAGCGTTCGTCGGGTTGAGCGTCGGGAGAAATCTTCGCAACATGTCCAGTAACAATGCCATAGTCCTGGTACGGATACGCATCAAGCTTTACCTGTACAGGCATTCCGACTTTGACAAACCCCGCTTCCTGGTTTGGAAGGACTGCGGATAAGATCAGTGGCTTTTGGGCTGGAGAAATCTCTGCGATCGCTTGTCCCAGTTGAACGACTTCTCCAGGATGCCGCAGACTCAGTGCAGAAACGATACCACTCGTCGGTGCGTATAAGTAACGTTCCCGAAGTTTAGAATTTGCTGCTGCAATCAAGGTTTGTAATTCACTGATTCTTGCCTGAATTTGAGAGAGTTTGATTTCGAGTTGGCGTACTTGCTGGTTTGACTGTTGTTGCAGTTCTGCTTGTTCTGCTTGTTTTTGGGCGATTCCTGCATTCAGGCGCTCGATATCTTCTACTGATCGCTGCAAGGTTCCTTGCTGCTCTGTGATCGTTCGTTGGCGATCGCGTAACCCTTGTTGAACTTGAAAAACTTGTTCTTGCGCGATCGCGCCTGCTTCTACTAAAGGTTGGAATCGCTTCAGCCGAGTTTCCTGAGCGATCGCATCTTCATTCAGTTGATCCAGTAATTGTTGAGTAGTCGCAATATTGGTTTTACCTTGGGAAATTTCGACCTGCTGCGCTCTCATTTCAGCGTACATCGCATCTAAACGGCTCTCTGCCTGAAGCTGAACTTGGGCCAGTAAAGATTGAGTCTGACTCCACTCGATCTGGGCTGCGGTTCTTTCTTTCTCTAACCGTTCTACTTCATGATTGGCTTGTTCATTATCCAGTTCCATCATGACTTGTCCAGCTTTCACAGGCTTCCCTTCCTCAACTAAGATGCGAGAAACCTTGCCCGTCTCAGTCGGATTGACTTTATACACGCTACCTCTGGGAATCAGCCTGCCCTGAGCGCGAGCGACTTCATTGATCTGACCAAACCAAGCCCAAGATGCAAAACAGAGCGAAAATACCGCACCTCCTACCATCAGACGCAGGGGCAATGTAGAAGGAGGTTGATCGAGCACCGCTTCTAAAGGGGCAGACCAGTGAGAATGGGCGGAACCTGAGGGTTTGGGAAAGGAATTCTCCGTCTGTTGATCATGCTGTTGATCATTGACTGGAGAACCTTGGTTGTGAGGGGCAAGCTGAACCATAGAGTATGCCTCGTAGAGTCATAGTATTCAGATAGGACAAATCTTGTGAGAACTAACCCTAAAACGTCGATCATCTTAGTCATTAGGGTGCTGCTTTTCAAGTGTTAGTAAACACACCTTGCGGAAACTTTTCAGACCTTCTTCAGCATTGGAACTATCGATCGAGCCTCAGTTTAGAGATCGAGTTGTTGCTGAGCTAGATGTGCATAAATGCCTTTGAGTTCAATTAATTCTTCAGGAGTTCCTTGCTCTGCTAAAACTCCACGATCGAGGACCCAAATGCGATCGGCATTTCGCACCGTAGATAGACGATGAGCAATCACAAATGTGGTGCGTCCTCGGCTAATTCTGGCTAAATTCTGCTGAAAGCGTCGCTCTGATTCTGTATCGAGAGAACTCGTGGCTTCGTCTAAAATCAAAATTGCGGGTTGCCCTAAAAGCGCACGAGCGATCGCAATTCGCTGCCGCTGTCCACCCGATAGATTTGCACCGCGCTCACCAACTTTGGTGTTGTATCCCAAGGGTAAATCCTGGATAAAAGCATGAGCTTCTGCTAGCTTCGCAACCTCTACCACTTGCTCTAGCGTGTATTCGGGACGATAAAGCTGAATATTGTCTAGAATCGTGCCTGAAAACAAGAAACATTCTTGCGGCACAACCCCTAATTGGCTCCGTAAGGACTGGGGTGAGACATGCTTAATGTCATGACCATCGATCCAAATTCGACCATTGGTGGGATGATATAACCCTTGCAGGAGCTTGATCAATGTACTTTTTCCAGACCCGCTTCGCCCCACGATCGCGATCGTTTGACCTGCTTCAACTTTTGCTGAAATGTTTTCCAGCGTGTTGCGTTCTTCGGCTTGCTCATAGCGAAACGTAACTTTCTCGAACTGTACTTCCCCTCGTATCGGAGGGAGCACTAACATCGATTGTCCAGGTGTCTCTTCCGGTTTAACGGAAAATACATCATTCAATCGTTCGACTGAAATCAAAACTTCCTGGAACTCATCCCACAGTCCAACGAGTGCTAGTACAGGTCCAATAACATTACCAATTAACATATTAAAAGCAACGAATTGACCAATCGTTAACTGATCTTGAATCACCAAACTTGCACCGTACCAAAGTAGCGCAGTACTTCCGATCGAATTGACCAATCCGCCTGTCACTTGCAGCCCATTGGTCAGTTTTTGCGCCTTAAAGTGGATGTTGAGCATTCCAATTAGGCGATCTTCCCAACGCCAGCGGACTTCTCGCTCTGCTGCCACCGATTTTACGGTTGCGACACCTGTCATCATTTCCACCAGCAGCGAGTTTTGCTCAGCCGTCGCGCTAAAGGCTTCCCGCGAAATTTGCCGCAGAAATGGAGTCGCAACCAGGGTCAAAATTACGATCGGTGGAATCAATGCGATGACGAAGAGAGTCAGATGCCAGTTGTAGTAAAACATCAGCCCGAGATAGACGATCGCCATCGTCGTATCTAGCCAAGTCGCAACCGCCTGCCGCGTTAGAAAAGCTTGAATTTTGCTATTTTCTTGCACTCGCGTCAGAATGTCTCCAACCTGGCGAGATTCAAAGAATTTCAGAGGCAACACTAAAGCATGACCAACAAACCCACTGATCAACGTCAAATCAAATCGATTAGAAAAATAATCTAATAGATACTGCCGTACCCCAACCAGTCCAATCCGCCAAACGCTAAACAACAGCAACCCAAGGCTGAAAAGATGCAGCATGGGCAAGCTTTTCTGCGTGACGACCTGATCAAGAATAATTTGAGTAAAGAGCGGTGTAACTAGCCCAAACAGTTGCAGTAGCAAAGAAAGTAGAATGATCTGCCACAGCACAGACCGATATGACCACAAGACTTCCCAAAACCGTTTTAGGTTGCGCTCTGTGGTTTGAACCGTTTTGAGTTGCGGGGTCGGATCCAGCATCAAGGCATAGCCCGACCAATGCTTGAGAAAGTCTTGATGAGCGAGATTGCGTTTACCACGGGCAGGATCGGCGACCAGTACCCGCCCCCCTTTGACCCGATAAACGACCACATAGTGATCCCCTTCCCAGTGAGCAATCCAGGGGGTTTTTTGCTCCGCCATCCGCCCTAAACTTGCCCGAACCGGGCGTGCCTGAAACCCAACATTCTCTGCTGCGAGTGCTAAGTTCTTGAGCGAAGCTCCCGAACGTCCCACCTTTGCTAGTTCCCGCAATGTGTTCAGGCTCAGCCGATTTCCCCAGTACTGACCAATCATTGCAATACAGGCAACCCCACAATCTGCTGCGCTCTGCTGCTGAATCAATGGATACCGCTTCAGCAGTTTGGGTTGCCAAGGAACATGCCGAGCGGGTTTAGGAAAGTTGACTGCAACCTGATTCGCTGGCGTTGGATGAGTCACATCCTGACTCAGTGCTTTTTGAGTCGCATCTCCCTGAGTCGAAGTTGAGAGTAAAAGTTGCGGTGAGCCGCGCCCCAAGGCGATCGTTTCTTGCTGGTAGCGCCCCAATGTTCCAGAAGCCGTGACTGGCGAGGAAATTGCTTTCCATTGCTCGATCGAGACTTTGTAAATCAGCAATTTTGTCTTCGCGATCCAATCTGGGGGAGTTTTCTGAATCTCTCCCCAACTTTCCCCGACGATCGCGGGTGTCACCTCAGAATTTTGATCGTCAATCTCGCCTTGGTATAGCCAGAAGTAACCCGAATCAATGCCTGCTTCCACCAGTTTTGCCCCTGCCGGCACTTCAATCGTCTCTAAGAAAAATAACAACTGCTGAGCCTGATGACTCGTCAGCGTTTTCTTCGAGCTAGCACCCTCTATATCCCAAGCGATAGCAGTTCTGAGAAAGATTAAACGGGCGAAGCGAGTCGCTTGCTGGACTAAAAAATTCCGCAGTTGGGGAAGCTTTTTTAACCAACTTTCGAGTTTGGTCACAGAGATACGCGCAAGCGTCACAGGACTCGCCGCGATCGCAGTATAAGGGAGTGAATTCTGGCAAAATATCGACTCTGCCCCAAAGCATTGCCCGGTCTCTAAAAGCATGACTGATAGATCTCGCTGCTGCCGCAGATCAGGGCAGATCAATCTAACTTTCCCCTGACAAATGACATAAAAGTGTGCATTTTGTTCGTCAGAAGCAGCAGGGGATTTGTCTTCTGCGTTATCGTTCAATTCATTCCCAAGCTGAAATTCGCACAACTGAAAATCCTGGCTCAAAACTTGCGCGATCGTTTCATCCATCTGGGCAGCAGCGAGCAGTTTTCGGAGGGCAATTTGGATGTCGATCGCGCCTCCTAAGCGTTGAGGCTGAAGCAGTGCCTGAAGGTTCGAGGCTGAATTCATATCCTAACTTCCTGGCATTTTGAGTATTTTTCTTAAAAGCTGACTATCTCTCCAGCGAGCGTTAAAATGCTTGCTCTCAATGGTGACAATCTCTCCCCAAATTTGTCGCCAATTTGGCAGATTTTTTGAGCGATGGACTCAAGTTTGAGCGTCAGTTTGAATAAATTAATGAACTGGTATTCCCTAGAACTCTCGAAATCATTGCAATAGAATGGGATATCCCTGCACTGATGCGAGTGTGCATGACAAATTTCCTCATGATGAATTGACATCCTTGGGGCGTTAGGATGACCTCGTACAAATCTCGATTACCAAGCCATAAAACAACGATCAAGATTCAATGAATCTTGTTATTCTGAGTGATTCCATTATTAGAAGCGACAAACTCAGTGGTGCTGTCTATCCCATCGTCGGTATCGTAAGCCGCGTCTACAAATAATTTTGAATCTCGACATCTTTAGCCTACCTAACATTAGAAAACAACACGTTTCGATCGAATTCAAACTCGCACCAAGCGAAATACGATCAGTTCGCTCAGGCTGTATGAAGCTAATTCCGAGTAATGTAAAGTGAATCGTTGATAACTTCGGAACACAGACTTGCTTTTGCAAAGACTTGCCCAAACCGAAACCAAATAATATTTAGATATATTTAGATTTAGGATTTGAGTGCGAAGGCGTTCTGTAAAAAGCCTAAGAAACGAAATGATTGCTGTCAAGTCAATTACAAAAATTATTTTTATTAACTATGTGGGCTATACAAATTACCCAAAGATTGCTACATCACGTCTAGATATCAAGCGTGGAACATATTGTGAAGGATGCACGTTATTATAATCACCAAATTGAGTTCAGCAAGAATAAGAACGAGCGAATCAACTTCTACAATGGATTAGAAATACCAATCCATTAGAACCCTAACAATTAGATAGAACGATTTCAGACTCATCTGAAATTACAAAAGAACTAACCTCATAGAAAGTAGAGCAGATCACTTTTTTGGACTTAATTTTTAGAGGAAATTCTAATCTCTCACTTTGGTTAGAGGGACGATTTCAACTAATAGTTTAATGCATCATTTTTTACTTCATAAGCAATGCATAAGCGCGCAATCGATCCGATTTCGGCAAGGATGATCTATGCTGGAAAACGTCAAACTGCTTCTCTGGCTATGATGATTCTTTCTCCCGAACTGCAAACTCGCTTAGCTCAACCTCTGAAGATTGGTGATTTTGAGGTGAAAAGTCGGGTGTTGCAATCGCCACTATCGGGTGTAACAGATCTCGTATTTCGGAGATTAGTGCGTCGTCATGCTCCGGATTCGATGATGTATACCGAGATGGTGAACGCAACCGGATTGCATTATGTCAAAGAGATTCCGATTCTCATGGAAGTCGATCCGAATGAGCGCCCGATTAGTATTCAACTGTTTGATTGTCGCCCTGATTTTCTAGCGGAAGCCGCACAAAAAGCGGTAGACGAGGGAGCAGACACCGTTGATATTAATATGGGTTGCCCCGTGAATAAAATTACGAAAAATGGGGGTGGATCTTCTTTACTCCGGCAGCCAGAACTTGCAGAAGAGATTGTGCGATCGGTGGTGAATGCAGTCGATGTTCCCGTCACGGTTAAAACTCGAATTGGTTGGACGGATAAAGAAATTACGATTCTGGAATTTGCGAAGCGCATGGAAGATGCAGGCGCGAAAATGATCACCGTTCATGGACGTACGCGATCGCAAGGGTACAACGGCGCAGCTAAGTGGGAATGGATTGCCAAAGTCAAAGAAATTCTCTCGATTCCAGTGATTGCAAACGGCGATATTTTCTCGGTAGAAGCAGCAGTAAAATGCTTGGAATTTACCAAAGCCGACGGTGTGATGTGTTCGCGCGGGACGCTGGGATATCCGTTTTTAGTCGGAGAGATTGATTATTTTCTCAAGACTGGAGAAGAGAAAGCAAAACCGACTCCGATCGAGCGTTTAGAATGTGCGCGCGATCATCTGCAAATGTTGTGGGAGTACAAAGGCGATCGCGGAGTTCGGCAAGCGCGCAAGCACATGACTTGGTACTCAAAAGGATTTGCTGGAGCAGCAGAACTCCGAGGGCAGTTAAGTCTGATTGAGAATGTGAATCAGGGATTGGAGTTAATCAATAAGGCAATCGATCGCTTGTCAGCAACAGGATGGCAAGAAGAATCGGAAGCCGAATTGCTAGAGATGTCGGTTAGCTGATTTCAGACTGCACAACTCCCGTTTGGTTTGCCGCAGATTTCATTGATCTGAGCATCGGTAAAGTTGCATTGAAAATTTTGTGCGCGTCTTCAGAAAAAGCTGTCTATATTCTGTTAAACATGACATCAGGCGTGACGGCAATCAAATTTGAATGCAAAAACTTTTTCTGCAACCATCGAACCTTCTGACTCTCAGTCTTGTGGCTGTTTTTTCTCTGCTTGCTGGATGTAGTCGATCGCCCAAACCGATCACACTCTCTAGCGGCACCAGCAATGGCTATTACAGCCGCCTCGCCAAGCAGATTACCACTGCCACGAACCGCACCGTCAATGTCCAGATTCAAGATCAAAAATCCGAAGGCTCGATCGAGAATCTCAATCGTCTCCTCGATCGTCAAGTCGATTTTGCGCTGGTGCAGTTGGATGTTGTGAGTGAGGCAATGCAGCAAGGAAAAGTCCAAGCGATAGCTGTGCTTGCCGATGAACCCATTCATATCATTGCCCTTAAAAATTCAAACGTGCGATCGCTGAGCGATTTAGAAAAAAAACGAGTCGGTATCGGCGCTCCAGGCAGCGGAATTTACTACACTTCTGAACTGATCAATACCGCTTTCAACTTAAACATTCAGAAAGACACGTCTGGATTTGACGAAGCGTTTCGCAAACTCAACAACCGCCAAATTGATGCTGCCATCTACGTCGGCTCAATCGGCGCGAGCGATCGTATCCGCCAACAACTCGTCGCACAACCCTCTTTGCAACTTGTTTCAATCCAACCGACATTCATTAACTATTTGATGAATCGCAATCCTGGCGCATATCAAGCCATGGGCATTCCTCAAGGTATTTACAGCGCGCGTCCCACGATTCCCGATCGCGATATTTCCACGCTCGCAACTGCCACCGTTCTCGTGACGCGCCCGGATGTCGATGAAAAAACCGTTGGACTCCTCACCTGGTCAATTCTCTACAACTCGCGCCAGTTCTCTCTCTTTTATCCTGAATTACAAACCGGAGAAGCGCGATCGCTGCTGCAAAAGAACTTGCTCTATGTACATCCGGGCGCACAAAGCGTTTATAGTCAAAACGCCGATCCTCGCGAAGCCTGGCTACGATACTTAGAATCCAATAATGACCTTCAAGCCGGGATTGTGATTCTGGTAGGAACGAGCGGGATTGGTTTGATCATGCGGCGTTGGAACCGCGAGCGCTGCAAAAAGCTCCTCACATCCACCATTACTCGTCTCAACGAACTCAATCAACTGCTGCCTCAGAATGCTCAACAAGCACTTTCGGGTGTTGAAGACCTCAGTCAAGAACATCGTCTGATGTTCATTGATGGACGGATCACCGCTGATACCTATGAGCAAGTTCAGCACAAAACCCAGACCTTCACCGAGGAATGCCGCAAAACCATTAAGCAACAGCATAAAGAATTAGTGCTCGATACCTTACTGATTCTGGACGACTGGCAAGCTGCGCTGCAAATCGACCCAGAATCCGCGCTGCAAAAACTCACGTCCCTAAAACAGCAATACCGGAAGATGCTGATACAGGATCAAGTCGAGATTCAGGCATACATTGAGCTGATGGAACTGACGCTCTTATCCGTAATGTCATTGGCTCGGAAAACCGAAGCACACGAGAATCGCTCTCCTGATTCTGAGATCATTTCGTCCCCATATTCTCAGTAGGCGTAATGTTTGATCCTTAACTTGTGGATATAGGAGAAACCAGGAGAATCTACTAACAGATTTCCTCACTAAATTGTGTGATAGCCATTTTGCAAAAAATCTGATTAGATATAATCAGACTTGCTTCGGAGCGTTTTCGGCAGCCTTAATTTTAATTAGGCTGTTTTTTTTATCAGATAGTGTATACAGTGAACACCTAGTTAAGATTACAACTTAGACAGGTTTGACCCTGAGTTTTCACTGTTCCGATCGCTGAAAAAATTCTAAACAAGAGTGTCCTGTGTGTGAGATTGCCCTGTGAGTTCGTCTAGGGAGCACGATCTCGCTTTGCATAATTATCCTGGAGCAAAATCGTATCGGTTTGCGTCGAACGTTGAGCAGTGGTCGTTAAATTTTGCTACCCTACGAGACTGCGACCCAAATTCTGCGATCGAGCGAATCCCTCATGATTGAAGTCGAACACCTCAGCAAACTTTACGGTTCTACTGCTGCGATCGAAGATGTGACGTTTTCAGTCGAACCTGGCGAAATTCTTGGTTTTCTCGGCCCCAATGGAGCCGGAAAAACAACCACAATGCGAATTTTATCGGGCTATCTGCCAGCCAGCCGAGGAACGGCTAAAGTCGCAGGCTTCGAGGTGCATGAAAATCTTATGGCAGTCCGGCAAAAGATTGGATACTTGCCGGAATCTCCCCCGCTTTACCCGGAAATGACCGTCCAGAGTTTTTTGAATTTTGTCGCTCAGATTAAAGGGGTGAATGCTGGCGATCGCCCAAATCGCATCCAAATCGCCCTCGAAAAAACAGGACTCGTCGAGAAGCAAAAAACGATCATTCGCAAACTGTCTAAAGGCTATCGGCAACGGGTTGGCATTGCTCAAGCGATCGTGCATGATCCACCCGTGATTATTTTGGACGAACCGACCGTCGGACTTGACCCGCGCCAAATCATCGAAGTTCGCAATCTGATCAAACAATTAGCAAGCGATCACACCGTCATTCTTTCAACGCACATTTTGCCAGAAGTGAGTATGACCTGCGATCGCGTCACGATTATCAATCGCGGTCGAGTCGTCGCAACCAATACGCCCGATCAATTAATGGCACAACTCAATCGGGGTGCAGGCTATGAACTCGAAGTCGAAGGCGATTGGAACACGATCGATCATTGCTTAAACATGATTGAAGCTGTGCAATCTGTCGAGCAGCAATCGACGGTTCATCAACGGCATCGCGTTCGCGTCTTTTCAGAGGTCGATTTGGGTCGAGAAATCGCGAATGCACTCGTGAGTCACGGATTAGGACTCTATGAAATGCGGCGAGTACAGGCGAGTTTAGAAGATGTGTTCTTAAAGTTGACGACCGAAGAAAACCCTGTTGAAGAGTCTACCGAGGCGGAAGAATGAAGACTGTATTGTTGAATATTGTGGCGATCTATCGACGGGAGCTTCTGAGCTACTTTACTTCGCCGTTCGCTTATACGATCGCGGCTGTATTTTGGTTAATTTCTGGTTTTCTGTTTACAGCGACTTTAGATGGTGTGATTGCGAATGCAGCACAGTATGACCAAGCTACTGCATCGGGCATTAATACTGCTCCCGTCGATATTCCTTACGAATTTATTCGCTTGCTGCTCGGCGTGATTGGTTCGTTATCTCTCTTTGTATTACCCATGCTGTCTATGGGTCTATATGCCGAAGAACGAAAACGCGGCACATTAGAATTGCTAGCAACATCACCGCTGACGAATTGGTCGGTTGCGGTCGGGAAATTGCTAAGTGTGATGACCTTCTTTTTCACCATGTCGTTGCCGCTGTTGTTATATGAAGCGATCGCACTTGCGAATCTCAATCCACCGATTCAAATCAGTGTTTTACTGCTCGGTCACGCAGGGCTACTGCTGCTCGCGGGTGCAGTACTCTCGCTCGGTATGTTTATGTCGTCGCTGACCGATAGCACGATCGTAGCTGCAATTCTGACCTTTGCTTTGGTTCTCGCCTTGTGGGTTGTGGATCTAATCGCTCAAAATTTTGGTGGGGTCGTTGGTAGTGTGATCGGGCATTTATCTTTACTCAAGCACTACACGAATTTAATTCAAGGCATTGTTGATACCAGTAGCTTAGTGGTCTTTGCAAGCTACATTCTGCTGGGAATTTTCCTCACTGCTCAATCGATCGATACATTCCGCTTCCAACGCTCATGAAAAGACGACTTAATTTTGTAAAATTCCTCATCCTGCCAGGATTCATGCTGATTTTGGCAGGCATCTCCGCAGGGATTGTTTCGGGCACTTGGGGATCGATTCCACTGGGATTGATCATTGCTGGAATTGTCGTGATTGGGCTGTGGATGCTGCTGATTGGGCAATTTGACGATCCGTTAGAGCCGAGCTTTTGGCGAAGACGATCGACACAAGCCAGCACGAATGCGTTAGTGAGTACGATCGCGGTTTTAGCGATTCTCGGATTGATCAATTTTCTCGCTGTGCGATCGGTACAGCGATTTGACCTGACCGAATCAGGACTGTTCACGCTTTCGCCAGAATCTCAGCAAGTCTTGCGCGAAATGCAGCAAGGCGTAAAGCTCTGGATTTTCACAAATGATCAAAATCCTCAAGATCGAGCGTTGCTCGAAAACTATCAGCGGATCACGCCTAAATTCTCATTTGAGTATCTAGACCCCAACTCCAATCCTGGAGTCGCTCAAGCCTTTGGCATCAAGAACGCAGGCGATAACCGCGACGTGTTTATCGAACTGCAATCGAGTAAACGGCGACAGTTTCTCCAGAGTATTTCACCTGAAATCCGTCTCTCTGAAAATCGCATCACGAATGGAATCTTGCAGATTACTAGCGATCGCCGCTCCAAAGCCTACTTTGTTCAAGGTCATGGAGAAAAATCGCTCACAGCAGGAGACAACTCGATTTCAGAATCGGTGAAAGCTTTAGAAGATAAGAATTTTATCAATGAACCTCTGAATCTTGCCCAACTGGGTTCTGTTCCCGAAGATGCTTCTATCGTGCTGGTCATTGGCTCAACTCGTCCTTTAGCAGAAGGAGAAGCGAAAGCCCTCGAAGCCTATGCAAACCGAGGCGGAAATCTCCTGATCGCAGTCGATCCAAATACGAAATCTGGACTTGATCAGTTTCTCAATTCCTGGGGTGTGAAACTCGACGATCGCGTTGCAATCAATGCGCCAAACCAGCGATTGAGCAACGCAGGCCCGGCTGTAGCGATCGTCACTCAATACGGAAATCATCCGATTACTGCCCCCTTCGGCAAGGGCATTTCGTTCTATCCGGTTGCTCGCCCGATCGATATCACACCGATTCCAGGCGTTCAAGCCACTCCGCTCTTACTGACTGATCCCAATAGCTGGGCAGAAAGCAATCTCAAAGAACAACCGTTAAAGCTAGATGGTGGCGATCGACCTGGACCTTTAGCGCTTGCAGTTGCACTCGAACGCACGGTCAACGCAACTGCTTCTCCTAGCCCAACTGCTTCTCCCTCTCCGAGTCCATCTCCAACTGTCTCGCCGAGTCCAGTTTCCAGTCCAACCGCTTCTACACCTGCCAAACCTTCACGCATGGTCGTGTTTGGCAATTCAACCTTTATGGTGAACGGATTTTTTGCTCAGCAGTTGAATGCGGATGTTTTTCTGAATTCTGTGAATTGGTTGACTCCAGATCAGCAGCAACCGCTCTCCATTCGACCTAAAGATGTAAAAAATCGCCGCATTGCTCTTAGCGGTGAGCAAGCCTTACTGCTCGGATTCCTCGCTTTAGCGATCGTGCCGCTTTTCGGCTTCATCACCGCAGGCGTACTCTGGTGGCAACGACGCTAAAAAACCTGGGGACAGAACATCCCCAGGCACAGTAACGATAAAAACTAGCCGTGAAAAATTACATCAAACCCAACTGAGCCAAAATCCCTTTTCCAGTCATCAACTCAGTTGCAAGTCCGATCGCAAGACCTAACATCGCCAAGCGACCATTCCAGTTCTCAGCAAAATCGGTAAATCCAAAAGTGCTTTTCTTCTCCATCTTTCGTGACCTCTTTCTCAAGATAGATTACTCTCCATAACGTAACATTTCTTAAACTTCTTGACAATCGATCAAACTAGATCAGTGAGGCGGGTAGATAGGGGGTATAGAGAAATCTGGTCGTTGAGTGCATTGCAATTCCTAACATTCATGAATCGGATTTGAGTCCATATGCTAGATTTCTACGTATGACAAGGGGAAGAAAAATTCAAACTACCGCAGAACTCGAAGTCCGGTTACTGCGCGAAGGGATCACCGAATCCGTACATCATGCTCAAGCGGTCATTTGTGACGATCGCGGTCGATTGCTCCTATGCGCGGGCAATCCTGAAACCGCCACATTTGCTCGATCCGCACTCAAACCGTTTCAAGCCATTGCTGTGACTGCATCTGGCACATTGGAGCGGTTTAACTTGACCGATCGCGATTTAGCCATTATTTGTAGCTCGCACAAAGGCTCGATCGAACAAGTTCGCCAAGCTTTTAACATTCTTTGGCGTGCTGATATCGATCCGAGCGCCCTGCAATGTCCTATTCCTGCTGGCAAGAAAAGCCCCCTAGAATACAACTGCTCAGGCAAACATGCGGGAATGTTGGCAGTCTCTCAACAACTAGGCTTTCCATTTACTGACTATCTGAACTACCATCATCCGGTGCAGCAACTGATTCTGAGTAAGCTCGCAGAATTTCTCAAAAATCCTGCCGAAGAATTCATTCCTGCCCGTGACGACTGTGGCGCACCGACTTATTTTATGCAGCTTCGCCAACTGGCTTGGCTCTATGGTCAGCTTGCTTCTGGCGGAAATCTCGACATGGAACGCATTGTCAGAGCCATGACCCATCACCCAACCTTGGTGGCTGGAGAAGGCGAGTTTGACACCGAATTAATGCGGCTGAGTGAAGGCGAACTCGTCAGCAAATCAGGTGCAGAAGGCATTCAATGTATTGGGCGAGTCGGGGAAGGCATGGGACTGGCGATTAAAGTGATGGACGGTGCGAAACGTGCCAAATACGCGATCGCCATTCACGTTTTGCGCCAAATGGGGTGGATTACCCCTGCCATTGCGGAAAATCTCTCGGAGAAGTACATCACGATCGGACAATATAAGCGACTCGATGTCGCGGGCGAACTTTCCATGCTTTAGTTGCACTTGGAACCTTCCAAATGACGATCGCGTTGTTAAAATCACATCATTAATCTTCTCTAGAGTGCACCGATTCTCATGAGCGACACTATCCTGAATGTCCGCAACTTGCAGGTTCAATTCAAAACCGATGAAAGAATCATCAAAGCTGTTGATAGTATTTCATTTCAGGTTAGACGTGGACGCACTTTAGGAATTGTCGGCGAATCAGGCTCAGGGAAATCGGTGACTTCTCTTGCAGTGATGCAATTAATTCCCAATCCCCCTGGACGGATTACAAGCGGCGAAATTTGGTTTCAGGCGAGAGATGCCCAAGAGCCAATTGATTTACTCACGGTTCCCGAAAAACAAATCCAGAAGTATCGGGGTGAGCAGATCTCGATGATCTTCCAAGAACCGATGACTTCGCTGAATCCGGTTTACACCTGCGGCTTCCAACTCGTCGAAGCGATTCGACAGCATGAAGATATTTCTCAATCCGAAGCCCGTCGCCGTGCGGCAGCGCTGTTGCAAGAAGTCCGCGTCTTGCCGCCCGACGACGAAATGAAGCGGCGAATTTTAGAAGAGCAATCAATTTCGGATTCAGAAATCGATGCAGAACTAAATCGCCAAAAAACCTCAATGCTCGATCGCTATCCGCACGAACTTTCCGGCGGACAGTTGCAGCGGATCATGATTGCAATGGCGATCGCGTGTAACCCAACCCTGCTGATTGCAGATGAACCGACGACTGCATTGGATGTAACGGTGCAGGCAACGATTTTGGATCTGCTGCGAGAACTGCGCGATCGTCGTGGAATGGCAATGATGTTCATCACGCATGATTTAGGCTTGATTGCAGAAATCGCAGATGACGTGGCGGTGATGTACGAAGGCAAAATCGTCGAATATGGTTCGGTTCTAGAAATTTTCTCCAATCCCAAACATCCTTACACGCGCGGATTGTTGACTTGCCGCCCACAGCCTCATCGACGGTTGAGATTCCTGCCCACAGTTTCAGATTTCATGGAAGTCTCCATGTTGCCAACGGGTGAAAAATTGATCCAGGCAAAAAAACAGGATGTTCAGGCAGTTCTAGCGGAAGCTCAAGAAGTCAGCGAAACGGAACTTGCTCAAAGACTGCAAGACCTCCAGAAACATGCTCCGCTCGTTTCCGTGCAAAATTTGCAAGTCGCCTTTCCAGTGCGTGGCGTGTTTGGGCAAACCAAGCGATATCTCATGGCAGTGAATGATGTTTCATTCGATGTCTATCCTGGGGAAACCCTAGGATTAGTAGGTGAATCGGGTTGTGGCAAGTCCACCTTGGCACGAACGCTGCTGAGATTGATCGAGCCGAAGCAAGGCAAGATCTTTTTTGAGGATCAAGACATTCTCAAGTTGTCAAAATCCCAATTGCGTCAACTGCGTCGAGAAGCCCAAATTATTTTCCAAAATCCATTTAGCTCCCTCGATCCGCGGATGAATATTGGGGATGCGGTGATGGAGCCTTTGGTGATTTATGGTCGAGGCAATCGCAAGCAGTATCGAGAGCGAGCCGAATATCTCTTGCAGCGAGTCGGACTTGACCCGAAATGGATGCGCCGCTATCCGCATGAATTCTCAGGCGGTCAGCGGCAGCGGATTTGTATTGCGCGATCGCTTGCCCTAAATCCTAAATTCATTATTTGCGATGAGTCTGTCTCTGCGCTCGATGTTTCTGTCCAAGCGCAAGTGCTCAACCTATTAAAGGAATTGCAGGCAGAATTCGGCTTGACTTACATTTTCATTTCGCACGACTTGAGTGTGGTCAAGTTCATGAGCGATCGCATTATCGTCATGAATCGCGGCAAGATCGAAGAAATTGGTACAGCCGATACAATCTACTCCAAGCCGCAAACGCCTTATACACGGCAATTAATTTCTGCAATTCCAGTCGGTTCAATCGATCGCATTCAGCAACGTCAGCAATCTCGATCGGCATAATCCTCGCTTAAAACAAAAGCGGCAAATGATTCAGTTTGCCGCTTTTGTGTTGAATGCAATTACTTGCCTAACAGTTTCACCAAGCCAATTCCACCAAAATACAAGCCCAAAACCGCTCCACCTAATAAACTCTGCGTCAATGGATCAGTTGAAGGCGTAATCACTGCACCCAAAATCGCTGAACCTAACAGCACATATTTCCATCCTGACAGCATCGTTTGAGAAGAAACAATTCCCAAAAATCCCAACAATGCCTGCACGACTGGAATTTGAAACGCCAATCCAGTACTAAACATCAAAAGCAACACAAACTCAAAATAGCGATCGATCGACCAAGCCTGCTCAACAACTTCCGCACCGTAAGAGATAAAGAAATTCAACGCTGCCGGAATCAGCAACGCATAAGCAAATGCCAATCCTGCCAGAAATAAAATACTTGACCCAAAGATCACAGGAGCCAAAAACCGTTTCTCTCGGCGTGTCAGCCCCGGCAGCACAAACGCGACAATCTGATACAAAATCATCGGCGCAGCCAGCACCAAACCGCTATATCCCGCCACCTTCATCGAAACAAAGAAATATTCTCCTGGCGCAAGCTGAAGGAATTTCACCCCAACGGCTGGCACTTCCAAGAATTGCACCAGCGGTCTGACATAGACAAAACACCCAATAATACAAACGACGATCGCGATTAACGAATAAAAAATTCGCTGCCGCAATTCTTCTAAATGATCAAACAGCGACATCTCAACATCATCGAGAATGTCTCCATCATCTGCTAGGGTCGGTGGATCAGCAGGCGCGAGATCCTTCGCCGTATCTGAAGTGATATCGGTGGATTGAGTCGTTTCGAGTTCCGAGGGAGCAGTCATGGATTCTATCTTTCTGTCCGATGGGTTGTACTCATTGTATCGAGGAGAGGCATAGAGACAAACTGGCTTCTGTTGATATAGTTGGGAAAATGTCTCCACATCAGGGTCTAGGTTCTTCAACTCCCTTAAAAACTTGACAATGCTGCTTGCGAATCGATATCAGATCTTACGAACGTTAGGCGAAGGAGGATTTGGTCAGACCTTCTTAGCAGAAGACACCCAAATGCCCTCTAGACGGATTTGTGTGATTAAACAACTCAAGCCTGTCACGACTGAAGCAGGCGTTTATCAAGTGATTCAAGACCGATTTCAGCGAGAAGCTGCGATTTTAGAAAAACTAGGCGAAAATCATCTCCAAATTCCTAGACTCTACGCCTATTTCAATGATGCGGGGCAGTTTTATCTCGTACAAGAATGGATTGAAGGCGAAACGTTAGAACAACTCGTCGATCGCAAAGCACTGTTCACCGAAAATTCTGTCCGTAAGATCTTGCTCGATCTTTTACCTGTGCTGGAATTTATCCACGCTCAGGGCATGATTCACCGCGATATCAAACCTGAAAATATCATCCTGCGAAATTCTAATCAGGAGCCAGTGCTGATCGACTATGGAGCGGTTCGCGAAACAATGGGAACGGTGTTTAATTCGAGAGGAAATCCTACCAGTTCGATCGTGATTGGCACACCAGGCTACATGCCCTCTGAACAAGCCGCAGGTAGACCCATTCCCTCAAGTGATCTTTACAGTTTAGGATTGACTGCAATCTATCTGATCACAGGTCGATCGCCTCAACTGTTAGAAACCGATCCGCAAACTGGAGATATTTTATGGCAGCAGAACGCACCTCAGTTAAGCCCTGAATTTGCGGCGATTCTAACCAAAATGGTGCACTCGCATCCACGCGATCGATATGCGAGTGCGACTCAACTTCGAGCCGTCCTAGAATCTCCAACGTCTACCGTCCCTTCGACTCAGATTCATCAAGCTAGCACTGAGGTCGGCACTGTCATGCTCGCCTCGAATTCATCGAGTGTGGTGTCTGCTTCATCGACTCAACCCGATCGCTCAAAACTGATCACGGCTGGAATTGTTGGCGGTGGATTACTTGCAGCCGTTGGAACAGTGAGCTTTTTCCTTAGTCGTGATCCTCATGTTCTCACTCTGCCGCCCATTGTTCGATCTACGATTGCGAGTCCTAACCCAACCGGGAAGCCTTTCACGGAAGCAAGCCCATTCCCATCGCCGGTTGAAAGTCCTCGGGTTCGCACTGCTTCTCCTGAGCCGAGTCCTATTACTTCTAGCAATCCTAAACCCTCTCCAACGAACAATAATCCACCCGGGGAAGTGATTTCTGTGCCGCTTGTTCTCAAGGGAATTGCTGGAGGACAGGTAAAAGTTTATGCTCAGCCTTCTACGCGATCGAATTCCCCCCATTACGGTCTGACAGGTGATCAAGTAATTGCTACCCGACTGACAGAAAATGATACTCAAGAGCTTTGGTACTATGTGAAGTTTCCCTCAGGTGCGGAGGGCTGGATTCAAGCAGAACAAACCGATTCCATCAATGATCCATCTGAAATTTCCCAATTTCCTCGTGAGGGACGATTGCTAGGCGAAACGATTGGAAGTCGTGTGAATATCCGTTCTGAACCTTCGACTACTGCGAGTGCGCCAAGCTATGGATTAGTTGGGGATCGAGTCGTTGTCTTGGAGCAAACGCTGGGCGAGGATGATAGAACCTGGTATTTCGTTGAATTTCCAGCTTCTAAGGCAAGAGGTTGGGTGCGGGAGGATTTTGTGGGGATGTGAATCTGATAAACTGATCGTCGAAAAAGTGCATGGGTACAGATATGATTCGAGCCGTTGTTGTTGACCCAGATGTACCTGGACGCTTAGCGATCGCATTAGTTGATCCCCCTTCAGCCTTGCCGAATCAAGCGATTGTTGAAGTCGCTGCCATTTCGCTGAATCGCGGTGAAGTTCGACGATCGCTGAGTGCAGCAGCAGGTTGGCGACCCGGTTGGGACTTTGCCGGAACGATTTCAGTCGCTGCCGCTGATGGCTCTGGATTTCCGGTTGGAACTCGGGTTGTAGGATTTTTGAGCGGGGGAGCTTGGGCAGAAGAAGTTGCCGTTTCGACGGATGCGATCGCGGCTTTACCAGATTCGGTTGATTTTAAAACTGCCGCGACGCTACCTGTGGCAGGATTGACCGCATTGTTAGCGTTGGAGAAGGGTGGAAATTTACTCGATCGTTCGGTTCTAATTACGGGTGCATCGGGTGGAGTTGGATATTTTGCCTGTCAACTTGCAGCAGCAGCAGGCGCGATCGTCACGGCTCAAGTGCGTCGCTCTGAGTTAGTAGAGTTTGTCAAAACCGCCAAAGCGCATCAAGTGATTGTTGGCAATCGATTTGATCAGTTTGCACCTTATGATCTTGCACTCGATTCTGTGGGCGGAGATGTGTTACCTGGCGTGCTAGAAAACCTTGCACTCGATGGAACCTGCGTAACCTTCGGAGCGACAGCAGGGTCAGAAGTAACTTTCAACGTCTCCAAATTCTATGGCAAAGGTGGCTTGAGTCTGTATGGGTTTATTCTGTTTCATGAACTGACCAAGCAAACTGCTGCTGCTGGACTGACGCGCTTAGTTAAGCTTGTTGAGCAAGACTTACTGAAGCCTCACATCGATTTAGAAGCTTCATGGCAAGAGGTTGCTCAAGTCGCGCAACAACTGACTGATCGGCGATTTCTAGGTAAGGCTGTTCTTCAGCTTCGGACATAGAACTCTCTCGATCGGATAATATCCCAGTGAGGAAGTCAATGTTAATTCGTCGCTCTAAAGTGTAGCTATTCTAAGCATTAGGAGCGAACCTTATGTTAACTGGACTCTTATTAATCGTGGGTTATGGCGCAATCAGTAGTGCTTTTCTAGCACGCTTATTAGAAAACAATCAATTCTAAGTGAGAGAACCATGCCTTCTTGGTTCATTGCAGGCTTATGGGGCTTACTTGGCGGTTCAGCGCTTGTTTTAGGAGCGGCAGTAGGTTATTTTGCCCGATTACCCCAACGCCTCATCGCTGCAATTATGGCGTTTGGTGCTGGAGTACTGATTTCAGCGTTGTCTTTTGAATTGATGGACGAAGCCTTTCAGCGCGGTGGATTTGATTCAACTGCGATCGGCTTTATCAGCGGAGCTACCGTTTACACCTTAGCCAATTGGTTTCTCTCGACTCAAGGTGCAAAACATCGCAAGCGGTCTGGGCAAAAGCAACCCAGTGAAGCGGATAATTCGGGAAGCGGAGCCGCGATCGCGGTCGGTGCGTTACTCGACGGTATTCCTGAATCGATCGTGATTGGTGTGAGTATGCTCGGTGGGGGTGTGGTGAGTTGGGTGACGGTAGCAGCCGTGTTTTTATCGAATGTTCCTGAAGGATTGTCCAGCGCTGCGGGCATGAAGCAAGCGGGTCGATCGCTCAAATATATTTTCGGAATTTGGAGCTTGATTGCGATCTCATCGGGCATTGCTGCATTATTTGGCTATGTTGTGTTTAGCCACGTTTCCACGGAGATTATCGCAGCGACGGATGCAATTGCAGCAGGAGCCATTCTCGCCATGATTGCAGATACGATGATTCCTGAGGCGTTTGAATACACACA
>VFQU01000256.1_pt1 | contig 53660 bp, 45 predicted proteins | sample 3512311 | NCBI WGS metagenome assembly VFQU01 (sample SAMN10412377, study PRJNA504923) | tailings metagenome | isolation source: Relicate 3 Philex TSF3 active mining site | place: Philippines: Tuba, Benguet | collected 2017-08-29 | reverse complement strand
CGTCCACGACGTGACACCCGAGCCGGGAAACTACACCAACCCAGGGGACGCCACCCCCTCGCCTGCTCCACCAAGAAGAAGCGCAAGAGCGCTTACTAGAGGGCGGCCGCAAGGAGTCGACCGATTGCCGCGCCAAGTGGAATCGGTACCGCATTTCCGATCTGACGAGCAATGTCCGTTCGGGACCCAACAAAGCGATGCTCTGGGCTGAAACCCTGCAAGAGAGCAGCCTCGTAGTGGGTTATCGCCCGGTTCTCTTCCGGATGGATGTATCGTCCCTTCTCCGGCTTGAAGAATTCCGTCCGGATGGTCACGGATGGCTTGTCCCAGCGAAGTCGGCCCATCACATCACCAGAGCCCGTCTTGTGCTTGACCCAGCAGGGGGCCATCAACTCCGGATATGGCTCCAAGTCCCGACGGTTACCTCCCTCTGGAATCACCGAGAACCGCTTCAGGGAAAGTGCGGTGTAATTCCGGCTCCAATGCATGTCACGAGCCACGAATGTCCCCGGAAAGACACGCCCGTAGAACTCCGTCTGTCTCTCGGACAACAGCTGATCTCGATCGGGCAGGCGGGGCACCTTGGCCAACACCTCCCGGACCGTAACCCACGGCTGTAGCCCGTCATCTGGGCTGGCGGAGTGAGTCTTGGCAAGGGAACCAGGAGACCCAAGGTCTCGGTGGTAGCCGATCATGACCGTTCGACGACGAGACTGGGCTGCACCAAAGTCGGCAGCGTTGTAAACATCTGCATCGAACGCGTAGTCCTCGAGCTCCCCCCCAGGCTCAGTCGCAGCCAAGAACTGGCCGAACTGAGGGGAGCGCTTGAACTCGGCGACATTCTCAACAACGAAGTACTTCGGTCGAGTACGCCTGATCGTCTCTGCGTACTGACGCCAGAGCGCGTTGCGCTCATCCTCAACATCACGCTTGCCCAGGCTTGAGAATCCTTGGCATGGGGGGCCCCCGACAATCAAATCGGCCGAGGGAAGGTCACCCCGAAGCCACTCACGGATGTCACCAACGAAGACCGAATCAGGACCATGACTCGCTGCATAAGAGGCGGCCGCAGCGACGTCCCATTCGACAGCGCCCACAGTCCGAAAGCGCTCAGAAGCTTCTCGGAGACCAGAGGAGAGGCCACCGGCACCGGCAAACAAGTCGAGAATCCGGATGTCGCCAGCCATGTCCCCATCGTAGGAGCAAGGTGAGCGCTAAGTCCGACAAGACTCACACCCTCGGGTCACCACTTCTGGGGTGCCTCCATTTGTCGGGGGTCCGGGATATGTTGAAGCGAAGTCAACGAAAAGTGATGTTCATCTCTTAGGGAGGCCGGGCCCTGCATGTGGGATAAGTCTGATCCTGCGCTCGAAGCACAGGTACTTGAGCGCCAGCGGATCACGATAGAGAACTACCGCAATGACCCCGACCTCCTAGCTGAGCACGTCGGCATGGAAGACAACTTCCAGGCGGGCGGATACGGTGAACGTCAGATCGAGGAGCTGCTACAGAACGCCATCGACCAGTTGGGCGAGCCCGGTCGTGTGGAGCTGCGACTGGCGGACGGCAACCTTTACTGCGCCAATGAAGGCAACCCGTTCGCCGCTGAAGGAATCCGTGCCGTCACTGGCGCCTTCCTGAGCTCCAAAGCGGATGAAAAGATTGGCCGCTTCGGACTTGGCTTCAAGTCCGTTCTGGGGGTGACGAATAGACCTCAGATCCTCAGCAAGACGATTTCTTTCGGATTCAATGAGCCTGAGGCGAGAACACTGCTCGAGGGTTTGCCGTACGACACACCCCGACTTCCCACGCTTCGGGTGCCCAGCCTGCTCGATGCTCACTTGATCGCCGCGAACGACCCGAACGTCGCGGAGATGATGAGCTGGGCCTCAACGATAGTGAAGCTCCCCCTCACCCGCGGAGGCGAGAGGCTGCGCCAGCGACTCGAGGAGTTCGACGTCCGTTATCTGCTCTTCCCAGACAACCTCGCACAAGTCGACATTTCTCTCGACGGTGCGGAGGGGGAACTTCGCCAGCGAGTACTCCGCCGGCGGGCCGGGGCGAGCCCAGAGCTTGTGCAACTTGAGGCAGCCGATGGCGAGACCACTATCTGGCGAGTACTGAGGCGAGCACACCATGTCTCAGAAGGCGTCGCACGCGAGCTTCCGGGACTGTTCCGGCGTGATGAGGTAACTGTCTCCTACGCCCTGGAAAGCGGCAAGTCAGGAGTAGGTGAGTTCTGGGCCTGGTTTCCGCTGCAAGACGAGACTACGGCGAGCGGCATTTTCAACGCACCATGGCAAGTCAATGATGACCGTACGTCGATGCTGCCGGGTAGTGCCCTGAACAAGGAGCTCCTAGGAGTCGCAGCAGAGCTCCTGTTGGAGGCGGCGCTTCTTGAGTCAACACCGGACGATCCTGCCAAGCACTTCGACGTCTTGCCCGCGCGAGGCAGAGAAACCCGCTCGGTCGCTGACAAGTTCCTCTCCGAACGCATTCCGCAGATGGCCCGGAAGCACGAGTTGATCCCTACCGGAAAAGGTGACATGCGAGCACCATCACGGGTTCGCGCGCCTTTCATGTCGGCCCAGCCAAATCCATTCGACCTGCCGCTGGAGGCCATGCAGCGTTGGGCAGAGGCGACGGGCGCCGCTGACACTCCCCACTGGAGCTGCTACCGAACGCCAACTCGCAGAGCCAGACTTGCCCAGCTACTTCTTGGCGACGATGAACGCCCAATATGTGTCACCGTGAGCCCTGGTTCCTGGCTCTCTGAAGCTGCGGAGGCGCGATCAGTACACGCGATCGATGCCGCGCTGTCCGTCTTCCTGCGCCTCAAGGAAGAGAAGGACGAGATCTGGAAGCAGTTCCAGAACTGCATGATCATCCCTCTCGATGATGGAGGTTTCGCAAGGGCGGCGGACGCAGCGACTGTCCTCCTCCCTGTGGCGCACACTGAAGCGCCTATAGGGGTGTCGATGGTGGCAGCTGAGTTCGCCGAGGACCCCGGAATCCGAAGGAAGCTGTCGGAGTTGGGAGTCAAGGAGGTCTCAGCGGATCAAGCCGCCCTGGCGACCGCGATGACTGGCCACTCCAACTGGACTGACGCTGATTGGAGTCAGTTCTGGAGCGTGCTGGCAAGCGCCTCGCCGTCCGGCGGACGGAGCGCTCTGGAGGCCCTGAAAGAGCGAAGGGTTCCAATCAAGGTTGCAACAAGCGCAGGAACCTGGCGAGAGGCAATCGATGTGTTCCTGGACCCGGCGATGGCTCCGGGCATTCCTTCCAGGCAGCCATCGTTCCAGGCCGTCTCGGGGCGCCGCGACTTGCTCGAGCTAGCCGGATGCCTCGTCGACCCGGACCCTAGTTATCCGGTGCACCGCGAACGTGTCTTCGAGGTCTACTCCAAGAAGATGACGGAGAACGTGAACGCGAAGGTTCAAGAAGACTACGGTCGCGGCCGGCGCGCTGCACTGAAGTTCTCGGACCCGCATGGGGCAGGGCCTCTAGATGTCCTGATGGAGCTCGCCGAAAGCACCGATCCTCAAGCGTTGCGAGCACGGGCTGAATGGTCCGCCCGAATTCTGTTGGCAAACCAGTCAAGGACAGTCACAGCAGGACTTCGCATTTCGGGTCAGAACAAAGAGGCGACGGTCACCATGGTCGCTCCGGATGTTTGGGCCGTAGAGGACTTCGGGCTAGTTCCCACGTCGCTTGGCCCCGGGCCAGTGAAGACTGCCCTATCACCATCACTCTCACAGTTCGGGAAGTATCTCGCGGTCGTCTTGCCGCAACTCGCTGGCGCGTACCCGTTCCCCAGGAGCCTCGCCGACGCACCTGACGTTGCCCTCAAGGTTCTCCTCAGCCGCGACAACTACTCCGCGGATGAGCCGAGGCACCTGGCTGAACTCCTTGCGGAAGCGTCCACCCGCAAACAATTCAAGAGAGTAAGTGAGATTCCGGCCTTCGACCCGAAGAGTGGACAAGTTCGCCTAACACCGGTCCTTGAAGTCGTCCTGGCAACGCCAGAAGAACTGGACGATCTCGGTTCGCACAGCCTCCGCTACCTTCCCTCCGGCCCCTGGGACGACGCACTCGTGAACACTTGGGGAGTACCGAGAGCGGCGGACGTCATCGCAAGGGCGATCGACTGGGCTCCGGCCGAGGACGCTGTACCCATCCTGGATGTGTACCCCAGCCTCCGGGAGGCCGCGGCACAGACTGTAGAGGACTACCTGCTTCGTCGGTGCATCAGAATCACCAGGCGAACTACGAGTCCCGCCGGAGTCCGAGAGCAGCGACTAGCGGCCCACGTGGACGGAAAGACGGTTCTGGTTGACTCGGAGCTCGATCCGATCGCCGAGCTGATTCAGTTGAGCGTCGCGCTAAGGCTAGGGCTGAACGAGTCCGACGCGGAGAGAGTACTCGCGAAGGATAGGGAGCTGAGGCACGGAAAGCTCGTACAGGAAGTACTCGCTGAACCTTCAGAGGCCAAGAAACTTCTGCTACTTGTCGGCCGCGACGCCCTTGTCGAGAACCTCCCGCATGGACTTCTGGGAGTGATCGAACAGCGTCAGGGAAAGCAATCGGACCTCGCAATCGCAGAGCTGTTCATGACAACACGCGGCAACGATTCTCTGCGTTGGCTGAAGGAGCCTCTCGGGGACGCTGGCCTTGCAGTTCCCCGAGCTTGGGACGGCACAGCCGAAGCTGACCAGTTCGTAACTTCTCTGGGATTCCCTCGCGCGTACGCCGGCACGCGGGAGAAGAGGGCGGCTCCTGTTGAGCTCGTCCTCGGGAAAGTCGACCTCAAGCCACTGCATGATTTCCAGTTGCAGCTGCGCGATCAAATACGTGAACTGGTGCTCATTCGAGACAAGGATGGCCAACACCGACGTGGGCTCCTGTATCTCCCGACGGGCGCTGGCAAGACGCGCGTGACCACAGAGTCGATCGTGGCAATGCTTCGAGATGAGGAGCTCGCTTCGCCCGTCCTGTGGATTGCACAATCGGAGGAACTCTGTGAGCAAGCGATCTACTCCTGGGCTGAAGTCTGGCGGGCAATTGGCGATGAGCGGCCGCTCGAAATCACCCGATACTGGGGCAACTACGAAGCGGATGAGTCGCTTCAGGAGCTGCAAGTCGTAGTGGCAACCGACGCCAAGCTGGCATCAATGATCGATCGAGGAAGTCGCGCACACGAGTGGCTTCGCGAGTCGAAACTCGTGGTGATCGATGAAGCACACACCGCGGGATCTCCGACCTACACGAAGATCCTGAGTTGGTTGGGGATCACCCGGGACGCTCGAGGATCCTCTACAGCGAGGCCGCTCCTGGGGCTTACTGCCACCCCCTATCGGGGTACGAACGTCGAAGTGAACAAGCAGTTCGTTGCCAGGTTCGGTGAGAGGCGATTGAACGCGCTGGACCTGGAAGATCCGATCGGTCAGCTTCGGGATATGAAAGTGCTGTCTCGGGTCGAACACCAGTTGTTGGATGGTGTGATCGTGGACGACGCACCAAGCGAGGGAATCACAGGGGCGCGAGCTTGGGATGATGTCTCTAGAGCAACACTTATCAAGCTTGGCGAGAACCTCGACCGCACCCAGCAGCTTGTCGATCACATCATGCGGCAGGACCCGGAATGGCCGATCCTGGTGTTTACCCCCTCGGTCGTATCAGCGCATGTGACGGCCGCTCTTGTCAGGACTCTGGGCAAGACCGCGGACGCTGTCGATGGAGAAATGAGGGGCCAAGAACGCAGGCGCAAGATCGATGCGTTCAAGTCGGGGGAGACAAGAGTGCTTGTCAACTGCGACTTGCTGACACAAGGGTTTGACGCTCCAAAGGTTCGAGCTCTTTACATTGCGCGGCCGACCTTCTCGCCCAATAGGTATGTGCAGATGGTGGGGCGTGGGCTCCGCGGACCCCTCAACGGAGGCACCGATGAGTGCCTCGTCGTGAATGTGGCGGACACTTTCACTCAGTTCGATCGGAAGCTGGCGTTCACGGAGTTCGACTATCTGTGGGCCAAGAAGGGCGTGAAGAACAAGTGAGATCTGTTGCCCAGGAGGAGTTCGTCAACTACTTGCACCGCAACTTCGTGGGCCCACGGGACGGAGATGACGAACTCCTCGCATCGAATCCTGTCTATGCCTACTTGACAGGAATGCTGTTTCCGACAGAAGTCGGAGAGGGCCTCCCGCCTGAGACGCTCGATGAAGAACTCAGCCCCGACGAAGCAGAGTTCGAAGACGAGAATGACCAGGAGTTCCCCGGGGAAGAAGATCACGACCTGGACGACATCGGGAATCTCACTGCCGCCTCGGGCTGGACTCCGTCGTCAATGGGCCTGTCCTTTATGCATGACGCCCCCGAGCTAGTCGTCAGGGTTCGAGGTGCCTCATACAAACGTGAGGGTGAAGGGAGCGAGCTGTCTGCCGACGGCACGGAGGGACGCTGGCGTCGGACTGCCCTCGAAGAGCAATCCGTGATTATCGTTGCAGGAACGAGCGGCAGGGAGGCGGTCTGGGAAGGCCGGGCGCGACTGCAGTGGCGTTCAAGGCCGGGCAAGCATGCGGAAATCGTCACGGTCTCGCTCTCGAACACAGCGCAAGTACCGCTTGGCCGAGCGAAGAAGGAAATAGAGGATGTCCTCTTCCAATGTGAATTCGATGTCGAGGCTGTGGGCGGTGTCATCGAGCCGTACCCGGGCGATGTGGTCGTAAACGCGACACGTGAGGATCGTGAACTCGAGTACCGATTCCGGAATCACCTCAGTTACGCCATTGGACACGGAGTCGCTGCCAACTGGTCTGAAGTCCGCCCAGTGACCCGGATCTCAACGGACTCTTTACCGTCGGAGACAGTGCCTCGAATCAAGCCCCGTGAAGACTCGAGCGAGACTCTTCGAATGTCATGGTTGGCAGACAGAAGCCTGCAGCCGACGACGCTGACAGAAGGCCTTTCCGCTTTCGTAGCTCAGTACGAAGGATGGGTATCTGATAGAAGGCTTGAAGCCGAGTCAGCGGGAAAGCACCGCGAAGTTGCACAGGAGCTCGTCCGCCGAATGGAGAAAGCAACCATTCGCATGCGTGAGGGCATCGTCCTCCTCGAAGACGACGAGGCGATTCGCGAAGCCTTTCAACTCGCCAATGCAGCCATGAGGCTGCAGAGCACTAGGGGAATCGAGCCGCCTCCGGCGAAGGAGCCCACTTGGCGACCCTTCCAGCTCGCTTTCATCCTCATGGCATTGGCCTCGACGGCCAATGAGGACCATCACGATCGCGATCTCGTCGACCTGATTTGGTTCCCTACTGGTGGTGGGAAGACTGAGGCCTATCTCGGTCTAGCAGCGTTCGAGATGATCCGACGTCGGCTGGTCGACGGGCTCGCCGGCGGAGGTACCGCCGTAATCACGCGCTACACCATGCGCCTGCTCACAGCCCAACAGTTCCAGCGGGCAGCGCGGCTCATTTGCGCCCTGGAGTCACTGCGACGGGACGGCACTCTCCCTTCGGACACGCCGCAATTCAGCATCGGGCTGCTCTTGGGCGGCACGACAACTCCCAACGACTACAAGGCCGCAGAACGCCTCCTTACCGAAGCGCGAGGACAGCTCAGTCCGAGCAACCCATTCCAGGTTCGAACCTGTCCATGGTGCGACACGCAGTTGATGCCGGAACGGAGATCCCTGCGGGACGATGCATATGGTTTCCGTGCAACGGCGCGAAGTTTCACGATCAACTGCGTGAACAAGGAGTGCGAGTTCCACGCCAGCTTGCCAATGCAGGTCGTCGATGAGGCGATCTTCCAAAAGCCACCGACGATTGTGGTTGCAACGGTCGACAAGTTTGCACGCCTAGCGTGGATTCCCACTGGCGGCTCCGTCTTCGGGCTAAGTGGTTCTCCATTCAACCCGCCTTCCCTCGTGATTCAAGACGAGCTTCACCTGATTTCTGGCCCGCTTGGCACGATCGTCGGAATCTACGAGGCTGCGATCCACGCACTTCTCAAGTGGCGTGGAAGGACTCCCAAGATCGTGGCCTCCACCGCAACAATCCGCTCTGCCGACGAACAGGTTCGGGGCCTCATGGCCTCCAGTGTGGACGTTTTTCCGCCCAGCGGCTTGGATGCTGACGACAACTACTTCGCCGAGCTAGATCGAGAGAGTCCTGGGCGGCTCTACATCGGCATCTTGCCTCAAGCCTTCGCTCCAGCATGGGCAATAGGTCAAACCGCTGGGCGACTCCTAGCTGCACCCCCCGCGATACCGTCCCTAACGGACGCGGAACGGGATGCGTACTGGACTCTGGTCGCTTATCACAACAGCCTCCGGGAGCTCGGCCGCACGGTGACAATCCTCCGCGACGACGTAAGAACCATGTTGGAGCGCGAGGCAACATCAGGATTAGTGGGTCGAACAATTGGGGCAGAGGGAATTGAGGAACTAACCAGCAACGTGGACTCCCACGAGCTGGTCAAGATCCTCGAGCGGCTCAGTGCCTCGGAAGGCTCGCCCGATGTGATCGACGCGATCGCAGCCACGAACATCTTGTCCGTAGGAATCGATGTGGATCGTCTCGGACTCATGCTCGTGAACGGTCAACCCAAGACAACGGCGGAGTACATCCAGGCTACAAGTCGGGTCGGACGAGCAAGGGTTCCGGGGATCGTTCTCACGTTATACCGGTCAGGGAAGGCGCGAGACCGGTCCACATTTGAGGGGTTCAGAACTTTCCACGGTTCCTTCTACAGATTCGTGGAGCCTACTTCGGTGACACCGTGGGCCTACCAGGCCCGTCAACGGGCACTTCGGGCAGCGCTCGTCATCTTGATGCGTCATGCTGCGGGCTACGCGAAGAACGATGATGCGGCCGCGTTCGATGAGTCTTCCGCGTTCGTCAAGAAGGCCATCAACTTGCTGATGGACCACATTCGGGTTGCGGACGAGAGAGAAGCTCCTGCGGTTGAGGCCGAGCTTGTTCGAGCGGCCACTGACTGGAGTGCACGCGCAAAGAGCACTGGTGGAAGCCTGAAGTACCAGGGATCAAAGAGCGGAGAAGAACGCTTGCTGAAGACTTTTGGTGATAGCGGCCATGGCTGGCCAACAATGCATTCAATGCGATCCGTCGAGCGCGGAGTACGCCTTCGGCCGCGGGGGGAGAAGGCGTGAGCAAGAGAATTCTGCAGCTTGGTTTACCCAAGCTGATCGCACCTTTCGGCCCCGGTGCAGTGGTCGATATTCTCGGCGAGTCATTCATGACATTGACGGCCGAGAAGTGGCCCAAGCGAACTCTCTTAGCCCCCATCGATTGCCTACGCCTTTCCTCCAGGCTGGGAGTTCAACGGTTCTACGGCCCTCCCACATCTGATGACATGGAGAGCCCCCACTCTCTCGGGATTCCGGTTATCCGATACCCCGCTTGGCTCTTCTGTCAGACCTGTCGGCGGATGATTCGCTGGACGAGCAAGTTCGAGAACGGAAAGGCCCCGGAGTGTCCGAGCGATTCCGGGCGGCTTGTCCCGATGCGCTTCGTCGTGGTCTGTCGTGAACGTAGTCACGCCGCAGACGTTCCTTGGCCCGAGTGGTTGCATCGTGCGCCAGGCGCAACGCCAGACTGTGAGGACAGCAGCTCACTCCGATTCCGACCCATCGAAGGTGGGTCCCCAGGGCTTTCTGGCCTCGAAGTGACGTGCGACAAATGCAGAAGCAGGCGGACGCTAGGCGATCTTCGTGGAGATGTCCTCATTCGCGAAGGGCTCAAGTGTCACGGAACTCAGCCATGGGAATCGAGTTGGGGAACCTGCGAAAGTCCTCTAGAAGTCATGCAGCGGGGAGCCACAAGTTTCCACTACGCGGAGACCGAAGCCGCAATCGATATCCCGGACCTCTCAGCGTCGACGCTGGACATCGAGGACAGAATTCGAACAAGCACTTACTACCTTGGTTTGACGAGCACACCGCTCGACGACCCCTTTGCCGCCCTAATGGCTCAGCGAATCGCCGACGAGCTAAGCATCTCCCTGGACCTGGTGTTCTCTGTTGTGCGACGAGACCAGGGTGCGGATGTCGAGGACGGTCAAGTCCGGAGCGCAATCCTCGGAGAAGAATTCGCGGCTTTCCGGGCAGCGGCAAGCGACGACGCTGATGAAGAGAACTTCAAGACTCGTTCTCAGAACTTCAACGGTGACTCAGGCGACATCGTCGAACGAGCCCTAGCTGGGCTCATTGACAGCGTGGTCCTCGTCGACCGCTTGCGCGAAGTTCGGGCAAGTCTCGGCTTCAAACGCTATCGACCGGACTCCGACCTAATCGAATCGGTCACGCATGACGGCACGGAGGCCAAGTGGTTACCCGCCTATGAGGGTTTCGGCGAAGGCGTCTTCCTCCGTTTCAACGCAGCAGCTCTTGACAACTGGTCCAACAGCCAAGGAGCTCAAGCGCGATCGAAGCAACTGGCAGACAAATTCGATGCATCGGGATTCTCAAAGCGACTACATCCGTACTCGGCGCAGTATGTGGCGCTGCACTCGTTCGCTCACGCTCTTCTTCGAGAGTTTGCTTTTTCTTCGGGCTACCCAGCCGCCTCCCTGCATGAACGGATCTACTGCGAATCTTCAGGAGACTACGGAGTCTTCATCTACACGACATCAAGCGACCCGGAGGGGACACTCGGCGGACTCGTCCGAGAAGGAGAGTCCGATCGACTGGGGAACACCCTCGCTCGAGCCGCAGAACAGTTGAGTTGGTGCTCCAATGACCCTGTTTGTGGCGAGTCGCAACCTCAGAATCTCGACGGACTCAACCTCGCGGCCTGCCATTCGTGCTTGCTCACTTCCGAGACATCGTGCGATGGCTTCAACCTCCTGCTTGATCGGGTGATGCTTGTGGGCTCAACAGACGGGAGCACACCCGGGTTACTGGAGGGCCTATTGCGGGCGATTTCAACGTCTGCTGATTAGGACCTCGAGCGCGGTGCTTCATCCTCGAGATTGGCTGTTTATCGTTTCGCTCTCAAGTCGCCGCGTCAGGGCTAGCCTGTCCGCATGGCTGAGGGCAGAGCATCCACCGGCAATGACGGGTTCGCCGCGGACGAGCGCGCCGCGATGAAAGAGCGGGCGGCCGAGCTGCGCGCCGAGGCGAAGCGGGCCAAGGGCGCCGCGAAGGCCGAGGCCGAGCTCAACGATCTGCTCGAGGCGATCGCGAAGCTTCCCGACGAGGGCGACCGGGCGCTCGCGACGCGACTGCACGAGCTGATCATGGCGGCGGCTCCGCAACTGGCGCCGCGCACCTGGTACGGCATGCCCGCCTACGCGCTCGACGGCAAAGTGCTGTGCTTCGTGCAGCCCGCCAGCAAGTTCGACACCCGCTACACGACCCTCGGGTTCAACGACACCGCGCAGCTCGACGACGGCGCGATGTGGCCGGCGTCGTTCGCTGTGACGAGCATCGGGGCGGCGGAGGAGAAGCGCATCACCGAGCTGGTGCGGCGCGCCGTCGGCTGAGTTTACTAATCAGTAGAATCTGGTTTTTACCAAATGGTAAAGTTTGGATTGTACTCTTTGGTAGAATGATCAGGCGAGGTGACCAGATGAAGCAGACGGATGCAGTCTGGCGCACGCTGGTTGACCATGCTCTCGACGGTCGCCGAGAGTGGCCCAGCACGGCCGAACTGGCGTGGCATGCGGGAGTCGGCCAGCAGCTCGCATACAAGGCCCTCGCAAGACCGATCGAGATCGGCGCAGTCACCCGCCACCGCCCGCCGGCAGGGGGCTTCAGCGTGACCGACACCGAACGGGTGCTCACGCTCTTTGCTGTCAGTCGCACGTTGCGGGAGGCGACGGCCACAACGCTCGAAGCGGCCCACGAGCTGACCGAGCGCGTTGCACACTACGCCGTCGGGGGAACGCGGGCGGCCGTACACCACCTCGACGGGCGCAACACGATCGCCGATCACGGCGCGGCCATCCTCTACGTGCCGACCGGCAGCGACCTCACCCACCTTCCAGATGGCGACAGTGCGCTGGTTTCCACCATCGACATCCCGACGCTCGAAGTCTGGGGCGACGGATACACCAGCCGAGCGCAGACCTACACCGACCTGTTCGCTCAGCCGGGGTGGCAAGCCAGCGAGTTCCGCCGCGCGCTCTGGCGACGATGGTTCAGCGTCGACGACTGGTCGCGAGGGGAGACAGCCAGTGGCTGAGCTTCCGTTCGATGACGAGGGGCACCTCCTCGAGGTTCTCGACTTTCTCGGTGACGAGCTTGAGCCCTCGATTCTCATTGGCGGGTGGGCGACCGTGCGCCGTGTCGGCGGAGAGATCAGCCGCGACATCGACCTCATCATTGCGTCCGATGCTGTTCGCCAGAAGATCGAGGCGACCCTGTCTGAGCTCTCGCGCTCAACACACCTGCAAGGAACGAAATGGCGCGGCACGTTCGACGGCGTGCACGTCGACGTCTACCTTCCGCATCAGTCGCAGCTGGGCGGCGTGTTGCGACTGCGAGTCGAAGAACTGGCCAAGCACACCGAGAGGCTCGAAGGCTCACGGTGGCAGCTGCTCACCATCGAGGCGCACACCATCTCTAAGTTCGCGGCGCTGCTCGACCGTCCAGACACAGAGAAAGGCTTCAAGGATGCACGCGAGATCGTGCGGCTACTCGAGGCCCGGGTCGACCCGTCGATGGCGTGCCGTGTTCTCGCCGCTGCCACTGCGGGAAGTCGAGACGACTTACCGCAGCATGTCGCCGCCGTCTTCGACCTCATCGGACCCCGCGCGAAACCGACGAAGCCGCAACAGAAGCTCCTGCAACAGGCGCGACGTGAGTGGCTGAGGGCGATCGAAATAGCCGTGCGGGACACGACCCGAGCACGCCCTCCGTTGCTCTGACCGCGCGGCCGCGGCGCCGCATCCGTCATTCGAAGATGACGTAGACCTTCTTCAGCGGCTCCGTGACCTCCCAGAAACCCTGCCAACCGACCGGGAAGATGACGAGGTCGCCGGGCTCGATCTGCTGCGGCTGCTTGCCGTCCTCCGTGACCGTCATGCGACCCGAGATGACGTAGATGACCTCGCCGCTGTCGGTGAACTCCCACCGCGAACGGCCCGGGTCGGTCTCCCAGATGCCCACGTCGAGCGAGCTCGCCTTGCCGGAGAAGACCTCCAGATAGGTGGTCGCGATGTCGGCGCCGAGCGGGTCGGCCAGCGGCAGCTCGAGCGGGGCGTGGGTCTGATCGGCGCGGGTGACCGAACCGGTGCGGCAGACGATGGCCATGAGGGAAGCCTTTCGACAGGAAGAGACAGAACCCTTCGACCCTAGCCGCGAGCGCAGAGCGCGTCCCGGCGCTGCCCGGCGCGGCCCGGCGCTCGGCAACCTCTCAGCGTCACAGGTGGCATCAGAGTCGCGAACTGTGATTCACTCTTCCACGGAGGGGAGTATCCCCAACACCGCCCGCTGTCGTCACTCCGTCGAGCTCGAGCCCGACCGGCAGCGGGGGCGCGGCGCACACCGGCCGCGCTGGGAAAGACCTCCTGAACCCTCACCGATTCAGGAAACCCCTCATGGACGTACCCCTCTGGCTCTGGCTGGCCGTGCTCGGCACTATCCTCACGATGCTCGCCATCGACCTCTTCGCCCACCGCACGGCGCACGTCATCAGCGTGCGCGAGGCCGCCGTGTGGTCGATCATCTGGGTAAGCCTCGGCGTCGCCTTCGGCGGCTACATCTGGTGGCAGTACGGTGCTGAACTCGGCCAGCAGTACTACGCCGGCTACCTCATCGAGAAGTCGCTCGCCGTCGACAACGTGTTCGTCTGGGCGATCATCTTCGCCTTCTTCGGGGTGCCCCGCGAGTTCCAGCACCGCGTGCTCTTCCTCGGCGTCATCGGCGCGCTCGTCTTCCGGGCCATCTTCATCGCGGCCGGTGCGGTGCTCATCGACCAGTTCTCGTGGATCCTCTACGTCTTCGCCGCCTTCCTGCTCTACACGGGCTACATGATGATCAGGAAGCGCAACGAGCACATGGATGTCGCCAACTCGAAGGTGCTGAAGCTCTTCCGCCGCGTCGTGCCGATGACCGACGCCTTCCACGGGCAGAAGTTCCTCATCCGCAAAGCCGGCGTCATCGTCGCCACCCCGCTGCTCGCCGTGCTCGTGCTCGTGGAGGTGACCGACATCATCTTCGCCGTCGACTCGATCCCCGCCATCTTCGGCGTGACCACCGAGCCGTTCATCGTCTTCACCGCCAACGCCTTCGCCATCCTCGGCCTGCGCGCGATGTACTTCCTGCTCGCCGACCTCATGCACCGCTTCATCTACCTGAAGCTCGGCCTCGCGTTCGTGCTCATCTGGGTCGGCATCAAGATGCTGCTGCTCGACGTCTACAAGATCCCCACGAGCGTCTCGCTCGGTGTGGTGGCGGTCATCATCGCGATCTCGGTCATCACGAGCCTGCAGGCCACCCGCGGGCAGGGGCGTCACGCCGTCGAGGTCGAGAACGCTCCCCCGTTCCGCATCGCGACGCCCGAGGAAGAGGCGGATGCGGAGCCGCTGTTCCGCCGACGCCGCCGTGTCACGGCCGGAGCGCCGAGCCCCGACACCATCGGCTCAGGGGCGAAGCCCGAGTAGCCGGTCAGTATCGCCGAAGACCTCCAGGCCCGCCGCGTGGGCCGTACCCTCCAGCAGGGTGCGGCCCGCCGCGTCGCGGTGGCGCAGCGTGATGCGCGCATCCAGCGTCTCTTCGACCCGCTGGTGCATCGCGGTACGCAGCGGAGCGTGCAGCAGGCCTCCGCGCACCCGCTCGGCCTCGAGCTCGAGCAGGCCGTCGCGGCCCTCGATGCTCCACCGCACGTGGCTGTCGTCGATCTCGAGGCGACGCTCGCGGGCGCGCGTGTAGGTGGTCCAGCGGTGCAGCCGTCCGCCGTGATTCAGCCCGACGATGTAGCCGCGGAACGAGCCACCCAGCCACGGGATGATCGCCACCGACCCGATCAGGCTTGCGCCCGTATCTGAGCCGTCGGGAGCGTCGATGTGGTTGCTCGCCATCCAGACGTACCCGGCCGGGAAGGCCTTGCCCCAGTCCTTCTCGATGTAGCCGCGCCCGCTGTCGAAGCTGCGGGTCGCGCCCTCGACCTCGAGCTCGCCGGCCAGCCCGTGACCGAACGAGACGATGCCGTGAAAGCACTCCATGAACGGCACGAGCCCGTACCAGCCCATGATGCCCGGTTCGCGCAGCGTCACCGGCCAGGGGTCGAGCGCGGTGGTGTACCGGATGCTGCCCCGCAGCTGCGGCAGGTCGAGCGTGACCCCGCTCGAGTCGAAGGTGTTGCCGCCGACGCGCACCGCGAACCGATCGCTCGCCGCCTCGAAGTCGGCCGGATCGAACCGGTGGTACCAGCTGCGCCCCGTCAGGCCGTCGAGCACCTGCACGAAGGCTTCGTCGCGACCCTCACCGTCGGCGCCGCCCGCCCCGGCCAGCCCGCGGAACACCCCCGGAATCACCGCCCACCGCTGCGAGCGGTCGTCCGACACGAGCTTGATGTACCACCCCTCGAAGTACCCGCGGCGAACCCCCCGCCCGTGGAAGGCCTCGGGGTGCCGCACTCCGCGCACGTAGTCGACCGGGGTTCGCATGGCGCCACCCTATGCGGGCCGGGCTGGTTCATGCCATGGCGACGACGGGAGGGCGCCGCGCGGTCAGCTCAGCGCTGCGGAACTCGGAGACTGCACCATCACCGCTCGACCCTTCCAGATCTGCGGATGGGAATGAGAGCGATTCGCGATCATCCGCAGTTCTGGAAGTGCCGTCACGGGGAGACTCGCCAGATCGCCGCGCCACCGACCCTTCGCCGTTGTCGGCCCGCCTCGATAGCGTGTGGCCACTGATCGGTCGTCGACCGATCGCACGAGAGAGGAACTGCCGATGGCGACGACGGCGCACGAAGGTTGGTACGACGACGGCAGCGGTCGGCAGCGGTGGTGGGACGGGCAGCAGTGGACGGATCGCTATCAGGACCCGTCAGCGGCGCCGAGCGCAGGGGGCCTCGTCGATCAGATCAAGGCTGAGGCCGTCGCAGGCGCGCAGCCTCGGCCCGCGCCGCAGGGCATGAGCTACGTCGTTCTGCAGGTTGTGCTGAAAGAGAAGTTCTTCGGGTCGGGCTCGGGCAACCTGACAGAGCTCGAGCGGGCCATCAACGCCCAGGCCGCCCTGGGCTACCGGCTGCACACGATCACGACCTCCGCGTCGGGCAGCAAGGGCATGGGCGGCGGCGACCGTATTCAGGCGACGCTCGTGTTCGAGAAGCTCACGTAGGGCACCGTTCGGGCACGAACAGGCTGTGCCGCGGGGCTACGCTGAACCGGTGATCGTCGGCCTCGGCACCCTGCTCAACATCGTCACGATCGTCGTCGGCGCCGCCATCGGCGTGCTCATCGGCAACCGGCTGCCCGAGCGCACCAACCGCGTCGTCACCGACGCCCTCGGCCTCATCACGATCGTGCTCGGCGGCCTCAACCTCATGGCGCTCACCGACACCGACTTCGTCGCAGCGGTCGGAGCCGGCGGCACCTTCCTCGTCGTCATCGGCGCCCTGCTGATCGGCAGCATCGTCGGCTCGCTCGCCGGCATCGAGGCGCGGCTCGAGCGCTTCGGCGGCTGGCTGCAGCGTCGGTTCACGCGGCCTGCGGCACGGGATGCCCGTGTCGAGCATCCCGATGGCGCCCCGCTCGCCCTCACCGGTCGCGACCGCTTCATCACCGGGTTCGTCGACGCGTCGCTCGTGTTCGCGATCGGCCCGCTCGCCATTCTCGGCGCCTTCCAGGACGGCACCGGTCAGGGCTTCGACCAGCTCGCCCTGAAGGCCACGCTCGACGGCTTCGCCTCGGTGGCCTTCGCCGCCTCGCTCGGCTGGGGAGTGGCGTTCTCGGCGATACCCGTCGGCATCTGGCAGGGGCTGCTGACGGTGCTCGCGTTCTTCCTCGGCACCGTGATGTCGGGCGCGGCGATCGCCGCCCTCACCGCGACCGGCGGCGTGCTGCTGCTGGGCGTCGGCCTGCGCCTGCTCAACGTGCGCGCGGTGTCGGTGGCCGACATGCTGCCCGCCCTCATCGTGGCGCCCCTGCTCACCGTGGGGGTGCAGGCGCTGCTAGGCCGTTAGCGAGTCAGCTGGCCGCCCTTCCGTAGCGGCTCGCGAGCAGAGCCGCTCTCTCGGCCAGCGCCTGCCGAAGGTGTTCGGGTTCGATCACCTCAGCGTCGAGGTCGAGTGGCCATACCGCCCAGAGCGCGTGCCGAAGGTCGTCGAAGGCGAGCTCGAGCAGCACGGTGCCGTCGGGCTCGGTGCCCCTTGGGTCCGGGTCGAGTACTCGGCCGCCGCGGGCGGCACGCACAAGGTCGTCTTGCCGCTCAACCGCGACGCGCACCTGCACCGTAAGTGTCTTCTCCGCGAGGAACCGTTCTGCGCGCTCCGCCCACAGAGTCTCGAGGTCGACGTCCGCCGGACGGTCTGCGGGCTCATCAAGCACGGTTGCTCTCGCCATGCGCACGAGGCGATAGGTGCGGTCGGCACCTCCGACGAGCGCGAGCAGGTAGGTGCGGTCGCGCACGGTCACGAGCCCGATCGGGTCGACGTCGTGCGACCGGGCCGCTCTTTGCGGTGTGGCGTAGTCGAACCGCAGCTTGCGGCCCTGAACGACCGCGCGTCGCACCGATCGGAGCAGCCGGTCATCGAGGTCCTCCGTGTCAGCGCGCCGTGAGAGGAGATCGACTGCCGGCTCGACGAGAAACCGGCGAGCGGCGTCGTCGAGAGGCGCGCGCTGCCCCTCCGGCAGCGCGTCGACGACCTTGCGCATCGCCGACGCCAGAGCCGACCCGAGCCCGAAGACCTGCTCGCCGCGCGCCGAGCTGGCGGTCAGGAGGGCCAGCGCCTCCTCGTGGTTGAGACCGGTGAGCTCAGTGCGGAAGCCGGGTAGCAGCGAGAAGCCGCCGTAGCGCCCGCGATCGGCGTACACCGGAACCCCGGCCGTCGACAGGACTTCGATGTCTCTTAGCACCGTGCGCGTCGAGACCTCCAGCGCGCTCGCGAGCTCGTCGGCTTTCATGCGGCCGCGCTGGCGCAGGAGGAGCACCAGCGAGACGAGACGGTCAGCACGCACGCTCACAATCTTCCCAAGAAACATGACATGAGATGTCGTGAATTGTCGGAATTGTGGACATGCGGTCAATTCCCGAGCACTCACCGGGACTGGAGCCGAACCAGATCACTCGACACGAAAGAGGAAGCAATGCAGCGAACAGCCGTCAACCCCGTCACCTGGTCTCTCGAGATGGGCTTCAACCAGGGCGAGGTGGTCTCGGGGGAGACCCAGACCCTGTACATCTCCGGGCAGACCGCGATGAGCGCCGAGGGCAGGCCCGAGCACGACGGTGACATGAGCGAGCAGCTCTCCCTCGCAATCGACAACCTCGAGTCGGTGCTTGCCGCGGCCGGCATGACGCTGGCGAACCTCGTGCGCCTCAACGTCTACACGACCGATGTCGATGCACTCTTCCCGCACTACGGCCGGCTCGCGGGCCGGCTCGCGGCGGCCGGCGTCTCGCCGACCACGACGATGCTCGGCGTCACGCGCCTGGCGATTCCCGGCCAGCTCGTCGAGCTAGAAGGAACCGCCGTCGCCTGAGGCATCGGCACGGCTCGTGCCGCTCGGCACCACCGGGCGGCACGAGCCCGCGACCACCATGATGACGATCATCACCATCGGGGTGTACATGTTCGACGCGCCCCGTTTTCTCCAGTCACTGCGCGCAGCGGACGTGACGCAGCTCATCGATGTGCGGCAACGGCGCGGCGTGCGCGGGCCCGCATACGCGTGGGCGAACTCCCGTCGGCTGCAGGCGATGCTTCACGAGGCGGGCATCGGATACCGCCACCTGCGGGCTTTGGCCCCGACGACGGAGCTGCGCCATCTGCAGTACGAAGCGGACGCGCGCGGTGGCGTCGGCAAGCGCTCCCGACACCACCTCGACCCCGCGTACATCGCCCGCTACCGTGCCGAGATCATCTCCGATCGGGCCCTGGCCGAACTCATCGCGGGCTTACCGTCAGCGGGGCGAGCCGCTCTGCTGTGTGTCGAGAACGAGCCGGCGGCGTGCCACCGCTCGCTCATCGCGGCGGAACTCGCGACACGCCACGGCTTCGCAATTGAGCATGTGCGGCCGGAGACGGCAGCTACGGCACCACGTTGGTGAGCGGGTCGATCGGGCGCACGACCGCGCCCCGGGCATCCTCGACCGGATACCCCTCGCGCGCCCAGTACTCGAAGCCGCCGATCATCTCCTTCACCGGCACGCCGAGGCGCGCGAGCTCGAGGGCCGCCTTCGCGCCGCCGTTGCAGCCGGGCGACCAGCAGTACACGACCACCGGGATGCCCTCGCCGAGCTCGGCCACCCGCGAGGCCAGCTCCTGCCGCGGAATGTGCAGCGCCCCCGACGCGTGCCCCTGATTCCACGCGGCCTGCCCGCGCACGTCGACGAGGTGAAACACCTCACCGGCCTGGCGGGCCGCCCACACGTCGGAGGCGTCGGTCTCGACCGCGAGCTTCGCGGCGTAGTGGGCGGCGGTCGACGACGGGTCGCCGAACGAACCCAAAGCCGAACTGGTCATCACCCCATGGTGCCAGGTGGTGGGAACACCGCGCGAGCGGCCCGCGTTATCGTTCAGCATGACGGATGATCTCGCCCCCGCCCCCGGAACCATCACCATGTACGGCGCCGACTGGTGCCGCGACTGCCGCCGAACCGAGGCGCTGCTCACCGACCTCGGCGTCGAGTGGACGAAGATCGACGTCGAGGCGTCGGCTGAGGCCGCCGCGCAGGCGCAGGCGATCAGCGGCCGCACGAACATCCCGGTGGTCGTGTTTCCCGACGGTTCGCACCTCGTCGAGCCGAGCGACGACGCCGTGCGGGCCAAGCTCGGCGCGTAGGCCTCGGCCGCCCGCCCGCGGGCTCTAGCCCAGGTGCCGGCGGAAGAAGCGGTCGATGCGGCCCCAGGCGTCCGCCGCCTCGGTCGGCCGGTGACCGCCGGCCATCATCGGCTTCATGAGCACCCGCACGAGCGCGGGGCCGGCGGGGTGCCGGTTGAGGAACCCGTGGCCGGCATCCGGGTACTCGTGCACGTCGTGGTCGATGCCGCGCGCGGCGAGCGCCGCCTCCAGTCGCGCCGCCGCGCCGGGCAGCGTGCGGTCGCGCCCGCCGAACGTGCCGACGATGGGGCAGAGACCGTCGAGAGCGTCGTCGAGCGTGCCGTCGAGATCGGAGGGCAGCATCCCGTAATTCACGGAGGCTGCGCCATACCCGCCCGAGCCGGCCAGCAGCAGCGCGAAGCCGCCGCCCATGCAGAACCCGATGACGCCCACGCGGTCGCCGGTGTCGTCGCGCTCGAGCAGCAGGCGCCGCGCGGCCTCGATGTCGTCGAACGCCGGCCCGCTGCCCGAGCGCAGCGCGCGGAACGTCGCCGTCAGGCACCGCCGTGCACCCCCACGGCTGAACAGGTTCGGCATGAGCACGACGTACCCGAGGCCGACGAGCCGCTCGAGGTGGTCGCGCATCGCGGCATCGATGCCGAACACCTCGTGCACCACGACGAGCGCCGGATGCGGGCCCGCCCCGCGCGGAACCCCCAGTACTCCGGTCAGCTCGCCGCCGCGCGGGTCGCCCGGCTGCGGGATGACGACGTCGGTCAGCGCGCTCGGCTCGAGCGCGGCGGCCGCGCCCTCCGGGGTGCCGTCGCTCACGACCGCAGCTTCCCGATGCCGGGCACGAGCCGCCCGACCCGCGCGGCGTAGTCGCGGTAGCCGGGGTACTGGTCGAGCAGCATGCGCTCTTCGAACCGCGCCTTCGCCATGAGCACGCTCAGCAGCGCCACCCAGGCGAGAGCGTGCAGCACCGAGGCGCCGATGGCGACGAGACCGAGACCCAGCACGAGCAGCCCCGAGTAGATGGGGTGCCGCACCCGCGCGTAGACGCCGCCGGTGACGAGCTGCCCGTCGGCCTTCGGTATCGGGCTCGGCGTGAGCGTGCGGCCGAGCGCGCCGCCCGCGGCGAGCGCGATGCCGACGCCGAGGGCCACGAGCACGAGCCCGATCACGATGGTCGTGACCTCCCGCGCCCAGAGCGACCCCCACGGGAGGAAGCCGAGCAGTATGAGGAAGACGAACTGGGCTGCGACGAGCGCCCAGGCCGCGGCCGGGTGCAGTCGGAACGGCGCGGGCTCGGGCTCAGCATCCATGCCCCGACCCTACGCCCGGTCGCATTTGCTCTCTAGCGGCGGGCCTTCTTCGCGGCGATCAGGTCTTTCTCGTCGATCGGCGCGAGGCCGCGGGCCGACAGATCGGCGTAGTAGGCGCGGGCCTCCTCCTGCCGCTCGCGCTCGACACCGGTCGCGATCTCGGCGCGGATGTGCTCATCGCGCAGCAGGAAGGCGTCGGTCAGCGCGAGAGCGTGCGGCCGCAGGCGCGGCAGCAGGCGGTCGTCGATGTAGTCGGTGATCGCCTGGGCGCGGTGGTCGCTGAGCCGGCCGTGAATGACATACCAGGCCAGGTTCTTCTCGATCAGCCCGAGGCCGAAGAGGTCGCGCAGCCAGGTCAGCACCTGGCGCGTGCCCGCGTGCTCGACGTGCTCGAGCGCCTGGGTGAAGGCCTCCCACTGCAGCAGCTCACCGTGCGCGCGCGCCGTCTCGATGAGCGCGTTCTGGTGGCGGTTGAAGAGGGCCGCGGCTTCGTCGCGGGGCAGCTTGGATGCGGAGCGCAGCTTGCCCGCCAGCTCGGCCACCATCGTCTCGACCCGGTCGGTCAGCAGCTGCCGCTGCGCCGCGGTGTCGCGCACGTAGCCCACCGAGCGAGCGGTCGAGCCGAAGTCGACGACCGACTGGGCGAGCCTGCGCAGGCCCGAACGGTTGACGACGGCCTCCTCGACCTGGTCGGCGACGTAGTGGGCCATGACGCCCGCGTCGGCCTTCGCGAAGGCGCGCGAGTAGTCGGTGAGCAGCCGCTTGGCGACGAGCTGCAGCAGCACGTTGTTGTCGCCTTCGAACGTGGCGTAGATGTCCATGTCGGCGCGCAGCTGCACGAGCCGGTTCTCGGCGAGGAAGCCCTGGCCGCCGCACGCCTCGCGGGCCTCCTGGATGATGTCGAGCGCCGCCCAGGTGCTCAGCGGCTTGAGCGCCGCGGCGAGGGTCTCGAGGTCCTCCCGGTCGGCATCCGTATCGGCGGCGCCGGAGAAGACCGCGTCGAACTTCTCGAGGAAGACCTCGTGGGCGAACGACATGGCGTAGGTCTGGGCGAGGCGCGGCAGCAGGCGACGCTGGTGCCGCTGGTAGTCCATGAGCACGACCTCGCCGTCGGCGCCGTCGAACTGCCGCCGCTCGGAGCCGTAGCGGATCGCGATCGTCAGGGCGAGCTTGCTGGCCACCGTCGCCGCGCCGTCGAGCGAGACGCGACCCTGCACGAGCGTGCCGAGCATGGTGAAGAAGCGCCGGCCGGGGCTGGCGATCGGCGAGGTGTAGACGCCGTTCTCGTCGACGTCGCCGTAGCGGTTGAGCAGGTTGGTGCGCGGCACCCGCACGTTCGTGAAGTGCAGCCGGCCGTTGTCGATGCCGTTGAGGCCGCCCTTAAGGCCGTCGTCCTCGCCGCCGACACCGGGCAGGAAGGCACCGGTCTCGTCGCGCAGGGGCACGAAGAACGCGTGCACCCCGTGGTTGACGTTGCGGGTGATCAGCTGCGCGAAGACGACCGCGGCGCGGCCGTGCAGCGCGGCGTTGCCGAGATAGTCCTTCCACGCCGCGCGGAACGGCGTGTGGATGACCCACTCGTCGGTCGCGGGGTCGTAGGTGGCGGTCGTGCCGATGGCCGAGACGTCGCTGCCGTGACCGGTCTCGGTCATGGCGAAGGCCCCCGGCAGGGCGAGGCCGAGCGCGTCGGGCAGCCAGCGCTGGTGGTGCTCGTCGGTGCCGAGGTGCTGAATGGCGGCGGCGAACAGGCCCCACTGCACGCCCGACTTGATCTGCATGCTGGGGTCGCCCAGCACGAGTTCTTCGAAGCTCGCGATGTTGCCGCCGTTGTCCTCCTGGCCGCCCACCGACTTCGGGAAGGCGCGGTGCACCGAACCGTTCTCGACCAGCAGCTTCAACTGCCCGAGCACGCGCTCGCGGTGCTCGTCCATGCCGAGGTGCGGCAAACGCTGGAACTCGGGGCGCGCGACGAGCTCGCGCGAGTGCCGCCGGGCGTCGGCCCAGCGGCCGAGCAGCTGCTCGCCGAGCGCGGTGACGTCGACCGTGATGTCGTCGGGCACCGGAGCGGACGGCACCGAGGATGCGGCCGCGGTGGCGGGGTCGACCGCACCGGTGGCATCGACGGCCGCAGTGGGGGAGCCGGTGGCGGAGCCGGTCGCCGCGGGCGCCGGCTCGGGTGCGGAGGCGGGGGCCGAGGTCTCGAGCGTGCTCATGCCACCCACGGTAGGGCGGGGTGGTCGAGCGCGGGGGTTCGTCGTGCGGGGTCACGAACGCCCGGGGGCGGGCGGCAGGGCCTTTTGTGGATGCCCTCACAAACCTGGAGAATCGCATAGTGGGCGAGCGCAGGTTCTGCGGCCGCGCATCCCGCCCCTGTTCGCCCGTGGAGAATACCCCCCAGGGTATGCTGGGGATGTGGCATGATGGTGCCATGGCAACCGTTGAGCTGACCGCCGCCGACTTCGAGCAGACCGTCACGCGCGAAGGCATCACCCTCGTCGACTTCTGGGCCGAGTGGTGCGGCCCGTGCCGCATGTTCGCACCCATCTTCGAGAAGGCCAGCGAGCAGCACCCCGACGTCACCTTCGGCAAGGTCGACACCGAAGCCGAGCAGGCGCTGGCGTCGGCGGCGAACATCCGCTCGATCCCGACGCTCATGGCGTTCCGCGACGGCATCCTCGTCTTCGCCCAGCCCGGCGCGCTGCCGGCGCCCGCGCTCGAGCAGGTCATCACCGCGGTCAAGGGGCTCGACATGGACGAGGTGCGCGCGCAGGTCGCCGCCGCCGAGGCGCAGGCCGACAGCTAGCTGTGCACGGTCGGCGCGCGCGCTGAGCATCCACGTCCCCTGACGGGAGTGGCGTCGGCGCGGTGCTCTCGGTCATCACGAGTGCGTTCCTGGTGTTCGAGCTCATCGAGGGGCGCACCTACGGCTGGTGGCTCGCGACCGACGGGCTGACGCTCGGCGACTGGGTGTGGCCGCTCGCCCTCAGCCCGGTACCGATCGCGTTCGTGCGCTGGGGCCTGCGGCGCGAGCGGGCCGGCACGAATCTGCTCGCGCTCGCGGGCGGGTCGTTCCTCGCCAGCGGCGCGGGCGGCTCGCTCGGCAGCGCGCTCGACGGCCGGCTCGACGCCGCGGGGTTGCCGCCGGAGGCCCGTGACGACGTGGTCGCCGCGGTGGGCGACAGTGCCGGAGCCGCGATGAGCGGGCTCGGCGACAGGGCGTTGGCCGGCTACAGCTCGGCGCGGGCGCGGAAGAAGCGGCGCACGCGCTCGCGCACGGTCGCGGGCGGCGGCTCGTTGTAGCGATCGACGTATTCCTGACCCGACATGCTCTGGATGCGGGCCATGATCGCGTCGGTCGCGTGGCGGCGGGCACGGCCCGAATCGGCGGTGCCGAAGGGGGTGAGATCCATCGGCTCGCCGAAGTGCACGGTGATCGGCACCCGCCGGATGCGTCGCGAGCCGACCGGCTGCAGGTGCTGCGTGCCGATGAGCGCGACCGGCACGACGGGGGCACCCGCCGTCAGTGCGAGCCAGGCCACGCCGGTCTTGCCGCGGTAGAGGCGACCGTCGCGCGACCGTGTGCCCTCGGGGTAGATCGAGAAGGCCTGGCCCGCCTGCAGCTTCGCGAGCCCGGCATCGAGCGCCTCCTGCGCGGCCTGACCGGCCCCGCGCGTGACCGGGATCGCGCCGACGCCCGAGAAGAACGAGCGGGACGCCCATCCCTTCAGTCCGCGACCCGTGAAGTACTCGTCCTTCGCCAGGAAGCTCACGGGGCGCCGCGCGAGCAGGCTGATGACGATCGAGTCGATGAACGACAGGTGGTTGCTCGCGACGACGACCGGACCCTCGGCCGGCATGTTCTCGCGGCCGATCACGGTGGGCCGCCAGATGAGCCTCGCAATGGGCGCGAGGAACGCGCGAGCGAGGAAGGTCAGCACTGCCCTATCGTGGCACGGGTTCTATTCCGCCGGAGGAATGTCGTCGGGCGGAACGTCATCGACGGGCGGCTCGACGGCGAGCGCAGGCTCGTCGAACGGCGTCGACTCCGAGGGCGCGGGCGGCTCCTCGCCGCGGACGATCGCGAGCACCGCCTCGCCGAAGCGCTCAAGCTTGGCGGCGCCGACGCCGCTGACCTGCGAGAGCTCGTCGAGCGTCGACGGCTCGGTGAGGGCGATGCCGCGCAGCGTCGCGTCGGCGAAGACAACGTAGGCGGGGGCACCGAGCGCGCGGGCCGTCGCCGCGCGCCAGGCCCGCAGGCGCTCGAACAGCGGCGCGGCCGACGGCGGCAGGTCGCTCGCCGCCGCGCTGCGGCTGCGGCTCGACCGGGTCGCCCGCACGACCTCGCGGCGCAGCGCCACCGTGCGCTCGCCCCGCAGCACCGTAGCGCTGGCCTCGGTCAGCACGAGGGTGCCGTAGCCGTCGCCGTGCACGGCCAGCAGCCCCTGCGCAAGCAGCTGCCGCACGACACCGCGCCACTCGGCCTCGCCGAGATCGGTGCCGATGCCGAAGGTGGCCAGCTGGTCGTGCCCCAGCTGCGTGACCCGCGGCGTCTGCTTGCCGAGCAGGATGTCGATGAGCTGGCCTGCACCGTAGCGCTGCCGCCGCTCGCGGTCGAGCCGCACGATGGTCGAGAGCAGCTTCTGGGCCGCGACCGTGCCGTCCCAGCTCTCGGGCGGGTTCAGGCAGGTGTCGCAGTTGCCGCAACGACCGCCGGGCAGCTCTTGCCCGAAGTACGCCAGCAGCTGCGCGCGTCGGCACTCGACGGTCTCGCAGAGGGCGAGCATCGCATCCAGCAGCTGGCTCATGCGGCGCTTGTGCGCCGCGTCGCCCTCGGACTTGTCGATCAGCTGGCGCTGCTGCACCACGTCTTGCAGGCCGTAGGCGAGCCACGCCGTCGACGGCAGGCCGTCGCGGCCCGCACGGCCGGTCTCTTGGTAGTAGCCCTCGACGCTCTTCGGCAGGTCGAGGTGCGCGACGAAGCGCACATCGGGCTTGTCGATGCCCATGCCGAACGCGATCGTCGCGACCATGACGATGCCGTCCTCGCGCAGGAAGCGCGACTGGTGGTCGGCGCGCACCGCGGCGTCGAGACCCGCGTGGTACGGCAGCGCGGGGATGCCGTGCGCCTGCAGCTCGGCCGCCGTCTTCTCGACGCTCGCCCGCGAGAGGCAGTAGACGATGCCGGCGTCGCCGGGGTGCTCGGTGCGGATCAGCTGCAGCAGCTGCTGTACGGGCTGGTTCTTCGGCTCGATGCGGTACTGGATGTTCGGCCGGTCGAAGCTGGCCACGAACCGCCGCGCCTGGCCGAGGTCGAGGCGCTGCACGATCTCCTGCGCCGTCGCCGCCGTCGCCGTCGCCGTGAGAGCGATGCGCGGGATGCTCGGCCAGCGCTCGTGCAGCACCGACAGCGCGAGGTAGTCGGGCCGGAAGTCGTGCCCCCACTGCGACACGCAGTGCGCCTCGTCGATCGCGAACAGCGCGATGCGGATACTCGCGAGCAGCTCTTGCGTGGCGGGCACGGTGACGCGCTCGGGCGCGAGGTAGAGCAGATCCACCTCGCCCGCCCGCAGCGCGTGCTCGACGGCACGGCGGTCGTCGGGCGTCTGCGTCGAGTTGAGGAACCCGGCGCGGACGCCGACGGCCTCGAGGGCATCCACCTGGTCTTTCATCAGCGCGATGAGGGGCGAGATGACGACGCCCACCCCCTCGCGCACGAGCGCCGGGATCTGGTAGCAGAGGCTCTTGCCGCCGCCGGTCGGCATCAGCACGAGGGCGTCGCCGCCCGCGACGACGTGCTCGATGATCGCCTGCTGCTCACCGCGGAAGGCCGGATAGCCGAAGACCCGCTCGAGCACCTGCTGCGGGGTGGTCGCGGTGGTGGTCACCCGCCCCAGGCTAGTCGGCGCCGCCGACCCCGGCCTCGCGCTCGCGGCGCACGTGGGAGCGCGCGTGCTCGACCGCGTCGTCGAGGGAGGCGATGAGGTGCGCCGGGTGGCGCAGGTGGTGGGTGACCCCGACGCGCTCGATGAGACCGGCGTGCTGCGGCTGCACGCCCTTCACGATCGCGGTCACCCCGCGCCGCTCGAGCGCATCGATGATGTCGGCGATCACGCGCGCACCCGTGGCGTCGAGCGAGCGCAGCTGCGACAGGCGGATGATGACGACCGACACGTCGTCGATCGCGGCGAGCTCATCGAGCACGCGCTCGGCGGCGCCGAAGAACAGGGCGCCGTCGAGCCGCACCACGGCGATGCGCTCATCGCCGGGCTGCGGCTCGCCCGCGATCTCCTCGCGGGTGACGCGGCTCGAGCGGGCCAGCTCGCGCAGCGCGACCAGCGCCGCCGCGGCGATGCCGATGAGCACCGCCGTGATGAGGTCGAACGTGACGGTGACGATCGCGGTGCCGACGAAGATGACCGCGTCGGAGCGGGTCGAGCGCAGGATGGCGCGCACGGTGGCCGGCCCCACCATGCGCGTCGCCGTGATGAGCAGCACGCCGGCGAGCGCCGCGAGGGGGATGCCCGCCACGAGCCCGCTCGCCACGAGCACCACGACCAGCAGCACGAGGGCGTGCACGATGGCGGACAGCCGCGTGCGGCCGCCCGAGCGCACGTTGACCGCGGTGCGGGCGATCGCTCCCGTCGCGGGCATGCCGCCGAAGAGCCCCGAGGCGACGGAGGCGAGCCCCTGGCCCAGCAGCTCGCGGTCGGCATCCACCCGGCCGGTCGGGGCGAGGGAGGCGGCGACGCGCGCCGACAGCAGCGACTCGATCGCGGCGAGCGCCGCCACGGCCGCCGCCGGGCCGATGAGTGCGAGCGGGTCGATGCCGGCGAGCGACGGCAGCCCGGGCGCGGGCAGCTGCGCGGGCAGCTCGCCGATCACCGCGACGGGAGCGTCGAGCAGGGTGGCGAGCACGGTGACGATGACGATCGCGATCAGCGAGGCGGGCATCAGGCGGTGGATGCGGGGCAGCAGCAGCATGAGCACCGCGACGATCGCCACGATGCCGAGAGTCCAGCCGACCACGGGCCACTGCGCGGCGAGCACCGCATCGACCGCACCGAGCAGGGCGTGCGGCTCGACCTCGACGGGAACGCCGAGAGCGGCCGGCACCTGCTGCGCGGCGATGATGACCGCGATGCCCAGCGTGAAGCCCTCGATCACCGGCCACGGGATGTAGGTGACGACGCGGCCGATGCGCGCGAGCCCGGCGGCGATCACCATCGTGCCGGCGATGAGCGACACCACGGCGACGGCGCCGACGCCGTACTGCACGACGATCGGCGCGAGCACGACCACCATCGCGCCCGTCGGGCCGGAGACCTGCACGTTCGACCCGCCGAACACGGCGGCGACGAGACCGGCCACGATGGCGGTCACGAGCCCCGCCTCCGCCCCCACCCCGGAGCTCACCCCGAAGGCGAGCGCGAGCGGCAGCGCCACCACGCCGACGGTGAGACCGGCGAGCAGATCGCCCTTCCACGTACGGCGCAGGTCGCGATAGTCCGCGCGACTCGGCAGCATGCCGCGCACGAACCCGCGCACCGTCACGGCGCCTCCCTGAATCCAGCCCCCGATGGCCGGAGCCTCACCGCCGACGGATCAGCGGCAGCTCCACCAGGATGCTCTCACGCGCGCCGCGCTGGTAGGGCACAAGGTCCCGAGCCGGAAGCAGGCCCGGCTAGATGTGGATCGCCGGGTCGATGACGAAGCCGTCCGCGCCCGTGCGGCCCGCGCCGTGATCGATCGGGCGCGAGGTGGCAGGGATGCCCGTCGCGACCGTGGGGGTGATCGCATCGTTCGAGGGCCATGAATACCTCGTATCGAGGCTCGGCCAAGGTTCGCAGTGGGTACGCAATGTCAGAGTGACAGACGGTCTGGCTATGATTCGAGCCGGTGAGCGTCAAAGCGTCGCTCTCCGCGTGGTTGCGGTCGAGCGCCGCGCGCCGCGCGCCGCGCGCCGATCATGAAGGCTTGCCTTGCGCAAGCACCGGGGGCCCGACCACACATTCCCGTTGACCAGCATCAGCCCGTGGTTGACTTCGAGGCGATCGCAGCGGACTATCCCGTGCTTGAGGTTCGCTACCTCTACAAGCGAGTCGCGGGGTCAACAAAACAATCATGCTCTGACGCCGCCGAGGTTTCTGCGCAACACCCCAGTCGAGGTCACGTCCAAATTGTGATTGCTCAGGCAAACCTCTTTACTGGCGATTCCCAGCGGACTGCGACCGAAGATCGCTTCCACGCCGGAAGGCTTGGAAGACAAACCAGGCAATGGGACCAAGTACGGGAACGAATACGATTGCGACGATCCAGATGATCCGCTCAATCGTCTCGATGTACCTTGCCCGGGCCACGATAACGATGCTGACGATGGCAAGTCCCACAGCGAGCGCGTACGTCAGCCACATCACGGCATCAAACCACAGAGGGATTATGGGATTTGGGACCGTCATGAGGTCACTGTTGAGTAGGTATTCTGGCCCACGCGCAGCTCAACCCAGTAGTTCCAACTCATCCCCCAAATCGTTGACGCATCACCTTGCCATCGAACGAATGCGCGGTTAGATGCTGTTTCAGTCATCCGCGACGCAACGAGGGATGGGGAACTGCACGAAGTTCCAATCATGCACTTTTGGAAAGGTACTCCCGCATAGCGAATACGGTCGTATCCTCCCTGCACAATCGTAAAGTCCACCCCGGTGGCGCCGGCGATCACAGCGCCCCAGACACCCTCAATCTGACAATTGTCATAATTCTTGAATCCAGAACCGCCGGTGACGACGCATGCCTGAATCCCGAAGGGCTGAATGAGGCCATTCGTCGCAACTGCCGGAATCTCGATTCCTTGAGCAGAAAAGGAGCCGTCGGCGAACCGGCTGATTCGGTAGTCCATTCCGTTGATGATCATGCGATCGCGCTTGACGGGCCTTAACCCAGTCTCATAAACGTCCCACGGCTCACCCTGCTCGAGCGCGGCAACCAAAGACTGCACTTGACCTGCCGGCACTCCGAATGTTGAAAGGTGGGTCCGAACCTCGTCGTATGGATCGACTTCGGCCGTCGTAGCTACTGCTGGCGAGCCAGAGAAGGAGACAAGTCCCACCAACAATGCGGCGGCGATCACAGCGGGAAACTTAGTACGAAGACCCACTATTGACGGCTCCTTGGCCTATCCAGTGGACCGACTTGTCCACCCTAGCCAAGAGTATTCCCCAGGTTGAGCCGTTGCAAGGTGAACGCTCGTGGGCCCAATGGCGATAGCTACTTCATGATGAAGAACGACACGGGACACGCATGCCGCGCCCGCTATCACCTGCGCCTAGATATGAATGGCCGGGTCGACGACGAAACCGTCAGCCCCCGTGCGGCCCGCGCCGCGATCGATCGGGCGCGAGGTGGCCGGGATGCCGGTCGCGACCGAGTCGGCGGGAACATCCTTCGTCACCAAGGCGAGGGCGCCGATTTGCGAGCGGTCGCCGATCGTGACCGGGCCGAGCACCGTCGCGTTCGCCCCGATGAGCACACCGTTGCCGACCGTCGGGTGCCGCTTGCCCTTCTCGAGCGAGCGCCCCCCGAGCGTGACGCCGTGGTACAGCATGACGTCGTCGCCGATCTCGGCCGTCTCGCCGATGACGACACCCATGCCGTGGTCGATGAACAGGCGCTTGCCGATCGTCGCACCGGGGTGGATCTCGATGCCGGTCCACCAGCGGGCACCCTGGGCGACCATGCGGCCGAGCAGCTTGAAACCGTGCCGCCACAGCCAGCTCGCGATGCGGTGCCACCAGACCGCGTGCAGGCCCGCCGAGGTGAGGAAAACCTCGAGGGCCGACCGCGCGGCCGGGTCGCGCAGGCGGGCCGTGCGGATGTCCTCCCGCACGCTCATCTACGCCTGCAGGTCTTCGTAGAGCACGCTCGAGAGGTAGCGCTCGCCGTAGCTGGCCACGATCACGACGATCGTCTTGCCGGCGTTCTCCGGGCGCTTGGCGAGTTCAACCGCGGCGTGCACGGTCGCGCCCGACGAGATGCCAGCGAGAATGCCCTCTTCGGCGGCGAGGCGGCGGGCCATCGAGACGGCCTGACCGATGTTGACGTCGATGACCTCGTCGTAGATCTCGCGGTCGAGCACCGCGGGCACGAAGTTCGCGCCGATGCCGGCGATCTTGTGCGGGCCGGGCTGGCCGCCGTTGAGGATCGGGCTCTCCTCCGGCTCGACCGCGACGACCTGGAGGCCGGGCTTCTGCTGCTTGAGGTACTGGCCGGCGCCGGTGATCGTGCCGCCCGTGCCGACGCCCGCGACGAAGATGTCGACGGCGCCGTCGGTGTCGTTCCACACCTCGGGGCCGGTGGTCGCTCGGTGGATGGCGGCGTTCGCCTCGTTCTCGAACTGGCGGGCGAGCACCGTGCCCGGGCGCTCGGCGACGACCTTCTCGGCCGCGGCGACGGCACCCTTCATGCCCTCGCTGCCCGGGGTGAGGATCAGCGCGGCGCCGTAGGCGCGCAGCAGCATCTTGCGCTCGTTGCTCATCGTCTCGGGCATCGTCAGCACGGCCGTGTAGCCGCGGGCCGCAGCGATCATCGCCAGCGCGATGCCCGTGTTGCCGCTCGTGGCCTCGACGATCGTGCCGCCCGGCTTCAGCGCACCGCTCTTCTCGGCGGCGTCGACGATGGCGACACCGAGGCGGTCCTTCACGCTCGCCGAGGGGTTGTAGAACTCGAGCTTCGCCAGCACCGTCGCGCCGGCGCCGTCGGTCACCTTCCGTAGCGTCACGAGCGGGGTGTTTCCGAAGACCTCGGTGATGTCGGAGTAGATGCGAGCCATGCGGGTCTCCTCTTGCGAGAGTCGTGGGGTTCCAGGGTACGGGCGCGACCGGCGACCCAGGCGAATGTGACAGTGCCGCCTGCCCCGGGAGACAACCACACGATTCGTCGCTCCATTCCCCGGAGTGCCAGAATCTGCGGAGGAGGTGCACGTCGTGCTCACAGTGGTCCTCGGGCTCGCCGGCGCCCTCGTCTACGGTGCCGCCGACTTCCTCGGCGGACTCTCCGCGCGCCGCATCTCGGCCCTGCGCGTGACCGCCGTCGGGGCGCTCTCGGGCGTCGTCCTGCTGTTCGCGGCGACCCTCGTGATTCCCGGACGCTGGTCATGGGAGGCCGTGCTGTGGGGCGGCATCTCGGGCGTCACCGGAGCCGCCGCCATCGCGCTGCTCTACGCGTGCCTCGCGATCGGGCCCATGAGCATCCTGTCTCCGCTGACGGCCGTGACGTCGGCGATCGTTCCGCTGACCTGGGGGCTCGTCACGGGCTCGCAGCTCGGAGCGATCGCCTACCCCGCGTTCTGCCTTGCCCTCATCGCCGTCGTGCTCGTCGGCTTCGTGCCGTCGAAGGAGGCCGTGCGCCCGACTCTCGCCGGTCTGCTGATGGCGGTCGCGTCGGGAACCCTCATCGGCGCGTTCTACATCCTCGTCGACCAGACGCCCGACGACTCCGGGCTCGTGCCCCTGGTCGCAAACCGCACCGTCAACGCCACGATCATGATCACCCTCATCGTCGTGCTCGCCGTCATCGCCGGGGCGCGCCACGTACGAGCGGCGGATGCTCCCGCCGCGGTGCTCGACGGCGCGCACGGCGCACCGCACGGGCTCGGCGCGCAGCGCGCGCCCGAGGTGCAGAACGGGCTCGGCGCCGCGGACGCTCCGGTGCCGGCCCCCGGCGTCACCTCTCCGGGCGGAGGGCTGCTGCGGGCCGCCGCCTCGGCCCTGCGCGGCGGTTGGCGCGGCGGGTTCTGGCTCGCGGTCGGCTGCGGGGTGCTCGACGCGCTCGCCAACATCGTCGTGCTCATCGGCCTGCGGGTCGGTGACCTCACGATCGTCTCGGTGCTGACGGCGCTCTACCCGGCGGGCACGATCCTGCTCGCCGCGGTCGTGCTGCGCGAGCGCATCGCCAGGCTGCAGTGGGTCGGGCTCGCGCTGGCGCTGGCTGCGAGCGCCATGCTCGCGGCGGCCTGAGCCCGCATCCGGACGTCCCGCCCGCAGCGCCGTCGCACTGCAAGGCTGCGCCTGCGCCGTCGCGCTGGGGGCCGCGCCTGCGCCGTCGCGCTGGGGGCCGCGCCTGCGCCGTCACACCCGCGCGGGGAGGTGTGCTCGGGCGCACTCGCGAATCCACGGAACGAAGCGGAGCAGGAAGCCGCGCCCCGAGCGTTCCGTGGATTCGCGAGTCTGCCGGTCGTTCATCCCCCGGGGCGCCCTCGAGGGGTCCGGGCGGGCCTGCTCGGTCGTGCACGATCGTCGCGGCGGTGCCCCGCGCGGCGGCGAGGTGCGCGCGTCACCGGGGTGGGCGCGCGTCACCACGGTGCGCGCGGCGGCGCGCGTTCCGCCGCGATGCGGACGGTGAGGCGGGTGGCTCGCGCTAGAGGGCGGCGAGCTCGTCGAGCAGGCGATCGCCTGCACGCACGGCCGTCGTCTCGGCCTCGATCTCGGCCCGCTCGAGCAGCTCGCCGAAGCGGCGGGCTCGCGGCCGCGTGATGAGGGTGACGACCGTGCCGGGCTTGCCGGCCCGGCCGGTGCGGCCCGAACGGTGCAGGTAGGTCTTGTACTCGTCGGGCGCATCGGCCTGCACCACGAGCGAGATGTCATCGACGTGGATGCCCCGGGCCGCGACATCCGTCGCAACGAGCACGCGCACCCGGCCGCTCGTGAGCTTGTCGAGGTTGCGGGTGCGCCGCGCCTGGTTGAGGTCGCCGTGCAGGCTGACGGCCGCGATGCCCGCGTCGTCGAGCTGGTCGGCGAGCTCCTCGGCGAATGCCCGGGTGCGGGCGAACACGAGAGTCTTGCCCGGGCCGGCGACGAGCTGCTCGATGACGGCGCGCTTCTCGCGCTGCTCGACCAGCAGCACGCGGTGGTCGATGGTCGACGACCGCTGGTCCTCCCCCGCGACCTCGTAGACGGCGGGGTCGGCGAGGAACTCGGCGACGAGGCTCGCGACGCCCGAGTCGAGGGTGGCCGAGAACAGCAGGCGCTGGCCCTTCGGGCGGGTGCGGCGAATGATGCGCTGCACAGGCTCGAGGAACCCGAGCTCGCACATGTGATCGGCCTCGTCGAGCACGACGATCTCGATCTGGCTGAGATCGAGACGCCCCTGCTCGACGAGGTCTTCGATGCGACCGGGCGTTCCGATGATGATGTCCACGCCGCGCTGCAGCGCGCCGACCTGGCGGCCCTGCGGAACGCCGCCGTAGATCTGCGTCGTGAAGAGCCCCACGCTGCGGGCGATCGGCTGCACGGTACCGTCGATCTGCAGGGCGAGCTCACGGGTCGGGGCGAGGATGAGTGCGCGCGGGGCGCGGCCCATCTGCCGCTTCTTGCCGCCGCCGTTCTCCATGAGGCGCTCGACGAGCGGGGCACCGAAGGCGATGGTCTTGCCGGAGCCCGTGCGGCCGCGGCCGAGCACGTCGCGCCCGGCGAGCACGTCGGGGATCGTCGCCGCCTGGATCGGGAACGGACGCTCGGCACCGAGCTCGGCGAGCGTACGGGTGATGTTGCCGCCGAGCCCGAGGTCGGCGAAGGTCACACCCTCGACGTCGGCGGCCTCGACCGCGCGCGCGGCGAGGCGCTCGAGAACGACATCGTCGGTCGCCGCGGGTGTCGCGGTGCGGTCGGGGTAGAAGCTCGAGGGGCGCGCCTCGCGCTGCTCGCGCTGGGTGCGAACGACGCGGGCGTCGCGGGTCAGACGAGCGTCGCGGTCAGCACGCGCGTCCCGCGTCGGACGAGCGTCGCGCGCCTCGCGGGCAGGCTGCTCCGCGCGCGCTGGGCGGGCGGCCCCCGACTTCGGCCGCCACTCGGGCCGGTGCACGGCCCGACCGGTTCCGGTGCGCTCGGCGCCGTCGCGCGTCGGTGCCGCAGCGCGATCGCCGGATCGGCCATCGCGGGCGGCCGCACCGCGCTCGGGCGCCCGGCCGCGCTCGGCGCGCTCGTCACGGCTCCAGCGCGGCTTCTTGCCGGTCGCCGCCGCCCCCGCGGCCGGGGCCTCGTCGGGGCGGTAACCGCGATGCTTGGGGCTGCGTGAGCCGGGGGCTCCCGCGCGCGCGGTCGAGCCGCCGGTCGAGCGCGTGGTGGAGCGGGGGGTCTGGCCCGCGCGCGTCGCGCCGGCCTTCCTGTTCTGAGGCATGGGTCTTCCTGGGTAACGCAAGAGGCGTCGTCGGCGCACAGGCACCGTGATCCCAGTCGGACTCGACTGCGGTCGAGGGCTGGGGGCCGTCACTTCTCGAGGTGAGCCCGTACCGTCGATCGACGGCGGGCACCGGCCCTGAGGCGCACACAATGCAGATGGCGAGCGTGCTCGCCCGCCTCCAGCCGACCCCTCAGGCTACCGCACCCGTTCCGCACCGCGGCCGAGCGAGCCCGTATTCTGGGCGCATCGTGATCACCGTGACCGTCGAAGACCCGCGCCAGCCCGAGGTCGAGGCGCTGCTGCGCGCGGGCGACGCCTACGCCCTAAGCCTGTACCCGGCCGATAGCTGCTACATGCTGAACCTCGACGAGCTCGTCGAGCCGGGCGTGACCGTCTTCGTCGCGCGCGACGCGCAGGCCCGCGCGCTCGGCATGGCCGCACTCGTGAACCGGGGCGACACCACCGGCGAGCTGAAGAGGCTGTACGTCGACGAGGCCGGGCGCGGTCAGGGCGTGGCAACGGCGGTGATGGATGCTCTCGAGGCGGCTGCGCGCGCGCAGGGCATCCGCACCCTGCAGTTGGAGACCGGCCCGAAGCAGCTGGCCGCGATCGCCCTCTACGAGCGGCGCGGGTACCGGCACATCGAGAACTTCGGCCCGTACGTCGGGGACGAGTTCAGCGTGTGCATGGAGACGACGCTGGTCTAGCTGCGTCGCAGGCGGTCGATCTCGTCGCGGATGCGCCGGATGTGGTCGGGGGATGCCGTGCCCTGGGCCGCGACCGCCTCGAGCTCGGCCGCCAGGGCGTCGAGCTCGTCGCGGGCTGCGCGGGCATCCGCATCGGCGGAGCGTTCGGCGGCCGAGGGCAGCCGGATCGTGCCGGTCGCGGTCGGCAGCCCCTCCTTGGCGCGCTCGGCCGTGACCTCCTCCCGCGCCTGGTCCATGGCGGTGATGACGATGCCGATGAGGATGTTCAGCACCGTGAAGACGATGAAGAACATGTAGCTGAGGAAGTACAGCAGGGCCCAGGGGGTGATCTCGAGGCCACCGAGGAAGGAATCGGGGAAGTTCTCGAGCGTGAGCATGACCGTCAGCGTGACCATGGCGGTGCCGATGTCGCCCCACTTGTCGGGCGCCTGCTGCCCGAACAGGTACACGCCCGCCATGGCGTAGATGAACATGAGGAACAGGATCAGCACGGCGAGGTTCGCGAGCGGCGCGACCGACTTGATCATCGACAGCATGAGGATGCGCGCCTCGGGCAGGAAGCGGAAGATGCGCAGGATGCGCAGCAGGCGCACGAGCCGGAAGATGACCGTGCCGCCGTCGAGGAAGGGGATGAGCACGACGATGAGGAAGTCGAAGACGTTCCACGGGTTGCGGAAGAACATCCACGGCTTGCGCCCGTAGGAGATGAGCCGCAGCACCACCTCGACCGTGTAGAACACCAGCGCGACGCGGTCGATCGCGCGGGCGACCGCGGCGACCTGCGGGTCGACGTCGGCGTAGGTCAGAACGGCGAGGGCCGCCGCGTTGACGATGATCACCCCGATGACGAAGAACTCGAAGACGTTGCCGTACATGATGCGGGCGAGCCACTGGATGCGGTACGGCGCGAGCTGCACGGTGGTCTGCGAGAACACCCCCGGCGAGACGGTTGCGGCCTCGTCAGCGGTGCGGTCGGCGGGGGCGGGAGCGGTCATCGGCGAATCGCTTTCGGTCGGGGGGTGTGCTCACGCTAGCAACACCCCCGACCGTTGGCGATGACGAGGCCGGGGCCGGCCTACGCCGGGGTGCGGGCCGCCTTCGCCTCGAGTCGCGCGGCCCGGCGCTCACGGCGCTCGGCCCGGCGCTCGGAAGCCCCCTCGACGACGTAGTACAGCGCCGGCAGCACGACGAGCGTGAGGAGGGTCGACGAGATGAGACCGCCGATGACGACGATCGCGAGCGGCTGCGAGATGAACCCGCCGCTGCCGGTGATGCCGATGCCGAGCGGCGTGAGGGCGAAGATCGTCGCCGCCGCCGTCATGAGGATCGGCCGGAGGCGGCGCGATGAGCCCTCGACGAGCGCCTGGTAGGCGCTGAGGCCGCGCTCGCGGTACTGGTTGACGAGGTCGATGAGCATGATCGCGTTGGTCACGACGATGCCGATGAGCATGAGCACGCCGATGAGCGAAGGCACGCCCAGCGGGATGTCGGCGATCAGCTGCAGCGCGATCGCCCCCGTCGCGGCGAACGGCACCGAGATGAGCAGCAGCAGCGGCTGCCGCAGGCTGCGGAAGGTCGCGACCATGATCACGTAGACGATGAGGATCGCGGCGAGCAGCGCGAGGCCGAGCTGGCTGAACGCCTCCGACTGCTGCGAGGCGACGCCGCCCAGGCTGGCCTGCACGCCGTCGGGCAGGTCGGCCGCGTCGACGGCCTCCTGCACCGCGACCGTGGCGGCGCCGATGTTCTGCACTGACGGGGTGACCGTGATGGTCGCGCTGCGCACCCCGCGCACGGTCGTGATGCTCGCCGGGCCGTCGACCTGCTCGATCGTGGCGAGCTCCTCGAGCGGCTGCGGCCCCAGAGCGGTCGGGATGCTGAACTGGCGCAGCTCGTCGACCGTCGTGGGGGCATCCGTGTCGCGGAGGAAGATCGAGAGGGTGCGCTCGTCGATGACGACGCTGCCGACCGAGGCCGGGAACATGGCGGCGGTCACGATGCCGCCCACCGCGATCTCGCTGAGGCCGAGCTCGGCCGCCCGCTCGCGGTCGACCTCGATGGCGAGGTACGGCTGCGTGTCGGAGAGGTTGCTCGTGGCCTCGGCGGTGACGTCGAGCGCCCGCACGGCGTCGAGCAGCTCGGCGGTGGCGGAGTCGAGGTCGTTGCGGCTCGGTGCCGTCAGGTCGATCTCGATATCACTGCCGCCGAACGCCGGGCCCTGCTGGGTCTGCACGCTGAGCTCGCCCACCCCGTCGAGGCCGGCCAGCGCGTCGCGCACGGTCTGCTGCAGCTCGTCCTGGTCGAGCGACTCGTCGGTGGTCAGCGAGAACGTGATGTCGCTGCCGCCGAAGATCGCGGCGAGCGTGCCCGTGCCCGAGCCGATGGAGGCCTGCACGGTCTCGATGCCGTCGACCTGCAGCAGCTCGCCCTCGACGACGGTGGCGGCCGCGTCGAGTTCTTCCAGGCTCGAGCCGTTGGGCAGGCTCTGCGTGACGGTGAGGGTGTTCTGGCCGGAGTTGCCGATGAAGTTGGTCTGCAGCCCGGTCGAGAGCGCTCCCGTGCCGACGAGCACGAGTACGGCGAGCAGCAGGGTCGCCACGGGCCGCTTGAGGGTCCAGCGGATGATCGGCAGGTAGCCGCGCTGCAGCAGCGTGGGCCGCGCCGACTCCTCCTCGAGGCTGAGCGGGCGCGCCGGTGCGGTGGGCTCGACCGCAGCCGGGTCGACGCCGGAACCGGCGGCCGGGGCGGCCAGGGCCGCATCACCGGTCGTGCTGTCGACCGCGGCACGACGGCCACGACGGGCCGCCTTCGGGTTCGGGGCGCGCAAGAACCAGTACGACAGCACCGGCACGATCGTGAGCGACACGAACAGCGAGGCCGCCAGCGCGATCGCGGTGGTGAGTGCGAACGGCCGGAAGAGCTCGCCCGTGATGTCGCCGACGAGGGCGACCGGCAAGAAAACGGCGATGGTCGTGGCGGTGGCGGCGGTGATGGCACCCGCGACCTCCTTGACGCCGATGAGAATCGCCTGCGTCTTCTCCTCGCCCAGCGACAGGTGCCGCTTGATGTTCTCGACGACGACGATCGAGTCGTCGACGACGCGCCCGACGGCGATCGTGATCGCGCCGAGGGTGAGGATATTGAGCGTGTAACCCGAGACCTGCATGCCGATGAAGGTCAGCAGCACCGAGGTGGGGATCGAGATCGCCGTGATGAGGGTCGAGCGCACCGAGAGGAGGAAGACGAGGATGACGATGACCGCGAACACGAGGCCGAGCAGGCCCTCGGTGGCGAGCGCCTCGATCGACTTCTCGATGAACGGCGCCTGGTCGAACACGACGGTGAACTCGGTGCCCGAGCCGATCGATTCGGCGATGGCGGGCAGCGCCGCCTGCACGGCGCGGGAGACCTCGACGGTGTTGCCGGCGGGGGTCTTCGTGATGGCGAGCGTGAGGGCGGGCTCGCCGTTGACGCGGGAGTAGCCGGTGACGGGGTCGTTCTCGACCTCGACGGTGGCGACGTCGGCGATCGACGTGCCGGCCACCTCGGCGCTCAGCAGCGGCAGGGCCGCGAGCTCGTCGGCGCTCGTGATGCGCACGCCCGAGATGACGGGCAGCTCGAAGCCGTCCTCGGTGATGACGCCGGCGGGCAGCAGCACGCCGTAGGCGTCGAGGGCGTCGGTGATGTCGGCGGTCGTGAGGCCGCGCGCGAACAGCTCCTCCTTGTCGGGCGTGATGGTCACGCGCTCGCCGACCGCACCCTGGATCGACACTTCGCGCACGCCCTCGAGGTCGGTCAGCTCGGTCACCGCCTGCGACTCGAGCGCTGCCTCCAGCTCGCCCGGCGTCAGGTTGCTCGTGACCGCGACCTGCAGGATGGGGAAGTCGTCGATCGAGCCGGTGAGCACCCGCGGTTCGACGTCGGCCGGCAGGTCGAGCCGGTTGATGGCCAGCTGCACGCGCTGCTCGGTGCGCACCAGGTCGGTGCCGAAGGCGAAGCTCGCCGAGACGATCGAGAAGCCGGTGCTCGAGGTCGCGTTCGATCCGTCGAGGCCCGGGATGCCCTGCACGGCGGTCTCGATGGGCGTCGACACGTCTTGCTCGACGATCTCGGGCGCCGCTCCCGGGTACTGGGTGATGACGATGACCTGGGGGAAGGCGACGGAGGGGATGAGCTCCTGCTTCAGCGTGGTCAGGGCGATGCCGCCGAAGAGTCCGACGACGATCGTGACCAGGGCGATGAGCGCTCGGTTGCGCAGGCTGAACACCGAGAGGAGGTGCACGGAGGACTCCGGTCGTGGGGCGGGCGCTCGGCCCGAGGTGGCTGTGGATTGTCGACGCGGCAGGCCGCGAGGCGCCGCTCAGCATCCCAGCGCACGCTGAGTATTCACACAGCGGGCGGTGGGTGCGCACCCCGAATCCGACCGATCGGTCAGGATGCCCGCCCACGCTACACGACGGCGCTCAGCACCTCGTCCTCGGGCTGCGCCACCGGCGCCCGCCCGATGCCGCCGACTCGGGCCCACGCCCGCTCGAGCAGGTCGAGCGCCGCCAGCGTGGTCTCGGCGGGCAGGCAGAAGGGCAGGCGCAGGAAGCGCTCGAAGGCGCCGTCGACGGCGAAGCGCGGGCCCGCGCCGACGAGGAGTCCTTCGGCGCGCGCGGCGAGCGCGAGCTGCGAGCTCACGGGCTGGCCGAGGTTCACCCACAGGCTCAGGCCGCCGTCGACGGGCGGCACGAGCCAGGTCGGGAAGCGGCGCTCGAGCTCGGTGGTCAGCAGGGCGTGGCCGGCGCGCAGATCGGCGCGGCGGGCATCCAGCACGCGGTCGTACTGCTCGAGCAGCCGCAGCAGCACGAGCTGCTCGAGGATGGGCGAGCCGAGATCGCCGGCGAGTCGCGCGTGGGCGAAGCGCGTGATGAGGTCGCGGTCGGCGCGGATCCAGCCGAGGCGCACGCCGCCCCAGATGCTCTTGCCGACCGAGCCGAGCGTGATGATCTCGGGGCGCTCCGACCCGCCCAGCGCGAGGGCGGCCGCGGCGAAGGGCGGCGGCTGCACCGCATCAGGAGCGAAGCCCAGCTCGGCCATCGTCTCGTCGACCACGAGCACGGTGCCGGCTTCGGCCGCGCGGCGCAGCAGCAGGGCGCGCTGCTCGGCCGGCATCGTGCGGCCGGTCGGGTTGTGGAACTCGGTCATGAGGTACGCGAGCGCGGGGGCCGTGCGGGGAAACACCTGGTCGAGCGCCTCGGCGTCCCAGCCGTCGTCGGTCGTGACCGGCACGGTGACCAGCCGGGCTCCCGCCTCGCGGAGGGCCTCGACGGCGTGCGGGTAGCTCGGCGACTCGACGAGCGCGCGATCGCCGCGCGCGAGCAGCGTGCGCGCGACGAGCGCGATCGCGTGCTGGGCGCCGAGGGTGATCATGACCTCGTCGACCGAGGTCGGCACGCCGCGCGCGGTGTAGCGGTCGGCGATCGCCTGCCGCACGGCGGGGAGCCCCCAGGCGTCGAACCCGGTCTCGTGCAGGAAGCCGGGCAGCAGCTCGGCGGCCTGCCGTGCGGCCTCGGCCACGAGCGGAATGGCCGGCATGGTCGCCTTCGAGAAGTCGACGACGCCCGGCTCGGGGCGCTCACCGATGCCCGGGGTCGAGAACGGCGCGGCTCCGGGCTCGAGCGCGGGCAGGCGGGCGACGCTGCCGGATCCGCGCACCGAGCGTAGGTAGCCGAGCTCGCGCAGGCGCGCGTAGGCGTTGGCGACGGTGGTGCGGCTGAGCTGCTCGTGGTCGGCGAGGAGGCGCTCGGCGGGCATCCGCGTGCCCAGCGTCACGCGTCCGTCGAGGATCAGGAGGCGGATGCGGTCGGCGAGGGCCTCGTAGAGCGGCGTGGCATCGGTCGGGCGCCATTCGCCGAGCTGAGAGGCCAATGCGCGGGCGGAGAGGGCGGGCATGCGGCCACGGTACCCGAATTGGCCTCTTGTGAGAAGGCCAATTTCGCGAGGAGGATGAGCCGCATGACGCCGCACCGCATCCTCGTCCGCCGCTGGGGCCAGCTCATGCTGGGCCTGTTCTTCTACGGCATCGCGGTGGCGCTGCTCATCCGGGCCGATGTCGGCCTCGACCCGTGGACGGTCTTCGCCCAGGGCCTCGAGGTGCAGACCGGCTGGTCGATCGGCCTCATCGTGGTGCTCATCGGCGCTGCGGTGCTGCTGCTGTGGATCCCCATCAAGCAGAAGCCCGGCATCGGCACCGTGCTCAACGTGCTGCTGATCGGGCCCGTGCTCGACCTCGCCATGCTCGTCGTCGAGACGCCCGAGCAGCTCTGGGCGCAGTGGCTCATGTTCGCCGGCGGGCTCGCCCTGCTGGCGGTCGCCACCGGCCTCTACATCGGCGCCCGCTTCGGCCCCGGCCCGCGCGACGGGCTCATGACCGGCGCGCACGCCCGCTTCGGCTGGAAGATCTGGAAGGTGCGCACGGGCGTCGAGGTCACCGTGCTGGCCATCGGCTGGCTGCTCGGCGGCACGGTCGGGTTCGGCACCATCGCGTTCGCGCTGCTCATCGGTCCCATGGTCGGCGTCACCCTGCCGCTGCTGCGGGTTCCGGAGCCGGCGACCGCACAACCCGAGGAGGTGACCGCATGATCGGCCTCAGCATCGCGCTCGCCGCCCTCGCCCTGTGGGCGATCGTCGCGACGCTCGAGCTCGTGGCGCGAGACGGGTACGGGCCCATACCCGTCCGCACGCACGGCCTGTTCTACGCGAGCTCGCTCGCCGCGTAGACGCCCATCGCCTCGCGCACGTACTCCGCGCCCTCGGCGCCGCCGTAGTGCTTCGCGAAGCGCGGGTCGGCGACGTACATCTCGCCGAGACCGACGAACGCGTCGGCGCTCGGAGCCTTCCCGCCCCAGCCCGCCCGCACCCACGCGTAGTGCCGCGCGATGAGCGCCTGCACTTCGGGGTCGTCGACCGGCGCGCCCGCTGCGTGCGCCGTGGCGAGCGCCGTGGTGATCGCGCCGGCTTCGGCTCGGAACGCCGCTTGACCCTCGGCACCGAGCCCGCGCCACCAGCGGTCGCTGCGGGCGTAGGCGTCGGCACCCCAGCGCTGCTCGACCTCCTCCTTGTAGACGGTGTGGTCGAAACCGTCGAATGCTTCTTCTGCCATCAGTTGTTCACCTCCTTCCAGTCGCTCGATGGTCGTGGTCACGCTCGCGATCAACCGGTCGACCCGGTCGCGCTCCTGCTCGAGCAGCCGGCGGTGCGTCGCCAGGGCGGCGACGTCATCGGTCTGGCCGTCGAGCACCTCGGCGATCGCCGGCAGCCCCAGACCCAGCTCGCGCAGCAGCAGGATGCGCTGCAGGCGCACGAGCGCGGCCTGGTCGTAGTACCGGTAGCCGTTCGCGCCGACGCGGGTCGGCGGCAGCAGCCCGAGGTCGTCGTAGTGCCGCAGGGTGCGGCTCGTGACGCCCGACAGGCGGGCGAGCTGCTGGATGGACCACTCCATGCCCTCGACGGTAGAGGTTGACGTTGCGTCAATGTCAAGCGCCGCATCCGCTCGCCCCTTGCGCGGCAGGCAGACGCGATATATCGTGACTCTCACAACAACGCGATATATCGCGAACGGATGCCCGCCTCGGGCTTGAGCAAGGAGCACTGTCATGGCCCAGGAGACGTGGATCGTCACCGAACCCACCGTCATCGACCTCGAACTGGTGCGCGCCCTCAAGGTGGGGCTCATCGGCGGCCAGGTCGACATCGTCGCCCACGACGAGCCCGGCGCCCGCGTGGCCGTGCACAGCGTGGCGGGCCGCGACCTCAAGGTCTCGCTCGAGGGCGACACCCTCGTGGTCGACCACCCGCAGCTGAAGTGGGAGACCTTCTTCGACAACTTCCGCCTGTTCAGCGGCAAGGCGCGCGCCGACGTGAGCATCCTCGTGCCGCGCGTCACCGCCGTGACGCTGAGCGTCGTGGCGGCCGAGGCCATGGTCAGCGGCGTGCACGGCACGACGACGGTCAACACCGTGAACGGCGATGTCGTGCTCGACGGGCTCGTCGGCGACCTCACCGTGCACGCCGTCACGGGCGAGGTGGGCGTGCGCGACCACCGCGGCGACCTCAGCATTCAGACGGTCGGCGGCGACGTGGTGGTCTCGGGCGAGATCCCGCGGTTCAGCTGCGACGGGGTCTCGGCCGACGTCGTGGCCGACCTGCGCGGCACGCCCGACCGCATCAAGCACAGCACGGTGTCGGGCGACCTGACGGTGCGGCTGGATGCGGGGGTGCCGGCGCAGTACGTCATCAGCACCCTCACCGGTCGGCTGCAGCTCGACGACGCGCAGATCACGGGCGTCAAGGGCACCTACTCCGGGCGCTACGGGCAGCTCGCCGGCTCGTTCACCGAGCTGAAGGCCAACTCGGTGTCGGGCGACGTGTCGGTCGTGCACACCGAGCGCTCCGCATCCGCCGCCGCCGACTCTGCCGCAGCCGACGCCGGGGCCTCGTCGTGAGCCCCGCGGTGTTCGGCCACGGGCACCTGCGCCTGTACCTGCTGCACGTGCTCGATGAGCGGCCGATGCACGGCTACGAGATCATCCAGGCGCTGAAGGATCGCTTCGGCGGCACCTATGTGCCGTCGGCGGGCACGATCTATCCGCGGCTGGCGAAGCTGGAGGCCGAGGGGCTGGTGACGAAGCAGTCGGATGGCCGCAAGACCGTCTACGCCCTCACCGATGCCGGCCGACAGGAGCTCGAGGATCGGCGCGACGAGCTCGACGGCATCGAGGCGGGGCTCGGCGATTCGGTGCGCCGGCTGGCCGATGAGGTGCGCTCGTCGGTGACGGAGGCGATGTCGACGCTGCGGGCCGAGCTCGCGGCGGCGGCGCGTGACGCCCGCGACGAGATGCGACCGGCGGCGGATGCGGTGCGCGAGGCTGCCCGCGAGACCGCACGTGACGCGACCACGGCTGCGCGTGATGCGGCCGACGCCGTGCGTGATGCGACCGCCTCGATGCACTCAACGATCACCGAAGAGCGCTCGGATGCCCGCGCCCAGGTGCAGCGCGCCGAGGTGCTGCTGGCCGAGTTCCGGCAGGATGCCCGCACCGAGCTGCGCGCGGCCGCGGCCCGCGGCGCCGAGCTGCGCGCGACGGTCGACGAGCTCGAGGGCTCGCTTGCCGCGCTGCGCGAGAGCATGCGGGCCGCGCTGCGCTGAGGCCGAGTGCGATAGGAACTCTCTCGGCACTTCCAGATCTGCGGATCAAGCCGAACCGACGTCATTTCGGTCCGCAGATCTGGAAGCGTGCCCCTACTCGGCCCAGGCGAGCGGAACGTACAGGTCTTGCACGCGGTCGCCCGACGCGGTGTGGTCGTTGCGGGTGTAGAGCCCGCAGGCTTCGACCGTGCAGTCGACGTTCTCGTCGGCGGCGGCCGGAACCTCGATGTAGGCGGCGAAGGCCCCGGTGGCGGTGTCGTCGAAGCTGCGCGCGCCGAACAGACGCCAGGCGAAGGCTTCGTTGATCCAGTTCGAGGGCGCCCACTGCACGACGCCCTCCTCGAACTCTTCGACCTCCTGCGAGCCGACGCCGCCGAGGCAGGGCCCGGGCTTGCCGTCGAGCTCGTCGGGGATGCGGCAGACGGCGACGTAGAGGCCGCGGTCGCCGTCGTAGCCGGCGCCGGTGACGACGAGTCGGTCGCCGGCCTGCACCGAGCTGAGGTCGGGAGCGTTGCCGTTCTCGGTGGCGACGCTGAGGGTGCGCTCGCGGTCGTCGTCGCCGGTGGCGCTGACCTCGGTGGGGTATTCGCCCGCGGGCACGCGGGCCTGGCCGGAGGAGCCCTGCGGGTTGTGCAGCAGGATCGGCAGCGCGATCGCGGCCACGACCGCGAGCAGCAGGGCGACGATGACGCCGATGACCCACGGCCAGCGGCGACGGCGGCGAGTGTCGGGGGCGGCGGTCACCCGCTCAGTGTAATGAGCGCGGGCCGCGGCAACCTCGGCGCGAGCAGGCCGCTGGCTAGGCTCTGCCCATGAGTTCAGCGCCGCCTGCACGCCCGCACGGCGTCTCGGGGCTCGAGCTCGCGGCCGTGTTCGTCGGTGGCCTCATTGGAACGAGTCTGCGCCTGCTCATCGACCTGGCGCTCGCGCACGACCTCGACGAGTTCGCGCTCGGCACGCTGCTCGTCAACACCCTTGGAGCCTTCGCGCTCGGCCTGCTCGTCGCGGCCCTGTGGCCGCGCGTGCCGGGCTGGGTGCGGGCGGGGCTCGGCCCGGGCATCCTGGGGTCGTTCACGACGTTCTCGGCGCTCGCCGTGTCGGTCGTCGCGCTCGGCCAGGCGGGCGATCTCGTCGGGGCGGTGCTGACCGTGGTGCTGAGCCTCGGGCTCGGGATACTCGCCGCGTGGGCCGGCCTCACCCTCGGTGCCCGGCTCGGGCTCTCGGGTGGTGGGGGCCGGAAGACTCGCGAATCCACGGAAGTCGAACCGTGACCCCGCTACTGGTGCTCGCCGTCGCCGTGGGCGGAGCCCTCGGCGCCGTGCTGCGTCACCTCGCGTCGGCCGGTCTCGCGTCGGCGGGCCCCCCGTCGAGGAGTCTCCCGGAGTGCGGCCGCATTCCCTGGGGCGTGCTCGTGGTCAACGTCGGGGGGTCGTTCATCGCCGGGCTCGCGCTGGGCCTGCCCCTCGACCCGACCGCGAAGCTCATCGTGCTCACCGGATTCTGCGGCGGCCTCACGACCTTCAGCACCCTGTCGGTCGACACCCTGCAGCTGATCCTCGACGGCAAGCGCCGCGCCGCCGCGGTAAGTGTGCTGCTCAACGTCGCGCTCGGCATCCCGGCCGTGCTGCTCGGCCTCGGCCTCGCGGCCGGGCTCGCGACCGTGCTCAGCTGACGCAGAACTCCAGCACCCCGCGCAGCGGGCGCGCGTGCAGCTGGTACTGCGGCAGCACGCCCGGTCCGCAGGCGGCCGTGCCCGCGCCGTGCTGCGCGAGGTCGAGCACGATGTGGGTGCGGGCATCCGGCACCAGCAGGTGATCGTGGGTCGTCGCGGCGAGAGTCTCGGTCGACCACGGGCGCACGGTCAGCGCCACGCCCTCCGGGGCGACGACCTCGAGCGCCGACGGGGCGCCACTCGACGACGACCCAGCGAGCCGCGCCCAGCGCACATCGGAGCGGGCCCCCGACTCTTGCGGGCGCACCGTGCGCTCGAGCATGCCGTCGAGGGTTCGGGTGAACCAGCCCCAGTGCGCCGCCTGGCCCGTGTCGGGATAGGCCGGGCCGGGGCCGCGGCCGAACCAGCGCACCTCGTCGACGTGGCCGGGCAGCGCGAACGAGACGCCCGCCCGCGCCCAGCGCAGGTCGACGCCCTCGGGCACGACGGGCTGCAGGTCGAGGGCGAGGCGCAGCGCTCCGGCCTCGGCGGTGAAGGCCCACGTGGCGTCGAGGTGCCAGTCGAGGGCGGCCGCGCCGATGCGGGTGACGACCTCGACGCGGTCGGGCGTGCGGGTCAGCGACACCAGCCGCGAGCGCAGGCGGTCGAGACCGAGCGCGGCCCAGCGGTCGGCGTCGGAGGGCGCGCCGCCGGTGTCCCACCCGGCGCCGCGGTCGTTGTCGATCGGGGCGCGCCACAGCTCGAGGCGCCAGTCCTCCACCGGCTGCGAACCGAACGCGGTGACCGCGCCGGTCGCGTCGTCGATCTCGAGGTCGTCAACCGACAGGATGCCCGCCGCGGGCAGCGCCGCCGGCCGAGCATCGTCGACCCCGACCGAGACGGTCTGCGACCGCGCGACCACCCAGCCACGCGGTGCCCACACCGTGTCGTCGACCTCCGAGGCCTCGACGGACACGACCACGCCCGGCGTGCGCGCGTGCTCGAGCAGCGCGGCGGGCAGGGGAAGCTCGACCGAACCGCGCGGCGGCACCGGCGCGTGGGCGATGATGCCCGCGCGGCCGACGGCCGCAGCGTCGGGGTCGAGGCCGTCGGCGTCGGGCGACGACTGCGCCGAGGCGACGCGCCAGCTCAGCTGGTAGCGACCGGTGTCGGTGTGGTCGAGACGGCTGCGCACGCGCAGAACGCCGGCCTCCGCATCCAGGTCGAGAACGACCGGCGCGAAGACGGCCGCGAGGTCGGCGAGCTGCGCGCGGGGCGTGCGGTCGGCGGCGACGAGGCCGTCGATCACGAAGTTGCCGTCGTGCAGGGGCTCGCCGAAGTCGCCGCCGTAGAAGGTGCCGGTGCGGCCATCCGGCAGGGCGCGGTGGATGCCGTGCTCGAGCCACTCCCAGACGAACCCGCCCATGAGGCGCGGGTAGCGGTCGAACAGCTCCTGGTACTCGGTCATGCCGCCGGGGCCCGTGCCCATCGCGTGCACGTACTCGCACAGCACGAACGGCATGCCGCGACGCCGCTCGTGCAGGGCCGCAGCGTCGGCACCCTCGGGAAGGGTGACCCACGGGTCGTCGCCGAGCGGCGGCTCGAGGCCCTGACCGATGAGCTCGACGTCGGCGTGCGAGGCGTACATGCGACTCCACACGTCGACGTCAACGCTCGCCTGGTCGCCCTCGTAGTGCAACGGGCGCGTGGTGTCGCGGCCGCGGATCTCGTCGGCCATCGCGGCGAGGTTGCGGCCGACCCCGGCCTCGTTGCCGAGCGACCACAGGATGATGCTCGGGTGGTTCTTGTCGCGCTCGACCATGCGCGCGGCGCGGTCGCGCAGCGCGGCCTCCCACTGCGGGCCGTCGGTGGGGTTCTCGCGCCAGCCGACGTCGCCGAAGCCATGCGTCTCGAGGTCGCACTCATCGATCACCCAGAAGCCGAGCGCGTCGGCGAGGTCGAGAAGGTCGGGGTGCGGCGGGTAGTGCGAGGTGCGGATCGCGTTGACGTTGTGCCGCTTCATGAGGTGCAGGTCGCGCACGAGCGTCTCGTACGGCACGGCCCGCCCGACGTCGGGGTGGTGCTCGTGGCGGTTGACGCCGCGCAGCTGCACGGGGGCTCCGTTGACCTGGAAGACGCCGTCGACGATCGCGATCGAGCGGAAGCCGATGCGGGTCTCGACCGTCTCGCCGCCGGCCTCGGCCGGGCCGCTCGACACCCGCAGCGTGTACAGCTGGGGGCTCTCGGCCGACCACGGCTGAGCACCCGCGACCGCGACCTCGACGCCGACAGGCACCGTCAGCCCCAGCTCGACGATCTCGATCTGCACCGTCTCGGCCGCGATCGGGGCGTCGGATGCGGCGCGCACGTCGACCCGCAGGCTCGCGCCGCTCGGCGCCCACGCCGCCACCGCGTGAACATCGTCGATCGCGAGCGCGGGCCGCGCCCGCAGGGTCACCGAGCGGATGATGCCGGGGTTCCACCACTCGTCCTGGTCTTCCAGGTACGACGCGGCGCTGAAGGTGTGCACGCGCACCACCAGCACGTTCTCGGCCGCGAGCAGGTCGCCGACCTCGAACACGGTCGGCAGGCGGCTGCCGCGCGTCGAGCCGACGAAGGTGCCGTTCAGCCAGACGTCGCCCGCGCCCTCGAGGCCCTCGAAGCGCAGCTGCACCCGGGCCGGCGCAGCCAGGAATGCCGCGTCGAGGGTGAACCGCAGCCGGTGGTCGCCGATCGGGTTCTCGTCGGGCGGGTTCGGCGGGTCGAGCGGAAAGGGGTACTTCACGTTCGTGTAGGCGGGCGCGCCGTGCGGCCCGCCGACGGTGGCGTCGTGCACCGGCATTGTGAAGCTCGAGGGCACCGCGATGCTGCCCCACGCGCTGTCGTCGAAATCCGGATGCTCGACCGAGCGCCCGGCCGCGTCGAGCCGCGCCTCGCGCGCGCTCGGCGCCCAGCGGAACCGCCACAGGCCGTCGAGCACGAGCACCGGCGCATCGGTCGACACGGTCGCCACCGGCGGCAGCCCGCCGGGCGCCGGAGTCGCGGCGTCGAGCGGGTGCGGGGCGGCGGGGCGGGGGACGGACGGCGGGGCATCCACGGTCATCGGGCAGTGACCTCTCGTGCAGCACTGACCTCTCGGAAGCGCAGGGTGCGCAGCTGGAACGGACGGAAGGGCAGCTCGATGCTGTCACCCTCCGTGGCCGCCACGAAACCGGCGGCGTCGGGCTCGAGCGCGCGCTCGAGCAGGTCGGTGACCTCGATGCGGCCCGCCGTGCCGTCGAGCGTGATCGTCGTGCGCGCCTTGCCGCCGCGCGACTCGTAGAGCCGCACGACGAGGTCGCCCGAGCCGTCCTCCGCGAGCTTGACCGTCTCGACGACGACAGCAGGGTCGCTGCTCGTCACGAGCGGGGCGATCGGGGCCGCCGCGCGCAGCCCGCGGAGGGGAACGGCGAGGTCGTAGCCGAGCGCGACCGCGTCGCCGATCGTCGCGCCGGGCGCGATGCGGAAGCGCAGCAGGTGCTCGCCCTGGTCGCTCTCGGGGTCGGGGAAGAGCGGGGCGCGCAGCAGCGAGAACCGCACGGTCGTGGTCGTGCCGCCGTCGGCGCGGGTGTCGCGCCCGACGTCGTAGCCGTACGTCGAGTCGTTCGCGATCGCGACGCCGTAGCCCGGCTCGGCGAGGTGCACGAAGCGGTGCTGGCAGGCCTCGAAGCGCGCGGCGTCCCAGCTGGTGTTCGTGTGCGTCGCGCGGAACAGGTGCCCGAACTGGGTCTCGGCCGCGATGCGGTCGGCGTGCACGTCGAGCGGCATGGCGAGCTTCAGAATCGTCGAGCGGGCGCGCCAGTCGATGCGGTTCTCGATCTCGAGCGCCGCAGCGCCCGCGCGCAGGATGAGCCGCTGCTCGATCGTGCTGACGGGCTTGTCGCCGCCGCCGATGCGGCGCACGGTGATGACGGTCGCTTCGTCATCGGATGCCCGCACCCGGCGCTCGTCGACCTCGAGCAGCTCGGTGACCGTGCGCTGGTAGTGCTGGTCGAGGTCCCACGCATCCCACAGGTTCGGCAGGTCACGGTGCAGGCGCAGCACGTTCGCGGGCTGCCCGGGCGCGATCGCCTCGCGGCCGTCGGCGTGAGCGATGAGCGAGGTGACGTGGCCCCGGGCATCCACGACCGCGCGGATGACGCCGTTGTCGAGCACCGTCGCGCCACCGGCACCCTCGGTCACCGTGACGGCGGGATGCGATGCCGCGAGCGGCGCCGCCCCCAGAGCCGGCACGCCCTCGCGCGCGAACGGCGAGGCGTTCACGACGAGGTCGTGGCCCGCACCCTCGGCGGGCCCGGAACCGTCGTGAGCGACCTCGGCGAGCGCCGCTCTGTTCTCGGAGACCGCGGCGAGCGCCGCGAGCGCCTCGCCGATGATGCCCTCGAGCGTCTCGGTCACGGCCGCGTGGCGCTGCTCGGCCTCGCGGTGCACCCACGCGATCGAGCTGCCCGGCAGGATGTCGTGGAACTGCAGCAGCAGCACGGTCTGCCAGGCGCGCTCGAGCGCCTCGCGCGGGTAGACGAAGGCGTCGCGGTTGCCGCGCGTGCGGAGGGCCGCCGTCGCCGCCCACAGCTCGGCCTGGCGCAGCAGGGCCTCGTTGCGGCGGTTCCCCTGCTTGGTGCGCAGCTGCGAGGTGAACACGCCGCGGTGCAGCTCAAGGTACATCTCGCCGCTCCACACGGGCGCCTGGGGGTACTCGGCCTGGGCATCCTCGAAGAACTCGCGGGCCGTGCCGATCGTGACGCGCGGCGAGCCCTCGAGGTTCGCGGTGCGGTGCGCGGCCTGGATCATCTCGCGGGTCGGCCCGCCGCCGCCGTCGCCCCAGCCGAAGGGAACGAGCGAGGTCGTGGCGCGACCCTTCTCTGAGAAGTTGCGCTCGGCGTGCGCGAGCTCTTTACCGCTGAGCTCGCTGATGTAGGTGTCGACGGGCGGGAAGTGCGTGAAGACGCGCGTGCCGTCGATGCCCTCCCACCAGAAGGTGTGGTGCGGCATGGTGTTGATCTGGTTCCACGAGATCTTCTGGGTGAGGAACCAGCGCGAACCGGCCGCCGCGACGATCTGCGGCAGGGCGCCGGAGTAGCCGAACGAGTCGGGCATCCAGGCTTCCTCGCACTCGACCCCGAACTCATTCAGGAAGAACTGCTTGCCCGCGATGAACTGGCGGGCCATCGCCTCGCCGCCAGGCATGTTCGTGTCGCTCTCGACCCACATGCCGCCGACGGGCACGAACTGACCGGCGGCGACCTTCTCGCGGATGCGGGCGAAAACCTGCGGGTGGTGCTCCTTCATCCAGAGGTACTGCTGGGCGCTCGAGCACGAGAACACGAAGTCGGGGTACTCGTCCATCAGGTCCATGACGTTGGTGAACGTGCGGGCGCACTTGCGCACGGTCTCGCGCAGCGGCCACAGCCAGGCCGAGTCGATGTGCGCGTGGCCGGTGGCGAGGATGCGGTGGGCGCTCGCGCTGGCGGGCTTGGCCAGCGCGGGGGACAGAGCGTCGCGGCCGGCCTGCGCGGTCGCCGGGATGCCCTCCGGATCGAGCACGTCGAGCATGTCCTCCAGCGCGCGCAGAATCTCGTGGCGCCGCGACGAGCCCTCGGGCAGCTCGTCCATGAGCCCGCGCAGGGTCCAGATGTCGGCCAGCAGGTGCCAGACGGTCTCGTCGCGCAGGGCCACTTCGAGCTGCTTGAGCTCGTACAGCGGCTCGTCGGGCGCGGTCTCCCACTGCCCGTACGGCGTGGGGTCGAAGGTGTACTCGCCCGCGACGTCGGGGTTGGCGGCGGCCTCGATGAGCACGTCGATGCTGCGCTCGCCGGGCGCGACCGGCAGCCACGAGTTGAGCGGCGCGATCGACTTGATGAGCGTTCCGTCGGGCCGGTAGGCGAGCCCCTCGGCCTGGAAGCCCGAGCGCGAGCGGTTGTAGCCGAAGTCGACGAGCACCTCGATGCGCGTGCCGGCGGGCGGCTCGGGCAGCCAGGCGGCGGGCACCTCGCCCGTCACCCGCAGCCACACGGTCGACCACGCGCGGCCCCAGCGCCAGCCGAGCGGCACCGGCTCGAACCGCTGCCCGACGGCGGTCTCGAAGGGAACGGGCTCGCGCTCGACCTGCCACGCGGTCGCGGCGAGCGGATGAGAATCCCGGTACAGCGCCGGCTGCAGATGATCGCGCACGAAGCGATCGAGGCGGGCGACGACGAGGGCGTGGTCCTTGTGCATGGGCGCTTTCTGCTGGGGGGTGGTGGGGACGGGGAGGGGCTAGTGCTCGGGCTCGACGATGAGCAGCCACGAGGTGACGGGGTCGTCGCCGAGCACGGCAAGGCCATCCTCGATGAGCTCGACGCCCGACATGCGCCGCACGTCGCCGTCGGCGAGGTCGCGCACGCGGTAGGTCGTGTTGGGCTCGAGGCCCTGCAGGCGCACGCCCGCCGGCCGCACCCCGCCCTCGAGCACGAACACGGCGAGCAGCACGCGGCCATCCGGGTGGTTCACCTGGATGCTCGGCGCGCGCTCGCCGAACCCGCCGCGCTCGGGGCTCGCGGTCAAGGGCTGCAGCACGCCGTCGCGCACGAAGGGCACGAGCTCGGCCCGGAACAGCGCGACGTGCTCGCGCAGCCGCT
>VFQU01000255.1_pt1 | contig 54085 bp, 54 predicted proteins | sample 3512311 | NCBI WGS metagenome assembly VFQU01 (sample SAMN10412377, study PRJNA504923) | tailings metagenome | isolation source: Relicate 3 Philex TSF3 active mining site | place: Philippines: Tuba, Benguet | collected 2017-08-29 | reverse complement strand
GCATCCGCGGCATGATCAACACAAAGAACCCGTCCGGGAAACCGGGTCAGGCTCCGAGGTTCGGAAACATGACGCTGCGGTAACGCAACACGACGGGTGTCGCACGATTCGCTTGAGCCTGTTGGTCAAGCGGTGCCAGCACTGAGGTGTGGAAGAGTTGCGCGCCCGGTCGTCCATAACCGCGCCACCTGCAAGTGCTCGGGAGAATTGATGCGGCTCAAACCCGCGATACCTCGAACCTGTGGATTCGATGGAGCGTTGTTATCGGAGGTTGCTATCTCCGGCTCTCGTAGCTTGAGCATCCGTTCTGGGTGGATGAGACCTGCTATGAAGTTGTTCTTCTATCCATAAATAGAAAATTCTCCAAGCATCTTGCAGTGCAAGATGGCGCCAAAAGTTGCTTAGTGTCAGCGGTGGTCCCCCAGAACGGGGGCAATTGCACAATAATCTCTCGACGGCCTCAAGGGGACGTTAGCATTATTCATAAGCAAGAGCCCCTCGGCGGCAACCGAGGGGCTCTCTGCCACCCGGAGACCGGGTGAGCTATTTGTTCTTAGCAGTGCAAGAGTATCACCGACAGTCTCCGCTCACCAGGGAGACCGTTATGTCGATTACAGCTACTTCACCACCCGCCGCTAACCTGCAGCCTTCATATGGTGTGAACAAGGAAGCGCGTCATGTCGTCGCAGAGTTGAGTTTTTACGCTCTTTCGCCGGTAAAGCATCGACCGGTCCGAGAGCGCGCGCTCTGGATGGAATTGCAGGAGGTGATGAACAGGGTCGTTGGAACCCGAACCAAGATGTTGCTGAGCTCCAGCAGAGAGCGCCTGCTCATCCAGGCTGGGTTCGGCGGGGGTAATGCCTACCGCGACCTCCATGCGCTCATCATGGGCAACTTCATGCTCGAGGTTCAGCGGGAGCTGCCAATCGCAAACCCTGGCTCCTACGATGTATTGCTTGCGCTGTTCGCGGCTGTTCAGACCACGCGTCGCAACCTCACTTCGATGGCAAACCACCAAGGGATAAGCAAGAAGGACCGGCGACAAGGGAAGTGGGCTTTCGTCGATAGCCTCGACGAGACCGTTGGTGCGACCGACGACAACAGGGGCATGACGCGTATTGAGCTTGTAGCCAACACCGTGCTTTGGCTTGACACGCCAGAGCTACATGCGTGGCGCGAGGTCTTCCACTTCCTCACTGACATCCAGTTCCGCATCATCATGGTCTCCTGGGGTCTCGTCTCCATTGACGTGCCACAGGTGAGTGAAATCCTTCGGAGTGCCAAGCAGTACGGCGCCTCGAGTGGGCTACGCGCTGATTGGGCTACAAACCGCGTTCTGAGCGCCTTGTTTGACCTGCCGAGCACCACCATTCGCTATCACTACGAAAGCGCTGAAAGAGCAATCTTGAGCCGCCCTGGCTGCCTCGCGCAGACCCACCTTCAGCTCACGGGATTGGATGTCACTGGCGCAGAACCGGCATCTTGACCGCGCCCCTGCATGGCTGGCATCGCTCTGGCAGTCGCTGATTCCGGCTCCATGTTCCTGCGTTCCGAGCGCCCGCAACGCAGCAGAAGCTGCGCTGAGGGCCGATGGCCTCTGGCCTCTGGCCTCTATTTTCGGTCGAACCACATGTAGTCGTGCTGTACGCCGTGTGGAGCAGGCTGGCCGACACCGTCACGGACTCGGGGCCGATTGAAGGCCACGGTCTCCTTAGTAGCAGTCCGATCTCTATTCGGATTCGGTCGCATTGAGTGACGACCATGTTCCCGTTCTCTAGACCGACAACAATGCCTTCCTGTCGAGGCTAAACTGCATCGAAAGTCCTTGAATCGAATTCGCCGATTCTGCGGATCACTTCGGTCCTATGTGCAACAATCGCGGTCCGGCCACAGGGGCCTCTAAATCTTGAGATTCAAGGAGATATGATGTCTTTTCCAGTACAAGTCAAGAACCAGTTCATTCCGCATTGCACTATCCCCGCTGACCTCCATCCCAAGGTGATGGTCGAGGTCACGAAGGTCATAAATCAGTCTGAAAACTATAGGAGTCATGCTTTTTGGGTCGGCAACCATTCGTGCCGGCTAATCGCCAAGAACTACAGAGAGTTCGAATTGGGCGCTGATTCCGCATACAACCTTGGGGCGTTGTGGCAAGACATTTCAATCGGGGCAGGGACATACGTGTTTGTCTCTGTCGGTCACGACGGTGACCGCTACTACGCGTGGGTCAAACGGGGCACCGATGAGCTTGTCGCTATACACAGGAGCGATTGTGACCTAATGCAGGAGGTTGTTAGCATCGCCGACAAGACAGCGTGGCTCGATTACGGGAAGAAGAAAGAGCAGTGGTTCAAACAGGGCAAGACTCTTTTCTATACGCTGGAAGTCTGTATACGACCAAACAACGCAGCCTTTGGAGAACACCTAAGGACCATGGCTTCTGCCTTGGACGTTGAGGCTATGTTATCGCGGGAAATCGCCGACCGCCTCACCGACAGAGTCCGTGCGTGGTGCGTGCGCGCCGAGTCAGTTGCTGTCGAGCCGAACTACAAGATGTTGCCGCAGCATGTTCATGCTGCTGCACTCAGGGTGGAGGTCGCGTCCCAATACTGGTCGATGCGAGTCCGCCCGGAGGTGGCTTTCAGGGAGGTGAAGCTACCGCAGTACATCGCGGCGGGAATTGACGTCGACCTCGCTGAGATTCTCGAAGAGCTTTGACCTCGCGTTAGGCGTGTCAGGTACCAGGCGGAGGTAGCTCAAACCGACAACAGAGGGGAGTCTCGTCGCGGCAGAGAAGCGACGGGGCTTCCTGGTGCCCCCACTCGGGCTCGAACCGAGGACCCTCTGATTAAAAGTCAGATGCTCTGACCGACTGAGCTATAGGGGCGGGCCTAGTCTACCTCCTCGGCCTTCTCTGAGTTCATAGTGAACACGATAGTGAACCGAGATTCTGATAGACCCAATAATTAAAAGGGGAAGAGGGCTCGCAAGCGCGGATTAAAAGTCCGCTGCTCTGCCAACTGAGCTAGAGGCCCGCGACCAATCTACCGCCCGGCACCGTTCAGCGCCGCGGGCTACCGTGGAGGAGTGACCGACCGCCCCCGCCGCCCCGTGCGCCTGCCGAGCGCGGCCTTCGAGGTGAACGAGGGCGGGCTCGATCCGGCGGTCACGCTGCGCATCGCCCACGACTCGGCCCGCGCGCTCGTGCACCGGGTGCGGGCGAGCGACGACCCCGATCTGGTCGAGCGCATGGTCGCGTTCACCGATGAGCACGGCCTCGACACGCTCGCCGAGCTGTGGTCGCGCGCCGGCGCCCGCACCCTGCCGGGAGCGCTCTGGCGGCTGTCGCTGCTGCGGGCGCTCATCCGCTCGGACCCGCCGGGGGTCGCCCTGCTGTTCCAGCGCGGCAGCGAGGTGCTCGCGACGGCCGACCCGGTGATCGCCGGGGCCGAGGCGCCGACGGGGCCCGACGAGATCCGCGTGCTCGCCGACGCCGTGCTGCGCGGCGTCTACGTCGGCGATGTGGCGGTCGCGTTCGAGCGGGCGGCGGCGTTCTGCCGCACCGCCGCGGCGGGGGCTGCCGACCTCGCCGACGATGCCGATGCCGCCGCCGATGACGCCCGCGCCGCCGAGCTGACGAGCCGCGCCGCGCGACTGGCCGCCTCGGCGCGCGACTTCACGGCCTGCGCCCGCCTCGAGCGCGCCGGCTCGCTCGACTGACGGCGAGCATCCCTGCCCACTGGTGACCGCGATGGATGCCCGCGGAATGACGCGCGGCCCCCCGCGGTTACACTGCTGTAGCCGGGCCGCAGTAACCCCGGGCTCCACTTTTCGCCGCTACGAGCGGCCTTCCGCCGAGAGGCGTTCTGCGGCCCGGCTCTCGCGTCTCCGGGGGACGCCGGCCCGCTCAGCGAGCCGGCCAGCGAACCGACCACCCGCGAAACGCACCCGCCGCGCATGCCCGAACCTGGCAGTTCGCTGATACTGCCCATCCGCGCCAAACCCTCCGCCCCGGGGCGCCGAACACAGGGCATGTCACCGACTGCTCGCACCGCCCGCCTCGGACTGGCCCTCGTGGTCGTGCCGACGCTGCTCGTCGCGCTCGCCGCCTGCACCGGGTCGACCCCGGCGCTGATCGCCGACCCGACGCCGCTGCCGCCGGCCGATTCTGGGGCGACGTCCGGCGCGCAGCCGATGCAGCCGGGCCCCGACGAGGTCATCACGATCGGCCTCCGGTTCATGCCGGAGGACATCACGGTGCCCGTCGGGACCACCGTGACCTGGCGCAACGGCGAATCCATCGGGCACACGATCACCTCGGGTGCCTGGGGAGACGTGAACGAGAGCACCGGGTTGCGGGGCACCCAGTCGGCTGACGGCCTGTTCGATCACGCGCTCGCGCCGATGGGACAGGAGGGGGACACCTTCTCGTTCACCTTCACCGAGCCGGGGGAGTACCTCTACTTCTGCCAGCCGCACCTCACGATGAACGCTCGCGTCATCGTCGAGGGCTAGCGGAGCGCAGAGCAGAGGCCGCTCGACCGGCACGGCCCGCATCACACCAACACACACAAAGGGGAATCACATGCGCAAGTCCATCGCGTTCGCCGGCCTCGGCCTGGCTGCCGCTCTCGTCCTGTCGGGCTGCTCGACCACGGCGGAGGCGGAGGCCCCCATGGAGGAGGCCGCCGTCATCGACACCGTCAACAGCGACGGCGCGGGCCTCCGCGCCCAGCTGACCGCGCTGCTGGCCGACCACGTCTACCTCGCCGGTGCGGCCATCGACCAGGCGCTGCAGGACGGCGGCGACCTGACCACCCCGCAGGTGCAGGCCGCCGTGGCCGCTCTCGACGAGAACTCGGTCGAGGTCGCCGCGCTCGTCGGCTCGGCCTACCCGGACGCCGAGCAGCCCTTCCTCGACTCGTGGCGCTCGCACATCCCGTTCTTCGTGAACTACACGCTGGGCAAGGCGACCGGTGACGAGGCTCTCGCCGAGCAGGCCGTCGCCGACCTCGGCGCCTACGCGGTGTCGTTCGGCCAGCTGATCAACTCGGTCGTTCCCGAGCTGCCCGCCGAGGCCGTGCAGGCCGAGCTCGAGATGCACGCTGAGACGCTGCTCGCGGCGATCGACGCGAACATCGCGGGTGACCCGGCTTACTTCGACCTCCTCAAGGAGGCCGCGAGCCACATGCCGATGACCGCGCAGGCCCTGGCCGGTGGCATCGCGGCGAACCTGGGCATCCAGTAGTCGCCAGAACCATCCGCCGGCCGGCGGGGAGGGGACCCGAGCCCCGCCCCGCCGGCCGTTTCGTGCTTCTCGATCAGGAAGAAACTGCGATGCTGGTACTCGTGCCTTCCGAAACCGCTCTCGACGACGTCGCGCCCGCGGCCGACGTCACGGTCGAGACCACGAATCGCCTCCTCCAGCGCGTGGCAGGGGGCGACCAGCGCGCCTTCGGCGAGCTCTACGACCTGATCGCGCCCCGCATGCTCGGCCTCGTGCGGCACGTGCTGAAGGACCACGCGCAGTCGGAGGAGGTCGTCCAGGAGGTCCTCCTCGAGGTCTGGCAAACCGCTGCCCGCTTCGATCCGAATAAGGGGAAAGCGGTGACCTGGATGCTCACCATGGCCCACCGTCGGGCGATCGACCGCGTGCGCAGTGCGCAGTCGTCGCGCGACCGGGACACCAGGGTGGGCATCCGCGATCTCGATCGCGACTACGACCAGGTCGCCGAACGGGCGGAGATCCGCCTGGAGCATGAACGAGTGGAGAGGGCCTTGGGCCGACTGACCGAGCTGCAGAGACAAGCGGTGGAGCTCGCCTACTACGGCGGGTACAGCCACAGCGAGGTCTCCGAGATGCTCGGGGTTCCGATGGGGACCGTGAAGACACGATTGCGCGACGGCATGATCCGTCTGCGCGAAGAACTGGGGGTGGCGTCATGAGTCGCGACGACGACGTGATGCACGACGACCTGATGCAGGACGAGGAGTTCGCCGACGTGCGCGCCGCGCTGGGCCTGGCGGTGCCGCCGGTCGCCCCCTCGCCGCAGCTGAAGCAGAACCTGATGGCGGCGATCGCCGAGACGCCGCAGCTTCCGGCCGAGCCGGCGCTCGCCGCCGTGGCCGCGCCGGTGACGGATGCTGCTGCCGCCCCGGTCGCCGGCTCGGCGGCCGCTCGGGCGCAGGCGCGCTGGTTCTCGCGGCCGGCGATGCTCGTGACCGCGGCCGCGGCCGCCGTCGCACTGTTCTTCGGCGGGGTGTTCGCCGCCGACCTGGTGCGTCCGACCGCGCCGACCGCCGCCGACCAGCTGGCGACCATCGTCGCCGCCGCCGATGTGACGACGACGACCGCCGAGGTCGCCGGGGGTGCGACCGCGACGCTCGTCGCGAGCGCCTCGGTGGGCCTCTCGGCGATGGTGTTCGACGGGCTCGACCCGCTGTCGGCCGACGAGCGCTACGCCCTCTGGTACATCACCGATGGCGTGCCGACCCCGGCGGGCCTGTTCGCCGTCGACGGCGACGGCGCAGTGGTGCAGGTGCTCGAGGGCGCCTTCGAGGCGGGCACGATCGTCGGGGTGACCGTCGAACCCGCGTCGGGCAGCCCGGCGCCGACCAGCGACCCGATCGTGGCGATCGCCACGGCGTAGGAGGGAGAGCCTCGGTGCATCGGCCGAGCACCACGGCCTGAGACCGCACGACCCGAGGGGCCCCGCGCACGCGCGGGGCCCTTCTGCATGCCTGCCTCGATCATCCTGTTGCATTATTACTATGTAGTAGTTATGCTACGGGTATGGGACGCAAACCGAAGGCCGAAGATCCGGTCTACAGCCGCATCGAGGAGCTGCGCAGCCGCGCGGGACTGAGCAGGCAGGAGCTCGCCGACGCCGTCGGTGTGCACTACCAGACGGTCGGGTACCTCGAGCGGGGCGAGTACGCCCCGTCGCTCGCGCTCGCGTTGCGCATCGCCCAGCTTCTCGGCGTGCGGGTCGAAGACCTCTTCTCGCTCGAGCCGTTCGCCGCTGACGGATCCACCGCCACTGACAGCACCACCGCCACCACCGAGGAGGACTGACCGATGAACACCGCCCGCTCGGCCCGCAACGAGGCCGCCGTCGCCGCGATGGCCGAGACCGTCATGCGCGATACCCGCTGGAACTGGCTCCGCACCCGCCGCGCTCGGCTCGGCATCGTCGCGCTGATGATCGTCATGCTCATCGCCATCCCCGTCGCCTGGCTGACCCTGCCGGCCCTCGCCGCCCTGGGCGTGATCGCCCTCGCGGTCGTCGTCTGGTGGGCGCTGCGCATGTCGGTGCGGGTCGTCGCGGACCTGCCCGAGGAGTACCTCGATGAGCGGCAGGCCCGCGTGCGCGACCGTTCCTATGTCGACGCCTACCGCTGGTTCGCGGGCATCACGCTGGCCGCTGCGACGGCTGCCCTGGTCTGGTTCGTCATCGTGAGCATCGATGACGTGGTCGTGCTCGAGCTGACCTGGGCGGGCGCGATGGCCATCTTCTGGACCTTCGAGGGCCTCGCACTCGCACTGCCCTCGATGGTGCTCGCGGTTCGCGAGCGCGACCGCACCTAGAGCCGAGGCACGGGGGCCCGGGGCAGACGCCCCGGGCCCCCGTGTGTCAGCCCCGTCTCAGGAGGCCGGGGTCGGGGCGATCTCGGCGATGAGCGCCTCGACGCGGCCGCGGATCTCATCGCGGATCGCGCGCACCGACTCGATGCCCTGGCCGGCCGGGTCCTCCAGGGCCCAATCTTCGTAGCGCTTGCCGGGGAAGATCGGGCAGGCGTCGCCGCACCCCATCGTGATGACGACATCGGAGTCGACGACCGACTGCACGGTCAGCACCTTCGGGGTGTTGTGCGCGATGTCGATGCCCTCCTCGGCCATCGCCTCGACCGCGACCGGGTTGATCCGGTCCTTCGGCTCCGAGCCGGCCGACAGCACGGTCACGCGGTCACCGGCGAGGTGCTGCAGGTAGCCGGCGGCCATCTGCGAACGGCCAGCGTTGTGCACGCACACGAAGAGCACGGTGGGGAGGGTGGGAGCGGCGTCCTTCTTCTTCATGCTTGAAGTATAGACACACATCTATGCATTAAGTCGAGGGCAGGATCTCCGCGAGCAGCGACCGCACGCGACCGTCGATCTCGTCGCGGATGCGGCGCACCGTGTCGAGCGGCTGCCCGGCCGGGTCGTCGACCGGCCAGTCGCGGTAGTGCGTGCCCGGGTAGACGGGGCACGCATCGCCGCAGCCCATCGTGACGACGACGTCCGCCGCGCGGACGACATCATCGGTGAGCGGCTTCGGGAACTCGCCGCCGAGCGGCACCCCGATCTCGTCCAGCGCCGTGACCACCGTGGGGCGGATCGCCTCGACCGGCGCCGAGCCGGCCGTGCGCACGCGCACCCGCTCGCCGCCGAGCTGCCGCATGATCGCCGCCGCGAGCTGCGAGCGCCCCGCGTTCTGGACGCAGACGAACAGCACCTCGACCGGCCGCCCGGTCGCGTCGTGGTCGTCCTTCCGGGCGCTCTGCTCGGGGCGCGCCGCGATGCGCTGCTGGGCGCTCAGCCGCTCGGCCGCGAACTGCGCCGTGGCGGAGGGCAGGGCCCGCGCGCCGCCGCGCTCGCGCAGGAGGTCGTAGCTCTCGAGCACCACCCGCTGCACGGTCTCGCGCGAGAAGGTGCCCGCGAAGCGGGTGCCGAGGTCGTCGATGATGCGCCCGAGCAGCGCTCCGCTGACCGCGGCGTCGCCGGGGGGCGCCGCCCACTCCTCCAGCCGCGCCGCGACCGCCTCCGGCAGGGCGTACCAGACCTCGCGCCCGCGCGGCGTGCGGTCGAGCAGCCCGGCGTCGTGCAACACGCGCAGGTGATGCGAGACGGTCGGCTGCCGCAGGCCGAGCGCCGCGGTCAGGCGGCCGACGGTCAATGTGCGATCAGGTGCGTCGAGCAGCAGCCGCACGATCGCCCCCCGGGTCGGGTCGCCGAGCGCGCCGAGCTCGGGCGCGAGCGGCTCCAGGGTTCGCGCTGCATCGACGGCGGCTCGCATAGACCTGAGTCTATGTGATGACCTACAGTGAGCCGGTGACCGCCGCCCCGACCGCCGCCCCGCCTGCCCCGCCCGCCGACCCTCACCGCTCGCTCCCGATCCGGATGCTCGCCGAAGCCCTCGGCAGCGCCGGGCTCGCCGCCGCCGTCATCGGCTCGGGCATCATGGCCACCCGCCTGACCGACGACGGCGGCGTGCAGTTGCTCATCAACGCCGTCGCCACGGCCGCCGCGCTCGTTGTGCTCATCGTCGTGCTGGGGCCGGTGAGCGGCGCCCACCTGAACCCCGCGGTCACCGCCGCGCTCGCCGCCGTCGGGCGGGTGCCGGCCCGGGAGATCCTGCCGACCGTGGTCGCGCAGCTCGTCGGCTTCGCCGCGGGCGCGGTGCTCGCCAACCTGATGTTCGGTGGCGCGGCCGTGTCGATCAGCACGACCGAGCGCGCCGGGCTGCCGCTGCTGCTGGGCGAGGTGGTCGCGACGGCGGGGCTCGTGGCGGTCATCCTGACCCTCGTTCTGCGCGTGCAGGGCGGCTGGGTGCCGGCCGCCGTCGGTCTGTACATCGGCAGCGCGTACTTCGCCACCAGCTCGACGAGCTTCGCGAACCCCGGCATCACGGTGGGCCGCATGCTCAGCGACTCGTTCGCGGGCATCGCTCCCGCGAGCGCGCCCGCCTTCGTCGGCGCGCAGCTGCTCGGCGCCCTGCTCGGCGTGCTGGTCGCGCGGTTCGTCCTCGTGCCGCGGCAGGCCGTGGTCGCGCCGAGCGCGACGCGCTAGACCGACCGGCTAGGGCTCGCCCGCGTCGAGCCCGCGCTGGCGCGCCAACAGCACGACCGCTTGCGCCAGCTCGTCGCGCGTGCGGCGCATGCCGCCCTTGCCGCTGCCCGCCCCGACCGCGAGGGTCCAGGTCTGCAGGGCCGGGCCGGCCAGGTCGTCGAGCGGGTCGCCGCAGTCGAACTGCACGATGACGTCGGCCGCGGCCACGAACTCGGGCGTGATCGGCTTCGGGTACTCCCCGACGGTGCTGACGCCCAGCTCGTCGAGCGACTCGATCACCGCGGGCAGGATGCGTGCCACCGGATCGACGCCCGCACTGGTCACCCGCACGCCCGGCGCGACGGCCGCGCGCATCAGCGCCGCCGCGAGCTGCGAGCGCCCGCCGTTGCCCGCGCACACGAACAGGAACGACGGGGGCGCGGCGGCCCGGCCCTGCGCGGCCGCGCGCCAGCGCAGCGCCTCGAGCCGGTCGGCCGCGAGCTGCGCGGTCAGCGCCCGGGCGTGCGCCGTCGGGTGGTCGAGGTGCCGGTAGCGGCGGGCGCTGTCGAGCACCAGGTCGCGCACCTGCTCGACCGGAGCGACGCGGGCATAGCGGCGGGCCAGCCGCTCGCTGATGCGGTCGAGAACGTCGAGGGCGCGGGGGGCGTGGAGCGTCACCGCGGTCCCCCGCGCTCGCCCGTCCGTGCGGCGTCGGCACGCATCCGCCGCGTCGTTCCCCCGGTCATCCCCCCAGTGAACGCGAGGGCCGTGAACGAGCGGTGAACGCCGGGCGACGCCGAGCGGGCGGGCCCGTGTTTCCTGCCACAATGGGCGCCATGCAGGAGGACGGGCTGACCGAGGCGGGCTACCAGGTCGACGGCGGCGTGGGCGGCGACTTCCTCGACGACTACGACGAGTCGACGAGCGTCGACGACGGCACGCTCCAGATCGACCGCTACCTCGACCGCGAGCTGAGCTGGCTGCGGTTCAACCAGCGCGTGCTCGAGCTGGCCGAGGACGACGCGGTGCCCCTGCTCGAGCGGGCGAACTTCCTCGCCATCTTCGCCAGCAACCTCGACGAGTTCTTCATGGTGCGCGTGGCGGGGCTCAAGCGCCGCATCGTCACCGGGCTCGCGGTGCCGACCAACACCGGCCGGGCGCCCGCCGACGTGCTCACCGACATCAACGCGCTCGCGCTCGAGCTGCAGCTGCGGCACGCCCGCGCCTTCCACGAGCTGGTGAAGCCGGCCCTCGACGACGCGGGCATCCACATCGAGTCGTGGGCCGATCTCAACGAGGCCGACCGCGCGCGGGTCGACGAGATCTTCTCCGCCCAGATCTTCCCCGTTCTCATGCCGCTGGCCGTCGACCCGGCGCACCCGTTCCCGTACATCTCGGGGCTCTCGCTCAACCTCTCGGTGCGGGTGCGCAACCCGAAGACCGACCGCGTCGAGTTCGCGCGCCTGAAGGTTCCGCAGGTGCTGCCGCGCTTCGTCCAGCTGCCCGACGACGGCTCGGGTCGCGTGCGTTTCCTGACCCTCGAAGACCTCATCTCCAACCATCTCGACGAGCTGTTCCCCGGCATGGAGATCCTCGAGCACCACGAGTTCCGCGTCACCCGCAACGAGGACGTCGAGATCGAGGAGGACGAGACCGAGAACCTCATCCAGGCTCTCGAGCGCGAGCTGCTGCGGCGCCGCTTCGGCCCGCCGATCCGCCTCGAGATCACCGACGACATGGATGACGTGACCCTCGGTCTGCTCGTGCGCGAGCTCGGCATCACCGAGAACGAGGTCTACCGCCTGCCGGCACCGCTCGACCTGGGCGGGCTGTTCGAGATCGCCAAGCTCGACCGCACGCACCTCAAGTACCCCAAGCACGTGCCGGTGACGCCCGCCCAGCTGCAGCCTCTCGAGCCGAACGCGGCTCCCGACGTCTTCGCGTCGATCGCGCGCGGCGACATCCTCGTGCACCACCCCTACGAGTCGTTCGCGACGAGCGTGCAGGCCTTCCTCGAGCAGGCGGCGCGCGACCCCAACGTGCTCGCCATCAAGCAGACCCTGTACCGCACGAGCGGCGACAGCCCGATCATCGAAGCCCTCATCGACGCCGCCGAGGCCGGCAAAGCGGTGCTCGCCCTCGTCGAGATCAAGGCGCGGTTCGACGAGCAGAACAACATCGAGTGGGCGCGCAAGCTCGAGAAGGCGGGCGTGCACGTCGTGTACGGCCTCGTCGGGCTCAAGACGCACTGCAAGCTCGCTCTGGTCGTGCGGCAGGAGAAGAACGGCGAGCTGAAGCACTACGCGCACATCGGCACCGGCAACTACAACCCGAAGACGAGCCGCATCTACGAAGACCTCGGGCTGTTCACCGCCGACGACCAGGTCGGCAAAGACCTCACCCGCCTGTTCAACGAGCTCTCGGGATACGCGATCGAGAAGAAGTTCAAGCGCCTGCTCGTGGCGCCGCGCTACCTGCGCCGCGGGTTGCTCAAGCACATCCGCACCGAGACCGAGAACGCGCGCGCCGGGCTGCCCTCGGGCATCCGCATCAAGGTGAACTCGCTCGTCGACGAGGCGATCATCGACGCCCTCTACCGGGCCAGCCAGGCCGGCGTGCCGGTCGACATCGTCGTGCGCGGCATCTGCGCCCTCGTTCCGGGGCGGGATGCCCTCAGCGAGACCATCCGCGTGCGCAGCGTACTCGGCCGCTACCTCGAGCACTCGCGCATCTTCGCGTTCCACAACAACGGCGACCCGCAGGTCTACATCGGCAGCGCCGACATGATGCACCGCAACCTCGACCGCCGGGTCGAGGCGCTGATCCGCCTCACCGACCCGGCGCACCTGGCGTACATCGACGAACTGTTCGAGACCACCATGAGCCCGCGCACCGCGTCGTGGCACCTGCAGCCCGATGGCGACTGGCAGCGCTATCACCGCGATGAGCGCGGCCGCGCCCTCGCCGACCTGCAGAATGTGGTCATGAACCAGCTCGCGGCACGGCGACGAGGCGCGACGCGCGCATGAGCCCCGCATCCGCCCCCGCAACGACGTCCACCGCGCAATCCGAGGCCGTGCTCGCCGCCGGAGCCCTGGTGTGGAAGATGGTCGACGGCAAGGCGCGGGTGCTGCTCGTGCACCGCACGCAGCACAAGGACGTCTCGCTGCCCAAGGGCAAGGTCGACCCGGGCGAGACCCTGCCGCACACGGCCGTGCGCGAGATCGCCGAAGAGACCGGGTTCGGCGTCGTGCTCGGCGCGCCGCTCGGCACGGTCGAGTACGTGCTGCCCAACGGCAAGCCGAAGGTCGTGCACTACTGGTCGGCCGAGGTCGACCCCGGCCAGGCCGAGCGGCACAGCTACGAGGCCAACGGCGAGATCCGCGCACTCGAGTGGGTGCCGCTCGCGAAGGCGGCCAAGCGCCTCAGCTACGCGCACGACGCCGAGATCGTCGAGCGCTTCGCCGCTCAGCTCGATGCGGGGCTCGCCCGCACCTTCGCGCTCATCGTGCTGCGGCACGGCAAGGCCATGCCGCACGAGCGGTGGGACGGCCCCGACCACTCGCGCCCGCTGCTGCACCACGGCCTCGAGCAGTCGCAGTCGGTCGCCGGCGGCATCGCCGCCTTCGGCCCCGAGGTGCTCGTCTCGAGCACGGCGGCCCGGTGCCTCGCGACGATCGCCCCGACCGCGGCGGCGACCGCGCTGCCCGTCAAGCACTCGACCGGCATCAGTCAAGATGCCTACGCCGCTGACGGCGCGCGCGTGCAGCGGCAGGTCGCCAAGCGGCTCGGGTGCCGCCGCACGGCCGTGCTCTGCAGCCACGGACCCGTCATCCCGCAGATCATCGTCGCGGCCGCCGAGCTCGCCGGCATCGGCGTGACGCCCGCGCTGCGGCGCGGTGCGGCCCTCTCGACCGGGGAGTTCACGGTCATGCACTTCGCGCGCGAGAGCGAGCATCCCCGCCTCGTCGCGATCGAGACCCACGCGCCCGCCGTCGAGGCGTGACCGGCTTCGCCCGTCGTTAACCTTCCGTTCACCTCGTCGGCGGAGCCTGGACACCAGCCGTGCTTAGCGTGACACCGCACGGCGATCCGAGCCGCGCAAGCATTCCTGACACCTATCCCTAGAAAGGGACCACAGTGAACATCAAGCGTGCGGGCAGCGTTGCTGCCATGGCCGTCGTCGGTGCTCTTGTTCTGAGCGCCTGTGCGGCGAACGAGGGCGAGGCGCCCGAGGAGACCGGCGCGAGCCTCAGCGGCACCCTGGTCGGGGCCGGCTCGTCGGCCGTCGGCGCGGCGCAGGAGAGCTGGATCGCGGCGTTCCAGACCGCGAACCCCGACGTCACCGTCAGCTACGACCCCACCGGTTCGGGCGCGGGTCGCGAGACCTTCGCGGGCGGCGGTTCCGACTTCGCCGGCACCGACCGTGCGTTCAACGACGAGGAGCTCAACGGCGGCGTGGAGTTCGTGGGCTGCGCCCCCGACTCGGGCATCGTCCAGCTGCCGCTCTACATCTCGCCGATCGCCGTCATCTTCCAGCTCGAGGGCATCGAGTCGCTCAACATGACCGCTGATGTCATCGCGGGCATCTTCGCCGAGCAGATCACGAACTGGAACGACCCTGCCATCGCCGCGCTGAACGAGGGCGTCGAGCTGCCCGACCTGGCCATCACGCCGGTGCACCGCTCGGACGACTCGGGCACCACCGAGAACTTCACCGACTACCTCGCCCAGGCCGCTCCGTCGGTGTGGACCTTCGAGGCCGACGGCGTGTGGCCGCTCGACTCGGGTGAGGCCGCTCAGGGCACCTCGGGTGTCGTCGACGCCGTCACCAACGGCACCGGCACCATCGGCTACGCCGACGCCTCGCGCGCGGGCGACCTCGGCACCGTTGCGGTGGGCGTGGGCGACGCGTTCGTGCCGTTCTCGCCGGAGGCCGCCGCCGCCATCGTCGACGCCTCGCCGTTCGTCGAGGGTCGTGCCGACTTCGACCTGAGCATCGAGCTCGACCGCGACACCTCCGAGTCGGGCGTGTACCCGATCGTCCTCGTCGCGTACCTGGTCGCCTGCGAGACCTACACCGACGCGGCTCAGGCCGAGCTGGTGAAGGCCTACTTCACCTACATGGCCAGCCCCGAGGGTCAGGCGGCGGCTCAGGCCGGTGCCGGCTCGGCTCCGATCTCGGCGACGCTCTTCGAGCGCGTGACCGCCGCGATCGAGGTCATCGGCGCCGCCGAGTAAGTAGCACCACCAGTACCACCCACGGCGTGGGGTGCGGATGCGGTTGCCTCCGCACCCCACGACCGTCAGACTGAACCACGCAGCACCCTGACGCTCCTCTGCCCGTGTATCCCCGGAAGGATTCCGCCTCGATGTCTGCTACCGAAGCGACAGAGCCCACCGAAGCGGCACAGCAGAGAACGCCCATCCGCGCCAAGCAGCGCCTCGGCGACATCCTCTTCTCGCGAGCGGCTCTCATCTCGGGCTCGGTGATTCTGCTCATCCTCGCTCTCGTCGCGATCTTCCTCGTCGCGCAGAGCCTGCCCGCGGTCGTCGCCGATCCGGAGGATTTCATCGGCAAGCCCGCCAGCTTGTGGGACTACGTCTGGCCCCTCGTCTTCGGCACGCTGTGGTCGGCAACGCTCGCTCTCGTGATGGCACTCCCGCTCGCGGTGGGAATCGCCCTCTTCATCTCGCACTACGCCCCGCGGCGCCTCGCCGCGGTTCTCGGCTACATCATCGACCTCCTCGCCGCCGTACCGTCGGTCGTCTACGGCCTCTGGGGCATCGGGGTTCTGGCACCGGCCGTGCTGCCGGCGTACCAGTGGCTCACCGAGAATCTCGGGTTCATCCCCTTCTTCGCCGGCCCCGTCTCCGGCACCGGTCGCACGATCCTCACGGCCGCGATCGTGCTCGGCGTGATGATCCTGCCGGTCATGACGGCCATCTGCCGCGAGATCTTCCTCCAGACCCCGGTGCTGCACGAGGAGGCCGCGCTCGCCCTCGGTGCGACGCGCTGGGAGATGATCACGATGGCCGTGCTGCCCTTCGGTCGTCCCGGCATCATCTCGGGCGCCATGCTCGGCCTCGGCCGGGCGCTCGGCGAGACGATGGCGGTCGCCATGGTGCTCTCGCCGCAGGCGATCATCACCTTCGCGCTGCTGCAGTCGGCCAACCCGAACACGATCGCCGCGAACATCGCGCTGAGCTTCCCCGAGTCGTACGGGGTCAACGTGAACCTGCTGATCTTCACGGGCCTCGTGCTCTTCCTCATCACGCTCGCCGTCAACTCGATCGCGCGCTACATCGTGAACCGCCGCAAAGACTTCTCGGGGGCGAACTGACATGACCGCGACCCAGGCTCCGGCCGGCATCACCAACAGCCTCACCCAGGGGCGCCTGCACCCGCGCACGCCGTGGGTGATCCTCGGGCTGTCGCTGACGGCCGCGGCCGGCATCGTCTCGCTGATCTCCGCCTCCACCGACTCGGAGTTCTCGCTCGTCGGCGCGGTGGCCCTCGGCGCGCTGTTCTATCTCGTGATGGTGGTCGTCATCAGCCGCCAGGTCGAGGGCTCGCGCCAGGCAACCGACCGCTTCGTGACGGCGCTCGTCAGCGGCGCCTTCCTCATCGCGATGACGCCGCTCGTGTCGCTCCTCGTGACCGTCGTCATCAACGGCTCGGCCCGGTTCGACGTCGAGTTCTTCACCAGCTCGATGCGCAACGTCGTCGGGGAGGGCGGCGGCGCGATCCACGCGATCGTCGGCACGCTGCTCATGACCGGCACCGCGGCGATCATCTCGATCCCGATCGGCCTGCTCACCGCCATCTACCTGGTCGAGTACGGCCGCGGCCCCCTGGCCCGGGCGATCACCTTCTTCGTCGACGTCATGACGGGCATCCCCTCGATCGTGGCGGGCCTGTTCGCCTTCGCCCTGTTCGCGCTGTTCTTCGGCCCGGGCATCCGCATGGGCTTCGCCGGGGCCATCGCGCTCTCGGTGCTGATGATCCCCGTCGTCGTGCGCTCGTGCGAGGAGATGCTGCGCGTCGTGCCCAACGAGCTGCGCGAGGCCTCGTACGCGCTCGGTGTTCCCAAGTGGCTCACGATCCTCAACGTCGTGCTGCCCACCTCGGCCGCGGGCATCGCGACCGGCATCATGCTCTCGATCGCCCGCGTGATCGGCGAGACGGCCCCGCTGCTCATCGTCGCCGGGTTCTCGCAGAGCATGAACTACAACCTGTTCAGCGACCGCATGCAGTCGCTGCCGGTGTTCGTGTTCACCTCGTACTCGATCCAGGGCGTCGACACCCAGGCCTACCTCGACCGGGCCTGGGCGGGCGCGCTCACGCTGATCCTCATCGTGATGCTGCTCAACCTCATCGCCCGCCTGATCGCCCGCTTCTTCGCCCCCAAGCTCGGCCGCTGAGCCCCCTACCGATCGAAGGAACCCGCACTCGTGTCCAAGCGCATCGAAGTCAACGACCTCAACGTCTACTACGGCAAGTTCAAGGCCGTGGAGGACGTCACGATGGTCATCGAGCCCCGCAGCGTGACCGCCTTCATCGGCCCCTCGGGCTGCGGCAAGTCGACCTTCATCCGCACGCTCAACCGCATGCACGAGGTGATCCCGGGCGCCTACGTCGAGGGCCAGGTGCTCGTCGACGGCGACGACCTCTACGGCCCCGGCGTCGATCCGGTGCTCGTGCGCCGCCAGGTCGGCATGGTGTTCCAGCGCCCCAACCCGTTCCCGACCATGTCGATCCGCGACAACGTGCTCGCCGGTGTGAAGCTCAACAACCGCCGCATCAGCAAGAGCGACGCCGACGACCTCGTCGAGAAGTCGCTGCGCGGCGCCAACCTCTGGAACGAGGTCAAGGACCGCCTCGAGCGTCCGGGCTCGAGCATCTCGGGCGGCCAGCAGCAGCGCCTCTGCATCGCCCGCGCCATCGCGGTCGAGCCCGAGGTCATCCTCATGGACGAGCCCTGCTCGGCCCTCGACCCCATCTCGACGCTCGCGATCGAAGATCTCATCGAGGAGCTCAAGAAGGACTACACGATCGTCATCGTCACCCACAACATGCAGCAGGCCAGCCGCGTGAGCGACAAGACGGCGTTCTTCAACATTGCCGGCACCGGCAAGCCCGGCAAGCTCATCGAGTACGACGACACCTCGGTGATCTTCTCGAACCCGAGCGTCAAGGACACCGAGGACTACGTCTCCGGCAAGTTCGGGTAGGCCGCGGCGCTCGGCGCCGATTCGCGCGCGGCGCTACGCGTCGATGCGCTCGGACGCCGGGTGCGCGTCGTCCTCGTGCAGGGTGAACCGGTAGCCGACGTTGCGCACGGTGCCGATCAGCGACTCCATGTCGCCGAGCTTCGCGCGCAGGCGCCGCACGTGCACGTCGACGGTGCGGGTGCCGCCGAAGTAGTCGTAGCCCCACACCTCGCTCAGCAGCTGCTCGCGCGTGAACACGCGGCTCGGGTGCGTCGCGAGGAACCGCAGCAGCTCGAACTCCTTGAACGTGAGGTCGAGCGGCCGGCCGTTGACCTTGGCCGAGTAGCTGGCCTCGTCGATGACCACCCCGGAGGCGCGGATCATCGACGACCCCTGATCGCGATCCTGGCGGCCGATGGCGAGCCGGATGCGCGCATCCACCTCGGCCGGCCCCGCCGAGTCGAGCAGCACGTCGTCGATGCCCCACTCCGCGTTCACCGCGGTCAGGCCGCCCTCGGTGAGCACCACGATGATCGGCGAGCCCGCCCCCGTGGTCGTCAGGATCTTGCAGAGCGACTTAGCGCTCGCGAGGTCGGCGCGGGCATCCACCAGGATGATGTCGGCCGGGGGCGCGCCGACGAGCGCCGCGGGCTGGGCGGGGATCCGCCGCACGCGGTGGCTGAGCAGCCCCAGAGCCGGCAGAACGTCGCTGTCCACCTGCGAGGTCAGGATCAACAGCTGCGCCATGGGTCCTCCCGGTGTCCCGCACAGTCTACAAGCGCCCTAGCATGGGGGCATGTCCCGCACGATCGCGACCGCGCTGCCCGTCTGGGTGGTCGTCGCCGGGGCCGCTGTCACGGTCGCCCTGCTGGTGCCGCGCGAGCAGTGGTGGGGCATCCTGCCGGTCATCGCCGCCGGTGCCATGCTGCTGACGTTCGTGATCCAGGTAAGCCTGCAGTCGAAGGACGGCCTGGTCACCCGCATGCTCGTCACCGTGTCCGGGGTCTTCGTGCTGCTCGCCGCGGCCTCGCTCATCACGCTGCTGCTCGCGGGCTTCTAGCAGGCTCTCCCGGCGTAGACTGGGCACATGCTCATCGCTCTGGAGTTCTTCTTCCTCGGCCTCCTCGGCCTAGCGACGATCGCCATCGGCTTCGTCTCGGCGGTCGTGCTCGTCAACCTGTACCGCGGCCAGCGCTGATCGCGCCGGCCCCGTGTTCACCCTCGACACGAACCTGCCGGCCGAGCTCGCCCCGCTCGCCTGGCTGATCGGCGTCTGGGACGGCACCGGGGTCGTCCACTACCGCGACGGCGATCGCACCCGCACCCACGAGTTCGGGCAGCGCGTGAGCTTCAGCCACGACGGCCTCAACTACCTGAACTACTCGTCGACCACCTGGCTGCTCGACGACGAGAACACGCCGCTGAACGCCGAAGCCGGCTACTGGCGCCTGCACCGCCCCTCTGCCGCGGGCGATCCCGGCCCGGGCATGCTGCCCGGCGACGGGCCGCGGCCGTTCGCGACCGCTGAGCAGGTCGAGACCCTCCGGGCCGAGCACGGCGGCTTCGACGTCGAGGTCGCGCTGATCCACCCGAGCGGCATCAGCGAGCTCTACCTCGGCCGCACCGCGGGCGCCCGCATCGACCTGCAGACCGACGCCGTCATGCGCTCGGCCAGCGCCAAGGAGTACTCGGCCGCCACCCGCCTCTACGGGCTCGTCGACGGCAAACTCCTCTGGGCGTGGGATATCGCCGCGCTCGGCAACGACCTCCGCACCCACGCTTCCGGAACGCTGACCCGCGATGGCTGAGCTGTCGTCCGGCCCCTCGCCGCTGCTCGGGCTTCCCGGTGCCGTCGCCGGCTCCGCGACGGCGGCGCACTACGGCGACCCGGTCGCCGAGCAGCGGATGCTCGCCGCCGGCCGCGCGATCGTCGACCTCTCCGACCGCGGCGTGGTGACCGTGACCGGCCTCGACCGGCTCACCTGGCTCGACTCGCTCACCTCGCAGTCGCTCGCCGGGCTCGAGCCGGGCGTCGGCGCCGAGACGCTGCTGCTCGACCCGAACGGACGGCTCGAGCACAGCATCCGCGTCATCGACGATGGCACCACCGCGTGGCTGCTGATCGACGGCCCGCAGGCCGCGCCGCTCGCCGCCTGGCTCGACCGCATGCGGTTCATGATGCGCGTCGAGGTTGCCGACGCGTCGGGGGAGTGGGCGACGCTCGGGCAGCTGCTGCCCGCGGGTGCCGATGCCGGAGCTGGTGCCGGAGCTGATGGAGGCGCCGACGCACCGCTCGTCGCCCCCGCCGCGCCGAACGGCGTGCCGCTGCTGTGGCGCGACCCGTGGGCGGTCGTGCAGGCCGGCGGCTGGCAGTACGCCCACGCCGTCGAGCACCCCGCCGCCGACTTCCCCGCCGTCGAGCTGCTCGTCGAGCGCGCGCGACTCGCGGAGGTCGCCGACGCCGCGCGCGCGGGCACGCTCCCCCTCGCCGGCGCGCTCGCCCTCGAGGCGCTCCGCATCGCCGCCTGGCGGCCCCGCATGACCGAGGTCGACGAGCGCGGGATCCCGCACGAGCTCGACTGGCTGCGCTCGGCCGTGCACCTCACGAAGGGCTGCTACCGCGGCCAGGAGACGGTCGCCAAGGTGCACAACCTCGGCCACCCGCCGCGCCGCCTCGTGCTGCTGCACCTCGACGGCTCCGAGGCCCTGCTGCCCGCCCCCGGCGCGGAGGTGCGCGCCGGCGACGCGGTCGTCGGCACCCTCACCGCCGCGGCGCGGCACCACGAGCTCGGGCCCATCGCGCTCGCCCTCGTCAAGCGCGGCCTCGACCCGGCCGCGGCGCTCGTCGTCGAGGCCGAGGGCACCCCGATCGCCGCCGCGCAGCAGGTGATCGTGCCGCCCGACGCCGGTGCCACCGCGAACGTGCCGCGCATCCCGCGCCTCGGCGCGGTGCCGCGCGCAACCTGAGCCGGGCGGCGGTCGGCATGAGCGAGGGCGGCGCGGAGCTGCGGCGGCTGGAGCGCCGCATCCGTCTGCGCTTGGATGCCCGCACCGCGCTCGACCGCGCCCTGCGCTCGCTGCCCGCCATCGGCCAGATCGTCGTCGCGGCGACGCTGGCCTACCTACTGGCGCGGGGGCTGCTCGGGCACGAGCTGCCGCTCGTCGCCGTCACCGTGACGATCGTGTCGCTCGGCCTCGCGCGCGACACCACCCCGCGCCGGGTCGCCGAGACCGTCGTCGGCATGAACATCGGCATCGCGATTGCCGCCCTCCTCGTGCAGGGGATCGGCCGCGGCGCGTGGCAGATCGCGGTGATCCTCGCCGTCACCCTCGTGATCGCCCGCCTGCTCTCGCCCTCCGCGCCGTTCGCGATCGCCGCCGGCGTGCAGTCGATGCTCGTCGCCGTGCTGCCGTCGCCCGACGGCGGGGTGTTCGCCCGCAGCCTCGACGGGCTCATCGGCGGAGCGGTCGCGCTGCTCATCACGGCGCTGATCCCGCGTTTCGACCTGCTGCGCCCGCGTGGAGAGGTCGCCGCCCTGTACTCGCTGCTCGATCAGGCCGCGACGGGTATGCACGACGCCCTGCGGCTCGGCGACGCGGCCGCCGCCGAGCTCGCTCTCGCGCGCAGCCGCCGCACCCAGCCGCTGCTCGACGACTGGGGCCGCGGGCTCGACAGCGCGCGGGCCGTCGCGGCCGTCTCGCCCTGGCTGCGGCGCCAGCGCCACCGGCTGGCCGAGGAGGCCGCGCTGCAGCAGGTCAGCGACCTCGTCACGCGGCATGTGCGGGCGCTCGCTCGCCGGGTCGAGGTGGTCGCCCGCGACGGGGTGCCCCGCCCGCTGCTCGCCGAGCTGCTCGGCCAGACCGCGGAGCTGCTGCGGCTGCTCGCCCGCAGCCGCGACGACGAGGCCGCACGCTACGCCGCCCGCGCCGTCGCGGCGGGCCTCGCGGCCCGCTGCGCGCCCTCCGCCGTCGACGGGGTCGCCGACCAGGTCGTCGTCGTACTGCTGCGCCCGCTCGCCTTCGACGTGCTCGTGCACCTCGGGACGCCGCCCGAGGACGCGCGCGCCTTGCTGCCCCCGCTCTGAGCCGCGCGGCGCCCCGTCCGCAACCGCGCGACCGGCTCGCTCCCTCCTCTGTGCCGCCGCTGCCAAATGACGGAGAACTCGCCGGCTGCCGCCCTCCCAGCCCCCTTGATTCCGCGATCTCCGTCATTCGGCAGAGGTGCTGGTGCTCTCCATCACAGCGGTGGAGTCGTCGGCGCTCCTGACAGTCTCTCGTGACCGCCGCCACGATCGACAGGTCGAGGGCCACCCTTCTTCGATGCGCGCCGAATTTGTACTCCCGTCTCTCGACATGCTGGCCGCGCAGCGAGATGGCCTCATCCCCACATTCCGTCTCCTCGAGGTGGGCTACGGGCGCGCCCTGATCGCAGGACTGGTGCGCCGAGGGCGTCTCACCCGTGTTCGTCAAGGGTGGTACACGACGTCCGGTCTGCCCTTCGACGCCATTCGCGCGGCGCGAGTCGGCGGGCAGCTAACCTGCGCTGCTGCGCTTCGACTGCACGGAGTCTGGACTGCTCCGGATGCTCGCTTGCATGTGTCGCTACCTGCCGGGGCAGTTCGTCCGCGAGATCCCGATGATCATCGACGCCGGCGCGACCGCGCTGACTCGTCGCTCATCGTGCACTGGCGGGGTGGTCCCCGCATCGTCGACCACCCCATCGCTTCGGTTGAGAAGGCATTGGCTGACCTGGAACGTTGCGCGGACTTCGAGTACTTCGCCGTTGCACTTGATAGTGCCCTTCACCAGGGGTTGCTTGTGCCGGAGCATGCGCTCGCGCGTCGCCATGCGTCTCGTGGGATCGATGGGGTGTGCGAATCCGGCATCGAGACCCTGTTGTGGATCCGTCTCCCACGGCTCCGGCGGAGCATCCGGCGACAGGTTCACGTCTCCGGGATTGGCCGCGTCGACTTCCTCATCGGTGACCGGCTGATCGTCGAGGTGGATGGGCGCGAGCATCACGCAGGCCCCGACGCTTTCGAGCGGGATCGTCGGCGGGATGCGGTGCTGGCGCAGCGCGGGTACCGCGTGCTCCGATTCAGCTATCGCCAGGTCATGCACGAATGGCCGTTCGTAGAGTCGACCATCCGCGCAGTGATGGCTCTTGGTGAACATCGTGCGCGCCGTGGCTCCCCGTTGGTTCGTGCCGAATGACGGAGATACAAAGGGTCACCCTCCCGGGGGTCCTGGTTCCGCGCTGGAATCCGTCATCTGGCACGGACGGCCCACGCGACGGGCCGCGCGGTCGGTGCGGGGGCGCCCGGCTCAGGCGCGCGGGGCGACCGCGTCCCAGGCGACGGTGAGCTCGCCGAGCCGCCAGCGCTCGGGGCCGCCGAGCACGGGCCACCCGGCCTCGCGCAGCCCGCGCGCCGCGGCGACGAAACGCTGGCGGGGCGAGAAGGTCGACAGGGGAGCGTTGCGGGCCCACTGCGCGTCGAGCTCGCGCAGCAGCGCGTGTACGCCCTCGCCGGACACGTTGCGGTGAATCAAGGCCTTCGGCAGCCGCTCGGCGACGACCGACGGCCCGCCGAGCTCGTCGAGCGTGCCGAGGTGCAGCGCCACGGTCAGTGACTGCGGCCCCTCGGGGTCGAGCGCGACCCAGCTGGCGACCCGACCGACCTCGCTGCAGGTGCCCTCGAGCAGCAGCCCGCCGGGGGCGAGCCGTGACCGCATCAGTGCCCAGGCCGCGGCGACCTCACCCTCCTCGTACTGCCGCAGCACGTTGGCGGCGCGGATCACGGCCGCCCGAGCATCCCCGTCGAGCGGCACCTCGAACCCGCCCCGCCGGAAGGTCAGCCCGTCCCGCGCGAAGGGCGCCGCGGCGGCCACCCGCTCCGGGTCGATCTCGATGCCGACCACCCGGGCGTCGGGCCGCACCCGACGCGCCCGCTCCAGCAGCTCCAGGGCGGTCCAGTGCGCGGCGCCGTAGCCGAGGTCGACGATCAGGGGGTCGGATGCGCGCCGCAGCGCGGGATGCGCCGCGATGAACCGATCCATGCGCCGCAGACGGTTGACGCCCGTCGTGCCCCGCGTGATCCGTCCCTCCGCCACCCGACCATTCTCGCGCCCGCGGACGATCGCCGCGCCCGCAGCCGACCGCCGCGCCCTCGGTAGGCTGGAGGCATGACCTCCACGCTGATCCTGCTGCGCCACGGCCACTCCGTCTGGAACGAGAAGAACATCTTCACCGGCTGGGTCGATGTCGGCCTCACTGAGCAGGGCAAGGCCGAGGCGCGCCGCGCCGGCGAGCTCATCAAATCCTCGGGCCTCGAGCCGAGGGTGCTGCACACGAGCCTGCTGAAGCGCGCGATCCACACCGCCAATATCGCGCTCGAGGTCGCCGAGCTCGACTGGCTGCCGGTGAAGCGCAGCTGGCGCCTCAACGAGCGTCACTACGGCGCCCTGCAGGGCCTCAACAAGGCCGAGACGCTCGCCGCGCACGGCGAGGAGCTGTTCATGACCTGGCGCCGCAGCTTCGACACCCCGCCGCCGCCGCTCGCCGACGATGCCGAGTACAGCCAGGTGCACGACCCGCGCTACGTCGGCATCGACGGCGACGTGCCGCGCACCGAGAGCCTCAAGCTGGTCATCGACCGGATGCTGCCCTACTGGCACGCGGAGATCACCAGCGACCTCGCCGCGGGTCGGACGGTTCTCGTGACCGCCCACGGCAACTCCCTCCGCGCCCTCGTGAAGCACCTCGACGGCATCAGCGACGAGGCGATCGCCGAGCTGAACATCCCGACCGGCATCCCGCTCGTCTACGAGCTGGGCGACGACTTCATGCCGGTGAAGCCGGCCGAGTACCTCGACCCGGAGGCCGCCGCCGCCGGGGCCGCCGCGGTCGCCGCCCAGGGCAAGAAGTGACGCAGCGACAGCAGTAGCGGGCATCCCCGCACCGCGGAAGGCCCCGGCTCGAGAGCCGGGGCCTTCCGTGTGAGCGCAGGATGCTCGAGGGAGCTCAGTCGACGGGCGACCAGTCGCCCGTCGCCAGGTACTGCACCTTCTTCGAGATCGAGACGGCGTGGTCGGCGAAGCGCTCGTGGTAGCGCGACGCGAGCGTGGCGTCGACCGTGTCGATGGCCTCGCCCTTCCAGGTCTCGCCGAGCACCTTGTCGAAGACGCTGAGGTGCAGGGCGTCGATCTTGTCGTCCTCGTTGCGGATGTGCTCGGCGATCGCGACGTCTTCGGTCTGCAGCAGCTCGACGAGCTTGCGGGCGATCTCGACGTCGAGGGCGCCCATCTCCTTGAAGGTGCCGCGCAGGCTCTTCGGCACGACCTTGTCGGGGAACCGGTAGCGAGCCAGCTGCGCGATGTGCTCCGACATGTCGCCCATGCGCTCGAGCGAGGCGCTGATGCGCAGAGCGCTGACGACGACGCGCAGGTCGCGGGCCACCGGCTGCTGGCGGGCCAGGATGTTGATCGCGAGCTCGTCGAGCTCGGCGGCCGCGGCGTCGATCTTCGCGTCGTCGGCGATGACTGTCTCGGCGAGCGAGACGTTCGACTCGTTGAACGCGGTCGTCGCGTTGTCGATCGAGACCGCGACGAGCTCGGCGATCTCGACGAGGCGCTCGCGCACCTCCCGGAGCTCCTGCTGGAACACTTCGCGCATCTCGGGTCACGTCCTCTTCATGGTCGGCGGGTGTCGGCGCACTCCCTGTCACCGTGCCGTTCGACGGTGAACGGTCTCTTGCCCGCAGGTTAATTCTCGGCGACGCTGCCCGTCTGGGGCCTTCCGGCACTCCGACGGCTCATCGCCGGTCACTAATCTAGTCGCCATGGACTCGGCACTGCTCGTGCCCCTCGCTCTCGCGCTCGGCGCGCTCATCGGGGGAGGTGCGGTCGTCGCGGTCATCGGGGCGGCCCGCCGGGGGCGGATGGCCGCCGAGGTCGCGTCGACGAGCGTTCCCGACGGGGTCGACCAGGTGGTGCAGGCCCTCGAGTCGGCGGGCGTCGTGCTCGACCCCAGCAACAACGTCGTCTCCGCATCCCCCCGCGCCGTCACTCTCGGCCTGGTCTGGAACCGGACGCTCGTGCATGCCCGCCTCGTCGAGCTCGTCGACCGGGCGCGCCGCGCCGGCGAGCCGATCACCGAGGAGCTCGAGCTGTCGCGGGGCCCGCTCGGCGACGCCGCGCTGCACCTCTCGGTGCGCGCCGCCCGCCTGGGCAGCCGGTACATGCTGCTGCTCGTCGAGGACCGCACCGAGTCGTACCGCCTCGACGCCGTACGGCGCGACTTCGTCGCCAACATCAGCCACGAGCTGAAGACGCCGATCGGCGCCATCGGGCTGCTGGGCGAGGCCCTCGGCCACGCCGCCGACGACCCCGTGCAGGTGCGCCGCTTCGCCGAGCAGCTGTCGAAGGAGTCGGCGCGCCTGGCGAGCCTGACCCAGGAGATCATCGAGCTGTCGCGCCTGCAGGCGAAGGACGCCCTGCTGCACCCCGACGTCGTCGAGCTCGACCAGGTCGTGGCCGCCGCCATCGACCAGAACCGCGTGCTCGCCGACTCGCGCCGCGTCGCCCTCGTCGGCGGCGGGCAGAAGGGCCTGCGGGTCTGGGGTGACGAGGCCATGCTCATCACGGCCGTGCACAACCTCGTGCACAACGCCGTGCAGTACTCGCCCTCGCCGTCGCGCGTCGGCATCGGCGTCACGGCGGCCGACGACGTCATCGAGATCGCCGTCACCGATCAGGGCATCGGCATTCCCGAGGACGAGCTCGACCGCGTCTTCGAGCGCTTCTTCCGGGTCGACCAGGCCCGGTCGCGCACGACGGGCGGCACGGGCCTCGGCCTGAGCATCGTCAAGCACGTGGTGCAGAACCACGGCGGCGATGTGCGCGTCTGGTCGCAGCCGGGCCGCGGCTCGACGTTCACCATCCGCCTGCCGCGCGTTCTCGAGCCGGCACCGACTCTCACGAAGGCCCGCTGATGACCCGCATCCTGATCGTCGAGGACGAGGCCGCGCTCGCCGAGCCCCTCGCCTACCTGCTGACCCGCGAGGGCTACGAGACCGTGGTCGCCGACGACGGGCTGGAGGCGCTCGCCGCATTCGACCGGGGCGGCATCGACCTCGTGCTGCTCGACCTCATGCTGCCCGGACTGGCCGGCACCGAGGTGTGCCGCGAGCTGCGGCAGCGCTCGAGCGTGCCGATCATCATGCTGACAGCGAAGGACAGCGAGGTCGACATCGTCGTCGGGCTCGAGCTGGGCGCCGACGACTACGTGACGAAGCCGTATTCGACCCGCGAGCTGCTGGCGCGCATCCGGGCGGTGCTGCGCCGTCAGACGGATGCGGGCGACGACGACGACAGCGTGCTCGCCGCGGGTACCGTGCGCATGGACGTCGAGAAGCACCAGGTGACCGTCGACGGCCAGGTCGTGGCGATGCCGCTCAAGGAGTTCGAGCTGCTCGAGCTGCTGCTGCGCAACGCCGGTCGCGTGCTCACGCGCGGGCAGCTGATCGACCGCGTCTGGGGCGCCGACTACTTCGGCGACACGAAGACACTCGACGTGCACGTCAAGCGGATCCGCTCGAAGATCGAGCCCGACCCCTCGAACCCGCGCATGCTCGTGACGGTGCGCGGTCTCGGCTACCGCTTCGAGCAGTAGCGCGGGCTACGGGAGGAACAGCTCGTACTCGGGCAGCGCCCCGTCGAGCACCGGAACCAGCACCTCGACGCCCTCCGCGCCCGGGTAGGCGAAGAAGAGGGGCACGAGGCCGCCGATGGTCGCGCCGCTGCCGGTGACGAGCAGCTGGTCCTGCTCCGGTCCGCCGAAGGCGGTGCGTCCGTTCGCGCTCACGAAGATCTCCTCCGTGACGCGCTCGCCGCCCGCCTGCCACTGCACGGTGACGCGGCGATCGGTGTCGGCCGTGCTGACCACGGTCATGACGAGGTTGAGCTCGTCGGGGTCCTCCCCGATCAGCAGCGCGTTGCGGATCGACAGGTCGCCGACCTCCGCGCCGACCCCGTCGCTCGGGTCGTAGTCCTTCTGGGTGGCGATGTTCGCCGAGAAGGTGCAGCCCGTGGCACCGAGAAGAAGGGCGGCCGCAAGGGCGATCGACGCCGCGACGCGAGATTTCACGAGAGGTCTCCTTACAGGCCGTCCGGGGGCCCAGGCGCACGCGTCGCAGGCGACTCGCAGGGGGCCTGGTCGAGTCTAGTCTAGCGACCGTTCAGCATCCGTTCGGCGGGCTGTCGGGGGCCCTCCGGCCCGGATTGCTGGGAAATCCCTGTGGTAGACTGGGGGTTCTGCGGAAGGACCACCATCCATGCTTTTCCAGGTCGGCGAGACGGTCGTGTACCCCCACCACGGGGCGGCAACGATCATCGAAGTGAAGAACCGAATCATCAAGGGCGAAGAGAAGCTCTATCTGAAGCTGAACGTCACCCAGGGCGACCTGACGATCGAGGTTCCGGCCGAGAACGTCGACCTCGTCGGTGTGCGCGACGTCATCGGCCAGGAGGGTCTCGACAAGGTCTTCGAGGTGCTGCGCGCCCCGTTCACGGAGGAGCCGACCAACTGGTCGCGCCGCTACAAGGCGAACCTCGAGAAGCTCGCCTCGGGCGACGTCATCAAGGTCTCCGAGGTTGTTCGCGACCTGTGGCGCCGCGATCAGGACCGCGGCCTGAGCGCCGGCGAGAAGCGGATGCTCGCCAAGGCCCGCCAGATCCTGATCAGCGAGCTGGCTCTCGCCGAGAAGACCGACGAGGAGAAGGCCTCGACGGTTCTCGACGAGGTCCTCGCCTCCTGACCCGGCGACCCCGCTCGTCGCGCGCGTGAACGACGCCGCCCCGCTCGACGCCCCGCGTCTGGCGATCATCGTCGTCGCCGCGGGCAGCGGCACCCGCCTCGGCCTCGGGGTTCCGAAGGCCTTCGTCGCGCTCGCCGGCCGTCCGCTGCTCGAGCACGCCCTCGAGCGCGTCTTCGACCAGCCGGAACCCGCGCAGGTCGTCGTCGTCGCGCCCGCCAGCCACCGCGCCGAGGCGGCGGCGATCGGCCGCCGCGTCGCGGGCCCCGCGGCGGATGCCCTCACGGTGGTGGTCGGCGGCGACAGCCGGGCGGCCTCCGTGTCGGCGGGTCTCGCCGCGGTCGCGGACACCGCGGACGTCGTGCTGATCCACGACGCCGCCCGGGCCCTGACGCCGCCCGAGGTCTTCACCCGCGTGGTGCAGCGCGTGCGCGCCGAGCAGGCGGGGGTCATCCCGGCGCTCGCCGTCGTCGACACGGTCGCGCGGCGCGACGCCACCGGCACCGTGCTCGGCCAGGTCGACCGCTCCGAGCTGGCCGCGGTGCAGACGCCGCAGGGCTTCCCGCTCGCGGCGTACCGCGCGGCCGTCGCGGCTATCGTCCCCGGGGTCGAGCACACCGACGACGCCAGCGTGTTCGCCGCGGCCGGGCATCCGGTCGTCACCGTCGAGGGCGACGATCGTGCGTTCAAGGTGACCACCCCCTGGGATCTCCGCCGGGCCGAGCAGCTGCTGCGCGGCGCGAGCCCGGCGCTGCGCACCGGTGTCGGCATCGATGTGCACGCCTACGACGACGCGCGGCCGCTCTGGCTCGGCGGCCTCTACTGGCCCGACGAGCCAGGACTCGCCGGTCACAGCGACGGTGATGCCATCTGCCACGCCATCTGCGACGCTCTGCTCTCGGCGGCCGGGCTCGGCGACATCGGCTCGCGCTTCGGGGTGGACGACCCGCGGTTCGCCGAGGCGCGCGGCGAGGTGTTCGTGACGGCGACGCTCGAGCTCGTGCGCGATGCCGGCTTCGAGGTCGTCAACGTGGCCGTGCAGGTGGTCGCGAAGCGCCCCCGCTTCGCCGCCCGGCGGCACGAGGTCGAGGCGCTGCTGACGCGCCTGGTGGGTGCACCGGTCAGCGTCGCCGCCACAACCTCCGACGGGCTCGGCTTCACCGGGCGCGGCGACGGACTCACGGCAGTGGCGACCGCACTGTTGGCCCAATAGCCCGCCGGTAGGCTGGGGCGGTGACCGTGCGCCTCTACGACAGCCTGCAGCAGGCCGTCGTCGACCTCGAACCGCGCGTCGAGGGGCACGTCGGCATGTACGTGTGCGGCCCGACCGTGCAGTCGGCGCCGCACATCGGGCACCTGCGCAGCGCCCTCGTCTACGACCTGTGGCGGCGCTGGCTCACGGCGCGGGGGTACCGGGTGACGTTCATCCGCAACGTCACCGACATCGACGACAAGATCCTGGCCAACGCGAGCGACGAGGAGTCGTGGTACGCCCTCGCGTACCGCGTCGAGCTCGAATTCACGGCGGGGTACCGGGCCCTGGGCATCCTGCCCCCGACCTATGAGCCGCGCGCGACGGCCAGCATCGCGCAGATGCACGACCTGATCGCGACCCTCATCGAGCGCGGCCACGCCTACGCGGCCGCGGACGGCAGCGGCGACGTCTACTTCGACGTGCGCAGCTGGCCGACCTACGGCGCGCTCACGCGGCAGAGCCCCGACGACATGGAGGACGCTGCCGACGCTCCCGCCCGCGCCAAGCGCGACCCCCGCGACTTCGCCCTCTGGAAGGGCGCCAAGGCCGACGAGCCCGCGAGCGCGCACTGGGCGTCGCCGTGGGGCATCGGGCGCCCCGGCTGGCACATCGAATGCTCGGCGATGGCGGCGCGCTACCTCGGCGAGGCCTTCGAGATCCACGGCGGCGGGCTCGACCTGCGGTTTCCGCACCACGAGAACGAGCTCGCCCAGTCGAACGCGGCCGGGCACGCCTTCGCGCGGCACTGGGTGCACAACGGTCTGGTGACCGTCGAGGGTCAGAAGATGTCGAAGTCGCTCGGCAACTCGGTGTTCGCCGCCGACCTCCTGGCCGCCCACGAGCCGGCGGTCGTGCGCTACTGGCTCGGCTCGGCCCACTACCGCTCGACCATCGACTACACCCCGACCTCGCTCGATGAGGCCCGCGAGGCCCTCGGCCGCATCCGCGCGTTCCGCGGGCGGGCACGGGCGCGCCTGGCGGTGCCGGATGCGCGCTTCGGCTGGGTCGAGCCCATCGACGATCGCGTCCCCTCCGCCTTCGCGGCCGCGCTCGACGACGACCTCGCGGTTCCTCAGGCCCTCGCCGCGCTGCACGAGACGGTGCGGGCGGGCAACAGCGCGCTGGATTCCGGCGACGACACAGCCGCGCGCACCGCGCTCGAGCAGGTCGAGGCGATGCTCGAGGTGCTCGGTCTCGACGACGCCGCCCCGAGCGGAGCGGTCGCCGCGGCCGCGGCCCGCGCCCTCGCCGCGCTCGTCGAGGGCAAGCTCGCCGAACGCCGCGACGCCCGTGCGGCCCGCGACTTCGCGACCGCCGACCGCATCCGTGACGAGCTGACCGCCGCCGGCATCCAGCTCGAAGACACCCCCACCACGACCGACTGGAGTATCGATGGCTAAGCCCGGGCGCCCCGGCGCCAGCAAGAAGAAGAAGGGCGCGACGGTCGGCTCCGGTGGTCAGGGGCGCCAGGCCCTGGAGGGCCGCGGCCCGACGCCGAAGGCGGAGGACCGCTCGTGGCACCCCGCGGGCAAGCGCAAGGCCGCGCAGGAGCGGCTCGCCGCGGCGAAGGGCCGCGGGGGAGCATCCGCGGGAGGCGGTCAGCAGAGCCGCGCCCGCTCGCCGAAGAAGAACGCCGACACCGAGGTGGTCAGCGGCCGCAACTCGGTGCTCGAGGCACTGCGCGCGAAGGTGCCGGCGAGCACGCTGTACATCGCCGCCCGCGTCGAGATGGACGACCGCGTCAAGGAGGCGCTGAGCCTCGCGACCAAGAAGGGCATTCCGGTGCTCGAGGTCATGCGGCCCGAGCTCGACCGGCTGACCGGCGAGAACTCGGTCAACCAGGGCATCGCGATCACCGTGCCCGCCTACCAGTACGCGCACCCGCTCGACTTGGTGTCGCGGGCAGTCGACCGCGGCCAGACCCCGCTGCTGGTCGCGCTCGACGGCGTGACCGACCCGCGCAATCTCGGCGCGATCATCCGCTCGACGGCGGCATTCGGGGGCCACGGTGTCATCGTGCCCCAGCGCCGCTCGGTTGGCGTGACGGCGGCGGCGTGGAAGACCTCGGCGGGCGCGGCGGCGCGCACGCCCGTCGCGATGGCGGCGAATCTGACGCAGACGTTGAAGGCGCTCAAGGCCGAGGGGGTCTTCGTGCTCGGGCTCGACGGCGGCGGCGACATCGCCCTGCCGGGGCTCGAGCTCGCCGACCGCCCGCTCGTCATCGTCGTGGGCAGCGAGGGCCAGGGCCTGTCGCGCCTCGTCACCGAGACCTGCGACGCGATCGTGTCGATTCCGATCTCGGCGGCCACCGAGTCGCTCAACGCGGGAATTGCGGCGAGCGTGGCGCTGTATGAGGTGGCCAGGAGGCGCGCGGAGCGGTGATGAACGCTAGGAGCGATCTGGTCGGAGCAACGATCCGTGAGGCGCGGCTTCGGGACGGAGTCAGCCTTCGTTCGCTGGCAACGGAACTTGGCCTTTCTGCCTCGTTGCTCTCACAGATCGAAACGGGAAAGACGCACGCTTCGATCCGCACCTTGTTCGCTCTTTCTGTTCGACTTCGATTCTCGATCGATGACATTGTTCGGCGCACGCTCGAGCTTGAGGGCGCCGAAGCGAGCCGTCGCCGCGACGCAGGGGCTCCGGACACGGACGGCTGACCACCGGGTGCTGGATGGCGCGCTCGCTGCGCGCTGGCTCGCCGCCTTCGTTGCCCGCATCGAGAACCCGGTGACGATTCTCGCTTGAGCGTCTTCTTCGCTGCCGCAAACTTCGACGATTCTTTCCTCGCTCGCGACGCCCGAGAAGGCTCCGGTGGGCCGCACGGCGGATACTCTGACCGTGTTTCACCCCACTCAGCGCTGAACGGGAGTCCGCATGAAGATCGCCATCCGGCGCGAGCCGATCGAGGGGGAGCGCCGCGTCGCGGCCACTCCCGCGGCTGTCGCCCAGTACGTCGCCGCGGGCTACGCGGTGACGGTGCAGAAGGGGGCGGGCATCGCGGCCGGCTACCCCGATGCCGCCTATGCCGAGGCCGGGGCCGAGCTCGCGGCGAGCATCCCGCTGTCGAAGGTCGACGTGCTGGCGCACGTGCGCCCGCTCGACCGCGAGACGATCGGGACGCTGCCGAAGGGCGCCATCACGGTCGGGTTCGCCTCGCCCGCGAGCGAGCTCGACGGGGTGCAGGCGCTCGCCGACCGCGGGGTCACCGCGTTCTCGCTCGAGCTGATCCCGCGCATCTCGCGCGCGCAGTCGATGGACGCCCTCACCTCGCAGGCGCTCGTCGCCGGGTATCGCTGCGTGCTCGAGGGCGCGATGCGGTTTCCCCGGTTCCTGCCGCTGTTCATGACCGCGGCCGGCACGATCCCGCCCGCGCGGGTGCTCGTGCTGGGCGCCGGTGTTGCGGGCCTGCAGGCCATCGCGACGGCCAAGCGCCTGGGTGCCAAGGTCTCGGCCTACGACGTGCGCTCGGCCTCGGCCGACGAGGTGCAGTCGATGGGCGGAACGTTCATCCACCTCGATCTCGACGCGGCGGCCGACGCCGCGGGCGGCTACGCGAAGGAGCTCGCCGCAGACCGGGCTGACCGGCAGCGCGAGCTGCTCGCGCCGTTTGTGGCGCAGTCGGACATCATCATCACGACCGCGGCCATTCCCGGTCGCCCCGCGCCGCGCCTGATCACGGCATCGATGGTGCAGGGCATGGCCCCCGGCTCGATCATCGTCGACCTGGCCGCCGAGACCGGGGGCAACGTCGAGGGCGCGAAGCCCGGCGAGGACGTTCTGGTGCCCGTCACCGGCGGGCACGTCACGATCGTCGGCATGAAGGATGCCCCCTCGACGATGCCCTTCGACGCCTCGCGCCTGCTCGGTCAGAACATCGCCAACCTGATCGCGCTCATGACGCGCGACGGCGCCCTGGTTCCCGACTTCGACGACGAGGTCGTGGCGGGCGCCTGTCTCACCCACGAGGGGGTCGTGCGGCACGAGCCGACGGCCGCGGCCCTCGCTGACCGGAAGGGCGGCAAGTAATGGACGCCATCACCCTGCTCACGTTCTTCGTGCTCTCCGTGTTCGTCGGCTTCGAGGTCGTCTCGAAGGTGTCGAGCACGCTGCACACCCCGCTCATGTCGGGCGCGAACGCCATCCACGGCATCATCCTGGTCGGCGCCGTGATCGTCGCCGGGCAGGCGGAGAGCATCCCGGTGCTCGTCGTCGCCCTGATCGCGGTGCTGCTCGCCACCGTCAACCTGGTCGGCGGCTTCGTCGTCACCGACCGCATGCTCGAGATGTTCGGCGGACGCAAGCCCGCGCCGGCGTCGTCGGCGAAGAAGGAGGAGTCGAAGTGATCGTGCTCACCCCCGAGTGGACCGCTCTGCTCTACCTGGTCGCCGCGGTCTGCTTCATCCTGGCCCTCAAGGGCCTGTCGTCGCCGAAGTCGGCGCGCCGCGGCAACCTGATCGGCGCGTTCGGCGCGCTCGTGGCCATGGTCGTCGTCTTCCTCTCGACCGAGCTGGACAACATCGCGCTCATCCTCGGCACGATCGCGCTGGGCACGGTCATCGCGGTTCCGGCCTCGCGCCTGGTGAAGATGACGCAGATGCCGCAGCTCGTCGCCCTGTTCAACGGCGTCGGCGGCGGCGCGGCGGCCCTGGTCGCCCTGCTCGAGCTGCCGCTCGTCGCGGACGAGCTCGGCGCCGTCATCGCGGTGGCGTTCACCGTGCTCGTCGGGGCGGTTTCGTTCTCGGGCTCGGCGATCACCTTCGCCAAGCTGCAGGAGCTCATGCCGACCCGCCCGATCGTCTTCCCGGGCGCCCCGATCGTCATCAGCCTCGTCGCGCTCGGCTCGCTCGCGAGCGCCGTCTGGCTCGTGCTGACCGGCGATGCGGTGGCCAGCTACGTGCTGCTCGCCCTCGGCACGGCGCTCGGTGTGCTCATCGTGCTGCCGGTCGGCGGCGCGGACGTGCCGATCGTCATCTCGCTGCTCAACGCGTTCACGGGCCTCACGGTCGCGGCGTCGGGCCTCGTGCTCGGCAACACGCTGCTGCTGGTCGCCGGCACGCTCGTCGGCGCCTCGGGCACGATCCTCACGCGCGCCATGGCCTCGGCCATGGGCCGCAGCGTGGCGGGCATCCTGTTCGGCGCCTTCCGCGGCGGCTCGACCGCCGGCTCGACCGCGCAGAGCGACCGCCCGGTGCGCAGCTCGAGCGCGGAGGACGTCGCGATCCTGCTCGGCTACGCCCAGCGCGTCATTGTCGTGCCGGGCTACGGCCTCGCCGTCGCCCAGGCGCAGCACACCATGGCCGAGCTCGCCGCCACGCTCGAGTCGAAGGGCATCGAGGTCGTGTTCGGCATCCACCCGGTCGCCGGCCGCATGCCCGGGCACATGAACGTGCTGCTCGCCGAGGCGAACGTGCCCTACGAGGTGCTCAGCGAGATGGACGAGGTCAACCCGCAGTTCAAGAACGCCGACGTCGCCCTCGTCGTCGGGGCGAACGACGTGGTGAACCCGGCCGCGAAGACGAGCCCCGGCTCGCCGATCTTCGGCATGCCGATCCTCGACGTGGCCTCGGCCCGTCAGGTCGTCTTTCTCAAGCGCTCGATGCGCCCCGGCTTCGCGGGCATCGAGAACGACCTGCTGTTCGAGCCGCAGACGACGCTGCTGTTCGGCGACGCGAAGGACTCGCTGACGAAGGTGCTCACCGCCGTCAAGAACCTGTAGACGGATGCCCTGCCGGTCGCCGCGCGGAGCCCTCGGGCCCGCGCGGCGATCGCGTTCGGGGGCTCCGGCTCCGCCCCGTGTCGCGGATCAGACCTTGTCGCGCCAGCTGCCCGGCGCCAGGTCGTCGCCCTCGACGATCTCGATCTCGCTCGTGTCGAGCACGGGCAGCGAGAGCGTCTCGGTGACGGGCGCGATCATCGTCGCCTCGTCGCGGCGGTGCCGCAGCACCGTGTCGATGTACGAGCTCAGCGCCTCGGCGAGCGGGATCGCCCGGCCCTCGTCCTGCGAGCGGTACCAGCGGTGCTCGAGCAGCTGGTGGAACAGCTCGGGGCCCTCCAGCTTGCCGCGCAGATCCTTCGGCACGGCTCGGATCACCGGCTCGAACACGCGCATGAGCCACTCGTGCGCGACGACCTCCTCGTCGCCCTCGCGGTCGGGATGGTTCTGGGCGGCGTAGGCGTCGAGGTCGTTGAGGAGCCGGCGCGCCTGGTTCTCCTCGGCGTCGATGCCGGTGAGCCGCAGCAGGCGGCGCGAGTGGTGGCCCGCATCCACGACCTTGGGGCGGATGCGCACCTGCGTGCTGTCGCCGTCCGTGGTGATGGCGAGCTCCTCGATGTCGAAGCCGAGGTCGTTGAGCCGCTCGACGCGGTCGGTGATGCGCCACCGCTCGGAGCGGTCGAACGACTCCCAGCCGGTGAGCTCCTTCCACAGCGAGCGGTACGACTCGATGATGCGGTTGCTCGTCTCGATGGCGTCGATGTCCTCGTCGAGGCGGCCGCCGGCCTCGAGGTCGAGCAGCTCGCCGGCGATGTTCACGCGGGCGATCTCGAGGTCGTTCTCGCGCTGGCCGTTCGACAGGCCGCCCTCGTAGAGCTGCCCGGTCTCGGCGTCGACCAGATAGGCGGCGAAGGCGCCCGCGTCGCGCCGGAACAGCGTGTTGGAGAGCGAGACGTCGCCCCAGAAGAAGCCCGCGATGTGCAGCCGCACCATCAGCAGGGCGAGCGCGTCGACGAGGCGGGTCGCGGTGTCGGGGCGCAGCGTCTGCGAGTACAGCGCCCGGTAGGGCAGCGAGAAGCGCAGGTGGCGGGTGACGAGCACCGGCAGCAGCGCCTCGCCGTCGTCGGCGACCCGCCCGGTGATGACGGCGGCGGGCTCGACGCAGGGGATGTCGAGGCGCTGCAGCGTGCGCAGCAGGTCGTACTCGCGCCGCGCCATCTCCTCGGTCGTCTCCTTCACCGCCACGACGACGTCGCCGAGGTGCACGAACCGCACGAGGTGCCGCGAGATGCCCTTCGGCAGCGAGGCGATCGTGTCGTCGGGCCAGAGCTCGAGCGGCTGGTGCCAGGGCAGGTCGAGCAGCGCCGGATCGGTGACGGCGGAGGTGATCGAGAGCGAGGCGCTCATGGGGTCTCCCGTCGGGGGTTCAGGATGCGGCGCTCGGGCCGCGAAACGCGACGAGGGCGGGCGCACCGGTCGGTACGTCCGCCCTCGCCATCGAGGTTCCGCGCGATCAGCTCGCGACCGGCTCCTTGTTGAGACGCAGGCCCGAGGCGGTGTCGAACACGTGCACGTGCTTCGGCTCCGGGGTCAGGTAGACGGTGTCGCCGCTGTGCGGGTGCACGCGGCCGTCGACGCGGGCGACGATGTCGACGCGCTGCCCGTTGACCTCGGCGTTGCCGTACAGGTAGCCGTCGGCGCCGAGCTCCTCGACGATGTCCACGGTGACGGCGAGGCCGTCGCCCTTCTCGTTGATGATGAGGTCCTCCGGGCGAACGCCGACCGTCACGAGCTTCTCGCTCGTCGAGGCCAGCACGTCGCGCGCGACCGGCGCGATGGCCGAGCCGAACGTCACGCCGCCGTCTGTGACCTCGGCCGGGAACAGGTTCATCGCGGGCGAGCCGATGAAGCCCGCCACGAAGACGTTGTTCGGGGTCTCGTAGAGGTCGCGCGGGGTGCCGACCTGCTGCAGGATGCCGTCTTTGAGCACCGCGATGCGGTCGCCCATGGTGAGGGCCTCGGTCTGGTCGTGGGTGACGTAGACCGTGGTGACGCCGAGGCGGCGCTGCAGCGAGGCGATCTGGGTGCGGGTCTGCACGCGCAGCTTCGCGTCGAGGTTCGACAGCGGCTCGTCCATGAGGAAGACCTGGGGCTGGCGCACGATCGCGCGGCCCATGGCAACGCGCTGGCGCTGACCGCCCGAGAGGGCCTTGGGCTTGCGGTCGAGGTAGGGCTCGAGGTCGAGCAGCTTCGCGGCCTCGAGAACACGGCTCGCACGCTCATCCTTGCCGACGCCGGCGATCTTGAGGGCGAAGCCCATGTTCTCGGCGACGGTCATGTGCGGGTACAGCGCGTAGTTCTGGAAGACCATCGCGATGTCACGGTCTTTCGGCGGAACGTCGGTGACGTTGCGGTCGCCGATGAAGATGTTGCCGTCGTTGACCTCCTCGAGGCCCGCGAGCATACGCAGCGACGTGGACTTGCCGCAGCCGGAAGGACCGACCAGAACCAGGAACTCGCCGTCGGCGATCTGGAGGTCGAGGGCGTCGACGGCGGGAACCGTCGAGCCCGGGTAGAGACGAGTGGCCTTGTCGTAGGTCACAGTTGCCATGCGGAATCTTCTCCTTCACCGGCAGGTACGTGCCGGACGATCCGTTGTGAATGGATGTGCCAGGTGGCGTGGCGGACGTCATCGGCCACCGGGGCTCAGTATGCCATCTTCCGGCTCTCGTCGTACCATGGATCGAGGGCGCGACGAGCGCCCTTCACCGTGTAACCGGCAGGCTGTGCCTCCGGAACGAATGAGGTCGGATGAACGAGCACCGCTCCGGGCACGAGCGCCCCTCGAAGAATCAGCGGCGTGCTGAGGCCCGTGAGAAGGCCCGGCAGCTGCGCGAGGAGCAGCAGAAGAAGGATCGGCGCAACCGCTGGCTGCTGCAGGGCGGAGTCGCCCTCGCGGCCATCGCGATCGTCGCGGTCATCGCCCTCGTGCTCGTCACCTCGGTGCGTCCCGACGGTCCCGGGCCGCGGAACATGGCCAGCGACGGCATCCGCATCGGCGCCGAGTTCCAGGTCGTGCCGACTGCCTCGCTGCCGGCCGGGCGCGACCCGCTCGTCTCGGAGGCGAACCCGCCCGGCGTGGTCGACATCCAGATCGTCGTCGACTACCTCTGCCCCATCTGCGGCGAGTTCGAGGCGACCAACGGCCCGTTCATCGAGACCCTGATCGCCTCGGGCGCCGCGACCGTCGAGTACCGCCCGATCGCGATCCTCACCAGCCGCTCGGCCGGCACCGAGTACTCGCTGCGGGCCGCGAACGCTGCCGCCTGTGTCGCGGACCGCGATCCGGCGGCGTTCTTCGACTTCAACGCCAGTCTGTTCGCGGAGCAGCCCGAGGAGGGCACGCCGGGTCTCGACGACGAGCGGCTCATCGAGCTCGCGGGCGAGGCGGGTGCCACGGCGCCGACCGTCGAGCGGTGCATCCGCGACCGCACCTTCGCGTCGTGGGTGCGCGACGCGACGGATCGAGCGCTGACCGGGCCGCTCGCGATCCGCGACGTCGCGGTCGACCGCGTCGAGGGCACGCCGACGATCTTCGTCAACGGTCTTCGCTTCGAGTACCGCTACCCCTTCGAGCAGGAGGATTTCGCCCAGTTCGTGCTGCAGGCGGCGGGCGACGAGTTCTCGACCAACCCGACGCCGAGCCCCACGCCGACGCCCACCCCGTAGCGCCGGTACCCTGGGGTGAGCCGTTCGCGGCTCTGCCGGCTTGGCGCAATTGGTAGCGCACCCGACTTGTAATCGGGCGGTTGGGGGTTCGAGTCCCCCAGTCGGCTCCGTGCGCGACGCCATGCGTCGCGGGGTTCGAGTAAACCTGCAGCAGGTGCACCCTCCGCGACCCACCTCGGGCAATCCGCTCCCGACCCTGCTCCGAACGTGTTTCGGGAACGTCGTTCGTTTTCCGACCATAGGGGGGTTGGCGAGAAGCCCCGGAGGTCCTAGCGTTAAGCCCTATTCGACAGCCGGGGGGCTGTCCAGATGCCACAACACGGGGGTATGGCAGATGTTTAGAGTCGCGTCCGCAGGAACCGCTCTCGCAGCGGTGATGCTCGTCACCCTGCCGTTCCTCGGCGGGCCCGAGACCAGTTTCGCGGCGATCGCCGCGACCGGCTCGTCGAGCAGCTCTCCCGTGATCACGGCTGTTGGCTCGCGCGCGAGCGACGAGTCGACCGTGCCGCTCGTGGAGTTCATCGAGCGCCGCGCCGCCGCCGAGCAGGAGGGCGCGAAGTCCGTCGACGACGAGCACACCGCGCAAGACCCGGACGGCTCCACCGCGCCCACCGGCAGTGGCGGCACGGATGCGGGCTCGAGTTCGGGCTCCGGCTCGAGCGGCTCCGGCTCCGGGTCGACCGGATCGGGTTCTGGCAGCGGCTCTGGATCGGGTTCCAGCTCGGGCAGTGGTTCGGGTTCGGGCACCGGCTCGCCGGCGCCGAACCCGACGCCGTCGACGCCCCCGCCCCCGCCGCCCGCACCGGAGCCGCCGGCCTGCCCGTCGGCGATCTCGGGCTCGACCCCCGGCGCCCCGAGCCGCACCTCCGCGCTCGGTGTCGCGGGCACGACCTCGGCCGACCTGCAGTCGTTCGCAGTGCAGTTCAATGCCATCCGTGTCGCCAACTGCCTGCCGCCGGTGCCCTTCGGCAACATCCGGTACGACTCCTGCATGGAGGACCGTCTGTTTTGGATGGCGGAGGACCCGTCAACCGACCCGGCGAGCGCATGGGGCCACATCGGCTCGCAGCGCAGCGACGGCGTGCCGAGCGTCGGGTGCGACGGCAACCTCGCCGGCGGCTCGAACAACACCGGGGCGACCGTCGCTCAGAAGTGGTGGGACTCGAGCGGGCACCGCACCTCGCTCTACAAGCCGACCTACACGGGCAGCACCGCGGGCGTGTGCATCCTCTTCGCCATGACCCACGGCGGCGTGCCGAACGAGCCGTACGCGTTCACCCGTGCCGCGGCCCGCTGGGTCAACTGCTGATCACCGTCTGACCGCTCCGCTCGTCGACCCCGCGCCCCGGCGCGCTGGCTAGGCTGACCGCGGGGGCTCCGCGCGGGAGCCCACGGAGGGGTCGACGATGAGCACCGGACTGCGCTGGGGCATTCTCGCCACGGGCGGCATTGCCCGCAGCTTCGCCCGCGACCTGATCGATGCGGGCCTCACCGTCGCGGCGGTGGGGTCGCGCGCGCCCGGCGCGGCGGCGGCCTTCGCGGCCGAGTTCGGCATCCCGACCGCGCACGGCAGCTACGAGCAGCTCGCGGCCGACCCCGGGGTCGACGTGATCTACGTCGCCACCCCGCATCCGGTGCACCGGGATGCCGCGCTACTCGCCATCGCGGGCGGCAAGCACGTGCTCGTCGAGAAGCCCTTCGCTCTCAACGCCGCGCAGGCGACCCGCATCGCCGAGGCGGCCGCGGCCGCCGGGGTGGTGGCGATGGAGGCGATGTGGACGCGATTCCTGCCGCACATGGTGCAGCTGCGCGCCCTGCTCGCGACCGGTGCGATCGGCGAGGTGCGCACGGTGATCGCCGACCACACGCAGGCCCTGCCGACCGACCCCGCCCACCGCCTGCAGAACCCCGCGCTCGGCGGAGGAGCCCTTCTCGACCTCGGCATTTACCCGGTGTCGTTCGCGGTCGATGTGCTGGGGCTGCCGACCGCGGTCCAGGCCCACGCCTCCCTGACGCCGACGGGGGTCGACCGGCAGACCGCGATCTTGCTGGAGCACGAGGGCGGCCGCCAGTCGGTGCTGCATTGCGCCCTCGACACCGCCGGCTCGAACCGGGCCGTCGTGCTCGGCACCCACGGAGCCCTCGAGCTCGACCGGGTCTGGTACACCCCGACGACCGTGACCCGCTACGACCGCGACTGGAGCGTGGTCGAGCAGCTGCGCCCCGAGGTCTCGGGCCGGGGCATGCAGTTCCAGGCGGCGGAGCTCGAGCGCCGCGTCGCCGGGGCCGCGCCGTCGAGCCTCCCGATCGACGAGACGGTCGCGATCATGACCGTGCTCGACCAGGTGCGGAACCTCATCGGTCTGCGGTATCCGGGCGAGTGAGGCTCACCCTTTGCTCGGTATCATGACGGGATGACCGAGCCCGAGCAGCCGCTCAGCCGACGCGCTCGCCGCGAGGCCGAGGCGGCGGCCGCTCGCCGAGGGCGCGGCCGGTCTGATGACGGGACGCCCGCCGCGAGCACGCCGGAGCCCGCCACGGTCGTCCTCCCGCCCGCGGTCGATGCCCTGCCGACCGAGCCGCTCGTGCCCGCTGACCCGGGGGCTCTGCCGACAGCGGCGCCCGCGGAACCGGCCGCCGAAGCGGCCGACCCCGACGCCCCGCGCGGCATCGCCGCCTTCGTGCGTGCCCACCCGCGCGCCGTGCTCGCCACGGCGCTCGGCGTCGGCTTCCTGCTGCTGGCCACCGGCTCGCTCTTCGCGGGCATCGCGGTGGGGTCCGCGCAGGGGGCTCCGGCGCCCGTGGTCAGCGAGACGCCGACCCCGACGCCCGACCCGCGGGTGCTGCCCGCCGCGATCGCCGACCCGAGCCGGCTGCGCACCTGCAGCGTCGCGTCGCTCACCGGCGATGACCGCCTGAACCGCCTGTTCGCCTCGGTGGTCAATGTCTCCACGGGTGAGGTGCTGCTCGACCGCGACGGCGCGACGCCGGCTCGGCCCGCCGGTGCCATGAAGGTGCTCACCGCCGCCGCGGCGCTCGCCGTTCTCGGCTCTGACTTCCGGATGACGACCCGGGTGGTCGCCGGGTCGACGGCGGGCACCGTCGTGCTCGTCGGCGGCGGCGACGCCACGCTGAGCCGCCTGCCGGCCGGGCAGGAGAGCGTCTACCGCGGCGCGCCGAAGCTCGACGAGCTCGCCGCGCAGGTGGTCGCCGCCTACGCCGCGGCGAACCCCGACGCCCCGGGCATCACCACGCTCGTCGTCGACGCGTCATACTGGCCCGCCGGGGACGCCTGGAACCCCCGGTGGAACCGCGACCGCATCGCCGCCGGCATCCAGGCGCCCGCGACCGCGCTCATGGTCGATGGTGATCGGGCCGACCCGCGCCAGCAGGTCAGCCCGCGCTCCAACGACCCCGTCGGCCGCGCCGGTCAGGCCTTCGCCGCGGCGCTCGCCGCCGCGGGCAACCCGGCCGGCACGCCCACGATCACCTCCGGCTCCGCGGTCGGCTCGACGGTCCTGGGTCAGGTGCAGTCGCAGCCGGTGGGCACCCTCGTGACGCAGATGCTCACGAACACCGACTTCGTGCTCGCGGAGATGCTCGCGCGCGTCACCTCGAAGCAGCTCGGGCTGGCCGGAACCACCGCCTCCCTGACCGGGGCGATCACGGGCGCGCTGAACCCCTACGGTGTGCCGACCGACGGCATGGTCGTCACCGACGGCTCCGGTCTGGCCACCGACAACGCCGTGCCGGCGCAGTACTTCGCGCAGCTATTCACCATCCTCAACGAGGGCTCCGGCGACGCGCGCATCATCATGGATGCTCTCCCGGTCGCCGGCGTGAGCGGCGCGCTCGCCGGCCGCTTCACCGGGCCGAACGCCATCGCCCGCGGTGCCGTCACCGCGATGCCCGGCGAGCTGACGACGGCGCGCACCCTCGCCGGCATCGTGCGCGCCGACGACGGCACGGTGCTGAGTATCGGCTTCCTCGCGGTGCGCGACGGCATCGGTTCCGCGGGGCGCGATGCCCTCGACTCCCTCGCCGCGGCCGTCTTCACCTGCGGCGACAACCTCTCCCCGAACTGATCCGCTCCTGATCGGAGGCCCTGATGGCCCGTGCACTCGTCATCGTCGACGTGCAGAACGACTTCACCGAAGGCGGCGCCCTCGGGGTGGCCGGCGGTGCCGCCGTCGCGGCCGGCATCACCGAGCACCTGCGTGATCACCCCGATGACTACGACGTCGTCATCGCCTCCCGCGACTGGCACGACCCCGACAACGACAACGGGGGCCACTTCGCGGTCGATGCCGCACCCGACTTCGTGACCACCTGGCCGCGGCACTGCATGGCCGGCACCGAGGGCGCCGAGTACCACCCCGACATCGACACCGGCCTCATCGACATCCACGTGCGCAAGGGGCAGGGCGTACCCGCCTACTCGATCTTCGAGGGCACGACCGATGACGGCCGACGACTCGTCACGGCGCTCGACGAGCTCGGCGTGACCGACGTCGACGTGGTCGGCATCGCCACCGACTACTGCGTGCTGGCCTCGGCCCGCGACGCGCTCGCGGCGGGGCGCCGCGTGCGCGTGCTCTCCGACCTCGTGGCGGGCGTCGCGCCCGAGACGAGCGCGGCGGCGCTGCGCGACCTCGCGGCGGCGGGCGCCGAGGTGGTGGCCTCGCGGGCGTGAGGCCCGCATCCGTCGCCTCTATGTCGAGACGAGCAGGGGCGGCTAGACGAGCAGCTGGTGCTTCGCCAAGTCGCGGTAGAGCGGCACGGCCCGCACCAGTTCGCTGTGCGTCCCGACCCCGACCACCTGCCCGTGGTCGAGCACGACGATCTGGTCGCTGTCGACCACTGTCGACAGCCGGTGCGCGATGACGATCAGGGTGCGGTCCTGCGCGACGGCATCGATCGCCTCCCGCATGCGCTGCTCGTTGGCACCGTCGAGCGATGAGGTCGACTCGTCGAGCAGCAGCACCGGCGGCGCGGCGAGCAGGGCCCGCGCGATCGCGAGTCGCTGGCGCTCGCCGCCCGAGAGCATGACGCCCTCCTCGCCGACCTGGGCGTCGAGCCCCCGCGGGTCGCGGTCGAGCACCTCGTCGAGGTTGACCGAGCGCAGCACAGCCACGCACTGCTCGTCGGTCGCGTCGGGGCTGCCGAGCAGCAGGTTGTCGCGCAGGCTGCCGGCGAGCACCGGGGCGTCCTGCTCGACGTATCCGATGCGGCTGCGCAGCTCGTCGCGGTCGAGGGCGCGGATGTCGACGCCGCCCATGCGGATCACCCCCGCGGTCGGGTCGTAGAACCGCTCGATGAGCGCCAGGATCGTGCTCTTGCCCGCGCCGCTCGGCCCGACCAGCGCGGTGCGCGAGCCGACCGGGACGCTGAAGATCACGCCGCGCAGAACCGTGGTGTCGCGCTCCGGCTCGCCCACCACCTCCGCGATCGCCTTCTCGGTCTCCGTCCTGTGGGCGCTCACCGGGTAGGCGAAGTGCACGTCGTCGAACGAGACCGCGGCCGTCGAGGTCGTCGGGGCGGCGGGCTCGATGCCCGCATCCCGCTCGCGCTCGCTCGGGAGGCCGATGATCTCCTGGATGCGGCCGAGCGCGCCGAGCGCCGCGTTCACGCTCGTGATCGCGCCGAACGCCTGCCCGAGCGGGCCGATCAACAGGAACAGGAAGAGGATGAACGCGACGAGCTCGCCGACCGTGATGATGCCCGAGGCGACGCGGAAGCCGCCGACGCCGAGCACGACCAGGAACGACACCTGTAGGGCGATCGACGAGATCGGCACGACGAGCGCCGAGATCTTCGCCACGGCGATGCCCTGCTCCCAGGCGCCTCGCGCATTGCCCTCGATGGCCGTGATCTCGCGTTCGGTCGCGCCCGCCGCGCGCACCGTGCGGATCGCCGAGATGGACCGCTCGACCGCGGCGGCGAGGTCGCCGACGCGCTCCTGCGCCGTGCGGCTGGCGATGCGGATGCGCTGCGACAGCACCACGACGGTGACCACCGACACCGCGATCACGAGCACGGTCAGCCCCAGCAGCACCGGATCGATGATGGTCATCGCGATGAGCGCGCCGAGGAACGTCAGGCTGCCGCCGATCGCCTCGACGAGACCCTGGGTCAGCACGGCCCGCAGCAGGGTGGTGTCGCTGCCCACCCGGCTGACGAGATCGCCGGTGCGGCGCTCGTCGAACTCGCTGATCGGCAGGTGCAGCAGCCGGCGCACCAGCGCCTTCCGGCTCGACAGCACGACCCCCTCGCCGGTGCGCTGCAGGAGGTAGTGCCCGAAGCCGCTCAGCAGTCCGGCGGCGACGACGAGGGCGACGAGCAGGGCCACGACCGGCGCGAGGTCGCCGCCCTCCTCGACGATGCCGATCACCTGCGAGACCAGCAGCGGCTGCGCGAGCGAGGCGAACGCCCCGAGCACGCTGATCACGATCACCCAGCTCAGCACCGCGCGGTGCTCGAGCAGGTAGGGCAGCAGCTGCCGGAAGGTCGCGCGCGGCCCATCGTCGGTGGTAGAACCGGCGCCGGGGCGGCCGAAGCGGCGGCGGGGGGATGCGGTGCTCGCGCTCATACGACCATCCTGGCCGACCTCGCCTCGGTGCCGGCTGGTCGCGCATCCGCGGCTCCCGGGCGGCGGCGCCCGCCGCAGGTCTAGGCTGGGTCCTCGTGCCCCATCCCGTGATCTCCGCCCGCCAGCTGACCAAGACCTACGGCGACTTCACCGCCGTCGACGGCATCGACTTCGATGTCGCCCCCGGCGAGTCGTTCGGCCTGCTCGGCCCGAACGGCGCCGGCAAGTCGACCACCATGCGCATGGTGGGGGCGGTTTCGACGCGCACCGGCGGCGAGCTCAGCATCCTCGGCCTCGACCCGAACCAGCACGGCCCCGACATCCGCTCGCAGCTGGGCGTGGTGCCGCAGCAGGACAACCTGGACCAGGAGCTGCGGGTGCGCGACAACCTGCTCGTCTACGGCCGCTACTTCGGCCTGCCGCGGAAGGTCATCGCCGAGCGCGCCGACTCCCTGCTCGAGTTCGCGCAGCTGACCGACCGGGCGAAGGCGAAGGTCGATGACCTCTCCGGCGGCATGAAGCGCCGCCTCACGATCGCGCGCGCGCTCATCAACGAGCCCCGCATCCTGCTGCTCGACGAGCCGACGACGGGCCTCGACCCGCAGGCCCGTCACATCCTCTGGGACCGCCTGTTCCGCCTCAAGGAGCGCGGCACGACGCTGGTGCTCACCACCCACTACATGGACGAGGCCGAGCAGCTCTGCGACCGCCTCGTCGTGGTCGACAAGGGCCGCATCATGGCCGAGGGCTCGCCCGCGGCGCTGATCCGCCAGTACTCCAGCAAGGAGGTGCTCGAGGTGCGGTTCGGCAGCGACAAGAACGCCGATGCCGCCTTGTCGCTGGCCGGGGTCGGCGAGCGTCTCGAGGTGCTGCCCGACCGCATCCTCGTCTACAGCGACAACGGCGAGGCGGCCCTCGAGGCGATCACGCGCCTCGGCCTCGAGCCGATCACCTCCCTGGTGCGCCGGTCGAGCCTGGAGGACGTCTTCCTGCGCCTCACCGGACGGAGCCTCATCGAATGAGCGCGCTCGATCAGACGCCCGCGGCGCCGCTGACCGCCCAGACGGATGCGGAGCGCGCGCTCGCCGCCGGCATCGCCCCGCGCCGCTGGGGCTCGTGGTACGTCGCCGAGCACCGCCTCCGCGGTATGAAGGGCTACCTGCCCGACGCGATCTTCCAGAGCTTCGGCAACCCGCTCATCTACCTCTTCGCGCTCGGGGTGGGGCTCGCGAGCCTCGTGCCGCAGGGCGTCGGCGGCGTCAGCTACCTGCAGTTCGTCGCCCCTGCCCTCATGGCGACGGCCGCGATGACGATCGCCGCCAACGAGACCAGCTACCCGATCATGGCCGGCTTCAAGTGGAACCCCATCTTCTTCGCCATGAACGCCGCACCGATCTCGCCCGCGCAGATCGTGAACGGCACGATGATCCAGCTCGCGATCCGCATCGTCGTCACGGTCGCGATCTACTTCGGCATCATCATCCTGTTCGGGGCGGTGCCCTCGCCCGCCGGCTGGCTGGCGATCATCGCGGCGACGCTCACGGGAATGGCGATCGGGGCCGCCCAGGCCTCGTACACCTCGACGATCACCGAGGACAAGGGCCAGATGGCGATGCTGCAGCGCTTCGCGATCACCCCGCTGTTCCTGTTCTCGGGCACGTTCTTCCCGCTCGAGCAGCTGCCGCTGTGGCTGCAGCCGCTCGGCTGGGCGTCGCCGCTGTGGCACGGCACCGAGCTCGGGCGCGTCTTCAGCTACGGTCTGCAGGAGCCCCTGTGGCTCACCGTCACGCACGTCGGCTACCTGGTCACCCTGTTCGCCATCGGGCTGTGGGCGACCCACCGCCACTTCGCGCGGAGGCTCAACAAGTGACCGCCACGACCTCGACCGAGCAGGACTTCGCCCCGCGGCGCAGCGCGCTGTACGCGGGCAACACGCGAGCGGTCATCCACCGCGGGTTCCTCGCGACGCGCAGCACGAACGGTCTCGTCGTGCTTAGCGGCTTCTTCGAGCCGGTGTTCTACCTGCTCTCGCTCGGCATCGGCTTCGGGGCGCTCGTCGGCACCGTGCAGACGTCGACGGGCCAGGAGGTGCCGTACGCCGCGTTCATCGCGCCCGCGCTGCTCGCCGTCTCGGCCATGAACGGCGCGGTCTACGACTCGACGTGGAACGTCTTCTTCAAGCTGAACTACTCGCGGCTGTATCACGGGATGCTCGCCACCTCGCTGGGCCCGCTCGACGTCGCCCTCGGCGAGATCTTCCTGGCCCTCGTGCGCGGCGCGATGTACGCCGTCGGGTTCATGGTGATCATGCAGGTCTTCGGCCTCAACCTCGCCTGGACGGCGCTGCTGGCGCTGCCGGCCGTGCTGCTCATCGCCTTCGGCTTCGCGAGCCTCGGCATGGCGATCACCAGCTACATGAAGACGTTCAACCAGATGGACTGGATCGCCTTCATCATGCTGCCGATGTTCCTGTTCTCGGCGACGTTCTACCCGATCACCGTCTACCCCGAGGCGATCCAGTGGGTGATCCAGGCGCTGCCGCTGTGGCACGGCGTCGAGCTGGTGCGCGGGCTGACCACGGGCGCACTGTCGCCGATGATGCTCGTGCACGTCGGCTACTACCTGGTGATGATCGGCATCGGCATCGTCTTCACGACGAGCCGTCTGCGCGCGCTGTTCCTGAAGTGACGCGGCGCCCGCCCCCCGGATGGTGGGGGAGCGGGCGCCGCGCCAGCCGTGATCGCCGCTAGGGGCGGGCGGTGTAGATGGTCGCGCTGTTTGGCAGCACGTAGATCGTGCTCGCCTGGTTGGCGTACTGCCGGTCGGGCGCGTTCCAGTTGCCGTTGCTGTTCGTGAAGGTGAACCCGAACGACGTGGGCGCGGTGGCGAGCGTCACCTTCCACCAGTGACGGCCGTTGATGAAGCCCTCGTAGGTCATCGGGAAGGTGCCGCTGATGCCGTTCCAGGTGTGGATCGAGTAGCTCGTCGCCGACTGCCATTCGGCGAAGTGCACCGTCACCCCCTGGCCCTGCGGCGGCTGCGAGGCGGTCGGGGTCGCCGAGTACGCCTTCGTCACCTCGTTGAAGGTGATCGTGTAGGTCGTGCCCGGGGTCACCGCGATGTCGCCGCCGTTCTGCACGGCCGTGCCGCTGAGGCCCGTGCCGCCGAAGTTCAGCGTCCAGTCGCCGCCCACGTCGAACTTGAACCGCTGGTTCGATGCCGTGCCGAACGACACGTTCGTCGCCGTCCAGACATCGCCCGACTTGGTCATCGGCGTGCCGAGGCTCCAGTTGTTGTTCGTGCCGCGCACGTACAGCGAGTTCCAGCTCGATCCAGCGGGGCGGTACTTCTGGATGAACTGCGCGTATCGCGTGGCGCCGGTGCCCGACGCGACCTCGCCGACGCGCAGCACGGTCATGCCGATGTACGGGAAGGAGTCGAACGCCTGGTTGACGTTGTCCCAGCCGTTGTTCGACGTGATGCCGCCGGCGAGCGCGTTCTCGCCCTTGATCTTCACGCCCTGGCGGCCCGCCTCGGCGCCCACCCAGCCGACGAGGGTCTTGGCCTGCGAGTACTGCGGAGCGAAGTTCTCGTCGTTGAACTCGAGGCAGGTGAAGTGCAGGATGACCCCGCGGCCCGAGTCGGCGACCCGGTTGGCGAGCCCGACGATGTTCGCGTAGCCGCGGCCGGTGCTCGCCGCGGACATGTCGACGCTGGTCTGGATGAGCCCCGCCGCGACCTCGGCGGCGCGCGGCGTCGGGCCGGTCATCGACCAGTGCACGCCGGGGATCTTGTAGCCGATCTCCGCGCCGGGGAACGAGGTGCCGAGCGCCGCGAGCACGGTGTCGAGCATCAGCTCGCCATGGTCGACGAGGCTCTTGTTGTACCAGTCGATGAGGTCCTTGCCGTAGGTGGTGTTGCGGTAGTCGCCGGAGGAGAAGAAGAACCCGGCGTTGCTCGGCGGCTGCACCTGGCTGATGCTCGTGACCGTGGAGCCCCACGCGGTGTTGATGCCCGCGATCGACCCGTACTTGCCGAGCGCCCACTGCTGGAAGCTCTTGACCGCGAGCGGCGAGTAGGCCTGCAGTGCACCGCGCGTCGGGTAGCCGGTACCCGAGTCGTGGCTGTTGTAGGAGGGGTAGCGCAGCTCGCCGGCCGGGCCGAGCGAGACGTTGATCTCCTGCATCCGCGTCGCGTAGGTCGTGCCGTAGCGCGCGACGAAGGCCTGCGTGAACGCCTGGTACTCGTTGACCACGAGCGGCGTCGCCCAGCCCTGCACCGTCTCGTTCGAGACGTTGCCCTGCTCGCTGCGGTGCTTGAGGCCGTTGATGTCGAGCGTGACGCCGTTGAGGGTGGCGCCCTGGTACTTGCTCCACAGCCACGACGGCAGCGGGATGTTGCAGGTGTCGCCCACATTGCCGCCGCACTGGTGGAACGAGAAGATCGGAACGATGTCGAGCCCGCGGCTCGTGATCGCCTGGAAGACCTGGTCGTAGTAGCTCCAGTTGAACTGGTTGTCGCCGGCCGCTTCGACCTTGCCCCACCAGACATCGACGGTGACGGCGTCGACACCGTAGGCCTCGACGGTCGCGAGCTGGTTGCCGAACTCGGTCCAGTTCGAGACCTCGAGCGGGGCCATGACGTTGGCACTGAAGTCGGGGTTGTTGGTGGCGGTGGCGGCCGTGGCCGAGGTCGGCCCGACAATGAGTGTGGCGATGACCGACAGGGTCAGGGCGATGCCCCCCGCTGCGGCGTGCCGTGTTCGAGTGCGCATGTGCTGCTCTCCCTCGCGGGAGGAGCGACGCCGTCGTCGCTGACGACCTCCCGTTCGTGGGAGTATCACCCGATCGCGATCAACCTGCAACCGGTTCCACAATTTTCACAGGGTGGACGAGTCGTTCCACCCGAAAATGCCCCGATTTCATGCCGGTCTCAGCACAATGGAACCGCGTTGCAGGGTGTTCCCGGTGAGGGATCCGCAGGTTCCAGTCGCGGGTCGGGGCACGTGCCCGGCCGGCCGTGGGCGAGCGCGCCGCGCAGGCGCCCCGCGCCGGTGGCGATCAGCCGCGGATGACCTGCAGCGCCCGGGCGGTCGCCAACGCGGCCTCGGCCGCCTCGGCGCCCTTGTCCTCGGTCGAGCCGGGCAGGCCGGCACGGTCGAGGCCCTGCTGCTCGTTCTCGAGCGTCAGCACACCGAAGCCGACCGGCTTGCCCGTGTCGAGCGCGACCCGCGTGAGCCCGTCGGTCGCGGCGGCGCTCACGTACTCGAAGTGGGGGGTGCCGCCACGGATGATCACGCCGAGCGCGACCACCGCATCGGCCCCCGCCTCGAGCGCGGCCTTGCTCACCACGGGCAGCTCGAACGATCCGGGCACCGCGTACTCGACCACGGTCGCGCCTGCGGTCTCGAGCACGCGGCGGGCGCCGGCCTTGAGGCCCTCGCTGATGGCGGTGTGCCACTGCCCGGCGACGATCGCGACCGTCAGGCCGGTGCCGTCGGTGGTGAGGGTGGGCGATCCGGCGCCGCTCATGCGGTCTTCCCTTCGATGGTGGCGAACACGGGGGCGCTCGTGATGCTCTCCGGCAGGCGGTGGCCCATGCGGTCGCGCTTGGCGCTGAGGTAGCCCTCGTTGTCGTCGCCGACGCCCACCACGAGCGGCACGAGCGCGCTCACCTCGATACCGTACTGGGTCAGCTGGCGCTGCTTCTCAGGGTTGTTGCTGAGCAGCCGCACGCGCGTCACACCGAGGTCGCGCAGCATGTCGCTCGCCGCCTCGTAGTCGCGGGCATCGGCCGGCAGGCCGAGGGCGAGGTTGGCGTCGAGGGTGTCGTAGCCGTCCTCCTGCAGGCGGTAGGCCTTGAGCTTGTTGATGAGGCCGATGCCGCGCCCCTCGTGGCCGCGCATGTAGAGCACCGCTCCGCCCTGGCGCTGGATGACGTCGAGCGCGGCGTCGAGCTGGGGGCCGCACTCGCACTTGAGCGAGCCGAACGCCTCACCCGTGAGGCACTCGGAGTGCACGCGAACGATCATGTCGTCGTGGGGCATCCCGCTGACGATCGCCACGTGGTCGGCGCCCGTCTTGCGGTCGCGGTACGCGCGCATCGAGAACGGCCCATGCGTGGTCGGCACGGTCGTGGCCACCTCGAAGGTGACGCTGCTCGCGCGCTCGCCGGTGCGGCCGGGCGAGGCGGCGGCGAAGTCCTCGCCCGACTCGAGGTAGGCGATGAGGTCGACGATCGTGATGACCACGACGCCTTCCTGCTCGCCGAAGCGGATCAGCTCGGGCAGGCGCATCATGTCGCCCTCGTCGGTGACGACCTCGCCGATCGCCGCGACCGGCTGCAGGCCGGCCAGCCGCATGAGCTCGACGGCCGCCTCGGTGTGCCCGGCGCGCTCGCGCACGCCGCCGTCGACGGCGCGCAGCGGCAGGATGTGACCCGGGCGGATGAGACGGGCCGGGGTCGCCGTCGGGTCAGCGAGCACGCGCAGGGTGTGCGCGCGGTCGCCGGCGCTGATGCCGGTCGTGATGCGGTCGGCGGCGTCGACGGTGACCGTGTAGGCGGTCTGCCGCGGGTCTTGGTTGTCGCTGACCATGAGGGGCAGCTGCAGGCGGTCGGCGACCTCGTTGGTCATCGGCGCGCACAGGAACCCGCTGGTGTGGCGGATCGTCCAGGCGATCCACTGCGGGGTGGCGAGCTCGGCCGAGATGATGACGTCGCCCTCGTTCTCGCGGCTCTCGTCGTCGGCGACGAGCACCGGCTTGCCCTCGCGGAGGGCGGCCAGGGCCTGGGGGATCGTTCCGATGCTCATGACAGGGTCCTTCCGTCAGCGGTGGCGCCGAATCGCACCAGCCGTGCTACATGTCGAGCGAGGATGTCGGTCTCGAGGTTGGCGGAGTCGCCGACCTCCTTGTGGCCGAGGGTGGTCACGGCGAGCGTCTCGGGGATCAGCGAGACCTCGAACCAGTCGTCGCCGGCCGCGCTCACGGTCAGGCTCACGCCGTCGACGGCGATCGAGCCCTTGTCGACGACGAGGGGGGCGTGGGCGGCGTCGAGCGAGAAGCGCAGCACTCGCCAGTCGTCCTGCTGGCGGATCTCGAGCACGGTCGTCGTGCCGTCGATGTGGCCCTGCACGATGTGGCCGCCGAGGCGGTCGCCGACAGCGGCGGCGCGCTCGAGGTTGACCGGCTCACCCTCCGACCAGCGGCTGATCGTGCTCATGGCGATGGTCTGCCCCATGACGTCGGCAGTGAACCAGTCGTCGCCCTGGTCGACGACGGTGAGGCACACGCCGTTGACCGAGATCGAGTCGCCGTGGGCGGCGTCGCTGACGACGAGCGGGCCGCGCACGGTCAGGCGGGCGGCATCCCCGCGGGGCTCCCAGCGCACGACGGCGCCGAGCTCCTCGATGAGTCCGGTGAACATGGTCAGGAACCTCCAGGGGTGGGCGAGGTATCGGTCTTCGGTCGGGCGACGATCATGATGTCGTCGCCCAGGGTCTCGATGCGGTGGATGCTCAACCGACGCACCTCGCTCATCGTCGTCGCCCCGAGGTCGTCGAGGGCCACCTTCGGGCCGCCGATCAGCATCGGCGCGAGGTACACGAGCACCTCGTCGGCGAGCCCTGCGCGCAGGAACGCGCTGGCCAGGGTCGGGCCGCCCTCGACGTAGAGCCGTCGGATGCCGCGCTCGGCGAGGTGCTGCAGGCCCGCATCCAGGTCGCGGTGACCGAGCTCGATGAGCCCGGCCGGGTGTTGACGCAGGCGCGCGTCGGCCGGAACCGGTGTCGTGCCGAATACGACGGGGATCGGCTGGTGCGGCAGCAGCTCGCCGCCGTCGCCGCGCGCGGTCAGCGTGGGGTCGTCGGCGAGCACGGTGCCGGTGCCGACGGCGATGGCGTCGTGGGCGGCTCGCTGCTCGTGCACGCGCTGGCGGGCGGCGGTGCCGGTGATCCACTGGCTCGTGC
>VFQU01000254.1_pt1 | contig 54308 bp, 45 predicted proteins | sample 3512311 | NCBI WGS metagenome assembly VFQU01 (sample SAMN10412377, study PRJNA504923) | tailings metagenome | isolation source: Relicate 3 Philex TSF3 active mining site | place: Philippines: Tuba, Benguet | collected 2017-08-29 | reverse complement strand
GCTGCCAGCCCCGGACCCCGCCTCCCCGCTCGCCACCAGCAAGCCCGCCCCGGCCACCCCGGCTACCGCCGCCATCGCCCCAATCCACCGCCATTCCCGCGCATTGTGCGAGATCGACAGGTGCAGCGCCCCCAACAGCAACGGGAAGGCCACTGCCTCTTCCTTGGCCGCCAGCGCCAACCCATAAAACACAAAGGCCCAACCATGTTTCCCCTTCAACCACTGCTCCAGCGCCACCCACAGCAGCAGCCCCATCAACACCACCGGCCGGCTGAACACATACAGCACCGGTTCGGCCTGCAGCGGATGCACGGCAAACAGCGCCGCCGCCACCAGCGCTCGCTCTGCCCCCACCAGCCGCCGCAACGCCCGGTAGCAGCACTGCACCGCCACCCCGTGCAGCACAATGTTGCCCAGCCGCCACGCCCAGGGCAACGGCCCGCTCAGTTGTTCCTGCAGCCAGTAAGTCAGGTAAGTCAGCGGCCGCGGTCGCGCAAGGGAAGGGAAGTCCAGCCCCGGCAGCGAGTAGTCGTCCAGCAGCCAGTCCCCCGGCAGGCCCAGCAACCACAGGCTGCTCAGCGCCAATAGCAGATAAGGATGATAGGCCGGTGTTATGCTGCTAGTTTCCCATGTCCCCCCGGCCTCGCTCCAAAGCCGCCCGTCAGGCCCGCCTCAACGCCATCCTCCACGAGCTCGATCTCCTCTACCCGAACGTCACCTGCGCCCTCCACCACACCACCCCCTGGGAACTCCTCGTCGCCACCATCCTCAGCGCCCAGTGCACCGACGAGCGCGTCAACATGGTCACCCCCGGCCTCTTCGCCAAGTACCCCCGCATCGAGGACTTCGCCGCCGCCACCCCCGAAGCCCTCGGCAAGGACATCTACTCCACTGGCTTCTATAACAACAAGGCCAAAAACATAATCGGCGCCGCGCGTCGTATCCTCGACGTCTACTCCGGCGAGGTCCCTCGCAACATCGATGACCTCCTCACCGTCCCCGGCGCGGCCCGCAAGACGGCCAACGTCGTCCTCGGCAACTGCTTCAATATCGCCAGCGGCGTCGTCGTCGATACCCACGTCTCCCGCATCTCCCAGCGCCTCGACCTCACCCGCAAAACTGACCCCGTCCAGATTGAGCGCGACCTCGTCGCCATCCTGCCCCAGGAGCGCTGGATCTCCTTCAGCCACCAGCTCATCCACCACGGCCGCAACCACTGCAAGGCCCGCAAGCCCAACTGCGTCGAATGTCCCCTCAACTCCCTCTGCTATGCCAAGGACAAGAATGCGTAAGTTCCTGCCCGCCGCCGCGCTGCTGTTGACCTCCTGCGTCAACTTCCCCAATGACTACGCGCCCACCCGCGCCCGTCAGGTGGACCTCGGCCCCAGCCCGCGTGGCCTCACCACTTACATCGACATGAAGGACGCCGCCAGCCTCGCCCACCTCGCCTGGGGCATGAAGCCCGGCGCTTTCGATGGCGAGCGCCGCCGCGCCAATCCGCAGGCCGCCCTGCGCTTCCACGTCCCGAACCCTGTCAACCTGCGCTTCCACATCGATTTCGACTCCCCCGCCGAACAGACCATCCGCTTCCGCCTCAACGCCCGCCTCCTCGGCGAGACCACTGCCCAGGGCCGCAGCGAATTCACCGCCCCCGTCGAGCCGTCTGACTTTGTGCCCGGCACCGCCGCCCTGGTTGAGATCGAATCCACCGCTGGCCTCTTTCTCTACCGCGCCGGCTTCCTCGCCCGATGACCGCGCTCGTCTATATCCTCCTCGCCTGGTTCCTCACGCTCCTCTCCTGCCTCTGCCTCGGCACGCTCATCCTGCGCACCCTCCGCCTCACCCTCACCAGTTGGGAGGACTGGGCCTATCGCTTCCTCCTCGGCGCTAGCGCCTTGAGTCTGCTCACTTTCACCCTCGCCGCCGCCGGCCTCGCCTACAAGGGCGCCGTCTATGCCATCGCGGCTCTGCTGCTGGTCTTCACCTGGCGCCATCGCCCGCAACTACCCCGGCTTTCCTGGGACGCCACGGCCCTGGCTTGGCTGCCGCTCACCTTCCTCTATCTCACCCACGCGCTCGCCCCCGAACACTCCCCCGACGGCATGAGCTACCATCTCGGCCTCGTCGCCCGCTATGCCCGCGACCACGCGCTCACCCCCACGCTCGCCAACATGTACGGCTACCTCTCGCAGGGCCTCGAGATGCTCTTCCTGCACGCCTTCCTCATTGGCCGCCACTCAGCCGCCGCCCTCGTCCACTTCACCTTCCTGCTCCTGCTGCCCCTGCTGCTCTACATCCACGCGGGCACCCCCGGCTGGCGCGCCGGCCTCTTCCTCTACGCCATCCCCGTGGTGGGCATCGATGGCATCAGCGCCTACAACGACGTCGCCCTCGCCACCGTCCTCTTCGCCGTCTGGCATGCCATGTCCCGCTGGCGCGTTACCCAAACTCCGGCCTGGCTCACCATCGCCGCCCTGCTTGCCGGCTTTGCCTTCGCCATCAAGTTCACCGGCCTCATCGCCCTCCTGCTGCTTGCCCCTGCCTGGCGCACCCCGCGCTATGCCCTCTGGGCGCTGCCATCCATGCTGCCCTGGCTCGCCCGCAACGCGCTGCACACCGGCAACCCGCTGGCGCCCTTCTCGAACGCCTGGTTCCCCAACCCTTACTTCAATGCCGAGTTTGAGGCCAATTACCTTGCCTTCCTGCGCCACTATGACCTTTCGGGCCCTCTTGAATGGGCGCACGAAATGCTGCTCGGTGGCCCGCGCCTGAGTGGCCTGCTGGGTCCGCTGGCGCTGCTCTTGCCGCTGGCCTTCCTGGGCCTGCGCCGCCACCGCTCGCTGCTTATCGCCGCCACCCTGATGCTGGCCCTCTACCCCCTCAATGTCGGCACCCGCTTTCTCATTCCCGCGCTGCCCTTCCTCGGCCTCGCCCTCTTCCTCACCTTCCCGCGCCTCACCCTTCCGCTGCCCTGGCTCGCGGCCGTGCTGGCCTGGCCCAGCGTGCTGTCGCTCTATGCGAGCCCCTATGCGTGGTTTCTCGAAAAGGCGCCCTGGCGCGCGGCCCTGCGTATCGAAAGCGAAGACGGCTTCCTCACTCGCAAGAGCGCCGGCTACATCACGGCCCGCCTCATCGAGGCCCTGGTGCCGCCGGGGGAAAGCGTATTTGCCCTCTCACCCATTCCCGAAAGCTACACCTCGCGCAACGTTCTGATCGCCTACCAATCCACGCTGGGGATGCGCCTCCAGCATGCCCTCGCCGCGCCCAACTACGAGGGCTACCAGCCGCGCTTCCGCTATGACTGCCCGGCGGGCCCGCTGCGCATCGCCAGGGATGCCGCCGACTCCTGGAGCATTAACGAACTCGTGCCTCGTCCCCAACGGCTCGACTGCCACCGCCACCCCTGGGACGCCACACTCGCCATCGATAACAACCCCGTCACCCGCTGGCGCACCTGGGCGCCTGTGCGCGCCGGCGATACCTGCACGCCCAGCCCCGCGCGGCCATACACTGTCTACGGCAGCGCGGACCAGTGGCAGGTGGAACTCGCCGGCTGCACCCGTTCGATCGAGGCGCTGCCCGGCGACTACCGCGCCGCTGCGCGCCAGCTCTTCCTGCGCGAGGGCGTGCGCTATCTGGCCATCGACGCGCCGGACTTTCCCGCCGCCGACTTCCGCGAGCACCTCGCCGAGTGGGGCGCCGAACTGCTGGCCGAGCGCGGCACCATGCGCCTCTACCGCTTCTGCGCGGCTTCGTGCGAGCCTGTTCCTTAGCCTATGGATTACTTTCTCGGCGTCGACGGCGGCCAGTCTTCCACCACCGCCATCATTGGCGATAGCGAGGGCCGCATACTCGGCATCGGCCGCGGCGGCCCCTGCAACCACATCAAAACCGGCGATGGCCGCGCAAAGTTTGAGAACGCCATCCTCGGCGCTCTGCCCGTGCAGGGCCTGCGCTTTCGCGCCGCCTGCTTCGGCTTCAGCGGCGGCCCGGCCGACAAGGACGCACTCGTCCGTGAACTCATCCCGGCCGAGGAATACTACGTCACCAACGACGGCCTCATTGCCCTCACCGGCGCCACGGCCGGTGCGCCCGGCATCATTGTTGTGGCGGGCACGGGTTCCATCGCCTTCGGCCGCAATGCCCGCGGCGAGACGGCGCGGGCCGGCGGTTGGGGCTACATTTTCGGGGACGAAGGCGGCGGCTTTGACCTCACGCGCGAAGCCCTGCGCGCCGCCCTGCGCATGGAAGAGGGCTGGGGGCCAGCCACTTCGCTGCACGCCAAACTGCTGGCCGCCACGGGCGCCAGCAATGCCAACGACCTGCTGCACCGTTTCTACACCACCGACTTCCCGCGCCCCCGCATTGCCGGTTACTCGCGTCTGGTGGATGAAGCCGCGCGCGAAGGCGACGCGCAGGCCATCGCCCTGCTGCAGCGCGCCGCCCAGCATCTGGCCGGCTTTGCCGCCAGCGTCCGGCAGACGCTCTTCGCCGAAGAAGAGCCGGCGCTGGTCTGCCCCGTGGGTAACGTCTACCAGAGCGAGATCCTCAAGGAACGCTTCGCCACCCTGGTCTCTCTCCACTCCGCCAACCACTACGCCGCGCCGCGCTACGGCCCAGCCAGCGGCGCGTTGATCGAGGCCTGGCGGCTGGCCGGCCTGAGCCCAACGCTCGAGTTTCTGCCGGCTGAGGAGAAGCCTGCAAGTTAAACTGTAAGTTTCACCCATGGCAAAACTATCCATACGCGATCTGTCTCTCGCGGGCAAGACAGTCTTCATCCGCGTGGACTTCAATGTCCCGCTCGCCAATGGCGGTCAGGAGATTACTTCTGACAAGCGCATCCGCGCGAGCCTGCCCACCATTGAGTACGCTCTCGAACAGGGCGCGGGTCTGATCCTCGCCAGCCATCTCGGCCGGCCCAAGGGCAAGCGCAACCCGGAGATGAGCCTGGCCCCCGTTGCCAAGCGTTTGAGTGAGTTGCTGGGCCGTCCGGTCACCATGGCCCCCGATTGTGTGGGCGAGGCGGTGGTGGCACTGAAGCCGGCGGCGGGCGGCGTGTTGCTGCTTGAGAACCTGCGCTTCCATGCCGAGGAAGAAGGCAACGACACGGCCTTCGCGCAGCAACTGGCAGCCCTGTGCGACGTCTATGTCAACGACGCCTTCGGCACGGCGCACCGCGCGCACGCAAGCACGGTGGGCATGATCCCCTTCGTGTCGCAAGCCGCCGCGGGCCTCTTGATGGACAAGGAACTGGAATACCTGAACAAGGTCACCGCCGCCCCCACGCCGCCTTCGATTGGCATCATCGGCGGCGCCAAGGTGAGCGACAAGATCGAGGTGATCCAGAACCTGCTCAAGATCACCGACAAGCTGCTGATTGGCGGCGCCATGGCCTACACCTTCCTGAAGAGCCAGGGCCTGCCCACGGGCAAGAGCCTCGTTGAGGAAGACAAGCTGGACCTCGCCAAGGAACTGCTCGCCACCGCCGGGGGCAAGCTGCTGTTGCCGACGGACCATGCCGTGAGCCCCGAGTTCAAGGCCGATGCCGGCTATCTCGAAACCGAAACCATCCCCGAAGGCCAGATGGCCCTCGACATCGGCCCCAAGACGATTGAGCGCTACCGGGCGGAGATCCTGGCCGCCCGCACGATCATCTGGAATGGCCCCATGGGTGTGTTCGAAATGCCGCCCTTTGACAAGGGCACCATGGCCGTCGCGGCAGCGGTGGCTGAGGCCACCGACAATGGCGCGATTAGCGTGGTGGGCGGTGGGGACAGCGAAAAGGCCGTGAAGACGGCTGGCATCAGCAACCGTGTGTCGCATGTTTCGACCGGCGGCGGCGCGAGCCTCGAGTTCCTCAGCGGCATCACGCTGCCCGGTGTGGCGGCGCTCACCGACAAGTAAACGAGGCCTGTGCCAAGCCTTCACACCCTGTGTGTGCGCGGGTCGCACGGCAGCCTTCGAATCTTGGTTTTTCAATAGTTTAGGCTTTGGCGAAGGGATTGCTTTATTCCGTCGGGAATGAAGTGCCTCTTTGCCGCAATTTTGGCATCCACGGCCCTGGTGGCCCCCTATCACCGGGCCGTGGCCTTTCATTCGAACAACATCAACACGCGCTACCAGATTGAGCGGGTCACGCTTGAGGGCGAGCGCCTGCCCATGCCTTTGGCGGTGCGGCGGGGCTTGCAACTGCTCACCGGGCAACCCTTTGAACCCACTGCCCTCGAGCGGCTGGAAGGGCAGATACGCGAGGCGTGCCCGGGCTACGAAGTTCGCCGGGAGGTAACGCGCGGAGCACAACCGGGGCAGCTCAATGTGCGCTACGTACTCGAGCGGGCAGCGCGGCAGGTGTCCTTTACCAGCCCGCGCTTTCTCTATCATTCCCAGCAGGATTTGAGCTTTGGTGCGGGCGTGGAAGTGCACTCCGGGCGCTACACCGGTGCGGCCACCGTGTTCACGGAGAACGACCAGTTCCTTGAACGCGCCACGGGCGTCCGCGCCACACTGCGGCGGGGCCGCTTTGCCTTGCTGGGTGAGACGATGCGGTCTGACTGGGCTACGGCGCATCCGGACTTCTACACGGGCCGCACGCGGATCGAACCCACTTACACCCTGGACCTGGCCCCTCATGTCACCTTGACGACGGGCTTGAGCTTCAATCATTTCTCGGCCGCGGGAGCCACAACGGCGCATGCTTTCATCAATTCTCTGCGCTATCGAAAGCAGATGCCGCTGGGGCTTGCCGGTACACAAACGCTGGAGGCAGGCTATCACCTGCGCGCGGCCACCACTTACCAGCGACAGCTTGCCGAGGCCAATCTGGAACTGGCCTCGGGGGCGCGCACGAAGTTGCGCCTGCGGGCGCAAGCCGGACACCTGCGGGGGGAAGCCCCGGTGTTTGAACGGTTTCTGGCGGGCAACTCACAGTTGCTGCGCGGGTGGAACCGTCTGGATCTGGCGCCGCTGGGGGCATCCCGTTTAGCCCACCTATCGGTGGATGGACGCCACCGGTGGGTTCGTTTTTTCTATGACAGTGGAACCGTTTGGCAGGCGGCGCGTCCCAAGGTACTTAGACACGCCGCCGGTTTCGGTTTTACGACCGGCGCCTTCAGCGCCATGATTGCCTTTCCCATCCGTTCCGGCCCGGTGGAACCAGTCTTCCTTCTGGGGATGAACTTTTGAGACTCCTGATTGCATTACTGCCATTGCTGATCTGGGCTGAGCCGTTGCGGCCGCGGCTGGAGGACGGGCGGCTGGGCGTGGACCGGCCGGCCTTCAACTTTCTGGTGGGCAAGCCGCTCGAACGGCTGAAGAACGGGCTTTCGGTGACCTATGACTTTCAATTGCAGGTCTTTGACGGGCCCAAGCCGGTGGGCCGGTCGCTGCGGCGCTTTGTGCTGAGCTACGACCTGTGGGAGGAGACCTTTTCAGCCGTGGCGCTGGCGCCGGCGGGAGGACGCAACCCGGTGGAATCGGTGAGCCGCCTGAGCGCGGAGGCCTTGACGGGCTGGTGTTTTGACCGGGTTTTGCTGCCGGTGTCGCCTTTGCCGGGGGGCAAGCCGTTGCGGCTGGAACTGGATATACGCGGGCCGGCGGCGAAGCTGCCGAACCCGTTGCGGCCGCACGGGGTGGTGGACCTGGCGGTGCTGGTGGAGATCTTTTCGCGGCCACCGGACCCGCGGGATACCGCTTTTCATTTCAAGAGCGACAGCTTCACGCTGGCGCAACTGGGCCGGCCATGACGCGGCTACGCGACAAGCTGTTGGTGCTCTTTGCGGCGGCGACGTTGCTCCCGCTGGGGGTGACGCTCTATGCTTCGTGGGAGCTGATACACCAGTCGCTGGCGGCGGCGCCGCTGGAGGAACTGGAGCAGACCAATGCAGCTCTGGCGACGACGGCGCGGACGCTCTATCAGCAGTCGCAGGGCATATTGCGGGAACGGGCTCGGGTGACAGAAGGAGAGAAGGCGAACTTCGTAGTCGCAGGCGAGGAACTCCTGTTGGTGAGGCCGGAGCAGACTTACCGGTTGCGGGTGCCGGGGGTGAACTTTGCCGAACTGCAGGCGCAGGTGGCCGGGGCGCATGCGTTGCTGGCGGCGCATCAGGAACATGACCTGCGGCGCGGTTTTCTCGCGACGCTGCTGGTGGTGGCGGGCAGCATCTGGGTGGCGGCGTTGGGGTTGCTGTGGTGGCTGACGCGGCGGACGCTGGCGCCGCTCGAAGCCCTGACGCGGGCGATGCGCGACTATGGCGCGGGGCGGCCGGCCCGGCTGCAGCCGTGTGGCCGGGACGAGGTAGCGCAGGCGGTGGCAAGCTTCCATGAGATGACCGAGCAACTGGAGCGCGGCCGGGAACGGATGCTGTATGTGACGCGGCTTGAGTCGTGGCAGGGGCTGGCGCGGAAGATGGCGCATGAGGTGAAGAACTCATTGACGCCGATACGGTTGACGGTGGAGGAGATGGTGGCGCGGGCGCACCCGCAGGACCGGGCCTTTCTGGATCAGGCGGGGCAGATAGTGACTGAGGAAGTGCAGGCGCTCGAACGGCGCGTGCGGGCCTTTACGGAACTGGCCAGTGAGCCGCCGCTGTTGCTCGAAAGCCTGCAACTGGAGGCGATCGTGGCCGAGCGGGTGGAGTTTCACCGGAAGGCGCATCCGCGGGCGGAGTTTCGCGTAGTGGCGGGGGAAGCACCGACCTGGGTGGTGGCGGACGCAGACCTGCTGCGGGGCATCCTGACGAACCTGATTGAGAATGCGGCCGCGGCTGCCAGCGAGATTGAGTTGACGATCGAGGCCGCGGGAGTGCGGATTGAAGACAACGGGCCGGGGCTGTCGCCACTGGCGCGAGAGAGCCTGTTTCAGCCGACGATCTCGTTCAAGCCTGGAGGCATGGGCCTGGGGCTGAGCATTGCCCGCCGGAGCGCGGTGGCGATGGGAGGAGACCTCGAAGCCGCCACGGGCCATCTGCCTGGCGCCGCCTTCCGCCTGCGCTTGACCCCAGGAGAAAAGCCATGTCCAAACGAATCCTCATCGTTGATGACGAAGAGAACATTGGCCGCTCGCTACGCCTGATACTGGAGCGCGAGGGCTACGTGGTGAACACGCTGCTGTCGGCGGCGGCCTTTGCGCAGGCGCCACGGGCGGACCTGTATCTGCTGGATGTGCGGTTGCCGGACGCCAGTGGCCTCGACCTGCTGCGGCGGATACTCACCGAGCAGCCGGGGACGCCGGTGATCATGATCTCGGGCCATTCGACGATCAGTGATGCGATGGACGCGGTGCGGGCCGGGGCGATTGACTTTCTCGAAAAGCCGCTGGCCCGGGAGCGGGTGTTGCATGCGGTAGCAAGGGCGCTCGAACAGACGCGGCTGACCGAGGAGAACCGGCAATTGCGGGAGGCGCTGGGCGGGGCGCCGCGGATGATTGGGCAGAGCCCGGCCTTCACGCGGGTGATTGAGCAGGCGACGCTGGCGGCGCGGTCAGACGCGCGGGTGCTGCTGATGGGGGAAAGCGGCACGGGCAAGGAACTGCTGGCGGCGCACATACACGAGAACAGCCCGTTTGCCAGCGGGCCCTTTGTGAAGGTGAACTGCGCGGCGATCCCGAACGAGCTGATTGAGAGTGAACTGTTCGGCCATGAGAAGGGCGCCTTCACCGGGGCGACGGCCCTGCGGCGGGGGAAGTTTGAGCAGGCCGATGGGGGCACGCTATTTCTCGATGAGATTGGGGACCTGGCGACGGCCTCGCAAGCGAAGCTGCTGCGGGTGTTGCAGGAGGGGGAGTTTCACCGGGTGGGCGGGGAGCAGGCGATTCGGGTGCAGGTGCGGGTGGTGAGTGCGACGAACAAGGACCTGGCAGCGCTGGCGCAGAAGCAGCAGTTCCGGGAGGATCTCTACTACCGGCTGGCGGTGATGCCGATACAGGTGCCGAGCCTGCGGGAGCGGGCCGGAGACATACCGGCGATGGCGGCTTACTTTCTGGATGAGTTCTGCCGGCGTAACAACTTCAAAGCAAAACATTTCCACCCCGAAATGTTTTCGATTTTACAGGCCTATGGCTGGCCCGGAAACGCCCGGGAATTGCGCAACCTGGTGGAGCGTATGGCGATATTGACGCCGGGGGAGGAAATCACGGCAAGCGCCCTGCCCGTGGAGCTGAAACTGCCCCGGGAGGGCGGCGGAAAGAGTACGCTCCATGAGGCACGCACGGCCGCTGAGCGGGAGACGCTGCTGAAGGCGCTCGAGAGTTGCGGCTGGAACGTTTCGCAGGCCGCACGTTTTTTAGGACTGGAGCGAACTAATCTGCACAAGCGCATGAAGGCGCTGGAGTTGTCGCGTCGCAACTAGTTGAGGGGCGGGTTCTGGGGCATGGCGGCGCTGTCGGTGCGCGGGTCCGCGCCAGCGAAGTTGACCTTGCGCTTTGCGTCATGCTGAACCGCCTCGCCGTTGCCCATGGAACTGGAGTAGCCGGTCATGGTGGTGACCACATGGCCGCGGCGCTGGAGTTCCTGCCGGACACTTTCGGCGATGCCGCTTTCGATCTGGACATCGCAGCCCTCAAAGGTGGCTTTGGTGAAGCGGGGCACCTCCATGGCGCGCTGGATGTTCATGCCGTGGTCAACAATGTTGGAAACAAACTGGGCGTGCGCCTGGGATTGATTCCATCCGCCCATGATGCCGAAGCCAATGGCCATTTCATCCTTGCGCATGAGGGCGGGGATGATGGTGTGCAGGGGGCGCTTGCGGCCCATGAGGGTGTTGGGGAGATCGGGCTTGAGATCAAAACCGGCGCCACGGTTGTGCAGCGAAAAGCCGGTGCCAGGGGCTACCATGCCAGTGCCATAACCCGCGTAATTGCTTTGGATTAGCGAGACAATGTTACCTTCTTTGTCAACTGTGGAGAGGTAGATGGTTTCGCGGCCGCGGGCGTTGAGGGCCTCGCTGATTTCGCTGGGGAGGACCTTGCAGGCGGCTTTCTGCATGTCGATTTGCTGGGCGCGATTGCGGGCGAGGTCTTTCGAGAGCAGGCCCTTGACGGGGATGGGGTTGAAGCGGGGGTCGCCGACGTAGCGGGCCATGTCGGCATAGGCGAGTTTCTTGGCCTCGATCATGACGTGAAGTGCGGCGGCAGAATTGTGCCCGTAATCCTTGAGGGGAAAGAGTTCCATGATGTTGAGCATGGAGAGGGCGGCGATGCCCTGGCCGTTGGGGGGAAGCTCATAGACGGTCCAGCCACGGTAGGTGGTGGAGATGGGTTCGACCCATTCGGGCTCATACTCGGAAAAGTCTTCTTTTGTATGAGTTCCGCCATGTTTCTTGAGAAAGTCGACGAGGTTTTCGGCGAGCTTGCCTTTATAGAATGCGTCGCGGCCGCCGGAGGCAATCTGGCGGAGACTTTCGGCGAGGGCGGGATTCTTGAAGGTGTCGCCAACCTTGGGGCGTTTGCCGCCGGGGGTATAGGTATCAGCGAAGCCGGGTTGCTTGAGCAGGCGCTGGCTGACCCAGGAGCGGGCGCCCCATTCGGGCATGGGGAAACCGTTTTCGGCATAGAAGATCGCAGGTGAGAGAAGCTGGCGGAAGCCCATGGTTCCAAAGCGTTTACGCAGTGCTTCCCAGCCGGCGACGGCGCCGGGAACGGTAATGGTGTGAACGCTGATGGAGTCGAGCTTTTCGACGCCGATGGATTTGAGGTAGTCGACAGTGAGGGCTTTGGGCGTCCAGCCGCTGGCGTTGAGGCCGTAGACCTTGCCGGTTTTGGCTTCGTAGTAGATGGCGAAGAGGTCGCCCCCGATGCCGTTGACGTAGGGCTGGGTAAGGCCGACGACGGCGTTGGCGGCGATGGCGGCATCGACGGCGTTGCCGCCGGCTTCGAGAATGCGGGCGCCGGCCTGGGAGGCGAGAAACTGGGGCGCCGCGACGATGCCGTAGTTGGATACGATCATGGAACGGTGCTGCTCGCGCGGTGGGGGCGGCGGCGTAGCGGGCGTGGCCGGTACCGCGGGAGTGGTGGATTCCTGGCCGAAGACCGTTAGAGCAAACAGAAGCAGGAGAGAGGGACGCATGGGAATTGTTTCGAGTGTAACGCTTCTCACATTGATGATGCAGTCGCCGGCGGTGGAGGTGGATCTGCTGGTGGTGGGGGGCAATGAAAGCGCGGTGGCGGCGGCAGTGCAGGCGGCGCGGCTGGGCGTGCCAAGGGTGGCGGTGGTGAATGACATTGCGTGGTGGGGCGGGCAATTTTCGGCCGAGGGAGTGGGGGCGGTGGATGAGTGGACGCTGTACCGGGGGCGGCGGGTGAACTTTCCGCGGTCGGGGATTTTTCTGGAGGTGATGCAGGCGATACGGGAGTACAACGGGCGGGTGCACGGCAACCCGTCGCCGGGGAACGCCTTTACCGCGACCGACACGATTGAGCCAGCGGCGGCGGCGAAGATCTTTGCCGATTTGCTGGCGGCGGAGAAGGGGCGGTTACGGCTGTATACCGGGTATGTGCCGGTGCAGGTGCATGTGGCGGGCAAGCGGGTGACGGGGGTGACCTTTGCCAAGGGGGCGGCGCGGCAGCGGATCAACGCGCGGGTGACGATTGACGCGTCGGACTGGGGGGATGTGATCCGGCTGTCGGGGGCGAAGTATGCGGCGGGACCAGATGCGCGGGCGCGGTTTGGGGAGGCGAATGCGCCGGAGGTGATTGACGAGACGAACCGGAACGAGATGAACCCGTTGACGTGGTGCATTGTGGCGCAGCGGGCGGCCAAGCCGGCGCCGGCGCCGCCGCCGCCCAGTGAACTGGACAAGCGGGCTTATGGCTACAACATGAGGCTGTTTGTGGATACGGACTATCCGGAGGGGACCTATTCGAACTATGTGAGCGTGTACACGCACCGGCGGCTGGTGGATGTGGCGCATGGGGCCTCGCGGCGGGGACCTGAGAAGATACTGCTGAACTTTCCCATCAATGACTATCCGCTGTACCAGTTTCCGCAGCGGGTGGTGGATGCGCTGGAGGCCATTGCGCCGGGGGCGTCGCGGAAGAACATCGTGGACATGACGGCGAAGGAGCGGGAGGTGGTGTTTGCGGATGCGCGGCGGCGGTCGCTCGAGTATTTCCAGTTTCTGCGGGCTTCGTCGCCACAGTTTGCGGCGCTCGAGTTAACGGATGAGTTTGGGACGGCGGACCGGCTGCCGTTGAAGCCTTATATTCGCGAGGGGTTGCGGCTGGAGGCGATTTACATGCTGAAGCAGCAAGACATTGAAGAGCAGCGGAAGGACCGGCTGGGGTGGGCGCGGTATATGCCGGAGGACAACGTGTTCGGGTTTCAGTTCAACATCGACTTTCACCCGACGCGGCGAAAGTTTCTGGAAGGGCCCGGGGGGCCCTGGAACGTGGAGCATACGGCGACGCGGAACTGGTCGACGCATACGGACCGGGGTGGCTTTCCGTACCGGTCACTGGTGCCGGTGGAGATGGACGGGTTGTTGGGGGCGGGGAAGAATCTGGGGGTGTCGAGCATTGTGAGCTCGGCGGTGCGGTTGCACGGGCAGACGATGCACGCGGGGCAGGCGGCGGCGACGGCGGCGGCGATTGCGCTGCGGGAGAAGGTGGAACCGCGGGCCCTGGTGGGGAACGCGAAGCTGCTGGAGGAGCTGCAATTGACGCTGGTGCGCGGGGTGGCGGGCAAGCCGGGGGTGGTCCTGTGGCCCTATCATGACGTGACGCCGGGGGAGCGGCACTTTGAGGCGGCGAATCTGCTGGCGGTGAAGGGGGTGTTGCCGGGGCGGGAGGAGACGCTGGACTTTGAGCCTTGGCGGCCGGTGACGCGCGGGGAGATGTATGAGGCCTTGCTGCGGGCGAAGCTGCCATTTACGGCAGGGCGGGGGGAGGGAGCGAAACCGGCGACGTGGCGTGACCTGTATGAGGCGTTGAAGGGGGCGGGGCGGCCGGTGAGTGAGGGGCTGGCGAAGGTGGAAGGGAGCCCGGTGCTGTACCGGTATGAGCTGGCGATACACCTGTGGAAGGCGCTGGAGGGACGCTAGGGCGCCGGGCGGAGGGAGTTTTTTTCGAAGGGGTGGTGGGTCCAGTGGTCGTCGATGGCCTGGACGAATTCGGGGCGGACCAGCTTGGCGCGGCTATGAAGCCAGGGGCTCGCGTCGCGGCGGAGGTAGATGCCTTCGAGGGGTTCGACGCCGAACTGGGAGGTGGTGCTGACGAGGAGTTGCTGGAGGGCGGAGAGGCTGTAACGGCCCTGGCCGAGGATGGGCGAAGTGGTGAGGCCGAGCGAGACGGTGAGAGAGTTGCGGCGTTCGACGCTGAAGAACTTTTCGGCCTGCTGGTCGTAGATGTCGAAGGCGATGAAGTAGTCGGGCAAAGCGGAATAGTGGATGCTGTGCACGGCAAAGCACCACTCGCCGTAGAGGATGAGTTGGCTGCCGAGGGCTTGGTGCAATTGGGACTGGCGCTGGGCCAGCCAGGGCCAGAGAGGCTGGTATTGGGGGTGGGCGCCGTGGGTAAGGATGGTGCCGCGGTTCTTTACGGTGAGGTCTCCCGCAGGGGTGAAGGAGATGCCGATGTTGGCGCCATCGACTTTCTCTTCGATGGTGATGGGGGTGCTGAGGAAGTCTTCCGCCTCGGAGGGGGCGAGGACCTTGTCGGCGCGGGGCTGGGAGGGCCCGAGCCAGGCGAGGTGGGGGGTGTGGGGGAACTTGAACTCCATCAGGCGCTGTCTTCCATTTTGTGCTGGTAGATGGCAAGGAGGAAGTCTTCGTCGATGAATTCGATGTGGAGGCCCTGGGCGGCGAGGGCATCGCGCCAGCCGATCCATTTGCTGTCGGTGGCCTCAAGGATGGGGGGCTTGGCCGGGTGGGCATTGGCGACGGCGAGGAACTTGCGGTCGGAGGGATCAATGGCGGCGGCAGTGGCGGGATCGAGGGCCGGCATTTCCTCGAAGTCATCGCCGGTAGCTTGAGTGGGAGTAATGGCGACCTGTTCGCAGGAGGCGGGTTGGAAGAGACGCTGGGCGAGCCAGAGGAAGAAGATGTCCCCGGGGCCGCGCCGGGAGGTGGGCAAGTGGCGGCGGTACTCATCGAGGATGCGCTGGCCATCATCGAGGCAGATGACTTCCGACTGCATGGCGCGGTGGAGGCGCTGGGCGCATTGGGCCGTGATGGTGAGCCACGCGGGGTCGCCGTGATTGGCGGCGACGAGGACGTTGGTGTCGATGACGATGCGGGGCTTGCTCATCGGGGTGGTTTGACTTTGGCCTTGCGGGCGGCCGCGGCGAGACGCGCCGTGACGTCTTCCATTTCGTTGCCGAAGAAATGGTCGGGCCAGTTTTCGATATTGCCGTAGGAGTCAATGCTGAGGGCTTCGATGTGGGAGCCTTGGGGGCCGGGCTGGCAGAAATAGAGAGCGACTTCTTCGGGTTGGACCTTGTCTTCGGCAATGAGGCGCTGGAGGCGGTAGACGAAGTGTTCAGAGTGGCTTTCGACGATGAACTGGAGATGGCGGGGCTGACCGCCTTCGCGGGAATGGATGGCTTCGACGAATAGGTCGGCGAGGCGGGCCTGGACACGGGGGTGGAGGTGGAGCTCGGGCTGTTCCAAAACCACGGTGGAGTGAGGGGCGGCGAAGAAGCTCTCGACAATGACGGGCAGGACCTGGGAGACGCCAAAGCCGACGTCGGGCAGGAAGGTGCTGACGCTGGAGCCGGCGGCGGTGACGCCGATGACGTGCTGGAGGGAACGGGAGGAAAGCGGGGCGGCAACGAAGCTCTCGAGCAAACCAAGTTGGTGGAGCCAGCGGTCGGCGACTTGCAGGAGCGAGGCGGAGCGGGATTTGGGGCCGAGGCTGAACTTGCGGCCCTTACTGGCGAGCAGGGCGGCAATGGTGTGGCGGCCATCAAAGCCGACGCTGGCGGGAGTGTCGCCCGACCAGTGGTAAGTGCGCTGGGGTTTCTGGCGAAGTGGGCCGAGATAGTGGATGCGGCGGAGTTGCTCTTCGAGGGACTGGGCGAAATGGTTGGGGATTGTGGCGTTCTGATAGTGCGCCAGCAACTCTTCGGGAAAGCCATAGAAGCGGATGGGATCGGGCAGAGGCTGGGGTTGGCCCTGATGGGGCAGCAGGATTTCCGGCTCGGAGGTGACGCGATACTGACCGTTGCTGGCGCGGTGCAAGGAGACCGTGATGCCGTGGTGGAGAGGGTCGCCGAGCGTGTAGCGGAAAGTCCGGACCTGCTGGTAGGCACCCGCGACGAGGGGCTGAATTGTGGCATCGAAGCGGAGAACGTCGCCGGAGAAACTGGAAAGGTTGAGGGGCTGGGGGAGATTCCAGGTGAGGCTGAAGGTGAGGTCGCGGTTTTCTTCGTGGCGATAGACGAGGCCGTGGAAAGAGCCGAGATCGACGGGGGTGGAGTCGTCGCCCGGATAGAGGACCTGAGTGGGGTCGAGCGATGCGGCAGATTGCTGCAGCAGCAGAAGGAACTGCAGCAGGCTGGTTTTGCCGGCGCTGTTGGGGCCAAAGAAAACGGTGAGCGGCGCGAGGCGGATGGGACCGGTATCGCGCCAGGCTTTGAAATTCTGGATGGTCAGTTCAGTGAGCATGCATTGCCGCGCTGCTCTCAGGATATGAGGCGGGCGATGTCGGCGGCGGAGCCGTGTGGTCGTTGCTGGGAACGGCGCTGCATTGTTCGGATCGACTTCAATCTGCAGATGTGGGCAAAGAATGGTGAAGATGGGTTCGTTTGGTGCGCAGGAGGGATGGGAACTACCGGGCAATGTCCAAAATGGTAGCGACCGCACCCTGGCAATCGAAGAGCGGGCAATCTTCGCAGATTTTCAAGATGTTGAGATAAGAGTAAAGTTTGAACTGCTCTCCCTCGCGCTTATGGACTGTATAGGAAATGCCATTCGTGACGATCAATCGATCACAGTTTGAGCGTCCGGGTTGCAAGGCATAAGCCTGAGCTTGGCCGACGGGCGAGAAGACTGAATAGCCAAAAGTTTTTGCCTCTACAACGCGAGCCAGCGAGGCATCTGTGGGGGGCATCTCGCGAAACAGCGCGATATCGACGTTGTTCCATTCGATGGCGGCAGTCTGCTGAGACCAACCCAGTGAGAAGAGCAATGGCATAACCAAGTAGCAAATGGTTTCCTGCTCGGAAGGCCGACCTTGCGGCCTCTTCTCCTCGTTCTTATACCAGGAAGCGATCCGTTGAAGTGAGGAAAAGGTTTCCATGAGTTTGTCAACGTATTCACTGGGCAAACCTTCAATGAACAACAGGCGTCCAAGCTCATTGATGTCGATGGATTTCGCCTCGCGTGGCAGACTCTTCAGTTCACGACTGAACGCCTCGTCCGGAATCGTCAAGGAGTGAACCCAATCACGGACCAAAGGCACATTTACTGCGGCAAAGGTTCGCACTTGGCCGCCAAGCGTCTTGGCTGGGAAATCGCATTCAGTATTGGAAAACCAACGGACGCGGCGCGCATGTTGAAGATCCCAACCATCAACATCTTTGAACGCTGGGAGCCAGAGCGCGGAATCGTCGGCAATCTCACCCACGGCCAAGATTGTTCCTGTTCCACGCCGCAGAAGAACGAGGTCCCCGCGGGTTGCCTCACTGCAAAGGCGGCGGATGCTATTGCGAATATCTCCTTGGTCAGAATAGAGATCTTCGCGAAATGGGCCCGGATCGCCTGGGCCTGCAATCATGACATCGTGTTTGAGGCAAAGATCGCCGTATTGGCGGTTAGTATTACCCTCGCCCACCTGCCAAATTTTTCGACCCTTAATATCCGAGATGAGCAAGTGCGATCTCTCCTCTTGACATGAAATGACTCACTGTTGGAATGACGAAAGAGTTGAAGTGTTGGCGAGCGAGCCCATGAGGCGGGCTATGTCGGCGGCGGAGCCGTCGCGGAGCCAGGTGTCGAGCTGGGCCACTTCCTTCAACTGCTGGCCGCGGCGGCGGGGGACTTCTACGTACTGGCAATGGAGGTCGTCGAGGGCTGTCATGTCGCCCCAGAGCCGCTCGAACTGGGCCACGGGGTAGATGTCCTCTTGCCCACGGCCCCAACGCTTCTTCACGTCTTTGATGGTGATGTAACTCGGCACCCGCCGCGCGGTGCGGCGGACGGCGGCCTCCACTGCGGCCGTGTCGCTGAGTTGGGCGCGGGTGAGACCGAAGGCGGCGAGGACTTTGTCAATCGTCAGCCAGTAAGTGCCGCTGTTGTAGAAGCTCAGGCCAAGTTCGACTTCCTCCGAGGGCAGGGCCAGGCCTTCGACCAAGCGGGGGCGGCCGTTGACGCGGGCCAGGCTGCCGCCGTGGTCGCCAAACTGCTTGCGGACGACCTCAACGGTGATGGCCGCGCCGCTCGAGAGGTGGAGGCCGAGGAGGCTCGCGTCGAGCGTGGCGCCGAGGGTATCGACGTTGTGCATGAGGAGGACTTCGAGCTGGGGCTGCTGGGCGAGGAGATCGCGGAGGACGCCGTTGAGCAGGAGGTTGGGGAATTCGTACCAGTGGCCGACGGGGTGGATGCATTGGGCGGGGAGGTTGTCGCGGTAGTCGCTTGCCTCGCCCATGGATTCGACCCAGCGCATGAGCCCCGCGCGGCCGCTTGAGCGAACCTTCTGTTTCTGCTCGTCGAGTTGCTGCTGGGGGAGGACTTCCCAGAGATAGCGGAGATCGCTGAGGGTAGGCAGCAGGCGGAGGCCGATGCTGCGGCCGGGGGAGGGGATGGCGGGGGTGTCGCGCAGGTAATCCGCAATGGGCGCGCCGGTGAGGTAGCTGGTGCTGACCAGGTGGGGGACGGGGCGGCCGAACTGGTCGGCGAGGCGGGCCGTTTTGGCGAGGTGGACGTCGAGGAAGTTGAAGTACTTCGCGCCGAAGCGGTGGAAGGGGATGAGGGCCTTGACGGTGCCAGCGCCCTTGGTCCAACGGCTGCCGACACCTCCGGCGAGGGTGAAGACGCCGGCGCGGCCCGAGGCCAGGGCGTCCTGGCCGACACCTGTGAGTTCGTGACGCCAGGGCTGGACATCGGTGGGGGAAGCGTCGGTGAGGGTGAGGTCCGCGGGGAGGATGTTGCGGGCGAGGCCGATGCGGCCGGCGAGATAGTCAGCGCGGAGGCGGGCGTGGGCTTCGGGGTCAAAGCCGAGCTGGTGGAGGAGGCCGTCGAGATCGTGAGCGCCGGTGGTGGGCGTTTCTTCCTTGGGGAAGAGGCGCTCAATGAGCGGGGCCGTGAGGTTGGGGTAGGTGGCGGCAATGCGGGCGAGTTCGGTACGGCGCTCGGTGGGGAGGGAGGCGGGGGGCTGGCGGAGCCAGGCGGGGGCCAGGAAGAGGGCGTACTTTTCGCTGAGGACGGCGGCGTCGCCGGTGCGGAGGCTGGCGACGGAGCCGCGGGGGTTGATGCGGAAGTCGTAGACGACAGGGTCAATGGCGAAGGGGATGGCGGCGGCGAAGCGCTGCTTGGTGGCGCGGAGGATGTCGCGCATTGCGAGTTTGGCTTCGTTCCGGATACGGGGATCGAAGACGAAACCCATGCCACCACCGCTCATGCCGCCGAGCATCCAGAAGCCCCAGAATTGGGCGCCGAAGCGCTGGTGGCAAGCCTCGATGAGAGCGGCCGTGTAGGCGTTGTTGGCCCAGGGGATGATGGTCTGGATGGGGCCGTCGAAATTGGCCTGGGTGAGCTGGCCGAGACGCTGGGCGTCGCCTGACTGGAGGGCGGCGAGGAGTTCGCCGAAGAGGCGCTGGGCCTCGGCGCGGCCTTGCCAGGCGGCGGGGGTGCGGAGCAGGTAGCGCTCAGTGCACATTTCGAGGATGGGGCCGACGTCCTGACTCATGCCGCCGTGTACGACGACGAGGGAGTCTTCGATGGCGGGCATTTCGTTGCTGAGGACCTGGTGGCGGGGGAGGAGTTCGCCGCGGCTGTCGGCGCCCTCCGCGGCGGGGACGCCGGCGATCATTTTGATGCCGGGCCAGATGCCGCCGGAGTCTTGCCAGCCGCCGCCGGAACCGCCGAGCCACTCGCCGAGGATGGCGCGGGCGGCGACCTGGCGGCGGTCGGCTTCGGTGAGTTCGCCGGTGAGGTTGGCGATCTGGCCGGTGGCGCGCATGAGGACCGCGATGAGCGAGGCCAAAAGGTTGGTGGAAACAGCGAGGCGGCTGCCCTTGGGAATTTCGTTGACCTGGCTGGCCACCTCAAGGCCGAGACCGGGGCGGCCGGTGAGGCGTTCGAGCAGGGCGGTGAGGGGTTGGCGGCTGCCTTCAAAACCCGGGGGGACGATGCCGCTGGCGATGACGGCGGCCTTGACGAGGCCGAGATAGTCGGCGCCGTAGTCGAAGACTTCGTCGATGGTGTGGATGTCGGCGCGGGCTTCGAGATCGACACTGACGAGGCGGAGGACGGGCTCATCGATGACGCGGCAGAAGGTTTCGATGGGGGGACGGGGGCCGCCGGGGTGGCCCGAGAGGGCGAGATCGACGCTGATGTTGATGACGCGGGCGCCCTCGGGGTAATCCATGGCGAGGAAGAAGATGTCGCTCCAGGCGGAGTGCGTGAGGTCCATGCGGACGGGGGTTTGTTCGGCGAGGACGGGGAAGGGGGGGCCGGTGAGGAGTTCGGGACGGAGACGCAGGGGGTAATCGAGCCAGTGGCCGGTGCGGAACATCCACTGGTTGCCGGGGAAGTTGCGGACGCTGCGGCGGACCTGTTCGGCGAGGGTCTGGAAGGCGAGGCCACGGTAGGCAGCGGCGAGGGTGCTGGACAGGGCGGGGCTTTCGCCGTGCTGGGCAACGGCGGCGCGGAGTTCGCCAATGGCGCGCTCAAAGTGGCGGTTGCGGATCTGCTCGACGGCGGAGTAACTGGCGAGGGCGGCGCCGGTGGCCTGGGGGAGGACGAAGTACTGTTCGAGATTGCTGAGGAAGAGCAGGGCGCGGACGCGGGCGTAGAGGCTGGTGGTGGTGGTGCGGAAGGCGTCGAGGGTGGCGATTTCGGCGCGGAGTTCGGGTAAAGGACGGCCGGCGGCCCAGACTTCGAGGGCGTCGTCGCGGTGGGGGCCGTCGGAGAGGATATCGAGGAGGCTCATCGGGCCATCAACTCCACGAGGAGGGCGAGAATCTCTTCGCGGTCTGGCCCCTGGAGGCCGAGGGCGAGCTGGGCCTGGAGGATGCCGTAGCGGGCGCCGAGATCGAAGCGGGCGCCGGGGAGGATGGTGGCGAGGAGAGGTTCGCGCTGGGCGAGGATTTGCAGGGCGGCCGAGAGGGAGCCGGGGCGCTGGGCGAGGATGTCGAAGAGGGTGGGCGTGAAGACGTGCATGCCGAAGAAGCAGAGGTAGTGGCCGGCGCGAAGGCCGGGGACGTAGAGGCGCTGCTCGGCTTCGGTGGGGGTGGGTTTTTCAAGGACGGTATCGATGCGGTAGAGGGGGAGGCCGGAGGAGGTGGACTGGGGGGTGCCGCCGACGGCGCCGAAGTAGGGGAGGAGGCCTTCGCGCGTGGGCTGGACGGCGGAAACGGAGGAGCCTTCGCGAGAGAAGGTGTCGAGGAGTTGCTGGGTGAGGCCGTAGGCGGGGCCGGAGTGGGCGAGGTAGAAATGATCGCCGACGATGTGGAGCACGGGGCCTCCGGCGACGAAGTCGCGGGTTTGGGCGAGGGCTTCAGCATAGCCGAAGGGGGCCTGCTGTTCGATGAGGGTGATGGGCTGGCGGCGCTGGTCGAGGAGGTCCTGAAAGCGGGGGGTGTCACCGGGGGGGATGACGATGGCGACGCGATCAACGAGGGGTTCGCGGCCTTCGGGGAGGAGCAGATTGAGGGCGAACTGGGCGACTGTTTCGAGCCGGGAGCCCTCGCGGGCGAGGGTCTGGTGGAGGAGGTGGCGCTGTTGGGGAGCCGCCGCAGTGATAACCGCCGGGATACGCATAGAAACTCTTTATTATCGATCGTCTGGAACGGGCATATACTTTCGGCATGCGCCGCAGAGATTTGCTAGCCAGCCTGACCTTGCCCGCCCTGGGTTGGGCACAGGAGAAGTCGAAGTTGAAGATTACGGGGATACGGCTGGTGAAGGTGGCGCCGCGGAAGCCGTATCCGGCTTTCCAACCCGCGCCGGGGGCCTGGAGCACGCAGTTTGCGGAGGTGGCCAACCCGATGTCGGTGTATCCGGAATACAAGGCGCGGCGGGAGCTGTTCTTTCCGGATGCGGGGAATGTGCCGAGTGTGACGGTGGAGATCACGACGGACAAGGGCATCACGGGCTATGGGAGTGGTGGGGCGGGGGCGGGCCCGATCATTACGGGGCATCTGGCGAAGCTGCTGATGGGGCGGGACCCGTTTGACATTGAACGGAACTGGGACATCTGCTGGCGGTCGACGATGCATTACGGGCGGATGGGCGTGACGATGAATGCGATCAGCGCCGTGGATCTGGCGTTGTGGGACATCGTGGGGAAGGCGCTGAAGGCGCCGGTGTACCAATTGCTAGGTGGGGAAACGAAGCCACGCATTCCGGCTTACTGCACGGGGAACGATATTGAACAGCACGTGGAGTTTGGGTATACGCGGCTGAAGCTAGCGATTCCGCACGGGCCGGCAGACGGGCATGAGGGGATGCGGAAGAATCTGGAGCTGGTGGAGCGGGCGCGCAAGGCGCTGGGCAAGGACGGCGACATCATGCTCGATTGCTGGATGGCGTGGACGGAGCGCTACACGATGGACATGGCGCAGATGATGGCGCCGCAGCGGATCTACTGGATGGAGGAAGTGTTGCAGCCGCATGATTACGCGGGGTTCGGACGGTTACGCAAGGCGCTGCCGTTTACGCGGATTGCGACGGGTGAGCATGAGTACGGGCGGTATGGGTTCCGGCAGTTGCTGGAGCATGAGAGCGCGGAGATCTGGCAGCCGGATATGAACTGGTGTGGCGGGTTGACGGAGATGCGGCGGATTGCGGCGCTGGCGGCATCGTATGACATACCGGTGATTCCGCACGGGGGCGGGTTGAATGGGTCGAGCCACTTCATACTGGCGACGGTGAATGCGCCGTGGGCGGAGCTGTTTCTGCCGCCGCCGGGCGGGCCGAAGGAAGTGTACGCGCTGTTTGAGGAGAACTACCTGATTACGCGCGGGCCGGAGGGCATTTACATGCGGCCGCCGGAGCAGCCGGGGTTTGGTTGGGATTATGTGGTGACGCCGGCCTAGTCGACGGGGTTGGTGGCGAAGATGGTCATTTCGGTGGTGAAGCCGCGGTCGTCCATTTCGAGGATGGACTTGATGGCGTAGGCGATATCTTCGCCGCGGAGCTTGGAGTCGTTCACGTTCTGGGGCAGGCCAGCGGCGGAGAAGAAACCGGTGGCGACTTCGCTAGGGTTGACGAGCATGACGCGGATGTTGTGTTTGCGCAACTCCGCGCGCCAGCATTCGGTCATGCCGCGGAGGGCGAACTTGCTGGTGTAGTAAGCCGTGCCGCGGGGGGCGCCACGGAGGGCCGCCGTGGAGGCGATGTTGATGATGTGGCCCTTCTGGCGCTCAATGAAGTGGCGGGCGGCTTCGCGGCCCATGAGCATGGCGCCGGTGACGTTGGTGGCAAGGACGGCCTCGAAGCTGGCGCGGTCCTGATCGACCAGATTGTGGAAGACGCCGAAGCCGGCGTTGTTGATGAGGACGTCGAGATGGCCGAATTCCTGGATGACTTCCTGGACGGTGCGGATGACGTCTTCCTCAATGGACACGTCAGCGTGGATGGCGTAGACGCCGAGGGCCTCTTCCGCAGCGACGAGGCGCTCACGGCTGCGGCCGGTGACGATGACTTTGGCGCCGGCTTCCTTGAGGGTTTGGGCGATGGCGTAGCCGATGCCGGAAGAGCCGCCAGTGACGAGAACTACCGCGTCTTGAAGTTGCATGCCCGCATTCTCTCAAAAGAGGAGACCGGTGAGGCGGTGGCGGAGCTGCGATTGCTGTTCGGCAGTCAGCGGGGCGCGGGGGGCGACGGCGTGGCCGCAGGGGTAGCCCTGCCAGGTGAGGACCTGTTTGAGGGCCGGGAGGAAGGGGAAATCGAGGAGGACGCGGATGACGGCGTTGATCTGGTCCTGGAAGGTGAGGGCGGTGGGCCAGTCTTGCGCGCGGGCGCTCTGGTAGAGGGAGAGGAACCAGGCGGGCATGAGGTTGTAGGTGCTGCCAATGCCGCCGCAGGCGCCCATGAGAAGACCGGGGGCGAGGACTTCGTCGTGACCGTTGAAGACGAGGTGGCCCCGGCGGGTGAGCTCGCGGAGGGTGTAGAGATCGAAGCTGGTGAACTTGAGGCCAGCGACGCCGGGGAGGGTGAGCAGGTCTTCGAGCTGGGAGGCGTTGCAGGGGACACCGAGGGAGGGGAAGTGGTAGAGGATGAGGGGCAGGGCGGTGGACTGGGCGATTTGCTGGTACCAATGCCTGGTTTCGGCGAAGTTGAACTGGGGGCCGGGGGGCAGGGAAGAGATGGCGCTGGCGCCGGCGGATTCGGCATGGCGGGCGAGGCGGAGGGTTTCCTCAAGGCGGGTGGCGCCGATGTGGGCGATAACGGTGCGGCCGGGGGGAGTGAGGCCGAGGACGATGGCGAGGATCGCTTCGCGCGTGGTGGGGGGAAGGTCGCGGCCCTCGCCGGTGCTGCCGCAGAGGTAGAGGCCGTGGACGCCCGATGTGTAGAGGTGGTTGGTGAGGCGCTCGAGGGTGGGGATGTCGAGCTCGCCGGTGGAGGTGAGGGGGGTGACGAGGGCGGGGAAGATACCGGAAAAGTCGGGCACGGATACAGTGTAACGGGCGCGTGGGATACTCAGCTTATGTTTGGTACGCGCAATGCAGTGAAGGAGTTGGCGCAGCAAACGGGGGTGGCGGCGGCGCTGCGGCAACTGACGCGGGACCGCACGTGGACGAATGAGAAGCATCTGGAATTGTGCCGGGTGGCGGCGCCGACATTCTTTGAGGAGAAGCGGGCGCTGTGGATGGTGGAGGAGCTGACGCAGTTGGGGTATGCGGCGCGGGTGGATCGGGCGGGGAATGTGGTGGCGCACCTGCCAGAGGAGGGGAGGGGGCCGTGGGTGGCGCTGACGGCGCACCTGGATACGGTGCTGGCGCCAAGGACGCGGGAGGACATACGGCTGGCGGGGGACGGAAGGTTTCTGGGGCCGGGGGTGGCGGATAACGGAGCGGGGCTGGCGGGGTTGCTGGCGCTGGCAAAGGTGTATGCGGCGCGGCCGTTTGGGCAGCCGCGGGCCGGGCTGTTGCTGGTGGCCAATGTGGGGGAAGAGGGTGAGGGTAACCTGAGCGGGATGCGGTATCTGTGCCGGCAGAGCGGGCTGGCCGATGGGATTGAGGCGTTTCTGGTGCTGGACGGGCCGGGGGCGGAGCATCTGACGACGGTGGCGTTGGGGAGCCGGAGGTTTGAGATACAGTTTCAGGGGCCGGGGGGGCATAGCTGGTCGGACGCGGGGAACCCGAATGCGGTGCATGCGCTGAGCCGGGCGATGGCAGATTTTCTCGATTGCCACGGGCGGCGGGCGAATTTCCTGCAGACGCGGTATGGACGGTCGACGGTGAACTTCAGCCTGATTGATGGGGGGACGAGCATCAATTCGATCCCGACGATGGCGCGGGCGAAGCTGGACATGCGGAGCGAGTCGACGGAAGTGATTGAGGAGCTGTCGGAGTTGCTGACGGATTGCGTGGAGCGGGCGATGGTGACGGAGAATGAGCGGCTGGCGGGGCAGCGGGGAGCGGTGCGGCTGACGGCGCGGATCCGGGAGATTGGCGCGCGCCCGGGAGGGCAACTGGGCGAGGATGCGTGCCTGCGGCGGGTGATGCGGGAGGTGGACGGGTATCTGGGGATTACGACGCGGTTTGACTGTGCGTCGACGGATGCGAATCTGCCCTTGTCGCTGGGGATGGAGGCGGTGTCGTTGGGAGCGGGGGGAGTGGGTGGGGGCGCGCACACCGAGGCTGAGTGGTATCACCCGGAGGGGCGGGATGCGGGGCTGCGGCGGGTGCTGCTGGCGCTGGCGCACTGGCAGACAAAATGAGGAGCCGGTATCGCGGGGAGTTGAGCCTGTTTGTGGCGGCGGTGCTGTGGGGCTCGACGTTTGTACTGGTGAAGGATGCGCTGGGGGATATCAGCCCGGTGCTGTATCTGGCGATACGGTTTGCGATTGCGGCGGTGCTGCTGCTGGGGCTGGTGCGGCGTTGGCCGTCGCGGCGGATGGTGGTGGGCGGGGTGGCGACGGGGCTGTTTGTGGGGGTGGGGATGATCTTGCAGACGGTGGGTTTGAAGTACACGACGGCGTCGAATGTGGGGTTTCTGACGTCGCTGTACATTCCGCTGGTACCTTTTGTGGCGGCGCTCGTCTATCAGGCCAGAACCGGTTGGCGGGAAGCACTGGCGATTGTGCTGGCCACAGCGGGAATCGGACTGATGAGCATAGACCCGGCAACCTTGTCGATGAACTACGGAGATGTACTGACGGTGGGCGCGGCGCTGATGTTTGCCTTTCAGATTGTGTTTGTGAAGCGGTTCAGCACGGAGGGGGAAGCGATCTGGATGGCGTGGTTTCAGATTGCGATGACGGCGGTGGTGAGCGCGGCGGCGCTGCCGTTTGAGGAGCGGATGCTGGTGGTGACGCCGCGGCTGGTGTGGGCGTTTGTGATTACGATATTCGGGGCGACGCTGGCGGCGTATCTGTTGCAGAGCTACGGGCAGCGGTATACGAGCGCGAACCGGGCGGCGCTGATTTTTGCGACCGAGCCGGTGTTTGCGGGATTGACCGGGTATCTGTATCTGGGGGAGCGGAGGGGGGCGAGGGGATGTTTGGGGGGGGGGCTGGTGCTGGCGGCGGTGTTGATTGCAGAATTGAAACCGACGGGCCAACCGGAGCATAGTAATAAATAGCAAGACAAGAAAAGGAAATGAACGAACCCATGAACTTCTTCAGCAGATTGCGGGAACAGCGATTTCTCGGCTTCAGCATGCTGCTGGCCACACTATCGCTGGGCATATTGATTGGCACGCTGATTAATACGGGCGTGAAGGCGGGCAAGGAGCAGGTGGCGCCGGATGCGACACCGCTGGTGATCCCGAGCCCGGTGCAGATGCAGAACGAGTTTGCGCGGCTGGCCAAGCGGGCCGAGAACTCGGTGGTGCATATCAACACGGTGGATGAAGGGCGGACACCGGCGACGGCGCAGAAGCGCAGCCGGCCGATGCCGCAGGAGGACGAGGAAGAGGGTGGAGACGAGATGGACCTGTTCCGCCGCTTCTTTGGCGGGCCGCAGGGCCGGGGGCCGATGGGCCCGATGCCGCGGCGGATGGGTACGGGCAGCGGGTTTATCGTGGACCCGAAGGGCTACATCATCACGAACCAGCATGTGGTGGATGGGGCCGACAAGATTACGGTGAAGGTGCACGGGGATACGACCGAGTACCGGGCCAAGGTGATTGGCTTTGACAAGGAAACGGACCTGGCGGTGTTGAAGATCAACCCGGAAAAGCCATTGACGCCGCTCAAGGTGGGTAACAGTGATGCGACGCAGGTGGGGGACTGGGCGGTGGCGATTGGGTCGCCGTTCGGGCTGGAAGCGACGGTGACGGCGGGGATTGTGTCGGCCAAGGGCCGGGACTTCGCCGGGGCGCAGGCATTTCAGCGCTTCATCCAGACGGATGCGGCGATCAACCCGGGCAATAGCGGCGGGCCGCTGCTGAACTCGAATGGGGAAGTGATCGGCGTGAATACGATGATTGCGACGCGGACGGGTGGCTATGAGGGCATCGGTTTTGCGCTGCCCATCAACATGGCCGTCAAGGTGTACAACCAGCTGATTTCGAGCGGGCGAGTGACGCGGGGCAGCATTGGCGTGCAGTTTGACCGGACGATTGACCCGACGATGATGAAGGCGTTCAAGCTGGACGGCGGCGTGCCGATCTCGGCGCTGCAGCCGGGCGGCCCGAGCGAGAAGGCCGGGCTGAAGCCCGAGGACATCATTCTGAGCGTGAACGGGGCGACGGTGAAGAATGGCGACGACCTGATTGCGCGGGTGAGTGATCTGCCGCTGGGCTCGAAAGCGGCCCTTGAGGTAGACCGTCAGGGCAAGCGGATGAAGTTTGACGTGACGATTGTGGACCGGGCCGAGCTGTATGCCGATAACCCGATCATTGGCGCGGGCCGGAAGCCGGACGAAGCCAACGGGAACGGCCAGACGACGGCGCAGTTCGGGATGATGATCACGAACCTGCCGGACGGGGAAGCCGGGAAGATGGGCATCGAGAACAACCGGGGCGTGCAGGTGACGCGGATTGTGCCAGGCAGCTTTGCCGAGGAGATCGGCCTGCAGGAACGGGACGTGATTGTGTCGATCAACCGGACGCCGGTGGGTAGTGTGGACGAAGTGAAGCAGCTACAGCAGGGCCTGAAGCCGGGCGACGCGGTGGCGTTCCGGGTGATGCGGGCACTGCCGGGAGTACGGCGCGGCGGCAATGCCGGGCAGTGGCAGGGTATCTGGCTGAGCGGGACACTGCCGCGAGACTAGCTACCAGCCGAGGCAGGGAATATCGGGATTGGCGCAGGGGAGGTTGGGGTCTTCGAAGAGCTCATCCTCCGGGCTGAAGACGATTTCCCATTCGGAGACACCCATCAAATACATGCGCGCTCGCTGACCGGCGAGCGCGTCGGTGTTTTCGGGGTCGAGGCCAAGGACCTGGGGATAGTAGCCGGGGTAGATGAGGATGTCGGTGGGGTAGAGCAGGGCGCGGGGCTGCTTCCAGCCGAAGGGATTGGCGAGGTTGTCATTGAAGGTGATGTCAATGCCGGCCTGGGGCCAACCGGGTTCGCAGCAGGAACGGTTCATCATCATGACGTAGCGGTCGAGGTGGGTGTTGTAGTGGAGGGCGGGACCCCAATGGGAGTTGGTGTTGGGGGATTGCCAGGAGACGCGGGCGGGGAAGACGGCCGTGAGGCGGCCGCCGAGGCCGGGCTCATCCCAGGCGCCGGCAAACCATTTCTGGACGTGGCCGGCGGGATTGTGACGGTGGACGAAGGGGAGGCGGGCGGTGACGACGCCCTGGGCGCTTAAGGGCCCGGAGTAGTTGGTGAAGTAGAAGTAGAAGAATTCGCGGTTGCGGTCGAGGACGACGCTGAAGTCGCCGTGGCCGCCGGAGAAGAAGCGGTTGCGGGACTCGCACTCGATGGGGTAGCCGGTGTCGAGGACGATGCCGAGGTCCTGGACAGTGGCGCCGTTGTCGCGAGTGAGGGCGGCGCCGATTTTGGGGGCGGTGAGGTTGTCGTCACCGCACCGCTCTTCCGGTTCGTGGTGGTAGAAGAGGAAGACGGTGCCGTCGGTGTCGCGCCAGGCGGCCTCAAACCAGACGGGGGAGTGTTCGGCGGAATCGAACTGGACCTTACGGGTGTTGCCGAGGCGGAACTGGTCGGGGCCGCTGGAGATGTGGGGGACGCCGGTGGAGTGGAAGAGGAACATCTCGCCGTTGGCCCAGAAGGCGGCGGAGTTGCCGTCGATGACCGGGGGGAGTTCGACGCGGGGTGCGAGTTCGAGGCGGGCGGATTGGGCCCAAGCCAGGTTGAGTGAAGCCAGCAGGAAAAGAATGCGCATAAATAGCCCCTTAGGACGATGGTGGGGCCGGAGTGGATGTTACCCGAGAGTTGTAAAGAATCGTGAACGGGAAAATTATTTGCGTGCCGTGAGTGGTTTGAGGCCGGAAATGCACCCTGATTGGGTGAAGCAAGCGGACGAACGGAGCCGCCACTGCTCACGGAGAAAGTAAATGAGAAAGTATGGAATGCGAGGGCGGGGTGAAGGTGGATTTACCCTGATTGAATTATTGGTTGTAGTTGCAACTACGGCGTTACTGATTGGATTGCTGCTGCCGGCGGTGCAGAAGGTGAGGGAAGCCGCGGCGCGGGCCAGTTGCAGTAACAATCTGAAGCAGATGGCGCTGGCGGTGCACAACTATGAGAGTGCGAACCAGAAGTATCCGGCGACGCTGGCGGAAGTGATGGTGGCGGCGGGGTTTCCGGCCCACGGAGAAGTGGATGGGTACAAGGCTTCCTCGTATGCCGTGAACCGGGACAGCTGGCGGCTGGCGATGAACCCGAAGCCGGGTGTGACTGGCGACCAGACGGGGATCATCGAGGGCTTCCGCGGCGGGCGGTACCGGATTGTGTGGCAGGACACGCCGGGGGCGGCCGAAGGGCGAGAGGCGATGCTGAACGCGGTGCGGGTGGCGGGCGCGGTGGCGGTGGAGGAATTGCTGGCGCTGCCGAAGACGGCCGAGGAGCGGGAGCAGTTGCGTAAGGACTGGGCCTGGCAGGTGTCGCTGCGGGAGACGGTGGCGGAAGCCTTCCGGAAACTGGCGGGGAGTGATGGGAAGGTGAGCCTTGCATCGATTGGCGGGAACTACATCATGGCCGATGGAAGCGTAAAGTTTGTGCGGGAGAGTGTCGGGGCGGCGCTGCGGCAGGCACTGCAACTGGGGGTGTATGGAGAGAAGTGGGAGAGCCTGCCAGGGATTGCGCTGAAGGACCTGGACGGAACGGCACCGGGCACGATGGCGCCGCTGGGTTTTGGCTTGCAGCGGGTGTACACGACGGCCTATATCGTAGACCCGGCGGCGCGGCGGAACATGCTGGCGTTGCTTGAGGAAGCCGAGAAGCGCGGCAAAGCGGGAGACCGCGAAGGGATGGTGCAAGTGCTGCGGCGGTATGTAGCTGAAGCCGAGCGCCTGGGACGGTTGCCCAAGCCGCTGTTGAGCCCGCAAGGGGTGGAGGTGTTGGGAGGCTGGGGCTCGTCGATGTATCAGTACTCGTTCGAAGGTTCATCGACGATTTACTAAGTGGAGGCGGGGCCGGTGGAAGCCGGCCCCGCATACTCATATAATTCCCGGGAGTGGAAAGTGAAACTGCAAGTCATGGAAGAAGCCGGAGAAATCACGCGGTTGCTGGGGGAATGGAAGGCCGGGGATGAGTCGGCGCGGGAACGCCTGATACCGGCGCTGTACGGGGAACTGCACCGGATGGCGGAGCGCTATATGCGGCAGGAGCGGGCGGGGCATACGCTGCAGGCGACGGCACTGGTGAACGAAGCTTATATGCGGCTGGTGCAGGGAGAGCTGCCGGATTGGGAGAGCCGGGCGCATTTCTTTGGGGTGGCGGCGCATCTGATGCGGCAACTGCTGGTGGAACATGCGCGGAAGAACAAGGCGGTGAAGCGGGGCAGCGGGGAGACGCGACTGGCGCTCGATGAGGGGCTGACGTTTGCGCCGGAGCAGAGCCGGCAGGTGGTGGAACTGGATGATGCGTTGCGGGGGTTGGCGGCGCTGGATGAGCGGAAGTGCCAGATTATCGAGCTGCGGTATTTCGGGGGATTGAAGGTGGAAGAAGTGGCTGAGTTGTTGGGGATTTCGGTGGCGACCGTAGGGCGGGAGCAGCGGATGGCGCAGGCGTGGCTGTACCGGGAGTTGAACCGGGACGGGCACTCAGGAGGCAGCGATGTCGCCTGAGAAGTGGAAGCGGGCCGAGGAGTTGTTTCACCAGGCGCTGGAAGTGGAGCCGGGGGAACGGGCGGCGTGGCTGGAGGCGGCCTGTGGCGGGGATGCGGAGTTGCGGCAAGAGGTGGAGTCGCTGCTGGCCAGTGATGAGGCGGCGGGGGAAGAATTTGTCAGTTCGGCGTTGGGCATGGTTCCGCTGGAAAGGAAATCGCCGGAGCGGGTGGGGCCTTACCGGGTGTTGCGGGAACTGGGGCGTGGCGGTATGGGAACGGGCGGATGAAGAGTATGTGACGCAGGTGGCGATCAAGCTGGTGCGGCGGGATATGGACACGGCGGTGATTCTGAAGCGGTTCTACCGGGAGCGGCAAACGCTGGCGCGGATGCAGCACCCGCATATTGCAAGGTTGCTGGACGGGGGCACGACGCCGGATGGGGACCCCTACATCGTGATGGAGTATGTGGAGGGGCGGCGGCTCACGGATTACTGCCAGGAAGAGAAGCTGGGGTTACGGCAGCGGTTGGAGCTGTTTCTGGCGGTGTGCGAGGCGGTGGAGTATGCGCACCGGAACTTTGTGGTGCACCGGGATCTGAAGCCGGGCAACATACTGGTGGACGGGACGGGGGCGGTGAAGCTGCTGGATTTTGGCATCTGCAAGCTGTTGCACCAGGCGGAGGCGGGCGGGGGCGAAACGGTGGGTCAAATGCCGGCGTATACGCCCGATTATGCAAGTCCGGAGCAGATACGGGCCGAGCCGGTGACGCTGGCGACGGATGTGTATTCGGCGGGGGCGGTGTTGTATGAGTTGCTGACGGGAGTGAAGGCGCACCGGATTGCCGATTACAGCGCGCGGGGAATTGAGAAGGCGATCTGCGAGGCCGAGATTGTGCGGGCGAGCGAGGCGGGGCGGGGGCAGGCCTGGGGCCGGCAGTTGGCGGGGGATCTGGACAACATTGTGGGGCAGGCGCTGCAGAAGGAACCGGAGCGGCGGTATGGGACGATGGAGCATTTTGCGGAGGACCTGCGGCGGTATCTGCGGGACGAGCCGGTGCGGGCGCGGCCGAGCAGCCTGGGCTACCGGGCGCGGAAGTTTGTGAAGCGGAGGAGAGGGTGGGTGGCGGCGACGGCGGCGGTGTTGCTGACGTTGGGCGGGGGGATGGCGGTGGCGTGGCGGGAAGCGCGGGTGGCGCAGGAGAATCTGGGGATGGTGCGGCAGTTGTCGAACACCTTCGTGTTTGACGTGTATGACGCGGTGAACGAATTGCCGGGGGCGACGAAGGCGCGGGAACTGATTGTGAAGACGGGGCTGGAGTATCTGGATAATCTTTCGCGGAATGCGGGGGGCGATACGGAGCTGCAACTGGAACTGGCGGGGGCGTACAAGCGAATTGGGGACGTGCAGGGGTATGTGATGCAAGCGAATCTGGGGCGGACGGACGATGCGCTGCGGAGCTATGAAAAGGCGGTGCGCCTGTTGCGGGAAGCGGGACGGCGGGGGAGTCTGGCGCGGAAGGCCCGCCTGGAGGAAGTGCGGGTGCAGCGAAGGATTGCCGCGGTGTACGAATACACGCGGAAGGTGGAAGAGGCGCTGGGCCAGTTTGCGGAGACGACGCGGCTGGCGCGGCGGCTGAAGGACGAGGATCCGTCGGATTTTCGAGCGGCGGTGTTGTGGGGCGGAGTGCAACTGGCCGAGGGGGCCATGGTGCAGCGGATGGGGAAGTATCGGGAGGCGCGCGAATTGTATGAGATGGTGATGGGTGAACTGGAAGGATTGGCCAAGCGGTGGCCGGGCGATAGCGAACTGGAGGGGAACCTGGCGGTGGCGATATCGCGGCGGGCCATGTGCGACATCCGGCTGGGGCGACTCAAGGATGCAGTGGAAGCGTACCGGAAGGGGATTGTGTGGCGGCAGCGGGAACTTGAGAAGGATCCGAGCAATGTGCGGTTCCAGCGGAACCTGATGTTTGAGTATTCGCATCTGGGGGATGTGTTGGGGAATCCGAATCTGCCGAATCTGGGGGACCGGGCGGGGGCGGCGGAAGCTTTCGGCAAGATGATGAAGCTGGCGCGGGATATCTACGAGGCGGACCGGAATGATCAGCGGGCGCAGAGCGATTTTGCGATTGCGCAGATGCGCGTGGCGGCGGTTTGGCCGGAGAAGGAATACGCGGAACGGATCCGGCTGTTGCGGCAGTCGCAAGTGTTGCATGAGCAGATTGCCAGGGCGAACCCGAAGAATCTGTTGAACCGGGCGGATCAGGTGTATGCACACCATTTTTTGGGGGATGCGCTGAAGGAAAGCGGCGACAAGGCGGGAGCGCTGAAGGAGTACGAAGCGGGAGCGAAGCTGGGGGAGAGTCTGTTGGGAGGGACAAATGCGGCGATGCCGGCGGTGACGGCACTGGTGTATCGGAAGCTGGGACAACTGCGCGGAGAGCGGGGGGAGCGGGAGGCGGCTTTGCGCTGTGGACGGCGGGTGGTGGAACTGACGGCGGGCAAAGAGGGCAAGGCGCCGCGGACGGAGGCGCAGCGGCTATTCGAGGTGAGGGGTTCGACGGCGATGGGATTGATCCATGCGGCGCTGGCCGGGAGCCGGGCGCGCGCGGCGGGGGACGTGGGAGAGGCGAAGCGGTGGCTGGAACAGAGTTTGCGTGCGTATGCGGACCTGGAAAAGTTGCCGTCATTTTCGAGCACGCACCGGCGGGAAGTCGTGATGATTCGAGAGGCACTGGAGAAACTGCGATGACACAGAAAGAGCGGCAAATGGTGAGGGCATCGTTTGTGGAATTGCAGGAGGCGGTGGAGCCGCTGGCGCTGCTGTTCTACGGGCGATTGTTTGCCGTGGAGCCGGGTTTGCGCGGGATGTTTACCGGGGATATCGGACAACAGGGCAAGAAGCTGATGGACATGGTGGGGGCAGCGGTGGAAGGCATGGAGAACTGGAAAGCGCTGGAGCCGGCACTGAAGGAACTGGGGCGGCGGCATGTGGGTTACGGGGTGAAGCGGGAGCATTACGGGGTGGTGGCCGAGGCGATGGTATGGGCGATCGGGCAGGCGCTGGAGCATGGGGCGGACCGGGAAGTGAAGCAGGCGTGGGGGGCGCTGCTGGGGGAGGTGGCGGGGGCCATGCTGGCGGGGTGTGAGGATTGAGGCGGGCTATCGCTCGAGGCCGCGGGAGAGAAACTGCTCACCGTTGAGGACGTGGCGAACGGCGGTGGGGAGATCCTCGAAAACCTGGGTCTTGTCGACATAGCCAGACGCGCCAGCGGCAAAGGCGGCGCGGACGTAGGCCCGGTTGACCTGTCCGGTGACGAAGAGGATTTCCGTCTCCGGAAACTGTTGCTTGACCTGGCGGGCCGCTTCGAGGCCATTCATGACGGGCATGACGATATCGAGCATGAGCAAGCGGGGGCGATGCACGGCCACGGCGGCCACGGCGTCGCGGCCGTTGGAAGCCCAGGCAAGAACACGGCAATTGGAGAGCGCATCGACGAGGCGCATGAGTACCTCGAGGGACGATTCATGATCGTCGGCCAAGACAACTCCTGCGATGTGGGCAGTATCCAAAGCGAATCCGTCAACTGGTTGGGGCGTAGCCCTGCTGAATGGCGTAGCGCATGAGGTCAGCCGTGGTGCGAAGGCTGAGTTTGTTCATGATGTTGTACTTGTGAAATTCGACAGTACGCACGGAGACGCCGGTCAGAGCAGCAATTTCCTTGCCCACATTACCGGCGGCGAACAAGTGGAGGATTTCCTGTTCACGGGCGGTGAGGGGATTGGTGGAATCCATTCCAGTTTTTTCCAGTTCGTGGTGCTGGAAGGATGCGGGGAGGTGAATTTTGCCGCGAAGGACAGCCCGAATGGCGTTGGGGAGTTCTTCAGCATTGGTTTTGAGGATGTAGCCTTTGGCGCCGGCCCGCAGGGCGGCGCGGATGTAGGTGGGGGTGTCATGGCCGCTCATGATAATGACCGGGCAAGCAGGCAAATCGGCGGCTAGACGAGTGGTGGCCTCGAGCCCATTGAGGGCAGGCATGGCGATATCGGCAATGATGACGTCGGGGCGGAGTTCATGAGCCAACTTAAGGAGGTCGCGTCCGTTGCGGGCAACGCCGACGACTTCGAATTCGCGGGAAAGCATGGCGCGGACGCCTTCGGCAACGACACTGTGGTCATCGGCCAAAAGCACGCGGACTGGGGTGCAGGCATTCATGAGGACAAACCAAAGGGCGAGATTCGACTAACAGTCTAAAACGGCGGCACCAAGGATTGCAGCAGAATCGGACCTCGTAAAACTACTAGTGCCGGGTGGGTGGGAAATGGGCTCTGATAGAGGGAATCCGAAGCAAGAATTGCCAATGACCCGAAAAGAAATAGCGCAATACCGGGAAATGATTCGGGTGCGGCAACGCGAGATTGAAAAAGCGCTGGAGGGGTGGGCGTTGGAAGAAGGTGATTTTATTTTGCGAGCGTTGAGCGCGGAGACGAGGACATTGGGGGAAATGGCAGCCGCGGTGGATGAGTTGGAGGTAAGGAGCCGGGAAACTGAGCCACAGGCTGAAGCGTAGAGAGAATATTGGCTATTTACTTGGCGCAATTGAGGGAATATGATTTGTCAGGCACTCGACGGATTCGTCCCATCCGGCTCGACGCCCAACCAGAAAAAACCGCAAGCTGTGGACCCGCATTGCAAATGGCTGAAGGCGCATGTGGGCGAAGCGTGTTAGTGGCGACATGAGGACGAAAGAATGAAAACGGAAAACCAAGCAGTTTTTCCCGAAAGCCAGACGGACCATGAGGTGTTGCTACGAGCGGTGCTGGGGGTGTCGACGCAGGCGATTCTGTGCGTCAACGCGGGGGGGCAGATCACACTGGCCAATGTAGGGGCGGAACGGATCTTCGGCTACAGCCAGGAGGAGTTGTCAGGGGCGCCCGTGCAGATGCTGTTGCCGGAGAGATTCCGGGAAAGGCATGCGCAGCAGATGGCCGCGTATCTGGGCAAACCGGTGAACCGGCCGATGGGGCAGGGCCTGCCGCTGGTGGGGAGACGGAAGGATGGGAGCGAATTTCCAGCTGACATTCTGCTGCAGGTGATGGGAGAAGAGAACGGGGGCAGTGTGGCCGTATTCGTGACAGACATCACGCAAGCGGAATCATTGCGGAAGCTGCAGGAACTGCAAGCACAAAGGCGGGGTGGGGAGGAACAACTGAAGCAGTTTCTGGAGCATGCGCCAGTGGGGATTGCGATTTGCGATGCGGTATCAGCAATTGAATTCGTACTGGGTGCACGAGTGTCCATTGGGGGGAGACCTGTTGGGGCGATCGCACTATGAGTGCTTTCCGGAAGTGAGGGATCGCTGGCAAGCGGTACTTGCCAAGGTGCTGAATGGGGAGAGTTATGCGTGCGAGGAAGACCGGCTGGTGCGGGCGGACGGGGTGGTGCAATGGTTTCGCTGGGCTGCATTGCCACGGCACAACGAGCACGGGGGGGTGGACGGGCTATTTTTGCTGCATGTGGATCTGACGCGGCACAAACAGGTGGAAGCGGAGTTGCGGGCGAGTGAGGAGAGGCTTTGCCTGGCGATGGAAGCGGGGGAGTTTGGGGTGCTGGATTATGACCTGCGGCGGGATGGAAGGAAGTACTGGTCGCCGATGCTATACCGCCTGGCGGGACTGCCGGAAGGCAGTGAAGTAAATGAGGGGACTTTACCCGGGCTATTGCATCCGGAAGACCGGGAGCGATTTGAGGATGCGCTGTGGGAAGCCATGAACCCCGAAGGCGGAAGCGAGCAGATGACGCTGGACTTTCGTGTGGTGCGGCCGGATCGAGCGATGCGGTGGTGGCGGATCATGAGCCGGACATGGATGGAAGGGGAAGGCGAGCAGCGCCGGGCGGTGCGGTGGATCGGGGCGGTGGTGGATGTAACGGAAAGAGTGCAAATGGGCAAGCGGCTGGAGGAAGCGCTGCTGTGGAGCGATGAGGAGCGAAGATCGATTGTGGCGGCGGCGCCCGTGGCGGTGGTGACGTACACTTCGACCGGGATCGTGACCTCATGGAACCCGGCGGCGGAAAGAATGTACGGCTACCGGGAAGCAGATGTGAAGGGGAGGCGGGACCCGACACTGCCTGAAGAGGGGGATGGCGCCTTGGTGGAGGTTCTGGCCGGAGTATTGCGAGGAGAAAATTATCAGGGCGAGGTGCGGCGGGTTCAGGCAGATGGCAGTGAGATGGACGTGATGCTGTTGCTGGCGCCGTTACATGGCAACCGGGCTGGAGTGGTGGCGCTCGCAGAGGACATCCCGCCCAAGAAAAGAGCAGCGGCGGAACTGGTGCAAGTGCGGGCGGCGCTGCAAAGTGCACGGGAAGAAGAAGCGAGGCGGATTGCGCGGGAGTTGCATGATGACACGACGCAGAGATTGTCGCTGTTGTCAGTGGACCTGGGCCGGCTGGCGACGATAGCGGATACGGAGAGGATTACCGCGGAGGAACTGCGTGCGTTACAGGAACGGGTAATCGAGATCAGCCAGTCATTACGCGAATTGTCCCATCAGTTGCACCCGACGGTGCTGGATGATCTGGGGCTGGAGACTGCGCTGGAAGAGCTGGGTGTGGAGTTTTCCTCGCGGGAGGCAGTTCCGGTGAGCTTCGTGGCGCAAATGAGCCCCGAGCCGGTACCGACCCCGGTGGCCAGTTGTCTGTACCGGGTGGCGCAGGAAGCGCTGCACAATGTGGCGAAGTACGCGCAGGCCCGGCGGGTGGAGATGCGGTTGGCGCGGAAAGATAATGCGCTGGAGTTGATGGTGCTGGATGAGGGGAACGGCTTTCAACTGGACGAAGTGAAGGGCGGACTGGGCCTGCACAGCATGCGGGAGCGGCTGGAGTTGGTGAACGGAAGCTTTGAGATCGACTCCGTGCCCGGAGAAGGAACGCGGGTGGTGGCGAGGGTGCCCTTGACGGAGTGAGGAAAGGAGGGCTGTGATGGATTTGCCATTTCGAGACCGTTGGGAAGCGGGCCGTGGATTGGGCGAGGTATTGGCGGGAGTTCTGGAGCCAGGAGCGAAACCGCTGGTGCTGGCGTTGCCGCGGGGAGGCCTGCCGGTGGCGGCCGAAGTGGCGGCGCGGCTGGGCGCGGAGCTGGAAGTTGTGCTGGTGCGCAAGTTGGGTGTGCCGTGGCAGCCCGAGCTGGCGATGGGAGCGCTGGCGGAGCAGACGCTGTACCGCAACGAGGTGGTGTTGAAGCAGTTGGGGATTACGCGGGAGCAAGTGGAGGCGGTGGCGGCGCGGGAGGGGAGAGAAATTGAGCGGCGGCAGAAGCTGTACCGGGGAGAGGGGGAGGCGCCGGATTTGAGGGGGAGGGTGGTGGTGATTGTGGACGATGGGCTGGCGACGGGGTCGACGATGCTGGCGGCCATACGGCATGTGCGGCAGCAGGGGGCGGAACGGATTATCGCCGCGGTGCCGGTGGCGGCGCGAGAGGCTTGCGGACGGGTGGGAGCGGAAGCGGATGAGTGTGTGTGTCTGGCGCAGCCGGAGTGGTTTGGGGCGGTGGGTGAGTGGTATGAGGACTTCGGGCAAGTGAGCGATGAGGAGGCGCAGGGGATTCTGGCCGGGGCGCGGAAGGGAGAATCCGCGGGTTGACCCGTAATTTTTCGAGTGTTGCGTGAGGAAGGGAAAGGATAATCTGCTTGGCAGGAAGCGGTACTGACTGAGTGAATCAGAAAGCGCCGTGGCCATTCCAAGAAGGAGAACGATAGCAATGCCTGAAGTGGCGGTAGGTAAGAAGACAGCGAGTGAAGGTCCAGCAAGACGATTTGTGAGCCCAGGGCCCTGGAGCCTGTTGCGGGAATTGAATGAAGAGATGGAGCGGATGATGAGGGGAATCAATGGAGGGGCAAGCGTTGAGGCCTGGGCGCCCACGGTGGACATTGACCGGACGAATGGAAGCCTGAAGATCACGGCGGAATTGCCTGGGGTGAAGAAGGAAGATGTGAAGGTGGAGATGAGCGATGAGGCCATCGTGATACAGGGGGAACGCAAGCAGGAGAAGAAGGAAGACAAGGAAGGGTATCACCGGTGGGAGCGCAGCTACGGGCAGTTCTACCGGGCGATTCCGATACCGGAGGGGGCCAAGGTGGATGAGATCAAGGCCGAACTGAAGGACGGGGTGTTGCAGGTGACAGTGCCGGTGCCGGAAAGCGCGAAGAAGGCGCGGCAGATTCCCGTGAACGGATAGGGCTCAAGAAGCCGGACCCGTATGTGAGAGAGAGCTCCGGGTTCGGTGAAGGAGGGACAGCGCCGGTAGTAAAGAGCGCTGGGAGAGGATACAGGCAGGCGGACGCCCAACCGCCTGCCTGTATCTGTTTTCAGGCGACGGCTACATTGAGCGGCCACTTGCGGTCGAGCAGGCCGTACTTCTTCATGCGGTAGCGGAGGCGGTCGCGGCTGACGCCGAGGATGCGGGCGGCCGAGGATTGATTGCCGCAGGTGCGGTCGAGAGCGCGTTCGATGAGGTTGCGTTCCTGGCCGCCAAGGGTAGTGGGATTGTGTTGGTGGGTTGGGGTGAGATGGAGAGTGCGGGGGACTGGTTGGGAAAGGTAGGGGGGGAGGTGTTCGAGATCGATGGTGTCGCCGGGGGTGAGCATACAGGCAAGGCCGATGGCATTTTCGAGTTCGCGGACATTGCCGGGCCAGTCATGGCGCTCGAGGGCGAGGCGCGCGCGTTGGGTAAAGCGGGCGACGGGCTTGCCGAAGGTTTGGGAGAAGACCAGGCGGAAATGATGGGCGAGGGGGAGGATGTCATCGGTGCGCTGGGTGAGACTGGGGGTGGAGATTTCGACCATGGCGAGACGGTAGAAGAGGTCCTCGCGAAAGGTACGTTTGGCGACGGCTTCGCGGAGGTCGCGGTGGGTGGCGGCGATGACGCGGACGTCGACTTTACGGGTGGAGAGAGAGCCGAGGCGCTGGACTTCCTGATGCTGGAGAACGCGGAGGAGCTTGGCCTGGGTGTGGAGCGGCATGTCGCCGATTTCGTCGAGGAAGAGGACGCCGCGGTGGGCGAATTCAAAAAGGCCCATCTTGTCGCGGTGAGCGCCGGTGAAGGCGCCGCGGACGTGGCCGAAGAGTTCACTTTCGACGAGGGTGTCGACGAGGGCACTGCAATTGAGGATGACCAACTGGCCTTGGGCGGCGGGACTGAGACGGTGGAGGGCATGGGCGACGCGTGCTTTGCCAGTGCCGGTGGGCCCGGTGATGAGGGCGCTGCGGAAGTAGGGGGCCACCCGCTGGATGTGGTCATAGAGCTGAAGCATGGCCGGGCTTGCGCCAATGAGGCCATGGAAGGACAGGCCGGAAACGTCGTGCATACCGACGAGATTATGGGCCGGGGGGTGGAAGCGGAACTCGAAAAAACACTAGGGGGAGGGGAGAGGGATTCTCTGGCGAAGCCAGCGCAGGAGGTCGGCGGTGGGCCAGGTATTGAGAAGGGCGGAGGCGGGCAGCCAGGCGCGGCGGGCCTGGAGGATGGCAAAGCGGACGTCACTGAGATGGGAGGCGGAGTGGGCATCGGAGGCGATGCTGAGGAGGCATCCGGCCTGGTGGGCGAGGCGGGCCATGGGGGCATTGAGGTCGAGACGGAGGGACGAGCCGTTCAGTTCGAGGGCGACGCCGCGGCGGGCGGCGCGTTCGAGAATCCGGGGATAGTCGAAGTCGACGGGGGGGCGACTGCCGAGGAGGCGGGCGGTGGGGTGAGCGAGGATGTGAACGCGGGGATGATCGAGAGCGTCGAGGATGCGGCCGGTCATGCGGCCGGAGGGCTGGCGGAACGCCGAGTGAACAGAAACGATGACGACGTCGAGTTGTTTGAGCAGGGCATCGGGGTAATCGAGACGGCCATCGGGAAGGATGTCGACTTCGGCGCCGGCCAGGAGGAGGGGGCGACCGGGGGGCTGGCGATCGCGGAGGGTGTGGAGTTCGTCGAGTTTTTGGGCGAGGCGTTCGGGGTTGAGGCCGCGAGCGATACGGGCGGAAGGAGAATGATCGGAAATGCCGAGGTATTGGTAGCCGAGGGTGGCGGCCGCGTCGAGGAGTTGGGGGAGGGAGTCGCGGCCGTCCGAGTAGTGGGAGTGGACGTGGAGATCGCCTTGAAGGTCAGAGGGTTGGATGAGGCTGGGGAGCGAGCCGTCGCGGGCGGCCTCAATTTCGCCCTGGTCTTCGCGGAGTTCGGGGGGGATGAAGGGGAGGCCGAGGGCCTGGTAGATGTCGTGTTCGTTGTCGCCGCCGAGGGAGTGGGAAGCGCGGTAGATGCCGTATTCGTTGATCTTGAGGCCCTGAGCATGAGCCAGTGAGCGCAAGTGGATGTTGTGTTGTTTCGAGCCGGTGAAGTACTGGAGGGCGGCGCCGTAGGAGGCTGGTTCGACCGCGCGGATATCGACCTGCTGGGGGCCTTCGAGCAAGAGGGTGAGGCGGGTGGGGCCCTGGGAGACGACACTCTTTACGACAGGGAGGCGGGCGATGCCAGAGAGGGCGCGGGCGGGAGAGAGGGAAGAGAGGACGAGGTCGATATCGCCGATGGTGTCCTGTCCGCGGCGGAGAGAACCGGCGAGGTCCGCGGCCAGGACGAGGGGGTTGAGACGGATGGTGGTGAGGAATTCCTCCGCGAGGGGCAAGGCCAGGCCGAGGGAGATGCGGGTGCGGCCGCCGGCCCAGGTCTCGATGGCTGCGAGGAGATTGTCCACTCTCTTTTGCCCGAAGCCGGGAACCTGGAAGATGGCCGAGTTGGAGAGAGCATGTTTGAGTTTGTCGAGGGAATCGACGCTGAGAGCTTTGTGCAGGACCTGGAGAGTCTTGGGGCCCATACCGGGAATGTCCATGAGGTCGAGGAGCGAATCGGGGATGCCGCGGCGTGCTTCTTCATAGCGGCGGATGCGATGGGTGTGGAGGTATTCACCGATCATTTCCGCGAGGTCTTCGCCGATGGCGGGAATGTCCTGGTAGGAGGCGGGGGGAAGCTGGGCGAGGTCGGTCTTCAGGTCGCGGAGACTGGCGGCGCCGCGGCGGTAGGCCTGGATGCGGAAGCGGTTGGCACCCTGAAAGGCGAGGACATTCGCCATACGGTCGAAGATGGCGGCTATTTCCTGATTGACCATGGGAGCTGACCTTTACGGGGCGGGAGCGGCAAGGTGGGCAATAGTGCGCAGGTTTGGGGAAAGTGGGTAAGAGTGCGCAAGGGGAGGCCTCAGGTTTCCTGGTCGTCCTGGGTGAGACGTTCGGCCATGAGAGTGTCAAACTCGCTACGCAGGAGTACATAGGAGCCGCAATTGGGGCAGCGAATTTCGACGCGGTTCTGGTGAGGGTCGGTGTAGCGCCAGGAGGCATCCGTGCCGCAGCGTGGACAGGAGCAGTCTTCGGGGGAAGGGACTTCGTGGTCGAGCATGTGGTTAAGACTCCTGGGAACTGAGGTGTTTCATGAACCAGTCGCGGGCGAGGGCAGCGGCCTGTGGCAGGGCGCCGGGCTCAGCGAAGAGGTGGGTGGCGCCGGGAATGATTTCGAGGGCCTTGGGGGTGTCGTCGGGCAGGAGAGAGAGGGCTTGCTGATTGAGTTCGAGGACGAGGTCATCGGCGCCACCCACGATGAAGAGGGTGGGGGCGTGAACGCGGGGGAGAGCCAGCGGGGCCAGGTCTGGACGGCCGCCGCGGGAAACGACGGCCTGAATGAGGCGGGGACGGGTAGCGGCGGCGAGCAAAGCGGCGGCGGCGCCGGTGCTGGCGCCGAAGTAGCCGAGGGGTAGCGCGGCGAAGCGTGGTTGGGCGTGGATCCAATCGGTGAGGGCGATGAGGCGGGAGGCGAGGAAGGGGATGTCGAAGCGGAGTTGAGCGCCGTGTTCATCGAGGGCGGCTTCGTCTTCACTGAGGAGGTCGACGAGCATGGCGGCGATACCGGTTTCGGTGAGCTCGCCGGCGACGAAGCGGTTGCGAGGACTGTGGCGGCTACTGCCACTGCCATGAGCGAAAATCACGAGACTGTGTGCCGGATAGGGGAGGAAGATGTTGGCGGCCAGGGAAACGTCCTGAACGTCGATCAAGACGCGCAGATGTTGAGTTTCACAAAGAGTGCTTTGCTGCATGCCCATGGAGTTGCAATTGCGTCACCAAAGCGTGGTAACTGGCGTGCAGGGCAGGCAGCCATGAGGCCAGCCACCTATCCGGAATCCTGGAAGCGACACGCACAGAAAGAAGCGGCGGATCCACGCGGGGGCAAAGAAGCAGCAGCACTGGGGGAAGTTTTGAAGAAGGCGGGGATACGACTCAACGGGGAGGCCGTGTGGGATTTGCAGGTGCGAGATGAGCGATTCTACCGGCGGCTGTTTATCGGGGGAACACTGGGGCTTGGGGAGGCCTATATGGAGGGATGGTGGGAGGCGGAGAGTCTGGATGAATTCATTTGCCGGGTGCGGCGAGCGAGGCTGGAGGAATCGTTTCGCGGTTGGGCGTGGCTGCGGCTGGCGGTGGTGAGTCATTTGCGGAATCTGCAGAATCCGGAAGGGGCCAAGCGAGTGGCGGTGGAGCACTATGACATTGGGAACGAGCTGTTTGAGGCCATGCTGGATTCGCAAAGGCAATACTCGTGCGGGTACTGGCCGGGGGCGCAGAACCTCGAGCAGGCGCAGGAGCGGAAGCTGGACCTGATTGCGAGAAAGCTGCGGCTGAGGCCGGGGATGCGGGTGCTGGAACTGGGTGGGGGATTTGGGGGCTTTGCGCGGTTTGCGGCGGAGGAGTATGGGTGTGAGGTGGTGAGCTACAACATTTCGCGCCAGCAGGTGGAGTACGCGCGGGAATGGTGCCGGGGACTGCGGGTGCGGTTTGAGCAGCGGGACTACCGGGAGGCGAGGAAGGAACCGGAACTGTTTGACCGGGTGGTGTCTGTCGGGATGTGTGAACACATCGGGCCGAAGAATCTGCGGATCTACCTGGAGACAGCCGAGCGGAGGATGAAGCCCGAGGGGCTGTTCCTGCTGCACACGATAGGAGCGAATGAGTCGGTGACGCATGCGGACCCGTGGATTGACCGCTACATCTTCCGGAATGGCGTGGTGCCTTCCATCGCGCAACTGGGGCGCGCGATGGAGGGGCTATGGGTGATGGAGGACTGGCATAATTTTGGGCCCGACTATGACCGGACCCTGATGGCGTGGTGGGAAAACTTCGAGCAAGCCTGGCCGCGACTGCGGGCGCGTTACGGGGAGCGGTTCTACCGGATGTGGAAGTATTATCTGCTGGGGAGCGCGGGCTCATTTCGCGCGCGTACACTGCAGTTGTGGCAGGTGGTGCTGTCGCGGGGGGATATTGGGGGCTATGAGCCCGCGCGGTAGAGAGTTGGACGGCAGCGGGCTCAGGCCTGCTCGTGCGATTGGGGCTGGCTCAGGATCTTCATGGTTTCCAGCACTTCGTCCCGCAAGGCGGAATCCGTCTTGAGCAGGAAGTCATGGATGGAAACGACGCCCTGCAGAACACCGGACTCGACTACGGGGAGACGGTGGACATGATGGTTGGCCATGCTGTGGAGGACGCGCTTAAGGTTGTCGCCGGGATGGCAAACAGCAGGATTGGTGTGCATGATTTCATTGACGGTCAGCTCAGCGGGTTTGCGATTCTGCGTGCCGAGGGCAATGAAGAGATCGCGATCGGTGACCATACCCACGACATGGCCGCCGTCTTCGACTACGGGGAGGGACCCGCAATTGCTGGTCCACATGAGTTCAGCGGCCGCGGCGGCATTGGTGGCCGGTGAGGCGTAGGAAACGTCTTTGGTCATGATGTCTTTGACTTGCATATTCAGCTCCTGAATGGGAATGGGAAGAGGCCCCAAGCCAAGGTTATGCGGAGGGTAGAACGGACAATACTCGGAAAAGCACTAGGTGGGGAGGTGGCTTGGGTCAATAGCGGAAGATGGCCGCGATGCTGCTGCCATCGGGCATGGCTTCCGCCGGCAGGGTGTGCAACCGGACCCCGTTTGTCAGGCCCTGGAGGGCGGCGATGTTGAGGAGATCTTCGGATTGGGGAAGGGGTTCGGGATGAAGTTCGGTGTGCCGGGTTTCGGGGTGGAAGGCGCCCCAGAGATGGCAGCCGAGAGGAATGAAGAGATCGGCCACGCGGCCGTCCGCACCGGCGTTGAGGATCTGGGTGAGGTCGGTCGAAGTGAGGCCGTGGCCGTCGCGTTCGAAGAACTGATTGAGGGCCTGCTGTTCGAGTTGCAGGAAGTGGGCCTCGGCCAGGGGCCAGGCGGCCTTCCAGATTTCTGAAGGGGAGGAGCGTTCGATATTGCCGAGGGTCTCGGCCAGCAGGGCCGTGGGGAAGGAGGTGATGGAGCGGTAGAGGGCCTGATTCCAGTCGACGCCAGCGAGAATGACGGGACCTGCACCGTGGGTGATGAGGGGGGCAAGGAGGCGATCGACGCGGCGGAAGCTTTGCTCGAGATAGGTGCGTTCGGCGTCGGAGACGCTACCGGGCCCATGAACGATGGCGGCGCCGCCAGCGGAATGCATCTGGCTGGAGGAGTTGCCCCAATCAGGCTCGGCGGTGTGGAAGGCTTGTTCCACGCCGGCGGGGGTGATGTCGTGGACCTCGCCATTGCGGCACTGGTAGAGATGGACACCCTGTTTGGAAACGCTCAGCACGAAGAAGCCATTCTCGGGGGAGGCAGCGGCCAGGAGGGGTTTGGTGTGGAAGTGTGGGCCGACGATGGTGAGCTCGCGCAAGGGCCAGGGGGTCTGGACCCAGTCGACGAAGCTGGCCGTGCGGTAGACGGCAAGGCCTTCCTGCTGGTGTTGCCAGAACTCAAAGTCGAGGATGCGCGCCTCGAGCGGGGCGAGCAATTCGTGGATGGCCGCGGAGTCGAGGCCAGTGGCGGCGAGTTTGCGCTCTGCGTCGCGGAGCAGGTTCTTGAAGCGAATGGGATTCTGAAGCGTATCCTGGCTGGCACGGTGGACAGGCAGAAGAATGGAGAGGGAAACGGGTTGTTGCTGGCCGAGCAACAGCATGGCTCTATCGCGGAGTGAATTCATGACCAGAGCCTATGCAATTCGAGGGCCGCTGGGAATGGCCGCAGTCTTTGGGGATTGAGGGGAGGTGCACCAGGTTGGGTGTGTGAAAGTTCGCACTTGGGGTGAAAGTCCCAAGGGTCAGGGAGAGAGGATTCTGGCGAGGCGTTTGGCTTTCAGGGAATCGGGATGGAGGAGGTTGCCGTAGGCTTCGCGGGCCTGACGGGCGAGGGTGGCAGCGCGGGCGGGATCGTAGAGGGCCTCGCATTCGGCTTCGACGAGGCGGCGATTGCCCAGCCAGTCGCGGGGAAGTTGGCCCTGAGTGAGGGCATCGACTTTTTCGTACTCGGAGAAGGCCAGGGCGCACTCGCGAGCGCGGCCGAAGACTTCGGCAGCGTCGGCATGGAGCATCCAGCGGGCGGGGCCGAGGGAGGCATCGACCTGCTGGAGGATATTGGAAGCGCGCACGGCGGCGAGACGATCATCAAGATTGGCCTGCTGGAGGGCGGCCATGAGCTGGAGCCGCAGCAGTTCAAAGCGATTGGCGACGCCCGGGGCCCTGGCGATGGCGGCTTCATAGAGGCGCAGGGCAGCGGCGTGACGGCCGGCGGCGGCTTCCACCTGGCCGCCGATGCGGCGGAGGGCAACGGCGAAGTATTTGCCGTCGGGGTGTTGCTCGGCCGCGAGGAGACCCTGCTCGACAGCGGCGCGGGCATCGTCAAAGCGGCGGAGGCGGGAGAGTTCGAGAGCGTAGGCGTTGTAGAGAGCGGCGCGCTGGAGGTGGAAGGAGGGTTCACTGGGGAGGGCGCGCAGAGCGTCCTGATAAGCGGTGACGGCGGCCTGGGGGTTGCTCTCGCAGCGGGAGTACGCATTGGCGCGGGCTTCGAGATAGCCGGCGCGCTGCTCGCCACGCAGTTGGGGCAGGAGGGGATCGACGGAAGTGAAGTGCTGGAGGGCGTCGGGGCAGCGGCCGAGGCGCATGAGGATGACGGCGGCGACTTTGTGCGCGGCGAGGCGAAGGCTGGCCTCGCCCGAGGCGTCGGCCTTGGTGGCTGCAGCGAGGGCCATGGGGAGGGCGAGGTCTTCGCGGCCGGCTTCCTGTGCGACATAGGCGAAGCTGGACTGGATTTGGGCACTGACGGCGAGGGGAGGGCCCTGGCCAGATTCGATGCGGCGGTGGGCGCGTTCGATCATTTCGAAGACGGTCATGGAGGGGTTGCCGCTGCTGGCGGTGGAGGAAGTGTTAAGCATCTCGCTGAGGAAGCGGGCGGTGGCAGCGGTGCGTTCGACTTCGCGGCGGCGTTCGGCCTGTTCACGCCAGGCAAGGGTGGCGAAGGTGGCCAGGAGAGCAAGCATGGCGGCGGCGAGAGCCAGGGGACGTCGGTTGCGGCGAAGATAGCGGGTGGCGCGGTAGGTGAAGGTCTGTTGCTGGGCGCGGACGGGGCGGCCCGCACGCCAGGCGCGGAGGTCTTCGGCGAACTCGGCGGCGGAGCGGTAGCGGTCGGCGGGGTCGCGACGGAGGGCTTTGCGGAGGATGGCTTCGAGGTCGGGGTCGCTGGGGTGGCGGACTTCGATTTCCTCGGTGAAGGCCCGGGCGGCGAGGTTGGCAATGATGGACTGACTGGCCGGGTGGTGGCCGGTGGCGATGAGTTCGTAGAGGGTGAGGCCGAGGCTGTAGAGATCGGAAGCGGTGCCGAGGGGTTCGCCGCGCAACTGTTCGGGGCTGGCGTAGCGGGGCGTCATCTGGCGGGTGCCGGTGGAGGCGCCTTCGCGATCGAGGAGCTTGGCGGTGCCGAAGTCAATGAGCTTGACCTGGCCGGAGGGTTCGACGAGGATGTTGCCGGGCTTGAGATCGAGATGGACGATGAGTTGCTGGTGGGCGGCCTGTACGGCGTCGAGGACCTGGGCGATGAGGTCAACGCGGACGGGAAGGGGGAGGGGTTCGGAGTAGCGGTCGAGGGTTTGGCCGTCGATCCATTCCATGACGAGGAAGGGGAAGCCCTGGGGGTCCATGCCGACGTCAAGGAAGCGTGAGATGCCGGGGTGGCGGAGGCCGGCGAGGATGCCTTGTTCGCGGCGGAAGCGGTCGAGGTCCTGGGGGGTGAAGAGGTGATCGAGGAGGACCTTGATGGCGACGAGCTGGCGAGCGCCGGCGACCGTGCGTTCGGCCTGATAGACGACGCTGCGGCCGCCGGTGCCGACACGGGCGAGGACGCGATACTCGCCAATGGTGGCTGGGCCTTGCCAGGCGGGAGAAGGAACGGGGCGGGCGGCAGCGGATGCAGCCTGTTCTTCGCGCATGGCGGCGTAGAGGTCGAGGACTTGCGCGCGGAGGGTGGGGTCGGGCTCAGCGGATTCGAGCCAATGGAGTTGGCGAGAAGCGGGAAGGCGCTCGAATTCCTCGAGGAGTTGCTGAACTCGCTGCCATTGAGTATTCACGACTTTCCATATTGTGATGCGAAAGATGTTTCGGTGGCACGTCATGTTATTTTCGACACATGGCCGCCGAAGAGGCTGGACAGGATATTACTACCGCACTGGAACAATGGGCCGCCGGAGATGCGACGGCGCTGCAGCGCATTGCGCCAGTGATCTATCCGAAGTTACGAGACCTGGCGGGGGCATTCTTCCGGGGCGAGCGAGCGGGACATACGTGGCAGGCGACGGCGCTGGTGAGCGAGCTGTTTCTGAAACTGGCGGCAAGCCGGGGACAACGGTATGAGAACCGGCAGCACTTTTACAACGCGTGCGCGCGCATGATGCGGCTGGCGCTGATCGATCACGCACGGGGGATACAGGCGGACAAGCGGGGCGGGGGCTTGACGGCAGTGCCGTTTCATCCGGAGATGGCGTGGCTGGATGCAACGAGCCCGGTGTTTCTGGATCTGGACCGAGCGCTGGACGAGTTAGGGGAGATGGACGAGGCGCAGGCGGCGATGTTTGAAGCGCATTACCTTTTGGGGTTGAGCATTGAAGAAATTGCGCAACTGAATGAGACGTCGAAGTCGACGGTAGACCGGAAGATACGGGTGGCGCGGGCGTGGCTGTACCGCAGACTGAATCCGCAGGAGAACTGAGATGCAAGCAGTAGCGCCGGTGAACGAAGGTGACCGGATTGGTTTGATCGATGCCCTGCGCGGCTTTGCGCTGCTGGGGATACTGGCAATGAACATACCGGGATTCTCGATGCCGGATTACTTTGCCGAGGCGTTTCAGAATGACCCGAGCCAGTTGAACTTCTGGTTGAGCGGATTCATTACCGTGTTTCTGGAAGGGAAGATGCGGGCGATGTTCGGGATGATCTTCGGGGCGGGCATCCTGCTGTTTGTGGGGGGCAAGGAGAGGGCGGGCGTGCCGGCGACGAGGCTGTTCTACCGGCGGATGGGATGGCTGGCGCTATTCGGGTTGGTGCATGCGCATCTGATTCTGTGGATTGGGGACATTCTGTATCTGTACGCGGTGTGCGGCATGTTGGTGTATCTGCTACGGAATGTGCAGCCGCGCCTGCTGGCGCTGGCCGTGCCGCTGGTGGCGGTGGTGGACTTTACGAGCGGGGCGCTGTTCTATCAACATGCGCGCGGTACAAGGCTGGCGTATGTGGAAGCGAAGAAGGTGGAGGCCACGGGGCAGACGCTGAACGAAGCGCAGAAGAAGGCGCTGAGTGACTGGCGGGAGATGGAGAAGACGATGATTCCCAATCGCGAAGACGCCAAGGAAAACATGCGGAAAATGAAGGGCGATTACGCGAGTGTGGGGGGATATCTGCGGCCGCTGGCGTTGAAGATGCAGACGATGTTTCTGCCGCTGGAAATCTGGGATTCGATAGCGCTGATGATGCTGGGCATTGCGTTGCACCGGTGGGGATTCTTCGCGGGGGCGTGGCGGCGGGAGGATTACTGGAAGGTGGTGGCGGTGGGTTACGGAGTGGGGCTGCCGCTGGTGGCTTATTCGTTCTACTACCAGACGGTGAATTACTCGACGCTGGAAGCGAATCTGCTGCGGATGGAGCGGGTGGCGGTGGAGTGGACGGGAATCCTCTATCCGTTTCAGCGGATGCTGCTGGTGATGGCGCACGCGGCGGCGTTGATACTGCTCTTCACCGGGGGCAGGGCGCAGTGGCTGTACGGGCGGCTGGCGGCGGTAGGCCGGATGGCGTTTACGAACTACATCATGCACTCGGTGATCTGCACGCTGTTCTTCTTCGGGTACGGGTTGAATTACTATGCGGAGCTGGATTTCTACCAGATTTACTATGTGGTGGTGAGTATCTGGGTGTTGCAGTTGGTGGTGAGCCCGTGGTGGTTGGGGCGGTATTACTTTGGGCCGCTCGAATGGCTGTGGCGGACGCTGACTTATGGTGAGCGGCCGCGGATGCTGCGAGGCTAGGCGAGCAGGGCCTCGAGGACGTGGCCGTGGACGTCGGTGAGGCGGCGGTCAATGCCGTTGTTGCGGAAAGTAAGGCGGGTGTGGTCGAGGCCGAGCAGGTGGAGGAGCGTGGCGTGGATGTCGTAACAGTAGACAGGATTTTCGACGGCCTTGTAGCTCCATTCGTCGGTTGAGCCGTAGGAGACGCCGCCGCGGAAGCCGCCACCGGCGAACCAGGAGGTGAAGCCGAAGGGGTTGTGATCGCGGCCGAGGCTGCCCTGGCTGCAGGGCATGCGGCCGAATTCGGTGGTGAAGTAGACGATGGTGTCGTCGAGGAGGCCGCGGGATTTGAGATCGCGGAGGAGGCCGGCGACGGGGCGGTCGAGCTCGGCGGCGAGCATGCCGTGATCGGCTTTGAGGTTTTCGTGGCTGTCCCAATTGCGGCGGGGGAAGCCGTTGTCGGCGCCGCTCCAGACCTGAACGAAGCGGACGCCGCGTTCGGCGAGGCGGCGGGCGGTGAGCAGGCGGCGGCCGAGATCGTCAGTGGGGGCTTCGCCGATTCCGTAAAGGGCGCGGGTGGCGGGGGATTCGTCGTTGATGTTCAGGACTTCGGGGGCGGAGAGCTGGAGGCGGGCGGCCATCTCATAGGAGGCAATGCGGGCCTCGAGGCGCGAATCGCCGGGGCGGGCGGCGAGGTGTTCCTGATTGAGGTTGTGCAGCAGGGCGAGGCCTTCGGCGTCACTGGCAGGGGTGACGTAGGTGCCGGTGGGGCGGGCGAGATCCTGAATGGGGGCGGGCGTGCCGGCGCGGACGAGGGTGGCCTGGTGGGAGGCTGGGAGGAAGCCGCAGGTCCAATTGCCGGGCCCATTGGGGGGCATGCCGCGAGGGTCGGGCAGCACGACAAAGACGGGGAGGCTTTCATTGAGGGTGCCGAGGGCATAGGACACCCAGGCGCCGGCGCTGGGGAAGCCGGGCAGTATGAAGCCGGTATTCTGCATGAAGGTGGCGGGGCCGTGGATGTTGGACTTGGACTGGAGGGAGTGGACGAAGGTGATGTCGTCGACGAGTTGGGCGAGGTGAGGGAAGAGAGCGCTGACCCACTTGCCGGACTGGCCGTGCTGTTGCCAGGCCCAAGGGCTGGGCATGACGACGCCGGGGTTGGACTGGAAGAGCTCGACTTTCTCGCCGGGGTCCCAGGGCTGGCCGGCGCGCTGGATGAGGAGGGGCTTGTAGTCGAAGGTGTCGCACTGGCTCATGGCGCCGGAGAGGAAGATCTGGATGACACGGCGGGCGCGGGGGGTATGGTGGGTGGCGGCGTGGGAGAGGTGAGTGAGGGCCAGGGCGCCAAAGCCACCGCCGGTGTGGGTGAGGAAGCGACGGCGGGAGAAAGCGGGGCTAATCGACGAAGAGGAATTCATTGGAGTTGAGCAGGAGACGAGCGAGATTGGCGGCGCCATGACGGGCGGCGTATTGCTGGAGAAGAGCTGATTCCGCGGCGGTGGCGGGGCGGCCCCAAAGCAGGAGGGCGAGCGCGTTGGGGTCGCCCGCGGTGCGCTGGCCGATGTGGGCGGCCATGCGAACCATGAAGGGGTTGTTCCATAGAGCGAGAGCCTGGATGGCGGTGAGGGTGGTGGTGCGTTTGGGGGTTTGCAGGGAAGGATCGGGGCAGTCGAGGCGTTCGAGGAAGGGGTCGGGGACGCTGCGGACGATGAAGCGATAGATGGAGCGGCGGTGGGCGGCAGGTTGATCAGGGTCGAAGGCGGCGTAGTCGTAGACGGGGGAGTGGTCGTCTTTGAAGCCGAAAAGGCGGACGCCGGGGCCGCCCATGGTGAGATCGAGTTTGCCGGCGATGGCGAGAGTGGCGTCGCGAACGCTTTCGGCATCGAGGCGGCCGCGGTTCATGCGCCAGAGGAGGCGGTTGTCGGCGTCGATTTGGGCGGCATCGGGACGGTGGGCGCTGGACTGCTGGTAGGCGGCGGAGAGCAGGATGAGGCGGTGGAGTTGTTTGAGACTGCCTTTGGCTTCGTCGCGGAACCAGAGGGCGAGCCAGTCGAGGAGTTCGGGGTGGGAGGGGCGGCTGCCCATGCGGCCGAAGTCGCTGGGGGAATCGACGAGGCCAGCGCCGAAGTGATACTGCCAGACGCGATTAACGATGGAGCGCCAGGTGAGGACGTTGTCGGGGTGGGTGATCCAGCGGGCGAGGGCGGCGCGCCGTTCGCCTTCGGGGAGGTTGCCGATGTCGTGCGGGAGACTGGGGAGGAGACGGAGCGCGCCAGCTGTGACGAGGGGGCCGGGGCTGGACACGCTGCCGCGTTGCAGGACATGAATGGGACGGGGATCGAGGGCGGGGCGGAAGTTGCCGGCCCGATCAAAGTCGCTTGAGCCGGAGTAGACGCGACGGGGCGTCGGGAGGGCGGTGAGGCGGGCGTCGAGGGCGGCGAGATTGGCCTTGAGGCGGGCGGACTGAGCGTAAGGCTCAGGGCCCACGAGGGATTCGACGAGGCGCAGGCGAGCCTGGCGGTCCGTATCGCGACGTTGTTCGAGGCGTTGTTTTTCGGCCTGTTCGGCAGCGTTCTTGGGGGTGCCGAGGTGAGCGAGCAGAAGGGAGGCATCGGAAATGCGGATGTCGAGAGCGACGATTTCGGGGCTGGTGGCGAATTCGATTCTGTCGAGCCAGGGCTGGAGGGTGCGGCGGAGTTGCTGGCGTTCAGCCAGGAGGGCGCGGCGCTGGGCGAAGACCTGGGGGTCGTCATCGTAAGCACGGTCCGCCCGATCGATGCCGGCAAAGACGGCCTGGAGGCGGTAGTAATCCTGCTGGGGGATGGGGTCGAATTTGTGGTCGTGACAGCGGGCGCAGTGGGCGGTGAGGGAGACAAAGGTGGAGACCGTGGTGGCGACCATGTCGTCGCGGTCGAGGGAGCGAGTGAGGTTTTTGTCGGTGGTGCCTTCCTTGAGTTCCTGATGGCCGACGAAGTCCCAAGGCCCCGCAGCGAGGAAGCCGGTGAGTTCGAAGGCGCGGGGGTTGTTGGGGGCGAGGACGTCGCCGGCAAGTTGGTGGCGGACGAAATCAGAGTAGGGCAGGTCTTCGTTGAAGGAGCGGATGACGGCGTCGCGGTAGGGCCAGGCGTTGGGACGGGGCTTGTCTTTGTCGTAGCCGTGGGAATCGCCGTAGTGGACGATGTCGAGCCAGTGACGGGCCCAGCGTTCGCCATAGCGGGGGGAGGCAAGGAGCCGGTCAATCAGTTTGGGGTACGCGTCGGGGGACGAATCGTTGACGAAGGCTTCGATTTCCGCGGGAGTGGGCGGGAGGCCGTGGAGGTTGAAGGTGAGACGGCGGATGAGAGTGGCGCGGGAGGCGGGAGGGGAATAGCTGAGGCCTTCCTGGCGGAGGCGGGCGGTGAGGTAGGCG